>ERZ1673738.2755-NODE-2755-length-21543-cov-5.651573_pt1 | contig 21543 bp, 16 predicted proteins | sample MGYA00580198_ERZ1673738 | MGnify/ENA primary metagenome ERZ1673738 (study PRJEB41218, sample SAMN15661784) | gut metagenome | host: Homo sapiens | place: Canada: London | collected 2015-08-20/2019-03-30 | study: EMG produced TPA metagenomics assembly of...
AGGAGGACGTTCTCAATGCCGCAAAGAAGATCTTTTGCGAATACGGCTTTGACAACACCAACCTCAACGACATTGCCCGCGAGCTGAACACAACGCGCACTCCGATCTACTACTACTTTGAAAACAAGCAGAACCTCTATGAGGCGGTCGTGAAAAAGCACCTGACCGGCAAGCTGGAGACGTATACCGAGCTCTTTGCCAGCGACATGCCGTTTTTCGACAAGGTGCGCAAGGATCTCGACCTGTCGTCGCACCTGCGTCTGGCGGAGAAGGAGCTCTTCACCGGCATCAACTCCAAGCCGCAGCTTGCCGCCGCGCGCGATTTTCAGACCGACATCATGCACCGCATCCACAAGATGAAGACGCAGTACATCCAGAAGGCGATCGACGACAAGATCCTCCGCCCCGACACGGATGTAGAGTCGTTCATGGTGTATTTCTACGTCATCTCCCTCGGCATCGAGGCGGTCGACAAGCAGGACGGCTGGTATGATATGACTGAGGCGCGCATCTCCCGCCTGATCGACACGGTGCTTGACGCGATCATGCTGCGCTACAAGGCGCTGTGACCCGTCCGGGCGGACATATACATATATTATATTGTAGTGCGTCTGGCAAAAACCGCGCAGAGGCAAAAAGCACATCCCTCCCATCGGGGGGATGTGCTTTTTGATATGGGGGGGGGAAGAACGAATGCGGTATTATGCGTAGGGATTGATGAGCTGCGGCTTGACGGCTTCCTTTTCCGCCGCAAAGTAGACCTCTTTGACCTCGTAGGGCTTGGTCGGCAGGCTGGCTGCGGCCTCGTATGCCGCCGTGGTGGCGTGCACGATGAAGCCGGGCTTGACGCTGTCGCCGAGCTTGCACACGTGCGGGAACGCGTCCTTGATCTCATTGTAGAGTTCCGCGACCGGGCGCACACCAAGCGCCACGACGACCAGATCGGCGGGCAGCACGCGCTCCTCGCCGGAGGCGACGGAGGCGACGGTCACACCGGCACCATCCACGCGCAGGATCCTGTGGCCGAGGACGGTCTGAACGCCGGCATCTTTGGCGTAGAACAGGTCAAGGCGGTGGTCGGTGTTGGCCGGGATCTCGTCGGGCATCATGTCCACGACGGTGACGGTGTTGTCCTGCGCGAGCATGCGCGCGGCCTCCAGACCGGTCTGACCGGCGCCGAGCACGACGACCTGCTTGCCGGAGACGGCGGGCTTGCTGCGGATATACTCACGCACGCTCAGCACGTTCTCGCCGCTGAGCCCGTCGATCGGCGGAATGAACTCGTCGGAGCCGGTCGCGACGAACACGGCGTAGGGATCCATGGCGCGCAGCATCTGCGGGGTGCACTCGGTGTTGAGCTGCACACGGATGCCGAGCTTGCGGATCATGCGCTCGTAGTAGTCGATGAGCCAGCCGAGCTTGTATTTGCCGATCGGAGCGTCGGCGAGGTTCACTGCGCCGCCGATGCGGTCGGACTTTTCAAACACGGTCACGTCAAAGCCGCGCTTGGTGAGCGTCACGGCGGCTTCGAGTCCGGCGGGGCCCGCGCCGATGACGGCCACGGGCAGATGGTCGCCGTTGATGTTGAGCTGTGCGGGCATGCAGTATTCGCGGCGGCCTCTGGGGTTCATGGTGCAGCCGGGCTGCTGCGGGCCGAAGGGCGTCTTGGTCAGGCAGTGCATGCACGATACGCAGTATTTGAGCTCGTCCTCGCGCCCCTGCGCGATCTTGCTGCAGAACTCCGGCTCGGCGAACAGCTGGCGGCCGAGGGCCACGGCGTCGCACTTGCCGTCGCGGATGATGCTGTCGATGTAGTCGGGATGGCGCAGCGAGCCGCAGGCCGCGACCGGGATGCTGATGCTGTTTTTCACGACCTCGGCATAGGGGACCTTCCAGCCCTCTTCCCAGTTGCCGTCGGCACTCATACCGGTCAGGCGCGACATCACGCCGCCGCCGTTGACGGTGATGAGGCTCACGCCGTGCTGCTCGAGCAGCGACGCCGCGCTGCCGAGCCAGGCCATGCTGGCCTCGCCGTCGTGGCAGTCCGTACCGTTCATCTTCGCCACGACCTCCACGTCGGGGCAGGCCTTCTTGATGCGGTCGATGATCTCGAGCGAGAAGCGCATGGCGTTGTCCACGTTCTGCGCGCCGTATTCGTCCGTGCGGTGGTTGAAGTACGGGCTGTAGAACTGCTCGGGCAGGTAGTTATGCGCCATGTGCCACTCGATGGCGTCGGTGCCGGCCTTGGCACAGCGGATGGCCGCGTCGACATATTTCTGCTGCATCTCCTGGATCATCTCGCGGGACATGTAGTTGACCGCGACCAGCTTCGGGCCGTTGGTCTCGATATAGTCGGCCTGCGTGTAGGGCAGGTGGCCGGGCATCCAGAGCTGGCAGGAGAACTTCGCGCCCTCGTTGTGCACGGCGTCGATCGCCGCCTTGAGGCCGGGGATATACTTGTCGTCGTTGAGGAAGGGCTGCTCATGCTGGCCGTACCACTTGGGCTCGACGCACATGATGCCCGGGGTGATGAGCGCAGTGCCGCCGTGGGCGATGGTGCGGTAGTATTCAATGTATTCCTGACCGATGAAGCCGTTGGTGCAGAAATACTTGGCCATCGCCGAGAGGATCACGCGGTTGCGCAGCTCCATATTGCCGACTTTCAGCGGCTCGAGAAGTTTTCTCATGATCGTTTGTACTCCTTCTTAGATTTGTCTGTCGCGGCGCGGCTCAGTGCGCGCGGGTCATCAGATCGGTCATGTATCTGCGCACGTCGTCGTCCGAGACGTGCTTGGCGGACATCTGGATGAGGCGCTGCTCGCGCAGGACGAATTTGACGAAGTTGTCGTAGTCCTTTTCCATCGTGCAGCCGAGGTCGCGCGGCATCGGCAGGTGCACGTCGGCGCTGAGCTGCTCAATGGCGGCGACAACGGCGTCGCGCACGGTCTCCGGGCTGGCATCGGCGGGCAGATCGAGCGCGAAGGCGTCCGCGATCTGGCGCACCTTGGCGGCCTCCACGTCGTACAGATGCTCGATGACATACGGCAGCGCCCACGCGCAGGTAACGCCGTGCGGCGCGTGCGTGTATGCGCCGAGCGCCTGACCGATGCCGTGACCGATCTGCACGCCGACGTCGGCCATGCCGCCCATGGCGATGTTCGCCGCGAGGAGCATATTGTCGCGCGCCTCGAGATCGTCCGGGTGCTCGTAGGCGTTTTTCAGGTTGAAGTAGACCATCTTCATCGCCTGGATGCACAGCGGGTCGCAGTAGCAATGCGCCTCGGGCTTGAGGAAGCCCTCGATCGCGTGCGCCATCGCGTCCAGACCGGTCGCGCCGGTCATCTCGGGCGGCAGCGTCACGGTGACGGCCGGGTCAAGGATGGCGTAGTCGGGCACGAGCTTGTCGCGGTCACGCGTAGAGATCTTACGCTGATTTTCCACGTCGTGCATGACGGCAGTGAAGGTCACCTCAGAGCCGGTGCCGGCGGTCGTCGGGATGCAGATGAGCGGGATGCCCGCGTTGGGGTACAGCTCCGTGCCGATCGCCGTGGTGTAATCGCGGCAGGTGCCGGGGTTGGTGATGAGCATGCGCGCGACCTTTGCGGTATCCATGCAGCTGCCGCCGCCGATGGCGACGCAGATATCGGCACCCTCCGCGCGGCCGAGCGCGGCGGCCTCTTCGATGGAATGCATGGGCGATTCGATCTCTACCTTATCATAAATGATGCAGGTGATGCCGTCGGCCTTGAGCGCCTCGATGCAGGGGTCGACGATGCCGGCCGCCTTGACGTTGGGGCCGTGCATGACGAGGGCTTTGCGGGCGCCGAGCTTCTTTGCGATATCGCCGACTTTCTTGCTGCTGCCAACGCCGTGAATGATCTTTGTAATGAAAAACTGAAATTCGTTTTGCATAAGGAACATCCTTTCTGATGTGTTCGAAACAGGGGGAGTGTCCGAAACAGCGAGGCCGAGAATAATCTTGAGAGTTTATTAACAATGTCATTATATACGCCCTGCGGGAATTGTCAATAAAATCGCGAGTTTATTTTTCGCTTTGTAGAATTGCACAAAAATCGACAGAAAGTTTTGTGCAGTAGTGAAACGCAAAAAATTCACAAACCGTATTGACAACAGCTTGACAATGCGGTATAACCAAATTGTCGATTGAGACGGAGAAACACATGCGATTCCGCTCTTATCGCGAGGCGCCAGATCTCCGGACCGGCATTTTTTTCAGCTTTCAATAAACCTTGATGTTTATTAACGGAAGAAATGCCCATCGTCCTGCCATGAGCGTTTATTAACACACAACCTCTGAAAACGGAAAAGGAGACCAAGCAGCTATGTCTTACAGCTTTTTGAAGCCGGTACGCATCGGCAACATGGTCCTGAAAAACAGAGTGATCGTGCCCGCGATGGCGCGCTACCTCTGCAAGGACGGTTATGTCACGGATGCCTATGTCGAGTATCTGCGCGCGATCGCAGAGGGCGGCGTTGCCATGGTGACGGTCGGCATCATGCCGATCGACCTCAACTGGCCCAGCACGATGCCCACGCAGCCCTGCCTCGGCGATGATAAATACATCCCCGGCCTGACGCGGGCGGTCGCTGCCATTCATGCGGGCGGCGCGAAGGCGAGCCTGCAGCCCTGGATGCCCGGCCGCGCCCCATATACCTATGCAAATGCGGTCGAGCGCGCGCAGGACATCGCGATCGTCAACCGCCTCACGGTGGATGAGATCCACAACATTCAAAAGAAGTATGCCGCGGCTGCGCTGCGCTGCGCGATGGCCGGCGCCGACGTGGTCGAGTGGCACAACGCCCACAACTATCTGGGCGAGCAGTTTTTCAGCCCCTACTTCAACCGCCGCACGGATGAATACGGCCAGCAGAGTGTGGAAAACTCCATGCGCTTCGCCAGAGAGGCGCTCACGCTCACGCGCCGGACGCTTGACGCCGCGGGCTACAGCCACGTGGAGCTGATCGCAAAGCTCAACGGCAGCGAGATCATCAACGACGACATCACGCCCGAACTGCTCGCGGCCAGCGCCAAAGAGCTGGAGAAGGCCGGCATCGCCCTCATCACCGTCAACGGCGGCGGCGGTCTGACCCGTCTGGAGGGCATGAGCGGCGACGGCCACCGTCCCGAGGGCTGGAAGGTCAAATACGCCGAGATCGTCAAGAACGCGGTGTCCATCCCCGTTGCCGCGAGCGGCAACCTCAAGCACCCGTCCTATGTGGACGCGATCATCCGCGAGGGCAAGTGCGATCTGGTCGCGCTCGGCCGCACCTCGATCTGCGACCCGCACTGGGTCAACAAGTGCAAGGCCGGCCGTGAGGATCTCATCCGCTACTGCCTGTCGTGCATGCACTGCGTGTATGCGCTGCCGGCGGATGTCTGCGGCTGCACGATGAACCCGCGCTGCCGCCGCGAGGCGTTCGCACCCCGCGTGGAGGATACTCCGCAGACCGGCGCCGGGCGCAAGGTCGTTGTCGTCGGCGCCGGGCCTGCCGGCTGTCTCGCCGCCATCACGCTGGCGCAGCGCGGCTTCCGCCCGATCCTGTGCGACAAAAACGATTTTCTCGGCGGCATGATGGTCCCGGCCGGTATGCCGATCGGCAAGCAGGAGTTCCAGAACGGCATCAATTACTATGCCAATATGCTGCGCGAGCTGAAGGTGGATGTCCGCCTGAACACGGAGGTCACGCCCGAGCTGCTGCAGGCGGAGGCGCCCTACGCCGTGATCGCCGCGGTCGGCTCGTATGAGTTCATCCCGCCCATCCCCGGCGCAGACGGTGAGAACGTCATCGGCGCCCGCCGCTACATTCTCGAGCGGCCGGAGATCCGCGGCAAGAAGGTGGTCGTGCTCGGCTGCGGTCAGACGGGTCTGGAGGCGGCGCATATGCTCGCCGCGCTCGGCAACGACGTCACGGAGATCGAGATGCAGGAGCGCGCGTTCATCACGCTGCTCGAGCACAAGCTCGACCTCGAGTATGCCGAGGCATCCGGCGTCAGGACCGTGTTCGGCCACAAGGTGCTCGAGCTGACGGACAGCGCCGTCGTCGCCCAGTCGGTCGAGACGGGCGAGCAGGTCACGTTCGCGGCCGATGTCATCATCCCCGCGATCGGTGTGCGCTCCAACAGCGCCGAGGTGGAGAAGCTGCGCGCGTGCGGTGTGGAGAAATTCTTCAACATCGGCGACAGCGCAAAGACCGGTATGATCTATGAAGCGATCTCGGCAGCGTATGACTGCGCGATCGCTCTGGAATAAACGAAAACATCTTATCCGTGAGAGGAAAGGAGCTACACGTTATGAAAAGCTTTGAGACGACGATCAAGCCTCTGCTGAAATACGGCGACGGTGTCGCGAAGGAGACCGGTAAGAAGTTCAAGGAATTCGGCTGCACGAAGGTTCTGGCCGGCTATGATGCAAATCTGCCGGAGAGCGTGGTGTCCACGGTGCTGGATTCGATCACGGCGGAGGGCATCGAGCTCATCCCGTATTCCTGCCCCTATGCCGACGGTCAGGACACCGGCGTGCTCGAGGTGCGCCAGCTTGCCATTGACCATCAGGTGGACGGCTTTCTCGCCATGGGCGGCGGCAGCACGATGGACATCGTCAAGGCGGCGACCCTGCTGGTCGACCAGCCGCTGCCGATCGATCAGTACTTTGTCGGCTGGTACAACGGCCCGGATCTGCCGCGTAAGGCGCACCTGATCAGCATCCCCACCACGTCCGGCACGGGCGCGGAGGCGACCCGGTCGTGCATCATCGCGTCTCAGACGCTCGGCGTGAAAGCGACGCTGTCCTCTCAGGCGGCGAAGGCGGACTTTGTCTACCTCGATCCGCAGATCACCAAGAGCCTGCCGCCCTACGTCACCGCGACGACCGGCATGGACGCCATCGCCCACGCCTGCGAGGCGCTGTGCTGCACCAAGAGCAACCTGTTCACGGAGATGATCTGCGGCAAGTCGCTCGAACTCTCGTGGGCGAACCTGCTCACGGCCTACAAAGAGCCCGACAACCTCGAAGCCCGCGCCAACATGTCCATGGCCGCCTACCTCGGCCTGACCGGCGAGAGCTACGGCAACTGCGGTCACTCCATGGCGCACGCCATCGGCGCCCGTTTCCATGTCCCGCACGGTCACTGCTGCGCGTGGACGGCTCCGGTCGCGCTGTACTTCACCCGCAAGGAGTGCGACCATGAGATCCGCCTCATCGCCCGCTGCTTCGGCATGGACGACCGGTCCGAGACCGTCGCCGCCGACGTGGCCAACGCCATGAAGAAGCTCGTCTGGGAGATGAACATCGCGACCCCGGCAGAGCGCGGCATCTCCCGCGAGGAGTTTGTCAGCGACGCGACCGTGGAGAAGGTCATGCTCGACCCGATCTGGCACTTCTGCCCCACGGAGTTTAATGAAGACACCGCCCGTCAGCTTCTCGGCGAGGTCTACGACCAGAAGCTGTACTGAGGCATTCCTTACCCGCACCGCAGGGCTTTGTCCGGCCGGCAAGGCCCTGCGGGCAAGCAGGACAGGCGTATGTGCCGCTGGCCGTCCGCCTGCCGCCAAAATGAAGCAACGATAAGTTTGGATCTCGTGCGCGCAGGGATTCGGCGATCCGTTTACAAGCAGTAGAAAGAGAGTGAACCTCCGATGAAAACGCTCAAACGCAATCCCTGGTATATCGCGGCCGGCTGCTTCCTGCAGATGTTCCTCGGCATGGGCCTGTGCTCCAGCTTTTCCACGATGCTCCCCGAGATCAGCGCCCACACCGGCATCTCCACCGGCTCCATCTCCGGCAACCTGACGGTTGCATATCTGGCATCCTTTATCGTTTCCATGTTCTTTTTCAAGCCGCTGCTCCGAAAATTCGGCGCCAAAAAGCTCCTGATCTTCGGTGATCTGCTGCTGATGTTCCATTACATCCTGTACTCCTATGCCGAGACGCTCTGGTTTCTGCGCATCTGCGGCACGCTGGGCGGCCTTGTGACGCTCTTCGCCTGCGCGACGCCGGTCTCCGTCGTCATCACTAACTGGTTCGTGGACAAGCGCTCGTCCGTGCTGGCCTTCATCATGGGCGGCTACGGCTTCGGCGGCATGATCATCCTGCCGATCGTCGGCCGGCTCATCGCGGCCTACGGCTATCAGGTCGCTTACCGCTGCCATGCGCTCGGCGGCGTGCTGCTGCTGTTGGTCACGATCTTCATGATCGTCGACGACCCCGCCAAGCTCGGCGTGAAGCCCTACGGTTATGAGAAAGCGGCGGAGATCGCCGCGGCCGTCGCGGCAAAGAAGGAAAAAGAGAGCCGTCAGGGCGGACTCGATCTGGCCGCGGCGCGCAGGACGCCCAGCTACTGGCTGCTGTGGATCGGCCTTGCGATCTCCTCGTTCCCCGGCGTGGCGTTCCGGTTTTACAACGGCGCGTTCTTCCGCGGCCCCATCGGTCTGGACACCGTCACGTATTCCAACTGGGCGTCCGTGCTGTCGGTCTGCATCGCGGCCGGCATGATCCTCATGGGCGTCATGGCCGACAAGCTCGGCAGTGTGAAGATGGTCGTGCTGATGCACGTCGTGTCCATCGTCGGCTACGCCTGCGCGATCGTGCTCATGAACAACACCGGCTCGTTTGCGCTGCTGCTCGTCACGGTCATCCTGTGCGGCATGAACGGCCCGCTCGACAACGCGACCGCACCCTACCTGATCCCCGAGGCCTTCGGCCGCAAGTATTATGATGAGATCATCGGCTCATATGCCGGCGCAATGATGATCGGCAACGTCTGCGTTCCCATGCTGCTCGGCGGCATCATCTCCGACGGGACGGCGGCGTCGTTCGGTCTCGCGTGGAAGATCATCATCGGCTTCGGCGCTGCGGCGATGGTGATCCTGCTCGTCGGCCTGTTCAAAGGGCCGTACCGCAAGCAGTATCTCGCACTCAGAGCGGCGGAAAAACAGCAAAAAGCACTTGGCACAGCGGAGGAATGAACAATGGCTGATTTTCAGGAAATTCTGTATTCCCGCGCCAGCATCCGCGCCTTCACGGACGCGGAGCTGAGCGACGAGCAGCTCACCGAGCTGGTTCGCGCCGGGCTTGCGGCGCCGTGGGCATTTCACGATCATGCGCGGCATCTGTGCGTGATCGCCGGACACGAGAACGTGCAGAAGCTTGCGCGCGTGTTCGCCGAGGTGCTCGGCCGTCCCGGATATAATATGTATGCGCCGGCGGCTGCGATCCTCGCCTGCGTCGAGCGCGGCAACGACAATCAGAAGCTGGAAGTCGGCTGCATGCTCGAAAACATTTTCCTGCGGGCTACCGACATGGGCATCGGCTCATGCTGGATCAATCAGGCCCGCGACATCTGCGACGACGCGCGCGTGCGCCCCGTCCTGCGTGCATTCGGCGTGCCGGACACGCACGTGTGCTGGGGCATCGCCATCGTCGGCTATGCGGCCGCAGCGCCGCGTGCGCAGGTGCACAAAGAAGGTACGTACAACATCTATCATTGAATCCATTTAGAGAGGAAACAGAAAACCATGACAGAACTTGAACTCAAGAAGTACTCGCGCAATGCGCTGCTCGGGTCCTTCGTTTCCATGCTGACCGCCGGTCTGGCGACCATGATGTACTCTGTCTGCATCTCGACCATTCGAACCGACCTCGCGCTCACGGTAGTTCAGGCGGGCTCGCTCGGTACCTATACCTTCATGGGTCAGATGCTCGGCGGCATGGTGGCCGGCTACCTTGCCGACCGCTTCGGACGCAAAAACATCCTGATCGTCGACGTCATTCTGGCAACGCTGGCCGTGTTTGCGACCTCGCTGCTGCAGTCTTACTCCATCTTCGGCCTGCTGCGCTTTGTCACCGGCGTCGGCCTCGGCGGCTGCTACTACATCGCCTCCATCCTCATCGGCGAATTCGTGCCCACCAATAAGCGCGGCTTCATGAGCGGCGTCGCCACCTCCGTGTGGAACTTCGGCTATGTCGTCTGCTGCGCCATGTCGGCGTTCGCGCTGCCCAGCATCGGCTGGCGCTGGTGCTTCCGCATCTGCGCGCTGCCCATCATCTTCGTCATCTTCATGATCTTCGGCATGAAGGACGCCCCCTCGTTCACCGCTGCCAAGGCCAACCGCGACAAGCGCGATCAGGCTGAGGGCAAAAAGGTCAACGCCTATGCCGAGATCTGGGCGCACCCGCGTATGCGCAAGTCCTTCATCATCTGGTCGATCTCCATGATCCTGTACTTCTACGGTTACTACGGCCTCATCACCTGGCTGCCCAACTACGTGCAGTCGCAGGTCGGCATGCAGTCCGGCGGCTGGATCACCGCGGCCGGTTACATCGCCATGATCATCGGCACGGCCGGCGGCGGCAAGATCGCCGACAAGATCGGCCGCAAGAAGCTCTTCCTCATCGGCACCATCGGCACGGCGATCTTCGGCCTGTGCCTGGCCTTCTGGGCCAACAGCAGCAACATCCTCGTGCTCATGCTGCTCTACGGCGTCTGCTACGGCATGCCCACCGGCATCCACGCGACGTTCATCGGCGAGTGCTTCCCGACGCACCTGCGCAGCACCGGCGTCGGCTTCACGTTCAACATCGGCCGTCTGGGCGCGTTCATCGCCCCCATCCTCATGGGCAAGCTGGTCGATATGAACATGATCTCGGTGGCCATCGCCACGGTCACGATCTCCTACGTGCTCTGCTCGCTGGCAACGCTGCCGATCAAGGAGCGCGAGTACGACGCGTCCAATGTCGCGGCGGAGCTCGAGGACTGATCCCCGGAATACATCCTTCTCCCTTCTTTCATTTACGCAAAGCAAAGGCGGCGCGCCCGGACGGGCGCGCCGCCGAGTCTGTTTGCAGCCGGTTTTCCGGCACTGTATTGTGCGCTGGTCTGCGTGTCAACACGGGGCGGAAAATGACGGAATTTTTCGTGCAAAAAGACGGCACGCAAAGCCGCGGGATTTGTTGACAGAGCGGGCGTTTTTGTGATATTATATCAAAAATTTGCGATTCGGCAGAAATGAGGCGAGGAAAAATGGTTGCGGCCGCAGAGAATATGCAGGCATTTGGGTGGGATCTTTTTTCCGGCAACCGTGATTCTGTTTTTCTTGGCAGCGGCAGCATTGCCGGTGACGAACTTGATATTTCTTCTTTCGTGGTATTACCTGGTTTCGTAGATGTACATGTACATCTCCGTGAGCCGGGTTTTTCTTATAAGGAGACCATTTCGTCCGGCACGCTTGCTGCGGCGCACGGCGGATACAGCCGCGTGTGCGCCATGCCCAATCTGGATCCGGCACCGGACAGCCTGCAGACGCTTGCCCCCCAGCTGGAGCGCATCCGCACGGATGCGGTCATCGATGTGACGCCCTACGGCGCGATCACCGCGCACCGCGGCGGCAGGGAGCTTGCGGACATGGAGCAGCTCGCGCCCTACGTCGCCGGCTTTTCCGACGACGGCAGCGGCGTGCAGGATGCGGACGTGATGCGCGCCGCGATGCGCAAGGCGGCAAGCCTCGGCAAGATCATTGCCGCGCACTGTGAGGATAACACCCTCCTGCACGGCGGCTACATCCACGACGGTGCGTATGCCCGCGCCCACGGGCACAAGGGCATCAGCAGCGAGAGTGAGTGGCGGCAGCTGGAGCGCGATCTCGAGCTGGTGCGCGAGACAGGCTGCGCCTATCATATGTGCCACGTGTCCACCAAGGAGAGCGTGGCGCTTATCCGCCGGGCGAAGGCGCAGGGGCTGGACGTCACCTGCGAGACCGCGCCGCACTACCTCGTGCTGACCGAGGACGACCTGCGCGAGGACGGCAGCTTCAAGATGAACCCGCCCCTGCGCACGCAGGCCGACCGGCAGGCACTGATCGAGGGCATCCTCGACGGCACGGTGGACATGATCGCGACCGACCACGCGCCGCACAGCGCGCAGGAAAAGGCCAGGGGCCTCGCCGGGAGTGCCATGGGCATCGTCGGCCTCGAGACGGCGTTTCCCGTGCTCTATACCCACCTTGTGCGCACCGGCGTGCTGACGCTCGACAAGCTTGTGGAGCTCATGGCGGTCAACCCCCGAAAGCGCTTCGGCTTTCCGCTGCGCACGGACGATTATGCCGTCTGGGATCTGAACACGGAATACCGCATCGACCCGGCGCAGTTTTGCTCCATGGGAAAGAGCACGCCCTTCGCCGGACAGACGGTCTACGGGCGGTGCGTGCGCAACGTCTGCGGCGGCGCCGTCGTCTGGCAGGACGCACAGGTCTGAGCGCCTTACACCTACATACAAAAATACATCACATCCAGAACCTTTTACGTACTGAGGAGGAAATCACATGCCCAAAAGAACGGATCTGAAGAAAATTATGATCATCGGCTCCGGCCCGATCGTCATCGGCCAGGCTGCCGAGTTTGACTATGCCGGCACGCAGGCGTGCCTGTCGCTCAAGGAGGAGGGGTACGAGGTCATCCTCGTCAACTCCAACCCCGCCACGATCATGACGGATACCTCCGTCGCGGACAAGGTGTACATGGAGCCGCTGACGCTGGAGTATGTGGCGCGTATCCTGCGCAAGGAGCGTCCGGACGCGATCGTCCCGGGCATCGGCGGCCAGACCGGTCTGAATCTGGCGATGCAGCTCGAGCAGAAGGGCGTGCTCAAGGAGTGTCAGGTCGAGCTTCTCGGCACGGACAGCGACAGCATCCGCCGCGCCGAGGACCGCGAGCAGTTCAAGGAGCTCTGCCAGAGCATCGGCGAGCCGGTCATCCCGTCGCAGATCACCTACGGCCTCGAGGAGGCCAAGGCCGCGGCCGCGGCCATCGGCTATCCGGTCGTGCTGCGCCCGGCGTTCACGCTCGGCGGCACGGGCGGCGGCTTTGCCGACGATGAGGCGCAGCTCGTCGAGCTGGGCATGCAGGCGTTCAAGCTCTCGCCCATCCATCAGGTGCTGATCGAAAAGAGCGTCAAGGGCTATAAGGAGATCGAGTTTGAGGTCATGCGCGATGCGTCCGACCGCGCCATCACCATCTGCGGCATGGAGAACATCGACCCCGTCGGCGTGCACACCGGCGACTCCGCCGTCGTCGCACCGATCATGACGCTCAGCGACCATGACATGAAGATGCTCAACGACAGCGCGATCAAGATCATCCGCACGCTGAAGATCCAGGGCGGCTGCAACGTGCAGTTTGCGCTCAACCCCAAGACCTCGGAGTACTTCCTCATCGAGATCAACCCCCGCGTCTCCCGCTCGTCGGCGCTGGCGAGCAAGGCCAGCGGCTATCCCATCGCGCGCGTCACGGCCAAGGTCGCCGTCGGCATGAACCTCGACGAGATCGCCGTCGCCAACACGACGGCCGCGTTCGAGCCGTCGCTGGACTACGTGGTCGCAAAGCTGCCGCGTTTCCCGTTCGATAAGTTCTCGACCGCCGCCAACACGCTCGGCACGCAGATGAAGGCCACGGGCGAGGTCATGGGCATCGGCAGCACGCTCGAGGAGTGCCTGCTCAAGTCCGTCCGCTCGCTGGAGATCGGCGCGCAGCACCTCTGGCTGCCGAAGTTCCAGAACATGACCAAGGCGGAGCTGACCGAGTACCTGCGCCAATTCCGTGATGACGGGCTCTTTGCCGTCGCGCAGCTGCTGCGTCTGGGCGCGAGCGTGGACGAGGTCGCTGCGCTGACGATGATCACGCCGTTCTTCCTCGAGACCATCCGCGGCATCGTGAACATGGAGCAGACGCTCTGCACGCACAAGGGCGACGGAGAGACGCTCAAGCAGGCCAAGCAGATGGGCTTCTGCGATCCCTACATCGCGCGGCTCTGGGGCGTGCGCGAGGAGGACGTGTATGCCCAGCGCGTGCAGCTGGGGCTCTACCCCGCCTACAAGATGGTGGACACCAGCCACACCGGCGCTTACATCCCCTATTTCTACTCCACCTATGCCCCCGGCGCAAAGAGTGAGGCGCGCCGCTCGGACAAGAAGAAGGTCGTCGTGCTCGGCGCGGGCCCGATCCGCATCGGTCAGGGCGTGGAGTTTGACTACTCCACCGTCCACGCGGTGCAGACCATCCGGCGCGCGGGCTACGAGGCCATCATCATCAACAACAACCCCGAGACGGTCTCCACCGACTACACGACCGCCGATAAGCTGTATTTCGAGCCCCTCACGCCCGAGGACGTCATGAACATCCTGCACGAGGAGCAGGCCAATCAGGTGATCGCCAGTCTCGGCGGCCAGACGGCCATCAATCTGGCACAGCCGCTCATGACGCGCGGCGTGCAGATCATCGGCACGGACTGCGCCGCGATCGAGCGCGCGGAAAACCGTGACTGCTTTGAAAAGCTGCTGCTCGAGCTGAACATCCCGCAGCCGATGGGCGCGGCGGTGACGAATCTGGACGACGGCCTCAAGGCGGCGCACACGGTGGGCTATCCGGTGCTGGTGCGTCCGTCGTTCGTGCTGGGCGGCCGCGCCATGGAGATCGTGGCCGACGACGAGATGCTGCGCCACTATCTGCAGAATGCCGTGCGCACCGGCGAGGGCAAGCCCGTGCTGGTCGACAAGTACATCTCCGGCCGCGAGGTCGAGGTCGACGCCATCTGCGACGGCAGAGACGTGTTCGTGCCCGGCATCATGGAGCTGGTCGAGCGCACCGGTGTCCACTCCGGCGACTCCATCAGCGTCTACCCGCCGTTTTCCATCTCCGACAAGGTCAAGGGCACGATCCTGACCTATGCCAAGAAGCTCGGTCTGGGCATCGGCATCGTCGGCCTGTATAACATCCAGTTCATCGTCGATAAGAGCGACCATGTCTACATCATCGAGGTCAACCCCCGCTCGTCGCGCACGGTGCCGTTTTTGTCGAAGGCCACGGGCTATCAGCTCGCGGACATCGCCACCAACGTCATCCTCGGCACGAGCCTCAAGGAGCAGGGCATCTTCGACCTGTATCCGCCGGAGAAAGAGCGCTGCTATGTCAAGGCGCCGGTGTTCTCCTTTGCCAAGCTCCACGGGCTGGACGCCTACCTCTCCCCGGAGATGAAGTCCACGGGCGAGGCCATCGGCTACGACAAGAAGCTCTCGCGCGCCATGTACAAGGCGCTGCAGGCCTCCGGCATGAACGTGCAGAACTACGGCACCGTGTTCGTGACGCTGGCCGATGAGGACAAGCCCGAGGGCCTGCCGCTCGTGCGCCGGTTCTATGAGATGGGCTTTAATATCGAGGCGACCGCCGGCACGGCTGCCTACCTCAAGTCCTTCGGCATCCGCACGCGCGTGCGCGGCAAGATCAGCGACGGCAGCCACGAGATCCTCGATTCCATCCGCAGCGGCTACGTCAGCTACATCATCAACACCCGCTCCATCCATTCGAGCGTCCACGCGCAGGACGGCGCCGCGATCCGGCGCTGCGCGGTGGAAAACGGCGTGACCGTCTTTACCTCGCTCGATACGGTGCGCGTGCTGCTCGACGTGCTCGAGGAGACGACGCTGGCCGTGTCCACGATCCACGCGGAGTAAGCCGTGCAGCAGAGAGTTTTCACCATTGCGGAAAACGCGCCCGTCGCCCGCGGGACGTATCGTCTGCGTCTCACGGGGAACACCGCCGCGATCACCGCGCCGGGGCAGTTTGTGGACATCCGGCTTGCCGGACGCTTTCTGCGCCGCCCCGTGTCGGTGTGCAGCTGGAGTGACGGCGCGCTGACGCTGTATTATAAAGTGGCGGGCGCAGGCACGGCGCAGCTGAGCACGCTGGCGCCGGGCACGGAGCTGGACCTGCTGGTCGGTCTCGGCAACGGCTTTGACACCGCACCCGCCGGTGCGCGGCCGCTGCTGGTCGGCGGCGGCGTGGGCGCGTCCCCGCTGTACGGTCTGGCGCAGCAGCTCGTGGCCGAGGAGCGCAGTCCGCTGGCCGTGCTCGGCTTTCGCACGGCGGCAGAGGTGCTGCTTGCCGATGCGTTTTGTGCGCTCGGCATCCCCGTCACGGTCGTGACCGAGGACGGCACCATGGGCGCGCGCGGCTTCGTGACCGAGGCACTGCCCGAGGGCGGCACCTATGTGTATGCCTGCGGGCCGATGCCCATGCTGCAGGCGCTGTGCAGCGCGACGCCGCTCGACGGTCAGCTGAGCCTTGAGGCGCGCATGGGCTGCGGCTTCGGCGCGTGCATGGGCTGTACCTGCGAAACGACGCACGGCAGCAAGCGCGTCTGCAAGGACGGGCCCGTGTTCACAAAGGAGGAGATCGTATGGCCGCAACAGCCGTAACGCTCTGCGGGATCGAGCTCGAAAACCCCATCATCCCGGCCAGCGGTACGTTTGGCTACGGGCGGGAGTTTGCGCAGCTGTATGACATCAATATGCTCGGCACGTTCTCCTTCAAGGGGACGACGCGCGCGCCGCGCTTCGGCAACCCCACGCCGCGCATCGCCGAGTATGCCGGCGGAATGCTCAATGCGGTGGGGCTGCAAAACCCCGGCGTGGACGCGGTCATCGCGCACGAGCTGCCGGAGCTGAAAAAGGTGTTTCACAAGCCGGTCATGGCGAATGTGAGCGGCTTTAGCGTGGAAGAATATGCCGAGGTCTGCGCCAGGCTTGACGCGCAGCCGCAGGTCGGCTGGCTGGAGGTCAACATCTCCTGCCCGAATGTCCATGGCGGCGGCGCTGCCTTCGGCGCGGAGCCGTCGGCCGCGGCGGAGGTGACGCGCGCGGTGCGCGCCGTGACGAAAAAGCCGATCATCCTCAAGCTCTCGCCGACGGCGGCAGACATCGCCGCCGTTGCCAGGGCCTGCGAGGACGCGGGTGCGGACGGCGTGAGCCTCATCAACACCCTGCCGGGTATGCGCATCGACCTTGCGCGCCGCCGCCCGCTGCTGGCAAACCAGACCGGCGGCATGTCCGGCCCCGGTATGTTCCCGCTGGCCGTGCGCATGGTCTATCAGGTGTACGAGGCGGTGCACATCCCCATCGTGGGCATGGGCGGCGTGACGAGCGCGCAGGACGTTCTGGAGCTGATGCTTGCGGGCGCGACGGCGGTCGGCGTGGGCGCGGCAAACCTGGTCGAGCCGTATGCCTGCAAGCACATTATTGAAACTCTGCCGGACGCGATGGCGCGCTTCGGCATCGACGATCTCAGAGACATCATAGGAGGAGCACATCATGGGTAAGGACGTTATCATCGCGCTGGATTTTGACAGCCGGGAAAAGACGCTCGCGTTTCTCGACCGTTTTCAGGACGAGAAGCCGTTTGTGAAGATCGGCATGGAGCTGTTTTATGCCGAAGGGCCGGACATCGTGCGCCAGATCCGCGCGCGCGGCCACAGGATCTTTCTCGACCTCAAGCTGCACGACATCCCGAACACGGTCAAAAAGGCGATGGCCGCGCTCTCGGCGCTGGATGTGGATATCATCAACCTCCACGCTGCCGGCACGAAGGCCATGATGAGCGCCGCGCTCGAGGGACTGACCCGGCCGGACGGCACGCGCCCGCTGCTTATCGCCGTGACGCAGCTGACCTCCACGGATCAGGAGCGCATGGAGCGGGAGCTGCTCATCCACGCGCCGATCGACGAGGTCGTGCTGCACTATGCACGCAATGCGCGCGATGCCGGTCTTGACGGCGTGGTCTGCTCCCCGCTGGAGGCGGGCAGCATCCATGCGCGCTGCGGCGCGGACTTTCTGACCGTGACGCCCGGTGTGCGCTTTGCCGACGGGGAGACCGGCGACCAGAAGCGCGTCACGACGCCGGAGCGTGCCCGGGAGCTCGGCTCGGACTACATCGTCGTCGGCCGCCCGATCACACAGGCGGACGATCCCGTCGCCGCCTATCGCCGGTGCGTGGCCGCGTTCGTCGGCTGAGCGCCGGGTAAGAGACATTTCAACAGGAGGAACTGCTATGGATATCAAACACGAAGTTGCGCGCAGCCTGCTCTCGATCGGGGCGGTGTTCCTGCGCCCGCAGGAGCCGTTCACGTGGGCCAGCGGCATCAAGAGCCCCATCTACTGCGACAACCGCCTCATCCTGACCGCGCCCGAGGCGCGTGACCTGGTCGAGCGCGCCATCGCCGAGACGGTCAGGCGCGAGTATCCGCAGGCGCAGGTGCTCATGGGCACGGCCACGGCCGGCATCGCCCACGCCGCCATCGCCGCGCATCTGCTCGGTCTGCCGATGGGCTATGTCCGCTCGAGCAGCAAGGATCACGGCCGCCAGAACCGCATCGAGGGCAAGCTCGTCCCGGGGCAGAAGGTCGTGGTCGTCGAGGATCTGATCTCCACCGGCGGCAGCGTGCTCGACGCGGTGGACGCGCTGCGTGAAGCCGGCGCGGAGGTGCTCGGCGTCGTGAGCATCTTCACCTACGGCATGAAAAAGGGCGTGGAGCGGCTCGCCGCCGCGCAGGTCAGAAACGTGAGCCTCACGGATCTGGACACCGTCGCCAGCACGGGTGCACAGGAGGGCTACATCACCGAGGCCGACGTCGCGCGGCTGCTGGCCTTCCGCGAAAACCCCTCCGACGAGAGCTGGATCCGGGCAGAAAGTCAGGTGTGATATGAAGCATCTGATCGACATTATGCAGTTGACCCAGCAGGAGATCATGGAGCTCATCGACACCGCCTGCGCGATCATGGAGCACCCCGAGCAATATGCCCACAAGTGCGACGGGAAGATCCTCGCAACACTGTTTTTCGAGCCGTCCACGCGCACGCGCCTGAGCTTTGAGAGCGCGATGCTCTCGCTCGGCGGCAAGGTGCTCGGCGTCGCCTCGGCGGAGAGCTCGTCCGCCTCCAAGGGCGAGACCGTCGCGGACACCGTGCGTGTCGTCAGCTGCTACAGCGACATTATCGCCATGCGCCATCCCAAGGAGGGCGCGCCGCTGGTCGCGTCCATGCACGCGCAGGTCCCGGTCATCAACGCGGGCGACGGCGGACACAACCACCCCACGCAGACGCTGGCCGACCTCATGACCATCTACCGCGAAAAGGGGCGGCTGGACGATCTGACGATCGGCCTGTGCGGCGACCTGAAGTTCGGCCGCACGGTGCACTCGCTCGTCGCCGCCATGAGCCGCTGCACGGGCATCCGCTTCGTGCTCATCTCCCCGGAGGAGCTCAAGCTCCCGCGCTACGTGAAGGATGAGTATCTCAAAAAGCCCGGCGTCCCCTACACGCAGTCCACGTCGCTCGAGGCCGTGATGCCGGAGCTGGACGTGCTGTATATGACCCGCGTGCAGCGCGAGCGCTTTTTCAACGAGGAGGATTATCTGCGCCTGCGCGACAGCTATATCCTCACGCCGGATAAGCTCGAGACCGCCAAGCCCGACATGAGCATCCTGCACCCGCTGCCGCGCGTCAACGAGATCGCCGCCGCCGTGGACAACGATCCGCGCGCCTGCTACTTCAAGCAGGTGAAAAACGGCCGCTATATCCGCATGGCGCTCATGCTCAAGCTGCTGGGCATCGACTGACGGGAGGAGAAACGTTATGCTTATTGATTCGATTCAAAACGGGATCGTCATCGACCACATCACGGCCGGCAAGGCCATGGAGCTCTACCAGATCCTCGGTCTGGACAAGCTCGCCTGCACCGTTGCCATCCTCAAAAATGTCACCAGCGGCAAGCTCGGCCGCAAGGACATCATCAAGATCGACGGCGAGATGGAGCTCGACTGGGACCTGATCGGCTACGTCGATCCGAGCATCACGGTCAACATCATCCGCGGCGGCGAGCTGCAGGAAAAGCGCACGCTCAAGCTGCCCGAGCGCATCCACGGCGTGCTGCGGTGCAAGAATCCGCGCTGCATCACCTCGACCGAGCGCGAGCTGCCGCAGGAGTTCGTGCTCACGGATCGGGAGCGGCGCGTCTACCGCTGCCTGTACTGCGAGACCGAGGCGGGAAAATGATCCCCCGGAAAAACTGAGAAACCAAGCGGCGCGTCCGAAACCGGACGCGCCGCTTGTGCTTGCCGTCAGGTGAGCAGCCGGATGCCTTTGGTCATCAGGCTCAGCCCGAGGGCGACGATGAGGATCGTGCTGCCCTTGAGCAGATATTTGTTGTATCGCTTCGGGAGAAACGTCCCGAGCAGGCCGAACAGCAGCATAAAGACGCACGTGCCCGCGCCGAAGGCGAGCATGCTCACCGCGCCGCTTGCCCACGACCCGGACGAGGCGGCGAAGATCCACATCGACGACAGCGCGCCGCATGGCATCAGACCGGTCAGCAGCCCGACGGCGAACGCCTTGCCCCGGAAGCGGCAGGGCGGCCGCTCCTGGCCAGAAACAGCGTCACGACCGGCAGCACGTATACCGTGAGATTCAGCACCCAGAGCGAGAGCGGAATGGAGTAGCCCCAGTTGAGCGCCTGACGGATGTGATCCCCGTCGTGGATCAGCACGGCGACGATCATGACGATTGCGCAGGTCGTGACGGTTTTGATGATGGCTGCGTCGAGCTTGCTGTCGAGCAGCTTCACCGTTTTTTCTTGAGCTTCCGACATAGTGATCCTCCTAAGCAAATATTACCGCGAGGCCAATGTTGACCAGTTGGTAATTCTAAAGTAGCACGGAGAAAATGGAATGTCAAGGTTTTATCTACCGCTTGGTAAGAAAAACGCGAAGCCAAGCCGCCGCCGGCGAAAGGCTGCGAGGTTCTTTGACAAATTCCCCCTCCACGGCGGACAAACGTCCGCCGTGGAGGGGGAATGGATGCACTGAAGTGGTTGCAGGGCATTTGCGTCGTGTTGTGAAATGCGCTGTACAGGGCAAGATAACAGAACCGGATTTGAACCCGGTTTTCGACTAAAAAATACGCCGTTCTAACACGAAAACGGGCAATTCTAACGCCGTTCTAACGCAAGAATTGGGAAATTTAAGAATCCGGGAAAAAGGAAAGTCCAGCAAACCCTTGAGTTTGCTGGACTCTTTTGGCGGATAGGGTGGGATTCGAACCCACGAGCCGCTTGCGCGACTACCTGATTTCGAGTCAGGGCCGTTATGACCACTTCGATACCTATCCGTATATTTATAACGAAACTATTATAGAGCAAAAAGAGAGGTTTGTCAAGCGGAAAAAAACGAATTTTTTCCAAACCCGACGCGTCGGGCGGAAAAATCGGAGAAAAACCCCGTTTTTAACTCAAAAATATAAAAAATCGGATTATTTTTTTTCAGGCACGAATAGCGGCGCGATTTTTTCAAATAATATTTTTGCTTTCGCAACAGCGGAGCAAAAGGAGAAAAAATATGCCAGATCTTTCCTGTGAGGCGAGAAACTGCGCCCATAACAAAGACAGCCGTTGTTCCATAGAATGTATCACGGTAGGCGGTCGCTGCGCCAAGAAACCGAACGCGACCTGCTGTGAAAATTTTACCGAACAGACGACACCCGAAACTCTTACAAATGTCGGACGTCCGCATCTTTCGATCGACTGTCAGGCGAAAAACTGCCGTTACAACAGCGATTGCAGCTGTTTTGCCGACGCCGTGAACATCTGCGGCTGCGACGCCTGCGACTGCAAAGAGACCGAATGTTCGACTTTCAGAACAAAACGCTGA
>ERZ1673738.2764-NODE-2764-length-21477-cov-4.843572_pt1 | contig 21477 bp, 15 predicted proteins | sample MGYA00580198_ERZ1673738 | MGnify/ENA primary metagenome ERZ1673738 (study PRJEB41218, sample SAMN15661784) | gut metagenome | host: Homo sapiens | place: Canada: London | collected 2015-08-20/2019-03-30 | study: EMG produced TPA metagenomics assembly of...
AAAAACCGAAAATCACGGTATGATGACGGCGGGACGGCCGTTCTTCCGACAGAACGCAGACATCGGGGAAAGGAAGGAAAAGGAAAGATGAAAAAAAAGTATGTCGTCGCTTTGGATGAGGGCACCACGAGCTGCCGCTGCATCGTATTTGACCGGGAACAAAATATTGTATCCGTCGCTCAGAAGGAATTCCCGCAAATTTATCCCAAAGCGGGATGGGTGGAGCACAACGCGACCGACATTTACGTTACACAGTACGGCGTACTGATGGAAGCGCTCACACGGCTCAATATTCACGGCGGCGAAGTTGCAGGCATCGGCGTGACAAACCAGCGTGAAACTGTCGTCGCCTGGGATAAGGAAACCGGCCTGCCAATCTGCAACGCTATTGTCTGGCAGTGCCGCCGCACCGCACCGATCTGCGAAGAGCTGATGAAAAATCAGGAGCTGGTCGACTACATCAAAAAGACGACGGGACTTTTGGTAGACGCGTATTTCTCCGCGACGAAAATCAAGTGGATTCTTGACAACGTTCCGGGCGCACGTGAAAAGGCCGAAGCAGGAAAACTTCTCTTCGGCACAATCGACACATGGCTGATTTGGAAGCTTACCGACGGCCGGGCTTATGTCACGGACTACACAAATGCCTCCCGCACGATGCTCTTCAACATTCATACTCTGCAATGGGACGAGCGTATTCTCCGCGAGCTCGGTATTCCCGCAAGCGTACTGCCTGAGGTACGCAGCTGCTCCGAGGTATACGGCACAATGAACATTGCGGGCAGCGAAGTACCTATCTGCGGCATTGCGGGCGACCAGCAGGCAGCCCTGTTCGGTCAGACGTGCTTCGAAAAGGGAGACGTAAAAAATACATACGGAACCGGAAACTTTATCCTGATGAACACGGGCAGCGAGCCGGTGGAAAGCCGCAACGGCCTTCTCACGACCATCGGCTACGGCATCGGAGGGAACATCACCTATGCGCTTGAGGGAAGCGTTTTTGTCGGCGGCGCGGTACTGCAATGGCTCCGCGACGAAATGCGCTTCTACAAGGATGCTCCCGACGCCGACTACTTCGGAGGGCGCGTCAAAGATTCGCAGGGCGTCTATTTTGTCCCGGCTTTTACAGGGCTCGGCGCGCCGCACTGGGATATGCACGCCCGCGGAACAATGTTCGGCTTAACGCGCGGCACCAGCCGCAATCATATCATCCGCGCTGCGCTCGAGTCAATTGCTTTCCAGTCCAAAGACGTCATTGACGCCATGATGGCAGATACCGGCCTGGAGATCAACGAAATTAAAGTGGACGGCGGCGCAAGTGTAAGCGATATTATTATGCAGTTCCAGTCAGATATTACCGGCAAGCGTCTCCGCCGTCCGATTGTCCGGGAAACAACCGCTTTGGGCGCAGCGTATCTGGCCGGTTTGGCCGTCGGTTTCTGGAAGAGCCTTGACGAGGTACGCGATCACTGGACGATCGATCGCGTCTACGAGCCGGAGATGGACGAAGAAACCCGCCGCCGTGTGCTCCGAGGCTGGGACGCCGCGGTCAAATGCGCAAGAATCTGGGGACAGGAAAGCGGAAACGCTTAAGTGAAACAGCCACTTCCTTTGAGGATAAGTTTTTTACTATTTGAAAATGCCGGATTTTCCCCTAAACGGGAACTTTTCCTGGAAAAGAGCCTGGAATCGAAAAAAGATTCCGGGCTCTTTAAACAAAACCCCCGCACCGGTCTCTTTCTGCGGCAGCAGCCGCAGGGGGAGGGGTGCAGGGGTTTCCTCTTATGTCAACTCTCTCACAGAACGCACAAGCGGCTGCCTGGCGAACCAGGCAGCCGCGACGCAAATACAACTACACTTATTTTGTTGAGATAGTAGTAATAATCAAGTGATTATCTGCGAACTACTTATCAGACAGTCGTAGCTACGAAAGCCGCGGAGGGAGCGCCGTTGATGTAGAAGCCAACAACATCGCCAGCCTTAGCGTTCTGGGTAGCAGTGATCTTGAAGAAGTAGTCGTTGCCGCTCTGGGAAGCAAACGCCACCGAGTAGATGGAGTTGCCAGCAGCCAGGGTGGGCATGGAGTTCGCCGTGATCTTCACCTGGTAGGTGGCGCCAACCGCAACATTCACAGCGGTGGTGTCGCAGGTGTAGTCAGCGGAAACAGTCAGGGTAGCAACCGGAGTAGCCTCCTTGTTCACGTACACGCCGCAAACCTGGCCAACGGTGCCAACAGCCTGAACCTTGAAGAAGTAGTCATTGCCCTCGTTGGACTGAGCAACCAGCTTGAAGATGGAGCCATCGCCGGCAACCGCGAACTGCGGGACAGAGCCGTCAGTGGAGGTAATCTTAAACTGGTAGGTGCCGCCAGCGACAACATTGACATTGCCGGTGGTGTCGGAGACATAGGTGGTCTCGGGCTTCTCGATAACGGTGATAGCGCAGGTAGCCTCGCCGTACTCCTCGAGCTGGATGTCGTACTGGTCATAGACCTGAGCGGTCAGAGTGGCCTTGTTCAGAACATCGAAGGTCGCGTCGTACTTGTTGGCGGTGATGGTAGCCGTGCCGTTGCCGTTGTCAACACCGGAGACATAGTTCTCGTCGCCATCGAGGAAGAACTTAATGTAAGCGCCCTCGGGCAGGGTGGTGCCGTTCGGGTAAGCGGAAGCCGTGAAGGTCTCGGAGGTGCCGAGCAGAATCTTGGCCTCGGTCTTGTTCATGGTCAGACCGGAGAAGGAGATGCTGTCGATAACGAAAGCATCGGTGTTCGTGCCGGAGACAACCTTAACCGTGTAGCCGTAGCCCACGAAGGAAGACTCGTCAGCAATCTCGGAAGCAGCCGTGTAAACGACCGTGCCAGCAGCAACATCAGCAGCGTCAGCGATCTTCAGGGTGTTGGAGGTCGCAACAGACTCGGTGATGTTCAGAGCGCCAGCGTTGATGACCATGGTGGCCTCGCTGCCGCCAACGTTGTTAACCTTCACGTTACCCGTGAAAGCAACCGTGCCGGACTCGAGGTTGATGTTCGCAATTGCGAGGTTGCCGGAAATCGTAGCGTTGGTCTCACCCTCGGCATCGGTGGTGATCGTAGCGCCAGTCATGTCATAGCCAGTGAAGGTGCCCTTGGTCGGAGCCGGAACCGTGCCGACAAAGCCGTTCAGGGTCATCACAGTGTTGCGGTAATCGAAATCAACAGCGCCCAGAGAAGCGTTCTCGCCAATCAGCTCAACCGTGCTGGCCGTGTTCTTCGCAAAGAAGCTGGCAGCAGCAGCAGCAGCGTTGGTGCCATCAACCGTCAGGGTAACAGCCTTAACAGCGCCGACGGAGACAGGCTCCTCATCGTTCAGCGGGCTCAGGGAAACGTTGGTAGCGTCGATAGCGCCGGTAACCTTACCAGAGGTAACGTTCACATCAGCAGCAGCCTTGATCTCGCCAACCGTAGCGCCCTGGACATTGATCGTGTTGCCAGCAGCCTTCGCGGAGGTCAGGGAACCGCCGTCGAGGGTGATGTTGCCGGAAGCAACCAGGTTGCCAACCGTGCCGTCGTTGACAGTAACGTCGCCCGTCGCATCAACATCGCCAACTCTGCCAGCCGTAATGGTCAGGCCAGCGTCGGTATCAACAACCTCAGCGCCAGTAACATCCCAATACTTGCCGTCAGTCATCTTGGCATAGGTCTTGCTCTTGGAAAGCAGGGTGTCTTCCTTGTCGTTGACAACGTCCTTGCTGCTGTCGCCGACATCGATCGAAGCGATAGCGCCAACAACCTTGTTCTCAACCTTGGAGGTACCCTGAGCAACGGTCTTATCGGTGGTCCAATAAGGAACGTCATCCGTGGTAACCTTCTTGGTGGAGTAAACAGACAGGCGAACCGTGTTGCCAACAGCAGGCTCGGTCACACCAAAGGTGATCGTTTTGCCAGAAACATCAACATAGCTTCTGGTGCCGGTAGCGGTAACAACGTAGTCACCCTCAGCATAATTGTTGTTGTCCTCGGTCTTCTCGACAACATTCTGGGTCACATAGGAAGCAATGGCAGTGCCATTGGCAACCGGCTTCACAACGGAAGCGGTAGCGAGCGTAGCAGAAACCACATCGGTCTCCGGCTTGCCGTCATGATCAATGTCATAATTGGTGGGGTTCTTCTGCAGGCCGTCGATGGAGCCGGGCTCCTCGCCGAACGCAGTGCCGGTGGTGAGGATCGGGGTCTTGGCATCGAGCAGGGTCAGCTTGATCTGCACGGAGCCGCGAACCGTAACCTCGTCATCGCCGCGCTCGGTGGTCTTGCCGGTGAGCAGGACGTTCAGAGTCGCGGAACCGGTGCCCTTCGCATCGCGGACGGAAACGATGTAATCGCCATCCTCAGCGTTAGCAGCCGGATACAGAGCCTTGTTGGAGTCGTTCACTTTCACGACCTTGACAATGCTGCTGCCGGAAACGGTAACCTGGGAGATCTCGATGTTATCGGTGATAACAATGTGATCATAGGTCTCGAGGCTGACATCATCGCCAAAGATCCAGTCGGTCAGATTGAAATACTTGGAACCCTCAACCGGGTTGTCAACACCGTTGGTGTTGGCCAGGTACAGGTCCTTGTTGGTATCGACAGTAGCGGTACCAGTCTCCGTCTTCGTAGCAGCGAAGGCGGCAATGGACGAAAAGCTGGTAACAACCAGTGCCAGAGCCAGCACCAGGGATACCACTTTTCCTGTGGCTTTTCTCATCCTTTTTGTCCTCCTTAAAATAGTTCGTTGTTCGTATTTGCGTGTGCTATGAGAGATGTAACATACATTGGAACCGCCCTAAGGCAGTCATGTGCCGCAGCAGCAGCTGACCCGCGTTTCCGCGCAGCGCCGTAGCACCTCCTATATGTTTACTTGGATTATATGACATTTTCTCTTTCCTGTCAAGTACATTACCAAACCGTTTCGATTGAAAATTTGCACAAAGATGACGAAGAAATCATGTAAATTGGGACTGTATGGAAGCAAAGCAGACAGTGCTTTCCGAGCAAGGAAGACGGTGGAGACAGAGGGAAAAATTATTCCCCAAAGCTCCACTGCACCCCCTGGGGGGTATCCTTCAAAACGACCCCGCGCGCTTTCAACTCGTCGCGGATGCGGTCCGCGGTCGCCCAGTCGCGATTCTGACGGGCCTGCGTTCTCTGCGCAATCAGCTCTTCAATCTCCGCGTCAAGCGACGTTTCCTTTTTCTTATAAAGAAGTCCGAGAACGCCTGCAAGCTCATTGAAAAGGCTAAGCGTGAATTCGCACAGCTCACGGCTCGGCGCATTCGCCGCCGTTATGGTGCTGTTGGCGTCGCGGGCCAGCTCAAAGAGAGCGGAGAGTGCGTCGGCGGTATTCAGATCGTCGTCCATCGCCTCGATGAACTGGGCGCGGTAGCCTTCAAAACGGGCGCGGACAGCGGCTTCGCCCTCCTTCTCCCCCGCCTCGCTGTGAGAGAGCTGGAATTCCAGATTGTCACGGCAGTTGTAAAGGCGCTCGAGAGAGGCGCGGCACTGCTCGATCACGTCCACGCTGTAGTTGATGGGGCTGCGGTAGTGCGAGGCAACCATCAGATAACGGATCGGCTCATAGCCGTACTCGTTCGCCACGTCGCGGACGGTGAAGAAGTTGCCGAGGCTTTTGCTCATTTTTTTGTTGTCAACATTAATATAGCCGTTGTGCATCCAGTAGTGCGCGAACGGAACGCCGTTGCAGCACTCGCTCTGGGCGATCTCGTTCTCGTGGTGCGGGAATATCAGATCCTGGCCGCCGCAGTGAATATCAATGGTCTTGCCGAGATAGCGGCGGGCCATGGCGGAGCACTCAATGTGCCAGCCGGGACGGCCCTCCCCCCACGGGGACGGCCAGCTCGGCTCACCGGGCTTCGCGGACTTCCACAGGGCGAAGTCCATCGGATCCTCCTTGATCTCGCCCGTGGCGATGCGCGCGCCCGCCTCAAGCTCCTCAAGCGGCTGATGCGACAGCTTGCCGTACTCCGTGTCCTTCAGAGTGCGGAAATAAACGTCGCCGTTGTCGGTGGCATAGGCATAGCCTTTGTCGACCAGATCGCTGACAATGGAAAGAATCTCGTCAATGTTCTCAGTGGCCAGCGGATGCACGGAAGCAGGGCGCACGTTAAGGCCCTCCGCGTCCTTTTTGTATTCCGCAATGTACTTGCGGGATACGGTGAGGTAATCGCTGCCCTCCTCGTTCGCGCGGCGGATAATCTTGTCGTCAATGTCGGTGAAGTTCTGCACGAACGTCACCTTCATACCGCGGTACTCCATGTAACGGCGAAGCACGTCAAAAACGCAGATCGGGCGGGCGTTGCCGATGTGGATGAAGTTATAGACCGTGGGGCCGCAGGCGTAGATCTTCGCCTCGTTCGGCGTGATGGGAACGAACTCCTCCTTCTGGCGGGTGAGCGTATTATAGATTTTCATGGATGAGCCTCTCTTTCTGTATCTGAAATCATGGATTTCTCTTTCTTCTCTCCGCAATCCTCGCATCCCCCGCACAGCTTCATCTCCGGATGCAGCTCACACATGCGGCGGACCAGCTTGTCGTATTCGGCGTTGAGTCGGCAAAGCTCGAGGGCAACAGGGTCGGCGACGTGGATCTGGTCGAGAGCGGCGGGCTTTTCGCCGTTCACGCGGACGATCTTCGCCGGAACGCCGACGGCGGTCGCGTTCGCGGGGACCTCGTCGAGCACCACCGCGCCCGCCGCGACGCGGGCGTTATCCCCCACCTTGAAGGGGCCGAGAATCTTTGCGCCGGAACCGACCATTACATTGTTGCCGAGCGTCGGGTGGCGCTTGCCGTGCTCCTTGCCGGTGCCGCCGAGCGTCACGCACTGGTACAGTGTGCAGTTGTCGCCGATCTCCGTCGTCTCGCCAATCACGACGCCCATGCCGTGGTCGATGAAAAGGCCCTTGCCGATCGTCGCGCCGGGATGAATCTCAATGCCGGTGCGGCGGCGGGCGCGCTGGCTGATCCACCGGGCAATAAACTTGTGGTTATGCCGGTAAAACCAGTTTGCGCGGCGGTACGACCGGACGGCCTTGAAGCCGGAATACAAAAAATAGACCTCGAGCCGCGAACGCGCGGCGGGATCGCGCTCCATGATGGAGTCGAGCTCCTCCTTGAGCTGCTTGAACATGCCGTGTTCCTCCCTCGTTTCAGGGCGGCGCGGGGAAGCTTTTCGGTCCTGCGCCGCGTGGATTATGTGCCCGGGAGGAAAAACGCCGGACGTAAAAAACGCCTCCGTCCTTCTTCCCGAAGGACGGAGGCGACAGCTTCTGCCGCGGTTCCACTCCGCTTTCTCACTTCAGGCCGCGCGCCTTGGCACGGAGCCCTTCGGCCTGTAACGGGGCCGGGCCGTGCGGCCATTTCCTGCCGCCCGCGCGCCTTTTTAGGCTTGGCGGCTGCATTTCGCCCGAAGCCGCGCCGGGAACGCTCACAGCCCGGTTGCCCGGACGTTCCCTCTCTGACGCGCGTCTGGGGGGTACTTCTTCCGCCCTCGCGTTGTCTGTCTATTCCATAGTATAGCGCACGTCCCCCGCCTTGTAAAGGGGGATTTAGGCGAATCCTTACATTTCTCTGGCCACAATTTTCCAGTTCTGCTTGAGATAAATGATACCGGAGATCACCGCGAGAATCGTGGCGATCCACAAAAGCACGTTCCCAAACAGGGTAAACCAGAACGCCGCCTCCCCGCCAAAGACCGTAAAGGCAGGCAGAATTCCCAGTGAAACCAGCTCGAGCAGGTACTGGAAGAACAGCACAAAGAGAATCGCGATGATCTGACTGACCGTCTTTGCCTTGCCCCAGTTGTTCGCGGCCACCACAACGCCGCTGTCCGCCGCGACCAGACGCACCGAGGTCACCATGAACTCGCGGAAAATGATGAGCAGCACAAGCCACACGTCGGCCAGGCCCTGCGAGACAAAGCACACAAGTGCGGAAATAACCATAATCTTGTCGGCAAGGGGATCCATGAACTTTCCAAAGGTGGTCACAAGGTTGCGGCTGCGCGCGATCTTGCCGTCGAGGTGGTCGGTATATGACGCCGCCGCAAAGATCACAAGGGCGATCAGATTATGGTGCGGCAGGACGTCCCCCGCAAGCAGCGAGGCGACGAAAAACGGAACGAGAATCATACGCAGTACCGTCAGTTTATTCGGTGTATTCACGCGGCGCGCCCTCCTTTGTCAGCCAACGATTTCTCCCATCAGGTCGCAGTCCATGCAGTCGGTGATTTTCACCTTGCGGAACTCGCCGAGACGCGGTTTGCGCCCTCCGGCCATAAAGAAAATTTTCCCGTCCACGTCCGGAGCATCGGCGGCACTGCGGCCAAACCAGCACTCGGCGTAGCGGTCGAAGCCCTCCACGAGCACTTCCACCGTCTGCCCGATGCGGCTCTCGCCCCAGCGCTGCATGGTGATCGACTGCTGCTCCATCAGCACATCGCGGCGGCGCTCCTTCTCCTCTTTCGGCAGCTGGCCGTCCATCTCGCCCGCGGGCGTACCCTCCTCCTGCGAGTAGGCAAAGCACCCGAGGCGCTCAAAGCCGATTTCCTTCGCGAACTCGCACAGCTCGTCGAAGTCCTCCTGCGTTTCGCCGGGGAAACCCGCAATCATCGTCGTGCGCAGGACAAGGCCCGGCACGCGCTCGCGCATTTTCCGGATAAGAGCGGTAAGCTCCTCGCGGCTTCCCGCGCGGCGCATGGCGCGCAGGACGCGCTGCGAGCAGTGCTGCAGCGGCAGATCCATGTATTTGACAATCTTCTTTTCCCGCGCCATCACGTCGAGCAGTTCGTCGGTCACGGCGTCGGGGTAGCAGTAGAGCAGGCGGATCCAGCGCGGGCCCTCGATTGCGCAGAGCTTCGTCAGAAGCTCCGGCAGGGCATAACGGCCGTAAAGATCCTTTCCGTAGCGCGTGGTATCCTGCGCGATAAGGATCAGCTCCTTCGCGCCCTCGGCGGCAAGCTGCTCCGCCTCCGCCACAATGCTCTCCATCGTGCGGCTGCGGTAGCGCCCCCGGATCATGGGAATCGCACAGTAGGAGCAGCGGTTGTCGCATCCCTCGGCAATCTTGAGGTAGGCAAAGTAGCTCGGCGTGCTGCGCACGCGATCGCCCTCGAGCGGGAGACGCTCCTTTTCAAGGAAAATTTCCGGCTTCTCGCCCTCGAGCACCTGCTTGACGATCTCGGCAATCTCCCCGTTGGCCCCAATGCCGCACACGGCGTCGGCCTCCGGCAGCTCGCGGCGGATCTCCTCGCGGTAGCGTTCGGCCATGCAGCCGGTGACGACAAGCGCGCGGATCCTTCCCTCCTGCTTCAGACGGGCAAGCTCCAGAATCTCCTCGATGGACTCCTGCTTTGCAGACTCGATAAAACCGCAGGTGTTCACAATCGCGACGTCCGCCAGCGCGGCGTCGTCCTTAAGCACAAATCCGGCCTTCTCGAGGGACGCCATCATAATCTCCGCGTCAACGCGGTTCTTTTCACAGCCGAGGCTGACCATTCCAACTGAATACGGCATGACGGTTCTCCTTACTCTACTATATATATGTATGGTTTTGCGGGGAAAGAACTTCTCCCCGGCAACAGCGATCCATTCGCCCGCTCCCCGCAGGCTGACTGAAAACCGCTGACTTTACGGACAAAGAAGTCCGGGAGAATGCGGACGTCCTGCCGGCGGCGGCAGGACAGAAAGCCCCCTGTACAGTCCAATATATCACACCCGCGGGCTTCGCGCAATCGCCGCCGCCCGAATTTATTCCAAATTCTCCTCCGGATCCCCGTCAAACTCGCGCAGCGCCGACCGGATTTCCTCCCACCGGTAGCCCAAACGCTGCAGGGCCGCCGCCGTTTGGCGGCGGCCCTTCTCGTCCCCGAGACGCCGCTCGTATTTTCTCTGTATCAGCCGCCGAATCGCTTCCTCCGGGTCAGGCGACGCTTCCCGCGCCGCCTCCTGCGCCAGCTCCCGGTCCACGCCTCGCCGGACAAGCTCCTGCACCGTGCGCGAAAACGCATATCCCTTCCGCGCGAGCTCCTGCGCCAGCCGGGCGGCGTAATCTGCATCGTCAACAAGCCCGAGCTCCTCCATACGGTCGGCGGCGGCCTGCGCCGCCTCCTCCCCGACCGTACGGGAAAGCTTCCGTTCCAGCTCCCGCTTCGCGTGCGGACGGTGCTCGAGCAGATAGAGCGCCTTCTCCTTTGCCCGCGCCGCGTCGCTCTTTTGAAGCAGCTCATGCAGCTCCTCGTCATCGAGCTCCATCCCGACCCGCAGGCGGGCTTCCTGCGCCGTGGCGGCGTCCAGCTTAACCGCGGCCTCTCCGTCCAGATACAGCTGCACCAGACGATGGCGGCGCGGCTCGATCGCCGTCAGCTCCATCAATCGTCCGCCTCGATGTCAATCGCCGCCTTGCCTGTGCTCTTCGCCTTCTGCGCGGCCGGAGCCGGAGCGGCAGCCGGAGAAGCCGCCGAGGCCGGAGCGGAAGCAGGGGCCGCCCCTCCCGCCTTCGCCGACGGCGGCGTCTGCACGGGAAGGATCTCCATCGGACGGGCCGGAGAAGCCTGCGCCGGAGCTGTTTTATTGTACAGCCGGCCCGCATTCGCCTTCACGCCCGCCTCGATCTCCGCCGCAATCTCGGCGTTGTCCGGATTCTCGAGGAATGTTTTCACGTTGTCGCGGCCCTGGCCGAGACGCGTCTGCTTATAAGAGAACCATGCGCCGCTCTTCTGAATCACATCGAGCTTCGCGGCCAGGTCGATCAGCTCGCCCGTGCGCGAAATGCCGCGTCCGTACATTACGTCGAATTCCGCCTCACGGAACGGCGGAGCGATCTTGTTCTTCACGACCTTTGCGCGCGTCCGCGTGCCGATCTGCTCGGAGCCGGACTTGAGCGTCTCAATCTTGCGGATTTCCAAACGCACCGAGGAGTAGAATTTCAGCGCGCGGCCGCCCGGCGTAACCTCCGGGTTGCCGTAAACGACGCCCACCTTCTCGCGCAGCTGGTTGATGAAGATCGCCACACAGCTCGACTTCGAGATCGCGCCCGCGAGCTTCCGGAGCGCCTGGCTCATCAGTCTGGCCTGCAGGCCCACATGGCTGTCGCCCATCTCGCCCTCAATCTCCGCGCGCGGCACGAGCGCCGCCACCGAGTCAATGACAATAACGTCAATCGCGCCCGAACGGATCAAAGCCTCCGCAATTTCGAGCGCCTGCTCGCCCGTATCGGGCTGCGACACAAGCAGCGAATCCACGTCTACGCCGAGCGCGCGGGCATAGACCGGGTCGAGAGCGTGCTCCACGTCGATGAACGCCGCGTTGCCGCCGTCCTTCTGGCCCTCCGCGATGCAGTGCAGCGCGAGCGTCGTCTTACCGGAGCTTTCCGGCCCGTAGATCTCCACGATTCTGCCGCGCGGCAGGCCTCCGATGCCCAGCGCCAGATCCAGCGACAGCGAACCTGTCGAAATCGCCTCAACCTGCATCGCCTGATTCTGTCCCAGGCGCATAACCGCGCCCTTGCCAAACTGTTTCTCAATCTGCGCCAGCGCTGTTTCCAGCGCCGCGGCTTTCTCTGTGTTCTTATCCTTTACCGCTGCTTTCTCTGCCATCGTTCTCCTCTTCCTTTCTGGACCTGCGGCCGGCAATTCGCGGACCTGCGGCCTGCAATTCGCGGACCTGCGGTCAGCAATTCGCGCACGCTCCCTCCGGTCGCCCGACTGGGTGGAAATCGTTTCTGCGCAGCCCGCGCTGCGGCCTGAAATATTGCGGGAGCTTGTTCAGACCAAGTCCCGATCGTCTTTCCGCTTCGCGGCAAGACGGTCGAAACGTTCTAACAAGAACGTTTCGCTCGTCCGCTTTCTTACCTGGGAGCTTGTTCAGACTGTCCCGCGCTGCACAGGTAATTCAATCGCTCTCCGCTTCCGCGCGGGCCATTGCGTGCAGGCTCAGCCTGCCGCGGGACGTGCGTGCAGGTTCAGCCTGCCGCGGGACGTGCGTGCGGGCTCAGCCTGCCCCCGGGTGCATAGATACCCAATCGCTCTTCGTTTCCCCTATTATACCGAATTGGGACACCAAAATCAACACATTTGCCTGATTTTTTCGAACATGTGTTCAATTTTGGAGCCGCGAGCTTTAGAGAGGAGGCAAATCGCGGCGAAGCTTGCCGATCGGCAATCCGTCCATGCCGGTTTCGGGGAAGATCCGGGCTTTTGTTACCATGCGGGGCTTCCGTTGTTATTAGAATACAAAAAATTATGTCCTATAATCCGGACTGTTCCGAAGTTTTTTCCTGGGGTTTCTTCAGGTACTTTAGGCTGGAGAAAAAAGTCCGGAAAGATTCGCTGTCTTTCCTTCCTTTCCCGGGCTTCGCGCGGATTTTAAGGGGTGCTGCCCCCCTGACCCCTGCAAGCCTTTTGAAAAAGGCCCCGGCGAAAACTTTAATTTTTGCCTGCACGCCCGGTGACAACGCGGTCAAAGCCGTTGAAATCCTTGGTGACCTCAATCCGCGTAAGCCCGGCCTGCGCAAAGAGGCCGGAGACGGCGGCTGCCTGGTTCTCCCCAATCTCAACGGCGCAGACGCCGCCCGGCGCAAGACAGGGAATCCAGTGCGCGGCGATCGCGCGGTAAAAGACAAGGCCGTCCCCTCCGCCGTCAAGGGCGGAACGCGGCTCGTGGTGGAGCTCCCGCTGGAGGCCGTCGATCTCTTCGTAGGTTACATAGGGAGGATTCGCCGCCAGCAGCGAGAGGCCGGAAAAAGCGTCGGCGCTTTCCGGGCGCAGCACGTCAAGGGAAAGCGGCGTTACACGCCGCCCCGTGCGCCGGATGTTCTCCGTGAGATACGAATAGGCCGCGGGGAATCGTTCCACAGCCCGCACCGAAGCGGCAGGAAACTCCCCCGCAAGCCCAAGCGCCACGGCTCCGCTTCCCGAACACAGATCGGCAATGAGAAGCCCCTCTCCGTCCCCGGCTTCGGGCAGCTCCCGGCGCAATCGCGCCGCGCCCTCGCGCACGAGCAGCTCCGTCTCCTCCCGCGGGGCAAGAACGCCCTCCCCGACGGCCAGCTCCATATCAAGGAACGGCCACACACCGAGAATGTACTGCAGCGGCCTCCCGGCGGCGCGCTCACGGATGCTCCCGAAAAACGCGCGCGAGGCCTCCTCCCCCGCCTCCTCACGGCCGCGGAGAATGAGGCCCTGCCGGTCCAGACCGAAATATTTCTCAAAAATGCAGACCGCATCAAAGGCCGGGCTTTCGATCCCGGCCTCCATCAGCTCGCGCCTGCCCGCGCGGTATGTCTCTTCCAGCGTCATTTGCTTCCTCCGACGATATCCTCGCCGTTCTCCGGAATGACGTCCTTCATGGCGGCGATGGCGACTTCAATCATCGAGTCGTCCGGCTCCTGCGTCGTGATCCGCTGCATCCAGAGTCCCGGCGCGGCGATGATCCGCGTCGCCCAGTTGTCATACCGGCCGCAGATGCGGATCAGCTCGTAGCCAATCGCGACCACCACCGGAATGCAAAGGAGCTTGACCCCCGTGCGCAGAAGCGGATTGGTAAACGGAATAAAAAAGCCGATAATAATGCCGAGCAGAAGCATAATCACCATAAAGCTCGTACCGCAGCGCGGATGGAACCGGCTGTGACGGCGCACGTTCTCGACCGTAAGCTCCTCCTGGCTTTCATAGCAGAAAATCGTCTTATGTTCCGCCCCGTGGTACTCGAACACACGGCGGATATACGGCATGTGCGCGCAGAAAAGAATATAGGCGACAAAAATCAGAATGCGCATCACGCCTTCCGCGACCGAACGCCAGCCCTCAATGCCGTCCCCGGCCAGCGTTTCCACGCCGTTGAACAGCAGCGTCGGCAGGAAGAAAAAGAGGACGACGGCAAGCAGCACGCCGAGGACTGTGCCCGCCGCCATAATGACGCTCATCATCTTGTCGCCGAATTTTTCCTGTACCCAGCGATCAAATTTGCTCGGCTCCTCGTCCTCCTCCAGGCCGGATTTCTCCGCCGACGCGCCGAGAGCCGAAAAGCCGATGCGCATGGAGTCGATGAAGGTGGCGATGCCGCGCAGAAACGGAATCTGCCAGAACTTGTATTTATCCCGCAGGGAATTCGTGGACAGCTCGGACAGGTCGATCGTCCCATCCGGCAGACGGACGGCCATGCTCGTCTTTTTCGGGCCCTTCATCATGACCCCTTCGATGAGCGCCTGACCGCCGATGGTGGTGATGCGTTTGACGTTTTCTTTAGGCATTCGGTTCCTGTTTCCTTTCGTCGCCCGTCTCAGACAGGACGGGAATGGTGATGGTAACGGTCGTCCCGACGTTCTCCTGGCTCTCGATCGTGAGCGAGCCGTTGTGCAGGCGCATAATCTCGTCCGCAAGGGCAAGCCCGATACCGGAGCCCCGGATCGTCTGGTTGGCCTTATAGAATTTCTTTTTCACATTGGGCAGATGCTCCGCAGGGATGCCGCAGCCGTCGTCGGAAATGACGACGCTGATCAGGCCCTCCGCCTCCATGGCGGCAACGCTGATGGTTCCGCCCTCCGCCGTATATTTGAGCGCATTATCAATGATATTGACAAACACCTGCCGCAGCCGGTTGATATCGCCGAGAACAGGCGAAAGCATGGCAGGCTCGTCATAGAGCAGGAATTTCCGCTCCGAGCGCGCGCGGTCGCTGAACATGTACACCGCTTCGCCAAGCTCGGCGAGGATATCGATTTTTTCCATTGTAAGCGTCATGCGGCCGCTCTGCATCCGTGAAAAGTCAAGCAGCTCCTCCACAATACCGGAGAGGCGCTCGCTTTCCCGGATAATGATGCCCATGCCGCGGGAGAACGTGGCCTTGTCATCGTCGCCGACCTCCGTGATCGTCTCGGCCCAGCCCTTGATCGCGGTCAGCGGCGTGCGCAGCTCATGCGAGACGGAGGAAATGAAGTCGTTCTTCATGCGCTCCGCCGTACCGAGCTCCACGGCCATGTCGTTGATGGTATCGCACAGCCCGCCGATCTCGTCGTCGTTGCTTTTCTCGATCCGCGCCTCAAAATCGCCCTGCGCGATGCGCCGGGCCGTCGCGCCGATCTGACGGATCGGGTTTAAGATACTCTTGAGGAAGAAATAGCTGGAGGTAAACACAAAGAGCAGAATCACGGCTCCTGCCGCCGTCAGAAGACCTATCACCGCCAGCACACGCTTATCGGCTCCCTCAAGAGACACCACATAGCGGATCGCGCCGACAAAGCTGCCGTTGTTGTTGCGGATCACGCGCGTGACGGCCATCACCTTTTCACCGCTCGTCAGCTTGCCCGTCCATGTCCCGTAGCCGTCGGTATCGCTCAGGGCCAGCTGATAGTCGGGCATCGGCTGCGTCTCGTCCGGCGCAAATCCCACCGAAGTAATGAGAATCTTTCCCGAAGAGCTGAACACCATGAGTTCCATGCTCTCCTTTTCCGGGAAATTTTCCACGTAGCTGCGCGCCACCGCGTTGAACTCCCGCGAGGAGCGCCGCCCATAATCCGCGAAAACGTTCGTCAGCTCGCCCGAGCGTCCGTCGAGCGAGGCCTGGATCCCGCTGTAAATGGAACCGCGAATCACGAAGGAGAGGATCACGATGAGCGTGATGAGGATCAGCACGATGACGCCGACGCTGTTGATCAGCCACCGCCGGGCGATGCCCTTCATATTGGTGATTTTCCCCGTCGTCAAGGCGCTTTCCTCCTCTCTTTCCAAATGGATCCGCTCTTCCCGAATGTGCGCGCTCAGGCCTCCCACTTATAGCCGAGGCCCCAGACCGTGATGATATGCTTCGGATTGCTCGGCTCATCCTCGACCTTCATGCGCAGGCGCCGGATGTTCACGTCGACAATCTTTTCCTCGCCGTAATAGGCGTCTCCCCAGACGTGCTTGAGGATATCGCCGCGATCGAGCGCCGTCGTCGGATTGCAGAAGAAATACTCCATGAGCTGAAACTCCACCTGCGTAAGCTCGATCGGCTTGCCCGCCTTCATCAGCGAGCGGTTGCGCAGGTTCAGCACAAACTCGCCGGAACGGATTTCCTCGCGGAAATTGTTCTCGTTGCGCATCTGCTCGAGCGCCACGCGGCGATAGACGGCGTCCACGCGGGCGACGAGCTCGCTCGGGCTGAACGGCTTCGTCACGTAATCGTCCGCGCCCATCATCAGGCCGCTGACCTTATCCATTTCCTGCGTGCGGGCCGTGAGCAGAATGATGCCGATCGAACCGCTCTTTTCGCGCAGCTGACGGCACACCGCCAGCCCGTCGAGCTGGCCGGGCATCATAATGTCGAGAAGAGCCACGTCGATGCTGCCGTTCTCGCGCTCGTAGATCTCGAGGGCCTCCTCGCCCGTGCCCGCCTCAAGCGTGTCGTAGCCGGCGCGCCTGAGATTGATAACCACAAATTCGCGGATGGCCTGTTCGTCCTCCGCCACCAGAATTTTTTTCATTGCTTTCTCTCCTCCGCACCGCCCAAACCGGCGGCATCCGTTATTCCTGCGTCAGAAGCTTGAAGCTGTTCCTGACGTCGTTCTCCGTCATCGAAAGGCTGCTCTCAGGCGAGGGGAGCCTCCCCGCATAGACCAGATTGTTGCTGTCCAGGATCTTGAAGTAGTCGGTTTCGTCTTCCTGGGCGCTCCACTGCTTCGCGGTAAAGACGCGAATCTCCAGCAGCTGTTCTCCCGCCCTTCCCTCGGAAAGATTTTCGCCGGACGAAACCCAGCGGCGGAATGTCAGCGTGCGGTTGGAAACATCCTGTTCGGTCGTAATCTGGTTCTTCCACATATCCGGAATCAGGAACCAGTAGCCGTCGACGCTGTTCGTCACCATGCTCATCACGCGCACCAGCGTGTTCGACTCCGTGTCGTACTGATGCCAGTCCGTCAGGTACGCGGAATCCGGCGCGTTCTGCGACGAGACGCCCGGAAGCAGATTCACCATCGGCAGTTCGAGAATCTTGTCGCCGTTGATGTCGCGGCTCGCAAAGCTGAGGCTGCGCGCCGTGATGGTGACCGTCTGCGTGGCCGGATCCCAGAAGGGCGAGACCAGCTCGCGCCGCGACTTGTCCCAGTACACCACCTCGGTGATAAAGGTGTTCGCGGTCTTGCTGCCGTCGAGCATCACGCCCGTCTGATCCGCGGTGAGCAGGCCGCCCGCCGCGCTGACAATGCTTGTCACCGCGCTGTCGATGGCGCAGGAGCCGAGAATCTCAATCGCGCCGCTCTTGAGGCGGTACAGTCTCGCCTGCGCCGGCTGATCCCCAACGGTCACGTTGGCGGTAAAGATTTCCTCAAAGCCGTCGCCGTCAAAGTCCATCACAAGCAGCTGCGCATAGCTCTGATCGAGGATCGTCTCCTCCATCTTCTCGCCCGTCCCGTCGAGGGAATAGACGCTGATGTTGCTCACGCCGCTCTGTCCGCTGCCCCAGCCGACCACTGTCTCCGGCACGCCGTCCTCGTTGACGTCACCGAACATGACCTTGTCCACCTGGGAAGCCGAGGTGGAAAACGAACCCATGCTCGTCCACACGCCGTCCTTTTTCTCGATAAACATGATATTCACGCCTGTCGAGGAAGCGTCGGCTTTCTGGTAAAGAGCGATGGCCTCCTCCACCCCGTCGTTTGTGAGATCCTGCATGATAATCGCCGACCGGTTGTCGCCGGAGGAGGGATACTTGAAGGTGTAGCCCTCTCCCGCCGCCTTTTCGATCAGCTCATGAATCCCGGCCTTGTCCCCCGTGGGACGCGGCGGACGCATAAGCGCCTCCGTGTCGTCGGAGAACAGCACGCCGCAGCCGGAGAACGGCAGCATGCACAGCGCCGCCAGCGCACCGGCGGCCAGCCGTTTGATGGTTGTTTTCATCGCGCTCTTCTCCTCCTTTGCCGCGCGGGCCGTATTTTCATTCCTCATTATAGCATTGTCCCGCACAAAAGAATAGTTTCAAAACTGTAAATTCTCATCTCTTCCCCATGGGAAATTCTGACGGGCTTCACAGGCAGGCCTCCCGGTATGCACGAAAGGCCGACGGCAGGGTATAGCGCTCCTCGAGCTCCTGCGGGGCGGCCCAGGTGAAGGAACCCTCTCCGCTGACCCGCGCCCGCCAGCCCGTCATCCGCCATTCCACATGGGAAAACACATGAGCGGCCTCCCCAAGCGGATCCAGCGATTCCGGCTCCAGCCCCCAGTCCCGGAGCGCCGCACGCACCTGCTCCTCTCCGGCTTTTCCGGCAAGCATCGGCAGCTGCCACAGCCCGGCGAGCAGCCCGCGGGACGGACGGCGCTCCAGCGCGGCCCGGCCTGCTGCGTCGCGCAGGACGAGGACGGTCTTTTCCTCCACGCGGCGTTCCTTTTTCTTTGCCTTGACGGGAAGTTCCCCGGCCGTGCCGCGCGCAAGGCCGAGGCACAGCTCCGAGAGCGGACACGCCTCGCAGCGCGGCGCGCCGCCCGGCAGGCAGACGGTGGCTCCCAAATCCATCACGGCTTGGTTGAAATCGCCCGGCCTGTCTTTGGGAATGATGGCGGAAACGGTCTTTTCCGACTCGCGGCGCACAGAGGGAGAGAGAGCGTCGCCGTGATTGTCCGTCAAACGGGCAAACACGCGCAGAACGTTCCCGTCGACCGCCGGAACCGGCTGCGAAAACGCAATCGAGGCAACGGCCCCCGCCGTGTACGCGCCGATGCCGGGCAGGGAGGAAAGCTCCTTCACCGTACCGGGCAGGCCTCCGAACCGCTCGAGCGCCTCCCGCGCGGCCTTCTGCAGGTTGCGCACCCGGCTGTAATAGCCCAGGCCCTCCCAGAGCTTGAGCAGCTGCTCCTCCGGGGCGGCGGCCAGATCGGCCAGCGTGGGGAACGCGCTGAGAAAGCGCTCGTAATACGGCATTACGGCCTCGACGCGCGTCTGCTGCAGCATAATCTCCGATACCCACACGCGGTAGGGATCCGTATTTTCCCGCCACGGCAGGACGCGCGCCTCCCTGTCGTACCATTCCAGCAGCAGAGCGGGCACGCGAAAGAGCAGCTCCTCCTGTTCCATTGCAATCTCCTTTCTCCTGTTCTCGTTCATCCGGCAGACGAGCACGCGGCTTGCAAAAGCGCTCCGCTGATTTCCCGCGCCGGGCCGAAAAATCCGGGACCGACGCGCGGTTCGGCGCGGCGATCCCGGTCAACAATCGTGTATTTCGTTCGTCTGTTCCGACCGTCAGCGGCGGAACGGTTTGTCCGACAGCGGCTGATCCTGCGGCTTTTTCCTCGCGGAGGAGGAGGGCTGAAAGCGCGGGGCCGACGGCGGACTGCCCCAGTCCGGGGTATAAGTGATGATATCGTCCTTGAGACGCGTGTTATCCTTATATTCGTACTTCTTCGGGTGGCGGTGCGAGGGCTTGAGGTTCATCTGCTCCGAATACTGGCGCGGCGCAGGTCCGCCGGTCTTCTCCTGCTTTCCCTGCCGCTGGCTCTGCTTCGGCCGGTTCTCCTGCCGCTTCGGCTGGTTCTGCCGGCTTTCCTGCCTGTCCGAATCCCCCTTCGGCTGCTCGGAGGAAACCTTCGCGGCCTCGTTCTGCCGCGCTTTTTCCGGCTTCTGCCCGCCATGCCTGCGGGAGGAGGACTCCTGCGGCTGTTTCGGCCTTCCGTGCTTTTTCCGGCTCTGCTGCCGGTCTCCCTGCCGCTGCTCCTTGTTCTGATCCTGCTTTTCCCGGGCGCTCCCGTTCTGCACAGGCTGACTGCCGCCGGACGGTTTTGCCGCGGCCTCCGCCTGCTTTTTGCTGCGGCCGCGTCCGGCCTGCGCCGTCTGTTCCGTCTGCGCGGCCTGTTCTTTCTGCGCGGTCTGCCCTTTCTGCGCGGCCTGCTCCTGCCGGGCGTTCCGCTGACGGCGGTGCTCCTGCGCGGCAAGGCGGCGCGATTCCTTCTGACGGGCCAGCTCCTCCTTCGGGGTCGGCTCCGTCTGCTGCTGCGGGAACGGGTGGTCCTTCACCGTTTCAATGTTCCCCTTGGTCAGGCGCAGAATATGCTCAAAATCCTCGCGCTCATCCGCGGTGCAGAAGGAGATTGCCGTACCGTCGAGGCCCGCCCGGCCCGTGCGGCCGATGCGGTGAACGTAAGTCTCCGGCACCTCGGGAATGTCGAAGTTGACGACGTGCGAAAGCTCTTCAATGTCGATTCCTCGCGCGGCAATATCCGTCGCGACCAGCACGCGGCAGCGGCCCTCCTTAAAGGCCGCAAGAGCAGCCTGCCGGGCCCCCTGCGATTTGTCGCCGTGAATCGACTGCGCCGGGAAGCCTGCGCGGGTCAAATCGCGCGCCACGCGGTCGGCCCCGTGCTTCGTTCTGGTGAAAACGAGCACGGAGACAAGCTCCGGATTCTGCAGAAGATACGCAAGCAAATGGCGCTTGTTGCCCTTGTCGACAAAATAGACGTACTGCCGGATCGCTTCCACCGTCGTGGCGGGCGGGTCCACCTGCACCACGGCCATATCGTGCAGCAGGCGATCCGCGATCTCCTGAATTTCCGGCGGCATGGTGGCGGAAAAGAGCAGCGTCTGCTTCTTCTCAGGCGTTTTGTCGATCACGCGGCGCACATCGTGGATAAATCCCATGTCGAGCATGCGGTCAGCCTCGTCGAGAACGAAAATCTCGAGGCTGCCGAGGCTCACATGGCCCTGGCCGATGAGATCGTTGAGCCGCCCCGGCGTTGCGACGAGAATATCCACGCCGTTTTCCAGCGCCGCCACCTGCGGAGCCTGCCCCACGCCTCCGAAAATCACCGCGGAGCGCAGCCCCAGATTTCTGCCGTACAGCTCAAAATTCTCATAAATCTGCAGGGCCAACTCCCGTGTCGGCGTCAGCACGAGCGCGCGGATCGGCCTTTTCCCCTGCGGCACGCCGCGCCCCGCCAGAAGCTGCAGGATCGGCACGGCAAAAGCCGCCGTCTTGCCCGTTCCCGTCTGCGCGCAGCCGAGCAGATCCCTCCCCTTCAGCACCGGAGGGATCGCCGCCTCCTGAATCGGCGTCGGCCTGCGATAGCCCGCTTCCCGCAGCGCCTTGAGAATCGGGGGGATAATGTGAAGCTCTTCAAATGTCATACCATACATCCTAACTTCGTGAAATAAAAATATCAGCAAAAAGGCTCCTGGCCTTCTTAATTTCAGACATACCAAAAAGACGAACGCAGCGGTATTGCGCTTGTCGTCTCAAAATCATCGCAAAATATATAAAAATTTGCCGTTTCAACCCGCTCTCCGGCTCAAATTGCTATAGATTTTTTTTATTATCTCACAAATTCCCATTTTTTTCAACACCCAGGCCGCGCCCCCTCCGCGCTCTGCTTTCGATGCACGGCGCAGCGGATCCGCGCATGCAATCCGCTGTCCGGGCCGCCGGGCAAGACTGCTCTTTCGGAAAATTTTCGGCAAAAAACAAGACCTCCCTGCGGTCTGTACCA
>ERZ1673738.2767-NODE-2767-length-21470-cov-5.694420_pt1 | contig 21470 bp, 21 predicted proteins | sample MGYA00580198_ERZ1673738 | MGnify/ENA primary metagenome ERZ1673738 (study PRJEB41218, sample SAMN15661784) | gut metagenome | host: Homo sapiens | place: Canada: London | collected 2015-08-20/2019-03-30 | study: EMG produced TPA metagenomics assembly of...
CAAAAAAACGAATGTTTTTTGCATTTTTTCCGACATGGTGCGATCCGCGCACAAAATTCGGGATTTCGGGGTGTGCGGGTGCGAAAAATCCGCCCGCTTTTTCATGCGAGCCTGTCCGACTCTATGAGGAGCACGCCGTCCCCGGAGACCTCGATATACGCTACGTCTCCCGTGATCTCGTTGCTCGTCGCGTACGGATTGTCGCGGACGAGCTCGGAGCGCTCAAGCGGATACTTGCACGAGAAAGCGCTCACCGTGCTCCTGCCGAGCGAAAGCAGTCCGAAATATTTGAATCCCGCGCGCCGAAGCGCAAACGCTTCGTTCGAGAGCAGACGTATCCTGTTTATATCGTCGACGATCTCCGCCGCGATTCCGTGCTTTTTCAGCGATTCGAGCAGAAATATGAGCGACAGCGTATGGTCGGCGCGTCCCGCGATTCGTCCGACAAGAGTCAGCGAATCCGCGCCGCGCGATACGGCACAGCGGATCGCAAGCTGCGCGTCCGTCTCATCCTTCACCGCAGGGGAGCGGTGCAGCTCCACGCCGTCGGGAACGGCGGATATCGAATCCATATCGCCGACGAGCACGTCGGGCATAAGCCCGAGCGCGAGTGCGTTATCCCATCCGCGGTCGGCGGCAATCACCAAAGCCTTCTCGGGAAGCGGCGCGCAAAGAGACGTTATGCGCTCTCCGCCGAGTACTATTATTGCGTGCATAAAGACCTCCTTTGAAATGCGGCGTTCTGCTCTGCCTTATGCCCGCCGCAAAGCACATCACGGCATTCCCGATCAGCCGAGCTTTTCCGGATACCGATCTATATAATCCTGAAGGATCAGCGTCGCCGACAGCTCGTCCACGCTTTCCTTGCGCTTCTTCCCGCTCACTCCGGTATCCGAAAGATACCGATGCGCGCTGACCGTCGTCAGCCTCTCGTCGTAAAGCACCGTTTCGATCCCGGTCTCCTCCTCGAGAGCTGCCGCAAAGTCGCGGCACTTCTCCGATCTCGGACCCGCCGAGCCGTTCATGTTGAGCGGATTCCCCACGACGATCAGCTCCGCTTTTTCGCGCTTCGCCGCCTCGCTGACGGCGGCAAGCGCCTTTTTGAAGCCGTCCGCGCGTATAAGCCCCGCGCCGACCGCGATGCTTCCGCTCCTGCCCGCCACGGCAAGTCCCGTGCGCGCGTCGCCGAAATCCACTCCGAGAATTATCCTTGACATTTTACCTCCGCGGTCCGTGCCGCCGCAGCCCCGCAGTCAGCGGAGCTGATTCTTTCTCGCCCAATCGGGCGTTTTTTTCATTTCCTCGTATATTTTTATGTAGCTTTCCCTGCGTTCGGGGGATATTTTCCCCTCCTTCTCCGCCGCGATCACCGCGCAGCCCTCCTCACGAAGGTGCGTGCATTTCGTATATTTACACTTGCCGATATACGGCTCGAATTCGCGGTAAAGATACGCAAGATCACCCGACGGGAAGAAGTTATACCGGGCGAAATCGAGCATCGTGAACCCCGGCGTATCCGCGAGAAACAGCCCGTTCGCGACCTCGAAAAGCTCCGCCGTGCGAGTCGTATGCCGACCGCGCTCGCTTTTCCTGCTCACCGCGCCCGTGGCGAGCGAAAGCTCCGGAAAAAGCTTCGTCATAAGCGTTGACTTTCCGACTCCGGACGCGCCCGAAAACGTAACCGTGGACGGCGACGACGGCGATGATGCCGAAAGAACGTAATCCCTCAGCTCGTCCGTGCCCTCTCCGCCGAGCGCCGATATCAAAAACGAGCGGTACCCCGCATTTTCGTACACCTGCGCGATATGGCGCGCGTAATCGGGTGCGAGGTCCGATTTGTTCACCACGACGATCGGCTCGATCCCTGCGCTCTCTGCGTAAAGGATCAGCTTGTCGGCGGTCATGAGATCGGGCTTCGGGCGTGCGGCGGGAATGACCGCCGCAAGGTGAGTCACGTTTGCCACGGTCGGGCGGCGGAGTGCGTTTTTCCTTTCGAGTATCCGCGCGATCGCCCATGCTCCGCCGGAGCATTCAAGCTCGACGCGATCCCCCGGATACGGCGTTTCCTCTCCCGAGCGGAGCTTTCCCCTCGCGCTGCAGTTTATTCTCGGCGGGACATCCTCCCCGACGAGATCGGGGCGGACCGTATACAGCCCGCCCACTCCCTTCAGTATCGTCGCGTACAGTTTATCCGCTGTCACCGCCATCAGTTCTTGTTATCCGCGTAAACCGCGTCCTCCGTATCGTCGGTATCCTTATTCGAGCTTTCGTCGTCGGTAGCCGGGCTTTCCGTGTCCGTCACATTGGTGCCCGTATCGGTAATATCCGCAGTATCCGTCGGAGCCTCCGTTACCTCTTCCGTAGTCTCCGGTGCAGTGGTCTCGGGCGCGCCGAGCGACACCACGAAGTCGATTATCGAGTTTTTGTTTGCCTGGCTTCCGCTCGGTATGCTCTGATCTGCGACAAGTCCCTTGCCGTAATCCTCCGACTCCTCATATGACACATCGCCGATGAGAAGTCCCGCCTCGGTTGCCTCCGCAAGCACTTGCTTCTCGGTCTTGCCCTTGAAGTTCGGCACGGTGATCCGCTCGCCGCTTGCGCCCGTGCTGACGTACAGCACAACGCGGTCTCCCGCTTCAAGCACGGTTCCCGCTTCGGGCGCAGAGGATATAACGTGTCCGACATCGTAAAGATCGCTTGTGATCGACTCCGTGCTGACGCGAAGTCCCATCTTCTTGAGCAGAAGCGTCGCCTCGCGGTAATCGAGTGACTTCACGTCCGACATCTTCATGGTCTTCGGACCGAGGCTTACCGTAAGCGTGATCTCGCACTTCTTCTTTCCGGGCTCGATCTTGCGGTTTTCGCCCGCCGCCGGGTCCTGCGTCATTATATATCCCGCGGGAGCGTCGGAGTCGTACACCTGATTGAGATTCAGGTGATATATATCCGAGGCGTCGAAATATTTCTGAAGCTCGTCGGTGAAGGTTTTGCCGGCAAACTCATCGACGGTGATCGTCTTGGTATCGTCGCCCGAGAGAAACAGCTTGTTCACAAGGACGAAAGCCGACGCCACGGCGACAATAAAAACGGCCGCGGTTATCGCAAGAATTATCGGAAGCATGCCGCGGCTCGTCTTCACGCGCCCCTTCTTCTTCGTCGGCTTCGGCGGCTTGAACGTCGTTTCGGGATTGTCCCCGAGGCGCACCACCTGACGGAGCATCTGCTGAGCGCTCTGATACCTCATATCGGGGTCCTTATCCATGGCGCGCGCGATGATCTGCGAAAGTCCGAGCGGAAGAGACGGCATCTCCTCCTTGACGGGCTTTGCGGTATCGTTTATCTGCTTGAGCGCGACGGAAACCGGGCTGTCCGCGGTAAACGGCAGCTTGCCGGTCGCCATTTCGTACATCATAACGCCGAGCGAATATATGTCGCTGCGCGCGTCGATAGGCTTGCCGGATGCCTGCTCGGGACTTATATAGTAGACCGTTCCGATCGCGCTGTCCTTGACGGTAACGGTCTCCGCATTCGGCAGCTTCGCAATGCCGAAGTCCATGACCTTGATTATTCCGTTTTTCAGAAGCATGATGTTCTGAGGCTTGATATCGCGGTGAACTATCCCCTTCTGATGCGCGTGCTCGAGCGCGCGGAGCACCTGCTCGGTATACATGATTATCTCGCGGAATTCGAGCTTTCCCTTCTTCGTCATGTAATTCTTCAGGGTTATTCCCTCGATATATTCCATGACTATATACTTGGCGTCCGAACGCACGGAAACATCGTAGATCGTCACGATATTAGGATGCGAAAGCATGGAGACCGCCTTCGATTCGTTGATGAAGCGCTTCACCGAAACCTCGTCGCGCGCAATATCGTCCTTCAGTATCTTGACGGCGACGATGCGGCGCATCAGAAGATCCTCCGCGCGGAAAACGACCGCCATGCCGCCCATGCCGATTATTCTTTCGATTCTGTATCTGTTATCGAGCACCTGCCCGACATATCTCTCGTAGCCTTCCATTTATTCATCCGGCTGCTCTTTCGCACAGCCGTTCCTTTCCGAAAAATCCGCCGTCAAAGTGATATAAGGAGCGCGGTTATGTTGTCGGGACCGCCGTTTTCGTTCGCGGTATCCACAAGAGTGCGGCAAGCCGACGCAAGTCCGTTTTCATCGGTAAGATCGCCGATCATGCTGTCCGCGATCTCATCGGCCGAAAGCATGTTCGAAAGCCCGTCCGTACAGAGAAGCATACACACCCTCTCCATCCCGTCGGTACAAATGGTAAAGAAATCGCACTCAATCTCGGGTGATGTGCCGACCGCCCTTGTGATAATGTTCCTGTTCGTGCTGAGGCGCGCCTCGTCCTCGCTTATCTTGCCGATATCGACAAGAAACTGAACATATGAGTGATCGTGTGTCACCTGGGTGATGTTCCCGTCGCCGGAGATAAGGTAGAGCCTGCTGTCCCCGACGTTCACCGCGTATATGTCGCCGCCGTACACAAGCGCGGCGACAAGCGTCGTTCCCATGCCGGTGAGCATTTCGTTTTCCTTTGCTCTTTCGTAAACCGCTTCGTTCGCCGCATCGACCGCGCGCCGCAGAAGCCGTTCCGCCTTCTGCGCCTTGAGGGGAGCACCATCGCCGAGCTTTTCAAGCTCCGCCTCGGCGAAAGCCGCAAAAGTGCCTGCCGCCGTCGAGCTTGCCTCAAGCCCCCCGGCCGCGCCGCCCATTCCGTCGCAGACAACTGCAAGGAGACGGTCGTCCGCCGTCTGCTTTATTATGAAGCTGTCCTGATTGACCGTGCGCCGCTGTCCGACGTCGGTCACACCGAAACCACGCATGAAGTCACCTCCGTGCATAAGTAGATCATAAAGCGGGGAAACCCGCGCTTAAGCTGAAAAATCAATGCTCCGCCAGCCGCGGATAAACATGGATGCGGACGCATTCCGGCTCACGTCGGAGAAAGCGCCTCGCGCAAAGTCGTACCTGCGTCGAAAAGCGCAGTGCCGCTCCGATTTTGGGAGCATGGTAAATGAACGTGCGACTACAAACTAATGTAATACCGTACTCGTCCCCGGTTTCACGTTGGAGTTTGACGCCTTGTTCAAGGCCGAACTCACGTTGGAAAACGGAGCGGGGCTCCGTTTTCGGGAACATGGTAAGTGAACGTACAAATTGAGCCAGATGTTATACCATGTTCTTCAAACTCGCGGACACGGTAAATAAACATACGATTACAGACTAACATTATACCGTGTCCTATTATACCATCTTATATCACCCGTGTAAACAGAAAATATTTAAATTCTTTTTCAATGCAGGCAATACTGCGCGCTTTTTGCGCGAAAATCCGCACTTTTGCCCGCAAAAACGAAAGGGAGCCGTCCCGGACGGCTCCCTCCTTTTCCGTTTGCTCCGGCATTCGCTTCCCGCCTGCGGCGGAGCGGCTTTACCTGAGCATGTACTGTCTTATATAGTCGATCGTGAAAAGAACACCGCGCTCGCCGAGCTCGCCCTGCCATATTGCGGAGTGAGGCTCGATCGAAAGGGTCCCGTCATATCCGCGCGCGTACAGAATCGAGAATATCCGTCTCCAATCGAGCGCGTCGATTCCCGCCGGCGGATCGTCGATATATCTGCCGTCGGCGATGTTGCTTCCCTTGATGTGCATATGCGCGAGGCGGTCCGCCCATCTGTAAAGCTCCGAAAGATAATCCGCGCCGCGTGCGTATGCATGCGAGCAGTCGTACTTTATCATGACGTCGGGAAGCTCGGGAAGCACGATCTCCCACGTTTTTGTCTCGCAGAGGAAATTGCTCCAAGAGCAGTTGTAGAGTGCGACCGTCACCCCGCGCTCTCGGGCGTAATCCGACATCTCGCGCAGATATTCCACCGCAAGAACATAATTTTTGAAAAGACTTACCGACTCGTCGCGGTTCACGCCCATGTTGAAAACGGGGCATCCGATATACGCGGTCTTGTCGATCTGCTCCTTCAGCATATCCTTGACAGCAGCGTCGATCTTACCGTCCTTTATCGGCTCCGAATTCCAGCGTCCGACCGAAAGTATCGGCAGCTCGTATTTGTCGATGAGCTTTTTCGTCTCCTCGATATTTGCGATAAACGCTTCCGTCTCATTATCGTAATTCGTGCAGACCTCGATAAAGTCAAGTCCGTGATCCTTCGTATAGCGGAAAAAGTCCTCGCTGTACCCTCTTATCATTCCGAGTTTCATTTCAGAATCCTCCGTAACTCATGTTTTTGCCCCGTTTCCGGGCATATTACGGTTTTATGGTAACAGGCGGAGGCGAAAAAGTCAATGCGGTTTATAAAAATTATGTAAATTTATCTCAATATGGCACCGCAGCGGCAATATTCGGTCAATTTTCTATTGATTTTTTTCCGCGCATGTATTAAAATGTAGGATGGTGTAAAAGTTGATTTCAATAATACTTACCAAAAAAGGATGGGAATAGAAAATGGAAAAGAATTTCAGAAAAATCGCGGTCCTTACCTCCGGCGGAGACGCACCCGGAATGAACGCCGCCGTCCGTGCGGTCGTCAACTGCGCTCAGTCGCGCGGTGTTGAGGTCTACGGTCTTATGCGCGGCTACTCGGGACTTCTCGAGGACGACATGAAGATACTCTCCGCGCGCGACGTTGCAAACATCGCCGGACTCGGCGGCACCGTTCTTTATTCCGACCGCTGCCTGCGCTTCAAGACCCCCGAGGGCATGGCTGACGCTCTCAAAAACTGCGAAAAGAACCAGATCGACGGTATCGTTGCGATCGGCGGCGACGGCACGTTCCGCGGCGCAACGGATCTTTCCAATCACGGAATCCCCACGATCGGAATCCCCGGCACGATCGACAACGACATAACCTCCACCGATTACTCGATCGGCTTCGACACCGCAATGAACACGGTTCTCGAGATGGCTGACCGCCTGCGCGACACCTGCGAATCACACGCACGCTGCAACGTGATCGAGGTAATGGGACGCGGCGCCGGAGACATTGCGCTTCTCACCGGAATCGCATCGGGCGCGGTCGCAACCGTCATCCCCGAGAAGGAATTCGACGAGGCTGCCGCAATCGAGAAGATCAAGACCATGAAGGCAAACGGTCAGCGCAGCTTCATCGTGATCGTCGCCGAGGGTGTCGAGAACTTCTCCGAGGGCTTTGCAAAGCGCATCCAGGAGCAAACCGGCGTCGAAACGAAGTTCGCGCGTCTCGCTCACGTTGTGCGCGGCGGCAATCCCACGCTCCGCGACCGCGTTGCGGCGGCTCAGATGGGTGAGGCAGCCGTAAACGAGCTCTTCAAGGGCAACTCCAACCTCGTCGTATGCGAGCAGAAGGGCGAGATCGTCACCGTCAACATTCAGTACGCGCTTGCTCTCGACAAGATGTACAAGAACAAGCTGAAGGACGGGGATCTCGACGCATTCTCCGAGGAGCAGATCGCCGAGATGAAGGCTTTCTGCGAGGAGAAGAGAAAGTACTTCGACATGATGTACAAGATCGCGGACGATGTAACGAAATAAGCGGGGGCGCTCATGGTAAAGATAACAGATCACGGCGTTTTCCTCAAAAACGGAAGGGAGTTTGTCGTGTCGGATGCCGACCCGGCACTCGCCCGCCGTCAGACGATGGCATATTCGATCCTCTCCGCACACAACGCGGCGGGCGACGAAAAGAACCTCCGTCTGAAGTTCGACGCGCTCGCTTCCCACGATATAACCTATGTGGGAATCCTTCTCACGGCGCGCGCGGGCGGGCTTGAATCCCTCCCCGTGCCCTACGTTCTCACGAACTGCCACAACAGCCTCTGCGCCGTCGGCGGAACGATCAACGAGGACGACCACATGTTCGGACTTTCCGCGGCTCACCGCTACGGAGCGATCTACGTTCCCGCGCATCAGGCGGTAATCCACTCCTTCATGCGCGAAATGATGAGCGGCTGCGGAAAGATGATTCTCGGTTCGGACAGCCACACGCGCTACGGCGCGCTCGGAACGATGGCGATCGGTGAAGGCGGTCCCGAGCTTGTCAAGCAGATCCTCTCGCTCACCTACGACGTGAAAGCGCCCGAGGTGATCGCCGTCCGCCTCACCGGAAAGGTGAAGCCGGGCGTCGGACCGCAGGACGTAGCGCTTGCGCTGATCGGCGCGGTATTCAAATCGGGCTTCGTGAAGAACAAGGTGCTCGAGTTCGTCGGCGACGGAATCGCTTCACTGCCGATCGAATTCAGAAACGGCATCGATGTCATGACCACGGAAACGACATGCCTTTCATCGATCTGGATCACGGATGAGGAGACCGAGCGCTACTTCGTGCGTCACGGACGTCCCGAGGCATACGGAAAGCTTGAGCCGGGAGAGCTTGCGTACTACGACGGCGCGGTCGATATCGATCTTTCGACCGTCGAGCCGATGATCGCGCTCCCCTTCCATCCGTCTAACGCCTTCACGGTGCGCGAGCTCAACGAGAACGCCGCCGACATTCTCCGCGAGACGGAGAAGGCGGGAGAGGCAAAGCTCGGACTCCGTCCGGGTGCGCTCCGCCTGACCGACAAGGTTGACCGCGAGACCGGACGTCTGCGCGTTTCGCAGGGCGTCATCGCGGGATGCGCGGGCGGAACATACGACAATCTCTCCGCTGCCGCCGACATCCTCCGCGGACACTCGATCGGATGCGGCGAGTTCGCGCTTTCCGCATATCCGGCAAGCCAGCCCGTATTCGCACGCATGCTTGAAACGGGGATCGCACGCGATCTCATGCTCACGGGCGCGACGCTTCGCTCCGCATTCTGCGGACCGTGCTTCGGCGCGGGTGACGTTCCAGCAAACGGCGGACTCTCGATCCGCCACACAACGCGAAACTTCCCGAACCGCGAGGGCAGCAAGCCCGGCGAGGGACAGATCGCGTCGGTCGCGCTCATGGACGCGCGTTCGATAGCGGCGACTGCGCGTGCCGGCGGACTTCTCACCGCAGCCGACGAGCTTGACGTGGACTACTCCCCCGTCGATTACCTCTTCGATCCCACGATCTACGAGAACCGCTGCTACTTCGGCTTCGGAAAAGCCGATCCCGAGGCGAAGCTCACCTTCGGTCCGAACATCAAGGAATGGCCCGACATGCGTCCGCTTGCCGACAATCTCGTTGTCGGTGTCGCGTCGGTCATCGACGATGACGTAACGACCACCGACGAGCTCATCCCCTCCGGCGAATCCTCGTCGTACCGTTCGAATCCCTACCGTCTCTCCCGTCTCGCCCTCTCGAGGCGCGATCCGGACTACGCTCACCGCACCGACGTTTTCCGCGCCGGAGCAATGGAGATCACCGGGGATGCCCCCACGGAGATCGACACCTATTCCGAGCTTGAGGGCAAAGAGGCAGCCGACGTAAAATCGAAGATTCTCGCCGCGCTTGCCGACATAAAGCTTGACGGCAGCATCGGATACGGCACTCTCGTCGCGGCGCGCCGTCCCGGCGACGGAAGCGCACGCGAGCAGGCGGCTTCCTGCCAGAGAGTACTCGGCGGAATCGCAAACATCGCACGTGAATACGCGACGAAGCGCTACCGCTCGAACCTCATAAATTGGGGCATGCTCCCGCTTCTCTCCGACGGTCTCACGCTCGGGGGCGACAAGGGCAGCGAAGGCGTAACTCTTGAGGTCGGCGATCTCGTGATCCTCCCCGGAGTGCGCAGGGCGCTTGCCGACGGTGCGTCCGAGCTTGAAGGATTTGTCCGCCACGCGGACGGAAGCACGACATCCCATGTGTTCCGCCTCGGCTCGCTCACCGACGAGGAGAGAACGATAATCCTCTCGGGCAGTCTCGTAAAGGCAGCCGCCGAGCTCAGCGCGAAGTGATCCCGGTCCGTTATTTAGGCGGAATGTGAAAGCTTCGGCGTATTCACAAAAAAGTCTTGATATATTTGCGCAGATGTGATATATTAAGGAAAGAAAAAATTCACCGAAAAGGATTGGTATATAACATGACGTACAACAAGAAAAGCGTCGAAGATATCGACGTATCCGGAAAGAAAGTCCTCGTGCGCTGCGACTTCAACGTACCGATGAAGGACGGCAAGATCACCGACGAGACAAGAATCAACGGCGCTCTCCCGACCATCAAGTACCTTCTTTCGAAGAATGCGGCAGTCATCCTCTGCTCCCACATGGGCAGACCGAAGGGCGAATTCAATCCCGCTTTCTCCCTCGCTCCCGTTGCAAAGCGTCTCTCCGAGCTTCTCGGACAGGAGGTTGTCCTTGCCGCCGACGTTATCGGTGAGGATGCAAAGGCAAAGGCAGCCGCGCTCAAGCCCGGCGAGGTCATGATGATCGAAAACGTCCGCTTCCACAAGGAAGAGGAAAAGAACGATCCCGCATTCGCAAAAGAGCTTGCTTCCATGGCTGAGATCTATGTCAATGACGCATTCGGAACCGCGCACCGCGCTCATGCTTCCACCGCGGGCGTTGCCGATTATCTCCCCGCAGTATGCGGCTACCTCATCCAGAAGGAAATCAGCGTGATGGGCAAGGCTCTGTCCGATCCCGCACGTCCGTTCACCGCTATCCTCGGCGGAGCAAAGGTTTCCGACAAGATCGGCGTTATCAACAACCTCATCGACAAGGTTGACACTCTCATCATAGGCGGCGGAATGGCGTACACCTTCATGCGCGCTCTCGGCAACACCACCGGTACCTCGATCTGCGAGGAGGACAAGCTCGAGCTTGCTTCCGACCTCATGAAGAAGGCGCGCGCAAAGGGCGTAAGCTTCCTTATCCCCGTTGACAACATCGTTGCACGCGAGTACAAGGAGGATGCCGACTTCATGCGCATCTACTCCGACGCGATCCCGGACGGCTGGATGGGTCTCGACATCGGACCGACGACTCAGGAGCTCTTCACCAAAACGATCGCAGGCTCCGGCACCGTTATCTGGAACGGACCGATGGGCGTTTCCGAGTGGGAGAACTTCGCAGCCGGTACGCGCGCAGTCGCAAAGGCTGTCGCAGAGTGCGGCGGAATCTCGATCATCGGCGGCGGCGACAGCGCGGCAGCCGTAGAGAAGCTCGGCTATGCGGATAAGATGACCCACATCTCCACCGGCGGCGGCGCATCTCTCGAATTCCTCGAGGGTCTCGAGCTCCCCGGCATCGCATGCCTCCAGGATAAATAAAAAAACGGCGTCACGCGGCGCCGAAGGCTCCGGCGGAGCCGGGAAAGCGGCAGCTCTTTTCCCGCTCCGCCGCAGTATTTGCCCGTCGGCTTGCCGACGCAATCGGCTTGCCCGACGTAATCGGCTTGCCCGACGTCAAAAAGTTTACGGAAAGTTGGATTTTGAAAATGAACAAAGCAAAAAGAACCGCGGTCATCGCGGGAAATTGGAAAATGAACATGACCCCCTCCGAGGCGAAGAAGACCGTAGCAGACACTGCGGCGCTCGTCGCGGGCAAGGACGGCGCAAAGATCATCCTCTGCGTTCCGTTCGTTGACATCGCCTCCGCTCAGTGCGGCGCCGAAGGCTCCGCGATCTCGATCGGCGCGCAGAACGTTCACTTTGCCGAAAAGGGCGCATTCACCGGCGAGATCAGCGCATCAATGCTCAAGGAATGCGGCGTTGAGTACGTTATAATCGGTCACAGCGAGCGCCGTCAGTATTTCGCCGAGACGGACGAGACCGTAAACAAGCGCACGAAGGCTGCTCTTGCGGCAGGGCTCAAGGTAATTCTCTGCGTAGGCGAGGTTCTCGAGCAGCGTCAGTCCGGCATCACCGAGGAGATCCTCTCCATGCAGACCAAGCTTGATCTCGCGGGACTCACCGCAGACGATCTGAAGAACGTAATCATCGCTTACGAGCCCGTATGGGCGATCGGCACGGGTCTTACCGCAACTCCCGAGCAGGCAGACGAGGCGTGCGGAATCATCCGCTCCGTCGTTGCCGGACTTTACGGCGGCGCGGCAGCCGAAGGACTTACGATCCAGTACGGCGGTTCGATGAACGAGAAGAACGCGGCAGAGCTTCTTGCAAAGGAGAATGTGGACGGCGGTCTGATCGGCGGCGCATCTCTCGTTCCGGAGAAGTTCGCGGCGATCGTTGACGCGGCTCAGGCATAACATCGGATTTTGTCCGGAAACGTGCCGTCAAAGGCAAGAGCAAAGCAGGAGATTTGCCGAAAGCAAATCTCCTGCTTTTTCTTATGCTGTTTCTTATCCGACGAAAAGCTGTACCCAATACATGGCGCCTCCCGAAGAACAGACGCCTATGCCTATCTTCGTAAAATCGCCGTTCAGTATGTTCTTGCGGTGTCCGTCGGAATTCATCCATCCGTTCATGACCGCCTCGGGGGTCGGGTATCCCATAGCGATATTTTCGCCGATGTAGCTCCAATTGACCGTCACCGCGGTGTCACAACTCTCACCGTTCGGACGCGTGTGGGAAAACTGCTCGACTATCTCCTTCGCACGGATATTCGCATTCGAGGTAAGCTCGGTGTCGAGCGTCAGAGGTGAAAGTCCGTTCTTCGCGCGTTCGGCGTTCACCAAAGCAAGCACCTCGCCGATCTGCGACGGCGCGGGATCGGGTTCCGGTTTCGGTTCCGGTTCCGGTTCCGGTGTAGATGAAAGAATATATCTTATCAGCAGAATCAGATCGCGCATGTCGATCCTGCCGTTTCCGTCGAAATCGCCGTACTCCTCGGAAATTCCGACATCCCATCCCGTGAGGAAGCGGATCATGAGAACAACATCCTTCACATCGACCGCTTCGTCGCCGTTCACGTCCCCGGTAGTGATTCCCGCATCAACGGCAAAAGCGGCAGTCGGCAGGCACGCCGCAAGCATAAGCACACAAACGAGCATCGCAATTATCTTCTTCAAGAAAATCACATCCTTTCGTATTTTCCGGTTACATTATATTCTCCCTTTCGAAAAAAGTCAATGCGAAAATTCAAGGAAAGCGTCATTTTTTCGCGAGGCGGCATATTACGGAAGAAAGATCGGTATTTGCGGTGTCGGCGGGCGGAGGGACGCGTGTCCCGCGCCGAGGAGCACAAAAGAAAACCCCGAAAGCCGCAAGGCTTCGGGGTTTTGACTTCTTTGCAATTTCCGTAAGATAAGTCCTTATCTCTTGGAGAACTGGCTTGCGCGGCGTGCAGCCTTCAAGCCGTACTTCTTTCTTTCCTTCATACGAGGATCGCGCGTGAGGAATCCTGCACGCTTGAGCTCGGGACGGAAAGTCTCGTCTGCGAGAAGAAGAGCACGGGCAACGCCGTGACGGATAGCGCCTGCCTGACCGGAGAAACCGCCGCCGTTTACGTTCGCAACGATGTCGAACTTGCCGCGGGTGCCGGTAACGTCGAAGGGCTGATTGATGATGAGCTTCAGAGTCTCAAGACCGAAGTATTCGTCAATATCCTTGCCGTTGATTATGATAGAGCCTGTTCCGGGGAAGAGGCGGACGCGCGCAACGGAGCTTTTACGTCTGCCGGTGCCGTAGAAATAAGGCTTCGCACTTGTGTAGCTTACTGCCATTTATTCGGGGCTCCTTTCTTAAAACTCATACGCTTCGGGCTTCTGAGCAGCGTTGTCGTGCTCTGCGCCGGCGTATACCTTGAGACGGGTGATCGACTTGTCCCCGATGGAGTTGTGGGGAAGCATACCCTTAACGGCAAGCTCCATAGCCAGAGTCGGCTTGGTTGCCATGAGGGTCTTGTAGTTTACCTCTTTGAGTCCGCCGATGTATCCGGAATGGCGGCGGTAGAACTTCTGCTCGAGCTTGCGTCCGGTGAGCACTGCCTCGGCGGCATTTATAATGATAACGAATTCACCGCAGTCCACATGGGGCGTGAATTCGGGACGATGCTTTCCGCGAAGGATGTTGGCAGCGGCAGCGGCGGTACGGCCGAGCGGCTTGCCCTTTGCATCGAGGACATACCATTTACGCTCAACGGATTCTTTTTTTGCCATGAATGTTGACATAGTAAAGATCCTTTCGATATTCGTAATTTTCTTTGCGCGTTACAGTATACCACACCTTCCGCACCGTGTCAAGTCTTTTCGGAAAGAAAATCCCGCCTCGCCGATTTACGCATATCCGATCTTCGATTTTCTCGTTTTTTCTCGCGTTTGCTCGTTTTTCGCATACAAATTTTTTCGTAAAAAAGACCGATTTCACCTGCGCGACGCGCCTGTTTTTCGTCGTGCGCACGGTGCGCGGAGGCTTTATTTGCCTTGACAACGGCATTATGTTAATGTACAATATTATATAATATTATCAGATTGTGCGCACGCGCGATCGGAGCAGAACGGAGAACGGAATGGAAATGAAAGTGCCCGAGTATTTCGCCTCAATGGTGTTCGACGATGCCGTAATGCAGGAGCGTCTGCCGAAGGAGACCTACCGCGCCCTGAAAAAGACCGCGAAGGACGGACGAAGCCTCGATATTTCGATCGCAAATGTCGTCGCAAATGCGATGAAGGATTGGGCGATCGAAAAAGGAGCCACGCACTACACGCATTGGTTTCAGCCGATGACGGGCGTTACGGCGGAAAAGCACGACAGCTTTATCTCTCCGACCGACGCGGGCGGAGTTATCATGGAATTCTCGGGCAAGGAGCTTGTCCGCGGCGAGCCGGACGCATCGTCCTTTCCGTCGGGCGGTCTGCGCGCGACCTTCGAGGCGCGCGGCTACACCGCGTGGGACGCGACGTCGTATGCGTTCATCAAGGACGGTGCGCTCTGCATCCCGACCGCATTCTGCTCATACGGCGGCGAAGCACTCGACAAAAAGACACCGCTTCTGCGCTCGATGGAGGCGCTGAACCGTCAGGCGATGCGTATCCTCCGCCTTTTCGGTAACGAAACCGTCACGAACGTCAAGACCACGGTCGGACCCGAGCAGGAATACTTTCTCATCCCGGAGGATATGTTCAACAAGCGCCGCGATCTCGTCTACACCGGACGCACTCTCTTCGGCGCGCGCAGCCCGAAGGGACAGGAGCTTGACGATCACTATTTCGGTGCGATCAAGCCGAAGGTGTCCGCCTTCATGCGTGAGCTCGACGAGGAGCTGTGGAAGCTCGGCGTTCTCGCAAAGACCGAGCACAACGAGGTCGCGCCCTCTCAGCACGAGCTTGCCCCCGTATTCACGACGACGAACATAGCCTGCGATCACAACCAGCTCGCGATGGAAATGATGCAGAAGATCGCGCGTAAGCACGGAATGGTCTGCCTGCTCCACGAAAAGCCGTTCGCGGGAGTCAACGGCTCCGGAAAGCACAACAACTGGTCGATCTCGACGAACACGGGCACCAACCTTCTCGAGCCCGGCGAAACTCCGCACGAAAATGCGCAGTTCCTTTTATTTCTTGTCGCGGTGATCAAAGCGGTCGACGATTATCAGGACCTGCTCCGCATATCCGTGGCATCGGCGTCGAACGACCACCGCCTCGGCGCGCAGGAGGCTCCCCCCGCGGTAGTCTCGATCTTCCTCGGAGAGGAGCTTGACGAGATACTGTCGTCGATCGAAAACGGAACGGCATACGATGCGCGCGAGGAAGTCCGAATGCGCGTCGGTGTCCACACGCTGCCGAAATTCCCGCGCGACACGACGGACCGCAACCGCACGTCTCCCTTTGCATTCACGGGAAACAAATTCGAATTCCGCATGCTCGGCTCCTCCGAATCGATCGCGGAGACAAATATAATGATAAACACCGCCGTCGCGCAATCGCTGAAATGCTTTGCCGACGAGCTTGAGGGCGCGCGGGATTTCAATGCGGCGCTTCACGAGCTTATACGCACGACAATACGCGACCACAAGCGCATCATCTTCAACGGAAACGGCTATGACGAAGCGTGGCTCGCCGAGGCACAGCGGCGCGGACTTCCCAATTTCCGCACGGCGCCCGACGCGATTCCGCACCTCACCGATGAAAAGAATGTCGTTCTTTTTGCGGAGCACAGAGTTCTTTCGCAGACGGAGCTTACCGCGCGCCGCACGATCATGCTCGAATCATACGCAAAGGTGATCGGCATCGAAGCACTTACGATGATCAACATGGTGAACAAGCAGATACTGCCCGCGGTATCCGCATACACCGGTGAGCTTTCGCGCACGGTTAAGGACAAGCTTGCCGTATGCCCCGACGCAAACGCCGATTACGAAAAGAGCGCGATCGTAAAGCTGTCCGCGCTCTGCGGAAAGATGTTCGCATCGGTGGGACAGCTTGAGAAGCTGTACGCCGAAGCGGAAAAGGAATCGGACGCACTTGCAGCCGCGCTCCGCGCGCGCGATCTGCTGCTCCCCGTCATGGACACGCTCCGCGCCGCCGCGGACGAGGCGGAGGAGATCGTTCCCCGCGAAGAATGGCCGTTCCCGACATACGGCGATCTTCTGTTCGGGGTTTCGAAGTAATGCGCTCGGGACGGACGGGCAGCGGACCGTTCCACTTCTGCGGTGCGGATCGCAGTGGCGGACGATCGCCGGCGGACGCTTACAGCCTGAGGTGCGAGCCGCCTAATCTCATGCAGCCGCGGAGAAAGTGCATCGTCCTACGGCGCCGGCGGCGCATTCTCTCATGCGCCGATTCGGAATACCGTTCATTTTGAAATATAGCAATGCTGCCGTCGGTGAGACAATCTCACCGACGGCTGCCCGTTTATTTTCGAAAAACCAAAGGTACGACCGAAATCAAAAGGAAGCGCATCGCCGCGGCGGACGATCGGCGGCGGGCTGTGCCCCGTCTGCGGTGCACGCTGCCGTGTGAAGTTCGGCAACCGTAAAGAAAGCGCCGCGAAAAGGTGTGTGCTGCGGCAAAGTATTCGGCGATCCGTTCGTCATCCCCGGCGTTCTCCCGCGAAAATCCCGCACGGGCTATCGGAGAAAACGCCGCTCTTTTGCTGCGGTGTACGTCATAAATACAGAGGGAGCGGACACCCCTTCGGCATCCGCTCCGCGATTTTCAGTATTTCAGGTTCTTTCTGAATTCCGCAAGCTCGTCGTCGGTCGGGATGTAATCACCCATCTGACCGTCGTTGTACTTCTCATATGCGGTCATATCGAAGTAGCCCGTGCCTGTCAGACCGAACAGTATCGTCTTGTCCTCGCCGGTCTCGCGGCAGCGCACCGCCTCGTCGATCGCAGCGCGGATCGCGTGGCTCGACTCCGGTGCGGGAAGGATTCCCTCGGTGCGTGCGAAGTACTCCGCCGCCTCGAATACGGAGGTCTGCTCAACGGAGCGCGCCTCGATCAGTCCGTCGTCGTAAAGCTGCGAAACGATGCCGGACATTCCGTGATAGCGGAGTCCGCCCGCGTGGTTTGCCGACGGGATGAAGTCGCAGCCGAGAGTGTACATCTTTGCCATCGGGCAGATCTTTCCGGTGTCGCAGAAATCGTATGCGAACACGCCGCGCGTCAGGCTCGGGCAGGATGCCGGCTCGACCGCGATAAAGCGGTAATCCGCCTCGCCGCGGAGCTTTTCGCCCATGAAGGGGGAGATAAGTCCGCCGAGGTTCGATCCGCCTCCGGCGCAGCCGATGATGATATCGGGCTTCACGCCGTATTTGTCGAGCGCCGCCTTCGACTCAAGTCCGATCACGGACTGGTGCAGCAGCACCTGCGAAAGGACGCTTCCGAGAACGTAGCGGTACGCGCCGCCGGAGGTAACAGCCTTCTCGACCGCCTCCGAGATTGCGCATCCGAGGCTTCCCGTGGTTCCGGGATGCTCGGCGAGAATCTTCTTTCCGACCTCGGTTGTCATCGACGGCGAAGGCGTTACGTTCGCGCCGTAGGTGCGCATTACCTCGCGGCGGAACGGCTTCTGCTCATAGGACACCTTGACCATGTACACATTGCACTCGAGTCCGAAGTACGCGCACGCCATCGAAAGCGCCGTGCCCCACTGACCCGCTCCGGTCTCGGTGGTCACGCCGCGCAGACCCTGCTTCTTCGCGTAGTACGCCTGCGCGATCGCGGAATTGAGCTTGTGCGAGCCGGAGGTGTTGTTTCCCTCGAATTTGTAGTATATCTTCGCCGGAGTTCCGAGCGCCTTTTCAAGACAGTACGCACGGACGAGCGGCGACGGACGGTACATTTTGTAGAACGTGAATATTTCCTCGGGAATATCGATATACGGCGTTGTGTCGTCAAGCTCCTGCTCGGCAAGCTCGCGGCAGAATACCGCGGAAAGCTCATCGACCGTGACGGGCTGCATAGTTGCGGGATTGAGAAGCGGCGCGGGCTTATTCTTCATATCCGCACGGACATTGTACCATTTCTTCGGAAGCTCATCCTCGGAGAGATAGGTCTTGTACGGAATTTCGTTGTTTTTCATTTGGTTTTCCCCTTTCTTTTTTCCGGAACGGGAAAACAAAAAATCCCCCGTCCCTGCAATTCTGCCGGGACAGGAGAAAACTCCTGCGGTGCCACCCTGCTTGACGCTTGTGCGTCCGCTCTGCGCATACTTCATATGCCGGTCTTTGTTAACGGAGGACTGCTCCGTCTCGCATACTTGATTCTGCTCGCCCTCGAAAGCCCATTCAAACCCGTCCGCCATACCGCGTCGCACCAAGCCGCGGCTCTCTGTGATGACCGAGCGTGCTTTACTCACTCTTTCTCATCGGTTTCACCGAAACTATACCACACTCCGCACGCTTTGTCAATAGCTTTTCAAAAATTTTTCCGCACATTTTTCGGCGCAAAACCCTTCTTTCGTCTTTTTACGATATTGACAATCCGCCGAATTTGGTATAGAATAATAACGGAGCCGGAAAGACGGCAAAACCGAAAGGACGGATAAGTCATGGCAGAAGAATTCTACGATGCGGAAATATATACCCTCACCGATGAGGAGGGTGTCGAAGCCGATTACAAGCAGATCGGCGTTGCCGAGGTAGGAGAGAACGTATATTACGCTCTCGTTCCTCTCGACGAAAAGGGCGAGGAAGCGGGAGATGAATATATAATCCTGCGCGCCGAGACGGACGAAAACGGAGACACCTATCTTGCAACGATAGAGGACGACGAGGAGTTCGACAGCGTAGCCGATCTCTTTGACGACGAATTTGCCTCGATCGACTACGACGAGGAAGCCGAAGAGGACGCGGACGGCGAATAAAATTCCCGTTTTTGAGAAAACTGAAAACAGAGCTTCCTGCTTTGTTCGTGATAAAGCGAGTATTAAACCCACGATAGATTTATGGAGTCCGGACTTCGTCCGGCGGGATGCAGACCTCCCTTGACTTCTCTCTTTCGACAGATTTTAAGGACGTTGGGAGCGCAAAACCGGAGAGAGGACACCAACCTTGCGAAAGCAGGGTTTCTTATCCTTGCTTTACACGGCACGGTGGGGCTCTTTTTTTACCTTCCGGGATTCGGAATCTGCCGGAAGCGGTAAACCGAATATGAAAAGCGGCTCGTAAAAATCTCCGGACCGCTTTTTTCTTTCGGGAAAGGAGTATCTTCGCCTTGCGGATGACGGGCAAAGCGGCGGCAATGACGAAAGCGGTGCAGGAGGCGGGCGGCGAGCGGACAATCGGAATGGGCAACGGCAGCAGAAGAACAGCGGAGGACAACGAAAAACGCGCCCGTGTAAGTGGTACGTTTGCGGATAATCGCGAGGTAAAATCCGCAGTCGGCGCTCGGCTGTCGAATGCGAAGCGGCGGCAATGCCCTTCGGCGGGCAAAAGCTGCGTCATCGCGGTCATGCCGCGGGCGGCGCGCATCGGCGAACCCAACAGACCCGGCAGAAACATGAAGCAACAGCGCCCGACGCACGGTTTCCGGAAGCGGAGGTGCGCATCGTCGGCACAGCGAGGGCACGCGGCACGCGGGTATTTTACGTTCGGTGTACATCCGCACGCATGACGCGCGGGATAACTGTGAAATTCGCCCCGAAATATGCCCCGATACGCGCACTGCGCAGATTCTTTGGAATGCTTTACCCCAATTCCGTTGGAAAAACAACGTAATTCGTTTTCGAATTTTGAAAATACACCCGCTTTTCGTGCACCGTCGGCGCAATGCGGAAGATTCGTCCGCGCCCGACGCACGGTTTCCGTCAGCAGACGCGCATCCGTCGGCACAGCGAGGGTACGCGGATAATTTACGTTCGGGGCACATCCGCGCGCGGGATAACCGCGGAATCCGTCCCGAAATCTGCCCAAATATACGCACTGCGCGAAATTTTTTTGAAAATTTCAAAAAAATTTCGTTTTCGGTGCAACGAACCGGCACAAAATATCGTGTATATAATATACGGACATTACTTTGCACCTCGAAATGCTCCGCGAGCCGAGCCTTCCTGCGTCCGCACACGCAAAATTCGCATCCGATCCCGTGCAAGCCCGTCAATATACGCAAACCTGCGCACGGTCTCAAGCAAATACGTTCCGAAATGTGCAAAACCGCGCCGGATCCCGATTAAAAACGTGCCGATATGCTCGCTCTGTCCCCGGTCTTTCCCGACCGGCGCACTGATGTCACGGCTCTGCATTAAATATGCTCTCGGGGCGCATCTCCGCATTTCCGTGCCGACATGCAGCGAATAACCGTTGCGGCGCACTCCCCGGTATCCCGACAAAGACCGTGCGCAAAGCATACGCCGCCCGATACCCCGTGCCGAAGCCGAGCGCCGATCGGACTCATCGGTCGGAAATACCGAGACGCAGTACCGCCCCCCGCCCGGCGATCCCCGAAAAGCTTTTGCGAACCTCAACCCGAACACACTTCCCCGCAAGCGGATTTTGCTTTTCGGCATGACGTTTTTTCTCTGCATTCGCCGCCGCGCGGGACTTCTGCGTGAATCCGAATCGACGGTGCGGAAGACACATGCGGAGTGTGCGAAATCCGTCGGAAAAGCTCCCGATATTAACATTTCGTCGCAAATTTTTACGCCGAATGCGGCCCCGGACCGAACTGCTTCATCTGAATCGGGAATTTACTCTATTCGTGCCTTTCCTTATTGCAAAATCAGGCAATCTATGTTATGATATAATATAATTGCATCTTCGGTAAAAATGCGCCGCGACATGCGCTGACGACAACGCGAAAAAGCACTTTATCCGTTTCAGAGAACGGTTCCTTCTCCCCGGCGCTCCCTAAATCGTGCGGATTGTTTCCGCCTCTTTAATAAATCCGAAAAAACACACTGCCGTTTTTCGATACCGCCGCTTTCGCCGCCGATCGGCGGCAGAATGGAGATTATTATGAAAAAACTTCTTTCCGCACTGACCGCCGTCGTTATCGCACTCTCATTCTGCTCATGCGGGATACTTCGTCCCCTCGGACAGAGCGATACCGATACCGCCGCGCCCGATGCGGCTCAAACCTCCGCCGTGCCCGACAGCGCGCAGGGTACCGGAGAAAGCGGCGGCAACTCAACCGACACAAAAGAAATCGAAGCCGAGGAAAAGCGTCTTTCCTTCGTCGGTTGCGGAGACAATATAGTCTACTACGGA
>ERZ1673738.2772-NODE-2772-length-21431-cov-10.564137_pt1 | contig 21431 bp, 20 predicted proteins | sample MGYA00580198_ERZ1673738 | MGnify/ENA primary metagenome ERZ1673738 (study PRJEB41218, sample SAMN15661784) | gut metagenome | host: Homo sapiens | place: Canada: London | collected 2015-08-20/2019-03-30 | study: EMG produced TPA metagenomics assembly of...
CTGGGGCTGCTGATACCCCTGCTGGGGTGCAGCATTGTACTGGGGCTGCTGCGGCTGCTGATAGCCCTGCTGAGGTGCGTTGTACTGCGGCTGCTGGGAATAGGGATTCTGATAGGGCTGATGAGGCTGCTGGGAATAGCCGCCCTGCTGATAGGGATTACTCTGATAGGGGGTGTTCTGGTAGGGATTGTTCTGATAAGGGGCTGCCTTGATAGGAACGCCCTGATACGTTCCTTTGCCGAAAGCCAGCAGGGGCATGAAAACATAGGGCAGGAAAATCAGTCCCGCCGCAAAGCCACCGCCCTTGCCGAATGCCTTGGCCAGCCGAATCTGTGTCTGGATACCCAGAATGATGTTATAGAGGGGGATCAGCATCAGCAGGAAGCGCATACCGCTGCCCCAAGTGATATCAAACAGCACATAGAGATTGTAGAAGGGAACAATGGCCGCCCAGCCGGGCTTACCGGCCTTCCGGAAGATAATCCACATGCACACCAGAACAAACACGCACAGGACAAGCGAGATAATGGTGGGCAGCGGGTTAAAGGCCGGGGTACTGCTGTAATCGTAATAATCGTAATAATCGGAATAATCGTACATTGCTTTCTCCTTTCCTAACGACATCGCCGGCTGGCAGTGTGCTTGCCGACTAATGTGATTTGTTGTCACAGGGTTGTTGCCCAATCCAGACAGAATCTTTTGCCACCGCGCTTCACGCCGCATAATGGGTAGAAATCGGGAGAATGGCTCACCTACGCCTGAGGCTGATAGGGCGGCTGGGTACGGTGTGCTTAATCTTCCTCTGCCGGAGCATATTCCTCGGAGGTACCTGTAAGGAGCTCCCACAGGAGCGTCCTCAGGGCGTCCTCATACTCACCGTTGTATTCTGCCGTGAGAATCTCGTCCTCTCTCTGGCTGGTGATGTGGAGGTAGCTCTCCGTCCCGTCAAGGACAGACACCCCCTCTGGCAAGGCTCTGGGCGGTTGATGCCAGTTCTCCCGAAGGCACGTCTCCACCTCAGCCCATTGCTCCGATGTCAGGGGCGCGTCTATCCGCTCTACCCTTTCTCGACTACCCTCGGTGTCGATGCACCACCCGGAGATGGTATACGCACCGTCTGTCTCCTCCAAATCAAAGCGGAAACAGTCGTCGTAGCACGAAGCGCTCTGCGACCAGCGTATGCTTTTCAGCGTGTCAGCGTCCTGAAAGACGTTGGCAAACTCGTTCTCCATGCCGCCGCCGTCCATTATGCGGTCGGTGACAAAGTGCTTATAAAGACCCGAGATCGTAATACCCACCACAACGCCCGCGATAAGAATGACGATCATCTTCTTCATGGCTTTAGGGGCGGGGGCTGCCGCAGTTGGCGCAGAACTTGCCCTTATTCACCGTGCCGCACGAGCAGGTCCACTCGTCGCTGGCAGGCTTGGGCTGGCCGCACTCGGCGCAGAATTTGCCGGTGTTCACCGCGCCGCAGGCGCACTTCCACTCGCCGGCGGGGGCGGGCTTGGGCTGGCCGCACTCGGCGCAGAACTTGCCGGTGTTGCCGCCGTGGCCGCAGGAGCAGGTCCAGCCGGCGGGAGCGGCCTGCTGTACAGGCTGCTGGGCGGCCTGCTGCTGACCCATGGCGAACAGGGTCTGGGCGTTCATGCCGCCGGCCTGACCGGCCATTCCCATGCCCATAAAGGCCATGGCAGGGCCGGCAGCCGTGTTGGAAGCCGCCATCTTCATGGCGTCGCCCTGACTGCCCACCAGATGGGCGGCAGCGCGGGTGGGATCCATGAAGGCCGCGTTCCGCTGCAGCTCCTTGAGCATCTTCTCGTCTTCCTCGTCGGCCGTCACGCTGGATACGCCGAAGGAAACGATCTCGATACCCCGCAGGTCGCGCCACTTCTTGCTGAGGACCTCATTCAGGGCGTCGGCCAGCTCCATGGTGTGGCCGGGCAGCTGGGAGTAGCGGATGCCGTTTTCGCCGATCTTGGCGAAGGCGGGCTGCAGCGCCGTCAGCAGTTCGGTTTTCAGCTGGCTGTCCAGCTTGTCGCGGGTATATGCCTCCGCCACGTTGCCGCACACATTGGTGTAGAACAGGGCGGGATTGCAGATGTGATAGCTGTACTCGCCGAAGCAGCGGATGCCCACATCAATGTCGATACCGGCCCGCTGATCCACCACGCGGAAGGGCACGGGATTGGCAGTGCCATACTTGTTTCCGATCAATTCCTTGGTGTTGAAGTAATAGACACGCTGATCCTTGGGAGCCTCACCACCGAAGGTGAAGCGGGTGGTCATGCTGTCGATGACAGCACGGACGCTCTCCTTAAACTCACCGGTAAACAGAGAGGGTTCGGTGGACATATCGTAGGTAAACTCGCCGGGCACGGCGCAGACCTCCACGATGCGGCCCTGATCCACGATCATCATGCACTGACCATCGGCCACGGCGATGACGCTGCCGTTGGAGATGATATTGTCGCTGCCCTTGGTGTTGCTGCTGCGGCCGGAGGTGCGCTTCTGACCCTTAACAGCCATGACGTTCTCAGGCAGTGACTCGCAATAAAAGTACTCTTTCCACTGGTCAGCCAGTACGCCGCCTGCGCTGCCCAATGCCGCTTTAATCAGTCCCATAGTTATGTAATCTCCTTTTCTTTGTAATAATTTCTATCTATGAATATTTGTTGATCCTCGCTCCACCACCGTCCGTCCGCCCGCTCAAAGTAGGCTATCCACACCACGTAGGAGTCCTCTACGTAGCGATGCAGCTCCAGATAGTTGTTGTCAATGACCGTCACGGTGTACTTTACGTCCTCCGGGCCGCCCATCAGCTCCACGTACCACTCCTCGTTGGCGCAGCCGTCGTACATGGCTCCCTTGTGGAACCTCACGTGCAGACCGTCCAGCTTTTCGTGGTTACCATAGCTGTCGGTATATTCGTACCACGCGCCCATGGACCATGTGCCGCGCCCGTCCTCGACGCCGTCAGCCTCCTGAAATTCCAGCGTCACGGTCATTCCTTCTTCTTCCATCCTGTACCGGTCTCCCTCGACCTCGCCCTCGACGGCGATCCACTCGCCACTCAGGTACTTCCGGTACTTTTCCATGGTGTAGTCCGTCCCGCCATCGTAGAAGTCTTCATCGCCGCCCTCCGGGTCAACGCCGTCCACCGGATCTGCCACATCGTTGTTGTCGTCGGGCAGGGGCGGTGTGTCTATCGTGGTGCTGCCGTTGTTCTCCGGCTGCCCGTGGGGAACAAACTCCACCTGACAGGCCGTCAGGCTCACCGCCAGCGCCAGAAGCAGCGCCAGCGCGATCCATCGCCGCTTCATGGTTTTAAGCCCAGGGATCCTGAGCGGCCGGGATGCGGATGCCGCTGAGAGGGCTGGAATACTCCCACAGGAACCATTCGCCGGTGGAGGGCTTCTGCCGCAGCTTGATAGGCCGGGGGGAGTCCGCGCCGGGCGTGGCGATAAATACCCGCAGATAGCCCGGTTCAATGTCCTGCGGACGGGGATCGGCCAGTACGTTCAGCACATAGGGCTGCGTGGGAACGTAGCTGTTCTGGGGAGTAGCCCCGGCGAAGTACGCCAGCGGCAGATACTCCTTGACCCGCAGACGATCCCGCAGGAACTGGCTGTCATAGGGTGTCATAGGCCGTGGCCCCCGCAGGAGGTTCATGGCCTCCACACCCTCGTTGGGATTTTTTACATATAGGTTCAATGCACACAGGAAGCCCGCCACCACCTCATCCGGGGTGTTCAGGGACAGGTTCCGGAATTCTGCCAGCGAAGCGGGCAGCGCGTTCAACGTTACTTGCATATCTCTGCCTTCCTTTCTCTGATTTCCGTACCGTTCGTCAGCTGTCGCCTCTCACGCTGCTGGAGAAGCTGGCGGCCGTGTAGTACTCGTCGCCGTCACGCACCACGAAGTACAGCACATAGTAGTCACCTTCGCCGTTGAACCAGCCGTAGGCGTGCTTTTCACTGTTCCAGCTCCTCTCATCCATGCCGGTATGGGGAATGCCATCCTCGCCGCCCAGCATGGCCTTGATGTCGTCATAGGTCAATTTCGAGGACTTGGAGGAGCTCATATCCCACAGCTCCTGACGCACCTTCTGCATGGTGGGCAGATCCGCCCGGCCGGTGGCGTCGGGATTAGACTTGCCGTACTCACCCTGACAGTTGGTGGTAGTCCGTTCAAAGGGATAGTTCTCCGGCAGGCCACCGTTGTCGCTGCCGCCAGCCGGGGGAACAGAGGCGGTATCGCCGCTGCCGTCATCGGGGATCAGACTGGTGTCAATCTGATAGGTATTGGCAATCTCCATAAAGGTCTTGCCACGATAGTACTCCACCGCGCTTTCGGGCATGGGAATGTAATCCTCGTCCGTCCAGTTCTCGTCGTCCAGATGGCGCAGGTTCGCCAGCAGGCTGATAGAACCGTCTACCAGGTCGGAATCCACCTCGCAGCTGACATACAGGGCGCCGGTCTCATCCACGGACAGGATACCGTCCTGCATCTCGCCGCCCATGAACTCACCCCGCAGATCCAGACCGGTATCGTCATCGGGCACCACGCGGACATAGGTGTTGGCGAAATTGAAGTCGTTCTCGCCCTCCAGATACATGGCAAGCCACACCTGGCAGCCGCCGTTGCCGTCAAAGACCAGACGCGCCAAAATCTCGTGGGCGGTATCGTTCAGTTCCTCAAAGTCGCCGGTGGCGTCCGTGAGACCGGCCATGCCGTGCCAGTCGCCGCCGTACACTGCGGCGAAGTCATCCAGAGACATCTCATCCGCACCGGTGTTTCCGCTGGTACCGCTGATATTACCCTCACCCTTGCGGAAGGTCAGCTGCAGATCAAAGCCGAAGTAGTCGTTCACCATAATCAGGCCGTCCTTCAGCGTGCAGTTGCAGACCGATCCGTCTCTGTCCAGCGTCAGGGCGCCATCCTTACCCAGCTTCCACTCGATGGTCGTCGGGTCGCCGTCCAGCATAAAGCAGCCCGTACCATCCTCTTTCAGCTCAATGTAGTTGTCACCCAGATCGTAAACATCCTCCATGGGTATCCACTCGTCAAAGGACAAAACAGCCTCGCCCATGTACTTGCCCACAGCGGGGTTTGTCTTGCTGCCGCCCTTGCCGCCGCAGGCCACCAGCGTCAGTGCCATCACCAACGCCAGAAGCAGCGCCGCAAGTTTTCTCGCTCTTTTCATCATTTTTTCCTCCTGTTTTTCGGTATTTCTGTGTTATCTTTCTCTATATTGGCACGTCTCACTTGAGGCGATGACCGCATTCGGAGCAAAATTTCTCAGACTCTCCTGTCCGCAGGAGGGACAGGGCTACTTAGCGATATTCTGAGGGCTTTCCTCATGCATGTTTTTCAGTGCCTGAAGGAGAGGATTCTCTGGGACTCCACACCGGGCCTTGCCAGCATAAAGGTCTCTCCTTCGGTGGTGTACAGGCAAAAGGCGTCCAGCGAATGAAAGAATTCCAGAAGCTGAAAGGGCTCCGGCAGCAAGACGTCATTGTATCCCTCCGTCAGCTTTACATAACCGGTTTTGTACACCCATGCGTCAGATGCGAAGTCCGGCTCACCGTTCACAAACACCTGTATGCCGGACGCCTCAAACTGCCCCGGCTCTCCACCTCTAATATGATGGTACCATCCCGGCTCTGCCACGACCCCGCAAAGGGACTCTGATCCTCCGGCGTATACATCATACCGGGGCCGTCCACCATCTGGCCGGCCGGCGGAGCCTCCGCCCTGCCGCAGCCCATCATTCCCCACAGCATCATGACCAGCAGTACACCTCCTATCCAGTATCTCCGCTTCATCTGTGCCGACTCCCTTTATCATCTGTTTTCCGCGGACAGACCTTCCACCGGCTCACCGTGCTCTTGCAAAAACGCCGCACAGTCGGTACACAGGTCGATATCCTCCCCCAAAAGGAAGCAGCGGTCACAAACCAGCCGCTTGCAGATCGGGCACAGGCTGAAATACTCCATTGCCTCCGTTGCGGCCCGCTCAAAGGCATCCTCCCGTTCACGCTGGTACAGCGCCTGAAAAATCACGCGCTTTCCCTCGCTCTCCGGCTGCATTCCCGCCTTGGAAAAGCGCACCGGCTGGCTCTCCCAGAGGAAGCCGCATACAGCGCAGCGCAATGAAAACTGAAACCTCTCCATAGAAGATATGTCCTCCATGGACGCTTTAATGATGCGGCGCATTCCGGTTCCCTCCTTGCCTACATCGCCGTTTTTTTTCTGCCGTTCTTATGTCCGAAGTATATATACAGGTATATATACTTTTTAGCAATTTTTACTTAAAGTGTCTATTACCCTAAGGGTGAATTTTACCTGCAACCGCCAAAATCACCCTTAGGCGTAGACAGAGTGCACAATCCGAATCGCATCAGTTTGTGCACTCTGTTCATCATCTTTATGATCTGTTCAGCAGCTCACCGCTGCGGCCGCAGCTGGCAAACAGCTCAATATATACCTTCAGCTCATCGAACGAATCCACCCCCAGCTTTCGGTACAGATTGCGGTTATGAGTCTTTACGGTGCTGGCGCTGATGCGTGCCAACTCGGGAATATCCTTGACGGTATAACCGTCCATATAGTATTGCAGGATGGTGCGTTCCGTACCAGTCAGCGTATTTGCTCTCTCCGTGAAGCCGCGCAGCCGCGCCTCCACATCAGGTGGCAGCGCCCCCACCGGCCGCTCCCGGATCATGGTCAGCAGCTCGTCAATCTCCGAAATACCGGATGCCACCACCTCTGTTGGATTGTCCCTGACCGCCGCAAGACTTTCATTGATTGGTTTGACAAAGCGGCGGGACAGCACGGTTGCCACAACCAGCATCGCCAGCAAAAAGAGCACCGAACCCAAAAACCACGCGAACTGTGACCCGCGCTCATAGCTGCGGAAGGTGTTGGCCGTTACAAGCGTCACCGCGGCAAGCGGAATGCCGTCCGAGGTAACAGCATCCAGCAGCCGGTGCCGCCCCAGATAGGACTCCTTGCCATCGGTATAGATGGTATAGTATTTCCCCGGCTTGATATGCAGCGTCCCCTCGGCCGTCAGGCGCGAGCCGTTGGTAGCGCCCAGCATAGTCCCCGACAGATTGAGAGTATCGCCGTCAATCGGCGCCAGCAGGGTCAGCATATTGCCATAGCTGCTGGACACAGTGTCGTGGGAAAGGCTGAAATAGAGGTCGCTGATCTCCATACCGCAAAGCCCACGCACAGTGCCGCTGCCGTCCAGAATCGGTACGCACAGCAGCATCACATGCTCCCATGTATCCAGCAGCTCTGTGCGTTTTGTCCACAGGCTGCCCTCTGCCAGACGCTCAACCTGACTGGTGGCGACCTTATTACTGCCGGGAATCAGCGCGGTATTCAGTTCCGGATTCCAGCGGTTATGCATCTGAATCTGTAATCCCCGCGCCGCCTCCGCCGCGCCGCGGAAGCAGATCACATCCTGCTCCGACGCCACCGTGGGCTGAAGCCCGGAATAGCGCAGATACAGTCCCGCCCTGAGCGCGTCCGCATTGGGCAGCGTCGTGTTGGCGGTCACGTTCAGGCAGAAGAAGATTCCGCTGCACGAGGCGGCGCTCAGCGTAGTGCTCAGCGGCGTGTACAGTCTCTTTTCCAATTCCGCGATGGTTTTCGGATCGTCGTTGAGCGCGTCAAAAGGAATGCCCTTGGCCGCGAGAAAGGCATCCAGCTCCCGGCCCAGCTTTTCCGACATGGCCACGCCATGCCCCGTCAGCTCATCCATCTGCGCATCCAATGCTGCATATGTATTTCTCTGCTGAATGTCCAGGGCGCTGGCCAACTGCCGCGCAGGGTGGGACAGCACACCCATAGCCATCAGGATCGACAGGATGGCCGCCACCAGCAGCAGCGCCATTGTGAACCAATACAGCAGCAGCCGCACACCCATACTGTGGCTGGCTGCATATGGATTGTGAATCGCATTCCGAATTGATCGCATGTGCTTTCCTCTTTCATGTGCCGTAATCCAGCTTAAAACTGTCCAAAGTCTCCCAGATCAGGGCGTCCGGCGTATTGCCGCCCTCCAGATACTGTGTCCGGCCCGCCGTCAGCTTCAGCCGCGCCAGATTTTCAAACCGCGTCTCCAGATCCAGATAATTCTCCATCTGGGGCGGGTAGTAGAAGGTATATGCCTCCTGCGTTTGCAGATATGTCTCGTACAGCGACACATACATCGGGTCGCTCAGTTTTTCCACGGCGCCGGGCAGATAGTTCTCAAATGCCTCCTGCGTCACCGGCATATAGCCCAGGCTGGTCACGAATTCCACGTTGCATGTCGGCTCAGTCAGCCATTTCAGGAATGTAATACACGCCCTCTCCCGTTCCGGGGTGGACTTCACGGTGCACATTCCCACACCGCGCTGCATCACCAGCTTCTCGCCCCCTTCAAACACCGGGCACGGCATGGAGGTGATCGTCACCTTTTCCGAGGTGTTGTCGGGATACGTCACCGTGTCGGAATAGTAGAGCACGCTGGCCGAGGATGCCACAGACACCACCACATCTCCGGTGCGAAGCGGCTCCGTGGCGTACCCGTCATGCAGCCACAGGCCGCCCGTCAGCCCCGCCCGGGCATACGGCTCCCATGCCCGCTCGAACCCGGGGCCGAACCTGACGCCGCCATCCCGGAAAAAGTCCTCGCCCAACGATTCCACGCCCACCTGAAAGTAATTGAAGTGGTAATCGTGGACAAAGAAGCATTTGCCGGTATCCGCGGCGTATCGCTCTGCCAGCGCGTAAACGCCCTCCCATGTTGCAAGATCGTCATAGCTTGCGCCGGACTGGGCTGCCCACCGGTCGAATAGCGTCCGGTTGACAAACAGCACCTCCGTGGATTTGGCAAGGGGCAGGATCGCCTGCCGTCCGCCGATCATCCCCTCCTCACGAAAGGCGGGGATAAACGCCGCCAGCTCCTCCTCACTGAAATAGTCCCGGTAGTCCACCAGAATGTCTTGCTCCGGAAGGGCCAGCACCGTCTTGGGATAGGATACGAACATATCCGGCAGCGACGGCGCGCCCGGGTCGCCGTTGGCGGCGGCCAGCACGCTTTTGTGGATGCTGCCGCTGTTGCTGACCAGCTCCACCTTCACACGGATGTTCTGCTTCGCGCCCACCGTGCTGTTAAACCGCTTGATCAGGCCGTTCAGCGGGGAATCCACCTCGCCGCCATAGACATGCCACAGCGTTACGGTCAGCGGTTCCGCGTCCTTTTTCTGCGTACATCCTGTCACCGACAAAAGCGCCAGCACCAACAGGCACAAAACGATTCTTTTTTTCATGTTAGCGTCTCACCCTTTCGCGGGGGCGGGAAAAGCCCATTTTCCTGTCCTCGCCCTTCACATATTTCCTGCATCCGGGGACTGCGGAGGCGGCGGCTGCCGCCTCCGCGTCATCCTGCAAAAGTCTTGCGGCGGGCGTATGGAAAGCACCCCGGCACTGACAAAGCAGCTTACTGGAGCGTATGGAAAGCACCCTCCGCTGCCTGTAACCGCGGGTCACACGCCGCAAGGCTCTTTGCCCGTTACAGGGGCGGCGTGGCGAGGCCGGTCGCCACCTCGTACAGAAACTGCAGATCATACACGTCCACGCTGCCATCATCGTTCAGGTCACAGGCGCTTGCACCCGCCGTGGGAGACTGGCTGGGATCTGTCAGATATGCATACAGCGCCTGAACATCCATGATATTACGCTTGTTGTCACCGTTTAGGTCACCCCAGACACCACCCTGCGTCGTAAATTCGACCTTGATGACCATAGCCCCAGGAACATAGACTGCCTTTTTGCCGTTGACAGAGACGTTGGCATTAGCGCTGATCTGATAGCCAAGGTCAACATCGAGGCGGAGCCAGCAGTAATAGGTCTGTCCCAGCTGGAATTTATCTCCCTGTTTCAGCCGCATACTGGCGCTGCCGTCTGCATTCTTTCTATACCATTCAAAGCCGCGCTTCTGCAGGCGAACACCGTCCGGCAGCCCCATAAGTCGCTCCGGTGCGGAGGGGACTCGTGCGTTTGCCCAAGGAACTGGTTGGACGTTGATCAGCAGGGAGTGATACACGGTCGTACTCGGCTCCGGGGTGAGCGGATGTGATGTAAAGTAGTACTTGTTGTTATACTTTATACAAGGCTCAGATTGGACAGACGGGCTGCTGGGGTCGTCGTTGTTCATCCGCAGTCGAAGCGTCGTGTAGAAATTACGGCCGCCCTGTGAGTGATTGATATCCACCGGGAGGTTCACGAAGGTCTTATCGCCCTTTCCCCGGCCAAGCAGCTTGACCTTATAGGTAAACCCGTCTTCAATGATGTCGCTTGACGTAAGGGTCTTCACGAAGGTCGTACCATCGCTTTCATACTGCCTAACCTCCACATCGGTGAACTCATATTTTCCGTAGATGGTGGCGTTGATGGTATCGTCCTGCTTGACCTTCACTTGGCTGGCCCTATTTCCCACCTTCAGTCCGGAGACGGTGCCGTAGGCGTATTGAATCACCTCGGAGGGATGGGCGTCGAGAGATACCTGAATCGTTGTCTCATCCTTATATTTGACAGTTATGCTATCACAGGGCCTGTTAAGACCTGTTACCGTGACACGCGGCAGCTCCTCCTTATCGAAGCGATAGCCCGTCTTAGCGGTCAGGATCAGCACCCGATGGTACATACCATTCAGTTTGGCTCTTTCCCAGGAGGATAACGGATCATCACCCCAATCATGCCAGTCGCCATTATAGTAGTCCACCATGGTATACCCGGCGTTGCTGTCAGAAACGGTAAAGGCTCCGCTGCTTGTGTCGCCCTCCACCAGCGGCTTGTCGATGCTCAACCCTACATCGAGGATGGCGGTCTTATACTTTCTTATTTGCCGAAACTGCATACAGGCCTCGATCTTATCGACAACCTCAAATTCAGTCTTTTCACTGGTATTCTCGCTATACCACAGACGGCTGGTGTAGGAACCCTCGGTAACGGTATAAATATGCTTTGTCCTTCCCGGCCAGTGAAGCAGCCAGACGGTGCTTTCAATCCGGTTCTGAATATCCTGATCGGTCGTATTTCGCACTAGCCGGATTTCCTTCTCCAGTTGGCTCCAATTCGTAAACTCAAGGCCATTTTTGTCGAAGCGTTCATCGTCGTTCTCAAAAGTAAGATCAATACCGTAGGTTTTGGTTGTCTTGCCATTTCTGTCCTTCTCGAGGAAGCAGCCGTTGGCGATAACATAATCGTCTTCCTGCAGTCTCTCGTCCAAATACCAGTACAGGTTCAGCAGGGAGTCTCTGTCGCCGCTGTAGTCGATTCGGGTCGGAGAAAGCGTATTGCTGTTGGCAAACGGCACATCCTGCAGAGTCCCACTCGAACGCAGCTTCGCCGCCTTGAAGTAATAGGCGTCAGAAATCACAAGGATAAGATTTCCCTGAAGACCCCGCTGATAGGGGTAATCAGAATAATTTTTTCCCATATCGCCCCGGGCGGGGCCCTTCTCAGAGGCCGTCTTATTCATGTTACCCCGCACATACCAGTGTTGAGTGCCTGTCGCATCGCAGGAGACCGCGCCGTTGGGGGTGATGAGGTACTGCACCAGACTGTTCAGCTTTTTGATGATCTCATCCTGGGTGGCGTCGAAGGGCACACCCGTCAGACGGAAGTTTCCATATCTGTGGTAGCCGTCCTGCTTGGGAGCGCCGGCCACCACAAGGCGGTTCTGACGTGACGTACTGGTGTTATACAGGAAGGTGGCCGACCTTACCTCAAGAGGCAGGTGATCCAGATCAGACCAGGCTATATCTCCTGTAAGCGCCATCACGACGGACTTATTGAAGCTACCGTAGTGGATGAGCAGCTCAGGGGTGCTGTAGTTGGCCTCGGTGGGGCGGCTATCCAGCCGCACCAGATCAAATGTACCGCCGTTGATGGTGACGCGGGCTTTCGCCTGCACCTCGACGGCAGTGGCCATGTACCGGTAGTTCGTGGTGCTTTCAGATGTGCTGGTATTTGCCAGCACCGCGCCGTCCGTAAACACAGCGGTTGCGCCCTCGCAGACGCGGATGGCGGACCGCCGCAGGTTGCTGTCCGCCGGCGGAACCGTTATCTCCACCGTGCCGCCCTCCAGCGTAAAGGAGCCACCGGATTCCACCTTGATAAGAACGTATTCCCGCAGGGACGGAAGCGTACCTTTCAGTTTTCCTGACGATCCGCTGTCGCAAACAGTCAGCGAGCCACCGCTTCCAATGGTGATAATGAACGAGATTTTTGTGTTGACATCCACGGTATGGCCGTTCAGATCCAGCCGCTTATTGCCGGTGACTATGATACGATCATCCGTTAGTGAGGGAGAGTACGTAATATCTTTTGTGAGCCTCACGGTATTAACGCCGGCGCCCTGCAAGGCATCCCGTAGCAAACTCCAGCTACTTACCTCGGCGACGCCGCCGTTCATCGCCAGCATCATCTGCTCCTCTGCCGCTTCTACCTCCAACGCATCCTCCGGATGCTCCGTGTTCTCTGTGTTCTCCGTATTTTCCGGGTTCTCCGGGTTCTCCGGGTTCTCCGGGTTCTCCGGGTTCTCCGGGTCTGTGAGGTTTTCCGGATCTTCCGTCTCCCCGCCGGGGGCTTCCTCTGCCGCGGGTAAGGCGGTGCCCTCACCATCCGCCACCGTGGCCATGGCCACGGTGGGCAGCAGGCTCACTGCCAGTACCAGCACCAGCAGCAGACTGATGATTCGTTTATACATTAGGTCGCGCCTCCTCTCTCAAAGGTCTTATCCATTAAACGCGGCAAGAGCCGCGTCCGCCTGCCGTCCGCCGATCATCCCCTCCTCACGAAAGGCGGGGATAAACGCCGCCAGTTCTTCCTCACTGAAATAGTCCCGGTAGTCCACCGGAATGTCCTGATTCGGAAGGGCCAGCACCAACAGGCATAAGACGATTCTTTTTTTCATGTTCGAGCCTCACCTTTTCGTGAAAAATACCGTGGAATACGGCGTTCCGTCTGCTTGCGCCGTCAAAGCGCAAGCGCCATCTCTGCAGGCGGCAGGGCGAAACGATCCCTGCCGCCCACAGAATGTAAATTTTACTTCTCTCCTCTGCGCTTTTTGCCAACGGCCCAGCCGCTGCCGCTCAGCGCCAGCAGGGACAGCCCTGCATACAGCGCGATACCCGCATCACCGGTCTTGGCGGATGTAATAGCGGTGTTCTCCGCGCCGCTGTCCGGCTTGGTGGCCGGGCTGTGGCCGGACAGCACGGGGATCACCGTATTCTCATTGCGCTTAAAGTGGCAGACGGTGCACTCCTCATGCTTCAATCCGGTCTGGGTTCTGGTGGCCGCCTTGTCTACCTTCCACACGAAGGTGTGGCGCGCCTGATCCTTTGTGCTGCCGCTCGGATTCGGGCAGTCCTTGTCGGTGCACTGATGCCAATGGCTCGTCGCATCCTGGTACCACGTGCTGTCGTCGTAGGTATGCTGATGGTCTCCCACATACGGCCCCACGATGATGGACTGCCTGACATTGATACCGCTATTGCCGCTGCCATCGTTATACTGGATCGTCACATACGTCTGCCCCTGCGTGAGCTTGTCACCATGGAAGATCGTATAGTCTTTCGCGGTGAGGTCAGCCGTGGTGCCATCGGTATAATGCGCGGTGACCTCCATGCCCATCGGGTCGAACTTGTCGCCGGCCATGTACTCGGTCTTGGTGGGCGGTGTTGTGATCTCGATGCTCTTCACCGTCTTGACGACCTTCAGCACCTCAAGCTCGTGGAATACCAGCATATCGACGCCAGGTTGAGTCGATGGATTCTTCTCGAATTCGCTTGCCTCTTTCCCGTTTACGGTCACCTTATCCTTTGTAAGCCCGGTGTAGGTATACCCCGTTTTTGCGTTAACCAAGATTTCTACCGCATACTGCGTATTTGCCTGAATCGTGGCGTCAGGTGCCAGAGCCTCCCAGCCGCCGCTTGCATTGCGCTGCTTAATGGTAACCTTATGGATATCAACGCGCATCTGGTCTGTTGAAGCCTTGATGTCGCCCACCTTTGCACCCAGCGCATATCCGTTGATCTCGATCGGCAGCTCCGTGATCTCCTTTGTTACCGCTAATTTGTAAAAGTTATGTACGGTGAACGACGTAATTCTGTTTTTAAACACTTCCTTCTCTCCGCTTTCAGTTTCGCTGCCGAGTTCATGGGACGCATTCTCCCAATCATATCCGTCTATCGTAGCATGACTGATTTGCTTTACGACATACTTTCCCGCCTCGACTGGCACATACTCTGTGTGCTCTGTCTCGCCCGACTTAATGGTAATGTCCACATATTTATAGTGGCCATAATTAGCGTATTTGCGGAGAATCTCAAAGCTAAATGTCTTGTCTCCTACATTGTCCCCTTCATACACCCCACTTATATCCACGGTAATCTTCAGCGTACCCGTTTCACTCTCTGCTGCTCGCGCCGTTGTGGGCGTCAGACACAGCACCATACAAAGAGCCAGTATCATGCTGAGCCACTGCTTTTTCATGTTTTCTTCCTCCTGACTAATAATTATCCGTTAAACGCGGCAAGGGCCGCGTCGGCCCGCCGGATCCATTCGGTGCGGTCGCCGTACACCGCCGCGTCCAGCGAATTGATGGCGGCGGCCGCCTTCTCCCCGGCATCCTCCTCGCCCCGCATGGCGGCGCTGAGACCCGAGGCCACGTCCTTGATGGCGGCCATCTGCTGCTTCCATGTGTTGGCGGCGTTGCCCAGCGTTTTCTGCACGCCGAATAGCGTATCGAAATACTTGCTGAGCTTCTCGTACTCCTTGAAGTTGTTCACCTCAAGGTTAAAGGCATTCATGCCGGCGGTGTTGATGAACACCATCCGCACCGTGGACTTTTTCTCCGTCTTGTCGCCGTTTCTCACCATCTGCTCTTCATACTTATAGTTCCGCAGATCGGCGATGCGGTACACGCAGGCCCGCGTGGTCTTGCCGAAAATCAGGATCTTGTAGTCCACCTGTGTAAAGGCCACCAGCCCGATGTCCTCCGCCACATACAGGTGCGCGCCGAAGCGCGTCAGCTTCTGGTTCTTATCCTTCGTCTTCAGACGGGGCACAAAGTAGTGATCCCACAGCTTCGTTCCCCGCTCCACCTGGTCCAGATGCGCCTTCACGCCGGACAGGTTGCCATGCACATAGTCGTACACCTTGAAGCCCCTGCTTCTACAATTCTTTCGGCAGATGCAATTGCCGTCCGCCAGCTTCTGGGTCTGCATCAGGTTGATGTCCGCTCCGCAAATTCCGCATTTGTTCGCCATAACATTTTCTCCTTTCCGTCGTTGCCCGATTCGGCAGGTTCCTGTAGCTACTTATGAAATCATCCCATTGTGGGCGCTTTCCCTCACATGGCGTAGATCTGATCCATCAAATACTCAGCGGACATGGAGCCGTAGAAAAACTGATCGATCAGCCCGTCCTTCTTGGCGTCCCGGATGTCCTTTGCCGTCTGCCTTTCGGTGTTGGAGTCCACCATCAGCGCGATCTTGCAGTCGGGGCACAGCTCCCGCACCCGGTCGCGCAGCTTCAGCCTTTCACTGAGCTTCCACGGCGTATACCCCGTCACCTCCATTACGAGGGCGAACGGCTCGTACACCTGACACAGCTCCACAGTATCCCTTGGGGACTCGGCGCGGATCACCTCGATATCGTAGTCGGAGTTTTTGAAAGCGGTCGCCACTGCATCCGCAAACAGATAATTCTGCATATCGATCACAATTTTTCGCATTGAGCTATCCCTCTTCCTTTCCCGGTATATCTGATGAGCTTACCGCATCCCATTGTATGTTGCTATTGTAGCACGGAAAAGCGGCTCTGTCTGTCCACAAAAGTGAGGACAGACAGAGCCGCTGATTGCGGATAATTTTTCGAATAGACGTATTCCCGTTCAGCTTTCCTCTGCCGTGCCAAACAGGCTTCCCGGCACCACCAGCCGCTTGCTGACCGCGGCGACCATCAGCCGGTTGCGGTTGGGGTAGCCGGTTTTTTCCAGCATCCGGTTGATATAGGTGCGTACTGTGGATTCCGCCACATTCATACCCGCGGCAATCTCCGCGTAGGTCTGTCCCTCGCAGAGCAGGCGCAGCGTCTCCAGCTCCTGGTCGGATAAGTCGCAGGACAGGACGTTCCCAAGCCGCACCGACGGCGCGTCGTCCGGCCAGAAACACTTGCCGGACAAGGTGCCCTCGATCACGCCCACAAGATCGCCGGAGGGGGAGTCCTTGTACCAGAAGCTGTCGGCTCCGATCCGTCTTGCCCGTTCCAGAAAGCGCCCCTCCAGCATGGAGGTCACCATCACGATCTTGATATGGGGATAGATCTTCTTGATCACCTCGGCGGCGGTCAAGCCGTCCGAGTCGTTTTCGGTGCAGATATCCATCAGGATCAGGTCAATATGCCCGTCGCCGCACCGCCGGAGCGCCGCATCGGCACGGGTCAGCGTGCCCGCCACCCGGCAATCCGCGCATTTTTCCACGCAGGCACACAGATACATTCTGGCAAGGGCCTGATCCTCAACAATCAATATGTCTCTGACAGCCATTCGTTCCCCTCCTCTAAATTCCCCCGATTTGGTATTCCTATCACCAGCGCGAACTCCGGCAGACTCTGCACCGTCATGGTTCCGCCGATCCTTTCGATCCTGCGGCGCAGATTGGACAGCCCGCCGCCCTCTGTGATAGTCTTTTCCGGCGGCCTTCCGTTATTGCGGATCAGAACGGTATATCTGTCGCCGTCCTCCCAGATGTTGGCCATCAGTTCGGTTGCCTGCGCGTACTGTATGGCGTTGTTCAGGCAGACCTGCATGGCGGCATACATCAGATCCGCCGCGCCGTTGGCCGGCTCTGCGCCTCTAATTCTGACGGTCACGCCGCTGCTGTCCGCGCTTTCATACAGCTTTTCCCTTGCCGCCAAAAGACCCGCCTCCTGAAAGACGATGCTTTTCTCCCACTCCCGCAGCACAATGTCTGCGTCGATGCCGCCAAGGTCTCCAGCCAGATACTGCTTCGTGACGGTGATACAGGCGGCAAGGCTGTCATGCATGGCGGATTTGGCGGCCAGCTGCTCCCGCTCCCGGGCCACCGCCGCAACGTTTTCCGAGAGACGACGTAGTTTTTCCGCGTCCTGTTCTAGCCTTCGGTTATCCTCGGCCAGCTGCTCCAGTGCCCGGTGCAGCGCCGTAACATCTGCGGCGGTCAGCTGTATGTACGTTTCCCCATATCGGTCGGTCACGGCTGCCCTCTCAAATTTCCATACCAGCCCGTCCGGAAAGCGGTAGGTATCCTCCGGGCTGGCAAGGTGCATTATGCCCTTTGGCGGAGAGGCCAGCGCCTTTTGAAGTTCCTCCAGATATTGCAGATCGCTGTTCAGCAGATACTGGCTCAGCCGATACATCTGCCGGTTGCACAGCACGATGCCACCCGACCGGTCAAAAAAGCATACGGCGGTGGGCAGCCGGTCAAAGCTCTCCTTAATGGCGTTAAATCCGAAGCGTCTCAGCTTATGCATTCTCACGCCCCCTTATCCCTGTGCGGACCAGCCACAAGCCGTCCTCCCGCCGCACCGTCACCTCAGGTGAGGCGACCACCAATAAATCGGCGGCGCACTCCACCGACAGATCCATCGCGCTGTCGGAAATGGAGATAAACAGCGAGCGCAGATCGTCTACCGTGGTCTCCGCGACGATTTCCAGCAGATCAAACAGACGCACGACCTCAGAGGTGCGCATCGGTCCTGTTGTGCGATAGATCACGCCGCACTCTGTGCCGCAGGCGGTCAAGGCTCGCACGGCTTCGTCGACCGTCAGCCGCAGCTCCTGCTGCGGCAGCCACTGGTACTCACTGCTGAGAAAGTACAGATTGGCGCTCCGCTTGATGTAGGTGCCCAGCAGCAGCACCTTCTTCAGCAGTCTTCGCCTCTCGGCGGGCTCGGACTTCTCGCATCGGGCAAGCATCTGCCGCATCTGGGCTGTCTGCCTGCTGTGCTTTGCCTCCAGCTCGTTGTATATACGGTTCTTTTCGGTCAGCTCATACAGACTTCTCTGCACAAGATAGGCATCCTGCAGCTTTTTCTTGTTGCACTCCATTTCCACCTTGTTCGCATTCAGCCGGGCATACAGCTCCGTCAGTGGGCGCACATTGTCCTGCCAAACGGCGTAGCCGCCGCTGATGGGCGCCGAAGAAATGCACATACCGTCGGGCCGAACGATCCGCTGCCCCTCCTGCGGGCAGGTCATATCCTCACCTGCGGCACAGGAGCGCAAGACGATTCGGCCGCTGCGATCCGCAATACAAGCCGCCAGCGTTGTGGCCTCAAACAGTTCCACATATCCCGTGTTGGACGGTATCATACGGCAGCGGATACAACTTTCATAGATGGCGGCATACAGCAGGCAGAACATCACGTTCATATCGCCGAACCACCACCGAACAGCCGGAATACCCGACAGATAGAGAATACCGTACAGGAGCGTCGCACAGCCCAGCACAAACGGCATTATCCGCTTTCCTTCACCACTTGGGATACGGCTCTTTCGGAACAGGCAGACAAGGGAAAAAGCCATACAGACCACCATCCAGCCAAGACAGATAAAATACAGCGGGCGGTAGGAATATGTGCCGGAAACCGGCAATCCGGGGACGCCGCTTTTGAAGGCGAATACCTGCTGATGCAGGTCGTTGGTGATCACCAGCAGAAACAGTACCGCAGGGATGATCGACAGCATACCGATTCCACGGCCCAGGCGGTAATCCTCTGACTTTCCCATGGACAGGGCGATATACACCCACAGCAGCGGGAGGAACAGCATCGGCAGATAGTAGAGATACCATATGTACCGCCCCGCCGTCAAATCGGTGACAACGCTGTATTTCAGCGTCCGCAGTATGAGCCACAGCAGCATCAGCGCCGCCGTCAGCCGCAGGCAGTGCAGCGTCTGCCGCTGGATAATGCGCCGATCGAGTGAAAAGCCCCACAGGGTGAAAAGCAGCAGATAGAGCGCCGTACGGATATGGTTTACGGCGGGACCGCCGATGTCGAATTTCGCCAGCATTCGGCAGGCATAGGCTATAGCGATTACCGTAAACACGAAGACCATCGGCAGCAGATGCTTGGTGGTTCCTTTCAAGAGACAAGGCCCTCGCTTTCTTCAGGCTATGTCCGCAGACACACCTTAATATATAGCATAAAACGCCGCCCGCCGCAACTCTTTCCTGCCGGACGGGAAAGAAAGAGGGAGGATGCTCATGAGAGTTCTCTCCCTCAGTAAGACTGTCAATATGCTCTTTATAGCGCCGGGAGACTCGCTCCTTAGGCGAGAGGCGAGGTATTATGACGCAATGAGTGAATATCAAATCTTTAATAAACGACATACGCAAAAAGGCACTGTACCTTTTCAGTGATGCTTGTACAGTGCCTTGGTTACTTATAGAATTCTATCATGATTCTCTACTGGGGCGGCTTGAGTGTCACGGCGCAGAGCCGCCTCGCGCAAAATGATCTCTCGCTCGGAAAACGGAATCTTCTCGCCGTTGATTAGCTGATAGGTTTCGTGACCCTTTCCGGCGCAGAGAATGATGTCGCCCGTCTCTGCCATGTGTACTGCTGCACGAACGGCGTCTTTTCTATCCTCAAAAAGCAGATAGGGCTTCGTTTGATCGTAGTAGGACAGAATCTCCCAGTTGATCTCATTGGGATCTTCAGTGTCCGGATTGTCTGCCGTAATGATTGCGAAATCGGCGTATTTTCCAGCCGCCTCCCCCAGCTCTTTGCGGCGCTTTTTTGTCCGGCATCCGACAGAGCCGAGCAGACATATCAGCCGATGGGGATGGTATGTCCGAAGAGCCTGAAGCGCATTTTCAAGGCTGAACCCATTGTGCGCATAGTCAAGGACAAAGGTCACTCCCGGCAGTGCGTCCACCACCTCAAAGCGTCCGGGGACGGAAAGCGTTTGCAGAATCTGGGCGGCGTCTGCCGCCGGCACACCGTAAATTGAGGCTGCCGCAATGGCGCCCAGCCCATTATACACGGAAAGCTCTCCGGGAGCGCAAAGTCTGACGGCGGTATTCCCACCCTGTGAAACACAGGTAAAGTCGATGCCCAGCGCTGCTTTTCCGCGAAAGGGACGTGTTTCCGCGGCAGTAAACCGGCAACGGTCGGACAGGGGCTGGTGCAGAGAAAAACCAATGAAATCCGTGTTCTCGCCCGGATTCCCAATGACAGCCCTCCAATGGGAATCATCGAGATTACAGACAATGTGTTCCGGCGCAAAATCGCGGAACAGTCGTGCCTTCGCCGCTCGATAGGCGGCAAACGAGGGATGCTCCACCTCTCCGATATGGTCATCCGCCAGATTCGTAAACAAGCAGGTATCGAAGCGGATGCCCTCCACTCTGTGTGTGGCCAGCGCTTGCGAGGAAACCTCCATTACCACATGTGTGATGCCACGATCCACCATCATGCGAAAATAGCGGTGAAGCTCACTGCTTTCCGGTGTCGTGTTGACGGTATCAAACCAATCCTTTTCCATCAGCACGCCATTGGAGCCGACATACGCACACGGAAAGCCGCAGCCAGAGAGAATCTCCCGCAGGAAAAATGCCGTTGTTGTTTTGCCCTTAGTTCCGGTAATGCCGATAACGGTCAGCTTCTCCGCAGGGCGGCCATAGAATGACGCCGACAGACAGGCTAGCGCGTGGCGCGGATTCTCCACAAGTATCTGCACCGCGTCTTCCGGGAGCGAGACAAGCCTACGGCTGCATACAAAAGCACGGCAGCCGGCGGCATAGGCAAGCGGCGCGAAGCGGTGTCCGTCCGCATGAGCGCCGGGCAGGCAGAAGAACAGAGAACCGGCAGAGACGCGGCGGGAATCGTAGTCGATGGAATGAATCTGCTGCTCCATTTGGCCAGACAGAAACGCCTCGGCAATAGGGCGGTCAGAGACAGAAAGAACAGGGTAGTCCTTGAGTATGGAGGAAAGCTTCATGGTTTCAAATCCTTTTGTGTGGCAGGGTTGGCTTACGAACAGACAAGCCTTAGAGCTACGGCTTGGTACGAAGCAGATATATACGCCCAAGGAAATCAGGCGCCCTCTGTAATATCGGTGAAATATTGCCTTTTCCGGCAAATCAAAGATGGTGACTTGATGTGTCTTGCTAAGTATTCTAAGTCTATCAGCTTTTTCTTATCCCGTCAATCGCTTTTGAAATCAGCCATCCTTGGCAAAGCTCAACAATCACGGAACTTCTCATGTAGGTTTTGTGAAGATGCAGTCCGCTGAAAAAACGTGAGAACATGGAGACACAAGTCTCAGAATGAGCATGCCTCCAACGTGGGCCCCATGATCACCCACGTCCTTGCCAA
>ERZ1673738.2779-NODE-2779-length-21412-cov-5.060730_pt1 | contig 21412 bp, 18 predicted proteins | sample MGYA00580198_ERZ1673738 | MGnify/ENA primary metagenome ERZ1673738 (study PRJEB41218, sample SAMN15661784) | gut metagenome | host: Homo sapiens | place: Canada: London | collected 2015-08-20/2019-03-30 | study: EMG produced TPA metagenomics assembly of...
TCAGAGGAGGGAGAAATTTACGCTAAACCATGCAGCGCTACCGGTTTGAAGCGATTCCGCTTGCTATTTTCGTTGAGATGAAAGAAGACCTCCGCCGGCTGATCGGCGAATTTGCCGGGCCTCTGGAAAAGCTGGCAAGCCTGCATTTGCCTGCGCTCGATGAGATCGATCCCGTACATGTTCACATGGCTGCGGCGGAGGAGGACGACGACGAATTGGCCGCGCGGTTGGAAAGCGAACTGTCGGAACTTATCCGCGAAGAGGAAAACGCAGCGGACGGCGATGAGGACGAAGGCGGCAAAGAGGATGACGACGATGATTTTACCGTTTATTTTCAAAAAAAAATACCCGAGTTCTTCCGTAAAGAGGAAAACATGACAGGCTGCAGTGAAGACGAGGATGAGAGCGGCGCTCATGATGATGACGGAGATACAGCAGAAAACGGAGCGCTTTTCGGATCCGCCGGAAGCGGAAAAAGCAATGAAGCGGATGGCGAGGCTGAAAAGACGAAGCTGAGCTTCCAAGTGGAGGAATCTTTGAACAGCGCAGGAGGGCTTCCCGCCGCCGAGCGTGCCAGCCTGTTCCTGCGCAACCAGAGGCTGCGCAGGCAGCGGACTCCGATGCTGTTCAACATGCAGCATATTCTCGAGATGAGTATGCATCAGTCCTCCGAGCCCTCGGGCTTGCTCAAACAGCTGTTGGAGCTTGGCGACCGTGAGGCCGCGGCCTGCAAAAGCAATACAGACGCCGGGAAAACGCCGGACGGCGATTCGGAGACGGAGCCTCCGGAAAACGGAACCGGGCAGGACAACGAAGAATGAGAACGTGAGAAGCGCAGCCGGATGCCAAATGACGACGCGGTGTGAGAGCCGGAGATACGGAAGGGGACATGAGGATATGACAACGAAACCGGAAAAAAGTGAGGAAAGGCAGGACTGGATTCATCTCGAAAAGTCCGGTTACCTGGAGCTGGTGTGTATCGCCACCGAGCAGACGGAACTGCGTCCCGGGGATAGCTTGCCCTTCCAATACAGAGGCCTTTCGCTGTCCATGGAGATTGACGAAAATACTGTACTGCCGCAGACGCAGTATGCGAAGGGGGAGGAACTGTGCGTCGTCGGTCTTGTAAACGACGAACGCTGTGTGGCACAGGCGGCGGTTCCCCGTCCGTACTACGATCGCTTCCGTTCCTTTCCCAGCGCGGAGGAGAAGGCGGAGGCCATCCGCCGGTTTTCCTTTTTACCGGAGCCGGTGCAGGAAAAGCTTACCGCCAGACTGAACGGAGAACGGTATCCGATCGCCCGGCTCGCAGAGACTCAGGGGGAAAAAATCGAGGATCTGCGCTTTCGTTTTCAGCTTTGCCGCGACACGTATACGCAGCAGCAGCAGCTCGACATTGAGACGATGTTCCGTGAATGCGGTTCGAGTGAATACAAACGCGAGATGAAGGCGGAATGCCGCCTTCGGTATATTCTCGGCATCGATCAGTCCTCCGCGAAGGACTTCCGCCTGTCCAAGGAGGAAATTATCGAAGCTCTCGACGAGCGGCTCTACCGGCTCGACACTGTGAAGGAGAAAATCGCGGAAGCGATTGTCGCGGCAAAATATGCGAACCGGAAGGGTTTTGCAATTCTGCTCGTGGGCAGTCCCGGCGTCGGCAAAACGTCGATCATCCGGGCTGTCGCGGAGGTTCTTGGCAGGCCGTATTTCATCGTCTCCCTCGGCTCGTCCACCTCGCTTCTCGATCTCATCGGCGACGCTCCGCACTATGAATCCGCGGACTGCGGCGCGGTCGTGAAAAACTTTTATAAGATCGGCACCACAGAGGCTGTGGTCGGTCTTGACGAGTTTGACAAGCCTTATCAGTCGGAAAAGGAAGGGGGAGGCAAAAACACAAGGGCGTTCAACGACGCTCTTTCGGATGAGCACATGTTCCGCGACGTGTTTCTCGGCACGGGGATCAACACGAAGAACACGCTCTTTATTGCGACGGCCAATTCCACCGAAACCATTGCGGAGAACCTGCTCAACCGCTTTGTGGTGATCCATATTCCCGATTATACAGAAGAGGAGAAGGCAGAGATCGCCCGCAGGCATATTCTGCCGGAGCTTTTCCGGGAGTACGGCATTGAGGAGCGGGAGATCGTCTTCGAAAAGGACGTGCTGCTCTACATTGCCCGGCATTACTGCGAGGACGAGGGCGCGCGTGACATGAAGAAGCATCTGCGATCGCTGGTGGATCACATTCTCGCATTCTGGGATTCAGCGTGTGTGCGCCCGAAGTTTACCGTCACGCGTGAATTTGTCGAGGCCTCGCTCGCCTCGGGCGTGAACGAGGACTCCCCGGTCATTGTGTTCCGCCGCAACAGAGGGAAGTATTCCGATGAGACGGCGGCGGAGATTCGTTCCCTGATCGGCAAGTGCCGCTGCGACGATCTTTCCTCGCAGGAGAGGGAGCAGTACACGAAGCGGCTCTCCTATCTCACACGCCTCATTCCGAGCGGGGAAGCGTTCCGGACGTTTGACGTCGACGCCTGCTACCGCCGGGTGAACGAGACGCACTGCGGCATGGAGAGCGTGAAGGATACGATCGCCCAGGTTTTTTATCTGAACAGTCTGAACAAGCGTCCGCTCATAAGCGTCCGGATTCTTCTGGTCGGTCCGCCCGGCGTCGGAAAAACGTCCATTGCCGCGAGCATTGCCGCGGCATGCGGGGCGCAGCTTCAGAAGATTTCCCTCAACGGCGTCTCGGACGACGTGGTGCTTAAGGGACATTCGCCCACCTATGTCGGCTCGGATGCCGGACTGATCGTGAAGGCGCTGTACCGGATGAAAACCACAAAAGGCATTCTTCTGCTCGACGAGATTGACAAGCTGGGCAGCCGAAGCGGGGCGGAGGCGTCCCACGCGCTGGTGGACCTGCTCGACGACTCCGCGCAGTTTACCGATCACTTTCTCGGCGTGCCGGTGGATCTCTCGCAGACGCTTTTCCTGGCCACGGCCAACAATCTCTCTGCCGTTCCGCCGCTTCTGCGCGATCGGTTCACGGTCATCACGCTGGAGGGCTATTCGGAGCGCGAAAAAGAGGAGATTCTAGGTTCCTACATCATTCCGCGCGTTACGGCGGAGTACTGCCCGCGAGAGCTTGACGTGCGCTTCCCGCAGGAGACACAGAGCCTTTTGCTTTCTTCGTACTGCCAATCGATGGGCGTGCGCGACGCCGACCGGGCAGTGCGGCGGCTGGTCCGTGAGAAGCTTTTCTCACTTCGCGGCGGCGCGGCGGACAGCGCGCTTGTCACGCCGGAAGATGTGGAGCGTGTTCTTGGCAGTCCGCCGCCTCAGCGCGGCAATTTTCCGGACACGATCTATCCCGGCCTGACGCGTGCGCTTGCCGTCACCGAGGACGGCTGCGGCATGACCTTCTCCGTGGAAACCATCCTGCTGCCCGGCGAAAACACCCTGACGCTGACCGGTTTGCCGAAGGCGAGCACCGTGGATTCGGTCCGTCTGGCCGTCAGCTTCATCAAGCGCCGGTGGCCCGGTGCGCTTCGCAGCAAGGGTATTCATGTCCATTTCGGCGAGGGATCCGTGGAGAAGGACGGTCCGAGCGCAGGCGTGGCGATCCTGATTTCGCTCCTTTCCGCCGTGTTCGGGGAGAAGGTTGACGGATCGGCGACGTATACGGGCGAAATCAACGGTAACGGCTGTGTGTTCTGCATCGGCGGAACGCGTGCCAAGATTCGCGCGGCCGAGCAGGCGGGCTGTACCCGGGTTTTTCTCCCGTACGACAACTACCGGGAACTCACGGAGAAAGAACTCTCCGAGCTTCGTATCAAGGTGATCCCGGTCCGTCATGTAGACGAGGTGATCCGCGAGGTGCTGCCGCGGCTTGAGGAGAAGACGCTGGAAACCTGCGCGGAGCCGTCCACATGCGGAGCGTGAGGAAAGGCCGCGGCCCTTCCCACGCAGAGGATGGAATCGTTTGACCGAAAGAAAGGAAGGCATGCTATGGAGGAGAGAACAGGGAGCGTACCCGCGTTTGTGGTGCATGGTCTTTGGCTGCTTCTGTTTTTCGGAGCGCCCGCGGGGCTCGCTGCGGCCTATGTGACGCAGCAGGGCGAGGCAGGCTTTGAGACATGGAAAACGCTTGCGGAGTGCGCCGTATATCTGCTGTGGTGCGGCTGTGCCGTGCGCTTTTTTCGTCTGACAACGCGCCGCATCTCGTCGTTCGGCGTGGGGCTGCTTGCGGCGGCTGTGGTGTCGCTGGGGCTGGCAGCGGCGGTTTTCCTGTTTAACAACCTGCTTCACTTTCTGCAATATGCCGTTTCAGCGGGAGCTCTATGTTCCTCGCCGCTGGGGTACGGATGGTTTCTGCGCGAGGATTTGCTGTATCAGGAAGGTGCGGGACCGCTTCGCTATGTTCTTGCCTTTACCACCACCCTGATGTTCTGTGTGCTTTTCCTCGCCGCCCGCCTGTATGGGGAGGAGATGGCCCGCATCATGGAGCAGAAGATGGAACTGTTTGAAGAATTCATTTGCGGCGACGATGACGATGACGACGACAATAACGACGATAACGACGGCCTGCCCTGGTGAGAGGGAAAAGTCCTCCGCTCTCTGCGGCATTGGGAACAGGGCGGCAAATGAGAGGGCCTGTGCACTCCTCGGGGAGCGCGCAGGCCCCCAATTTTTTGAAAAAGGTTGGGGGGAAAAGCGGCGGATGTGCCCTCCCGTCCGGGAAAAGACGCTGTAATCTGTTTTGGCTGTGTCCGGCAATCTGCACAAGCAAAGCGGTGGATTTTTTAGCTTGTATCCAAATTCACAAATCGAATACAAGGTGATATTCTTAGTACAAGGAACCGGGGAGGAGGGACTTTCGTGAAAGAGATGAACAGTGAAACCATCTATACCGCGCTCAAGCACGAGATCCTTGATCTCACGCTCAAGCCCGGGCAGAGCGTGAGCGAGCATGAGCTCTGTGAGCGCTTCGCCGTCTCCCGCACCCCGGTGCGCACGGCCCTGCAGCGCTTGCAGGCCGACGGCCTTGTACATGTGATCCCCTACCGGGGGAGCACGGTCTGCCTGCTGGATTTCGACGAGATCCGGCAGATGATCTATCTGCGCACCGTTGTCGAATCCGAGGTGATCCGCGATTTTATCCCGCTGTGCACGCCTCTGCTCGAGGAAAAAATCCGCTATCAGATCCGCAAGCAGATGGCTTTGATTCAGGGAGAGTTCGAGCTTGCGCAGTTCTACGAGATGGACTCGAACCTGCACGCCATCTGGTTCCGCGAGACGGGAAAGGAAAAGATCTGGAGGCTGATCCAGCGGGCGCAAATTCACTATACGCGCTTCCGCATTCTCGATATCGCGGAGAACCGCAATTTTACCGCTGTCATTGGGGAGCACGAGGAGCTTCTGCGCGTGATTTGTGAGAAGCGGGAAGACGATGTGGCCCCGCTCATGCGCCGTCACCTGTATGGGAGCATCGGACGGCTCAGAGAGAAGGTTCAGACCGAATTCCGGGAATATTTTATAGCAGAAAAGGAGAAGTAGTCATGGACATCCGTTACAGCACCAATCCGCGCGATGTAAAGCGCTACACCACTGAGGGACTCCGGGAAGAGTTTCACATCAGCGGCCTGTATGAGGCCGACCAGGTCAAGGCTGTGTACAGCCACGTTGACCGTATGGTCACGCTCGGCGTTATGCCGGTCAGCGAGACGGTTTCAATTGACAAGGGGATCGACGTGTGGGCGAATTTCGGCACGCACTATTTCCTCGAGCGCCGCGAGCTCGGCATGTTCAATCTCGGCGGCAGCGGCGTCGTCGTCTGCGACGGCAAGGAGTACGCGCTCGGCTACAAGGACTGCCTCTATGTAACGATGGGTACGAAGGAGGTTCTCTTCCGCAGCAGCGACCCGGCGAACCCGGCCCGCTTCTACATCGTCAGCGCCCCGGCGCACCGCGCTTACGAGACGCGCCTCATCACCCTGCAGGAGGCCGCAAAGCGCCCGCTCGGCAGCCAGGAGACAGCCAACAAGCGCGTGATCAATCAGTTCATCCACCCCTCCGTGCTGCCGACGTGCCAGCTCTCAATGGGCATGACCTGCCTGGAACCCGGCTCCGTCTGGAACACGATGCCCTGCCACACGCACGAGCGCCGCATGGAAATCTACACGTACTTCGAGATCCCGGAGAACAACGTCGTTTTCCACCTCATGGGACAGGGTGACGAGACGCGCCACATTGTCATGAAGAACTTCGACGCCGTGATCAGCCCCTCCTGGAGCATCCATGCGGGCTGCGGCACCTCGAATTATACCTTTATCTGGGCCATGGGCGGCGAAAATCAGGCGTTCGACGACATGGACGAAATTCCGACTGCGGAATTGAAATAACAAAGAGCTTTCGCTTTCCTTTCAGGCCGCACATACGCGAGGGAGCGCAGATCAGCGCGCCGGTCAGAGCAAGTTTTTTTGTTTTGCGCCTCACATAAGCAAAGGAGCGCATGTCTGCGTGCCAGGCAGAGCGAAGTTTCTGCTTTGCGCCGCACATACACGGAGGAGCGAAGATAACCGGGACTGTCCGGAAGCGGGCAGAGAAAAAGGAGGAACCAGAAATGGATTTTATGGAGAGCTTTTCGCTGAAGGGGAAGGTTGCGCTTGTGACGGGCGCTTCCTACGGGATCGGTTTTGCCATCGCCAAGGCGTTTTCCGCGGCGGGCGCGACGATCGTTTTCAATGATATTCGTCAGGAGCTCGTTGACAAGGGCCTTGCTTCCTACAAGGAAGCCGGGATTGAGGCCCACGGCTATGCCTGCGACGTAACGGACGAAGCCGCTGTACAGTCGTTTGTCAAGCAGGTGGAGGAAGAGGTCGGCGTGATCGACATCCTCGTAAACAACGCCGGGATTATCAAGCGCATCCCGATGTGCGACATGACGGCGGAGCAGTTCCGTCAGGTGATCGACGTGGATCTGAACGCACCCTTTATCGTCTCGAAGGCCGTCATTCCCGGCATGATCAAAAAGGGGCACGGCAAGATCATCAACATCTGCTCGATGATGAGCGAGCTCGGCCGCGAGACCGTCTCCGCCTATGCGGCGGCCAAGGGCGGTCTGAAAATGCTCACCCGCAACATCTGCTCCGAGTACGGCGAGCACAACATCCAGTGCAACGGCATCGGCCCCGGCTACATTGCCACCCCGCAGACGGCCCCGCTGCGCGAGCGCCAGCCCGACGGCAGCCGTCATCCGTTCGACAGCTTCATTGTCGCCAAGACGCCCGCCGCGCGCTGGGGCACGCCCGAGGATCTCATGGGTCCGGCGGTTTTCCTGGCCTCCGACGCCTCGAACTTTGTCAACGGCCACATTTTGTATGTGGACGGCGGCATCCTGGCGTACATCGGCAAGCAGCCGTAAGGAGCCGGAGCGATGAAACCAGCGAAGTTTGTGCTGGCCGGTGAGGCCATGGCTCTGTTCATCGCGCAGGAGGAGGCTCCGCTTGAGGAGGTCGTCCATTGGGAGTCCGCCGTCGCGGGAGCGGAGCTCAACGTCGCGATTGGCCTGTCGCGCCTTGGCCACAGCGTCTCCTATCTCACGGCGCTCGGCGACGATTCCTTCGGCCGGATGCTGCGCGCTTTCCTGCGCAGGAATAACATCGGCGAGGATCTCGTCTTTACGGATGCGACCCGTCAGACGGGTTTCATGCTCAAGGGAAAGGTCAGCCGCGGCGATCCGCCGATCCAGTATTTCCGCAAAGGCAGCGCGGCTTCGGCCCTCGGAGGGGAACAGACGGCCTCCTGCCTGGACGGCAAGGAGGGCGGCGTGCTGCACATGACGGGCATTTTTCCCGCTCTTTCCGAGAGCGCGCTTGCCGCTTCGGAATCGCTGATGCGCCGCGCACGTGAAAAAGGCATGACCGTTACCTTCGACCCGAACCTGCGCCCGCAGCTGTGGAAAGATTCGCAGACGATGGCGGAGACGCTTAACCGTCTCGCGGGCTATGCCGACGTGTTTTTGCCCGGCGTAAAGGAGGGCAAGATCCTCTGCGGCGAGGAAACGCCGGAAGGAATTGCGGACTATTACCTCGCGCGCGGCGTGAAAGCCGTCATTGTCAAGACGGGCGCGAAGGGCGCTTTCGGCGCGACGAAGGACGAGCACTTTCAGGAGCCGACCTTCCGCGCGGAGAAAATCGTCGACACCGTCGGGGCCGGGGACGGCTTCGCGGCGGGGGTGATTTCCGCCATGGCGGAGGGGCTCCCGCTGCGCGAGTGCGTGCGCCGCGGCAACGCGATCGGCACGCTGCAGATTATGAGTGTGGGAGATAACACCGGCTTGCCGGACAGAGAGCAGCTCGAGCGCTTCATGCGCACGACGCCGCAGGAGGAATAAGCATGAATTTTTATGAGAAGCTTCGACAGGAGAGAATTGTGCCTGTCGTGAAGATCAACGACGCGGCGAAGGCTCCGGACCTCGCGCGTGCCCTGCTCGCGGGCGGCTTGTCCGTCATCGAGCTGACATTCCGCTCCGCCGCCGCTGCGGATGCGATCCGCGCCGTGTGCCGTGAGGTTCCGGAGCTTGCAGTCTGCGCCGGGACCGTCCTGACGCCGGAACAGGCGGCCGAAGCGGTCGAGGCAGGCGCGCAGGCCATCGTCAGCCCCGGCACGAACGAGGAGGTTGTGCGGTGGTGCCTGCATCGCGGCGTGCCGGTGATTCCCGGCGTCGCCACGCCCACCGAGGCGGAGGCGTGTATCCGCATGGGCCTTGATACGCTCAAGCTTTTCCCGGCCGAGACGGTCGGCGGCGTCGGCATGCTCAAGGCGCTGGCCGGGCCGTACAGTTATCTGCGCTTTACGCCGACGGGCGGCATCAATCTGAAGAATCTCCCGTCGTATCTCGCCTTGCCGAATGTGCTGTGCTGCGGCGGCAGCTGGATTGCCCCGGAGAAGTTCATCGACGCGGGCGATTTTGCGGCTATCACCGAGCTCGCGCGCGAGGCGGCGGAGACAGCACGGGGAAACGCGTAAGAGCTTCCCGCTCTGGCTTGGGTTCCTCGCGTTTCGTTCCTGTTGGGTATCCGGGACTTGCTTGAAAAGTCGGAAGCATCGTCTTTTCCCAATAGGGGATGTTTTTGTCAAAAAAGGGCGGAATCCGGCAGGAATACCTGTACCTCTTCCCGGAGAACCGCTCACTTTTTGAAAAACGGTGTTTTCTCTTGTTTGGAACAAGTCCTATGAATCAGTTGAGCAAGCGAAAATCCCGCGCCGGACTGGAAGCAGCCAGTTCCGGCGCGGGATTTCTTTATGGAGGAGAAAGTCTCTGGAGATTTCTCCACGAAGTCAGTTTATGTTTTATAAACCGGGTTTGCCAGAAGAAGGCGCGAGGCGGCGCTCCTTACTCGGCCAGCTCGATGGCGAGGCAGTTGGTGTACTCGGTCGGCATCTTCTCAGGAAGCTTGACCGTCAGTGTTCCGAAGTTCTGCGCAAAGGGAACGCTGCCCTCGCCCAGCAGGCGGACGGAGACGACGCGCTCCTCCGGCAGCAGGCTCTTGACGACGGCAGTGCGGTTTTCCGGCGCGCGCATCATAAAGGCGTAGAGGGTATTGCCCTTCTTGGTGAAGCGGTAGTCGGAGGAGGTCCAGTCGGCAGCTTCCTCGGTAAAGCCGCGAATGACGGTGCGGGTATCGCCCTCGCTCGAAATACGCCACGGACGGGTGCCGTACACGCCCTCGGAGCAGACGGCGAACCACTTCGCGAGCTCCTCGAGAATCCACACGGCCTCGTCGTCGATCGAGCCGTCGGGGCGCTGCAGGACGTTGAGCAGCATCGTGCCGTTCTTCGAAATAATGTCGACGAGCATCTCAATGATGTGGCCCGGACGCTTGAAGTTCTGACGGACGTCGTAGAACCAGTTGCCGATGCAGGTGTCCGTCTGCCACGGGTAAGGCAGAATGTCGGACAGCTGGCTCTTCTCGATGTCCAGCACGCCGATGCGGTAAATCTCCGGGCGGCGATCCTTCTGATTGTAGACGGCGCGGTTCTCGCCGTACTTCGCAATGGAGGTGTTGTACAGGTAAGACACGGCCTCGAGGCCCAGACGGTAATTCGGATCGCTCGGGTCGGCCTCCAGATTCAGAGCAAAGGGCAGGCCGCCGTCGGAGTAGAGAAGATCCGGCTGGTACCGGTCGATTAGCTCCTTCATCACGGCAAGCCAGTATTCGCGGAACTTCTCGTTTCCGGTGTACCAGTTCGGCATGTCCAGCTCACCCTGCTTGACCACGCCGACGTGCTCCTGGTTCGCATGGTAGAAGTCCTGATAGGCCGGATCGTTGCCATCGTAGGGGACGCCTGCATACGGACCCCAGGTATCATGTCCCTTGTTGGTGTACCACCAGGAGAAGGATGCGCCCAGGTGCTCCGTCAGACCGAAGGGCAGACCGTGTTTCTCCGCCGCGGCTTTCCACAGGCCGCAGATATCCTTATGCGGACCCACGTCCATCGAGTTGAAGCGGTTGAGCTTGGAGGGATAGTTGAAGAAATGGTCGTGATGCATTGCCTGGCCCACAAAGTAGCGTGCGCCGGCCTTCACATAGAGATCCATCAGAGCGTCGGGATCGAATTTCTCCGCCTTCCACAGCGCGCAGATATCCTTGTAGCCGAACTTCGACGGATGGCCGTAATGGCGGATGTGGTACAGATATTGCTCGGAGCCCTGTACGTACATGTTGCGGGCATACCAGTCGCCGTACATCGGGACAGACTGCGGTCCCCAGTGCGACCAGATGCCGAATTTTGCATCGCGGAACCAGTCCGGGCACTGGTATTCCCGCAGAGATTCAAAGCTTGCCTCGAATTTCTTTGCCATAGCTGCAACTCCTTTTCCCGTTTCGTTTTTCACGCAGCCTTGCCGTCCGGCACGCCCGCTTTCAGCACAAAAGCCGGGATGCCGTGTCCCGCTGGTTCCGGCATGCCGGAAAATCATTTTCCGCAGTGCTGCCTACGATCGGATGAACCAAAAAACGAAACGTTTCGTTTTCATCAATGTACCACAGTGCGACTTGTCTGTCAATGGGGAAATGAAATTCCTCCGGAGTTTTTTGCCAATGCCCGCGTTGGTTGGGGATGTTCCTGTATGAGGCCGGTCATACCGGCGCGCAGTATCCGGACGAAAAAACGGGGGACGCTTCCTGCTGTGGAGAAGCATCCCCCGTTTTGACCGGTGGTTGTCAAAGACTTTGAAAATCAGCTGGCTGTTTCACCGGACAATCCGCCTGTACCGCCGGCCATTTTTCCTGCGCCGCCCCGCGAACCGCCGCCGTTCATACCGCCTCCGGCGCCAAAGCCGGAACCGGATTCGGAGCCGTCGTTGGTGGTAACGTCGCCTCCGTTGTTCGTGTAAGAGCCGTCCGCATCAATGGCCGTGTTGCCGCTCCCGTTGCAGGTAAGCTGCAGGGTGCCGCCGTTGATGGTCAGATCACCGTTGGAGTCCAGACAATCGCCGCTGGAGACGATGGTAAAGTCGCCGCCGTTGATGATGATGAAGGAATCGGAGCCGGACGAGAACTGCTCCTGACGAATGCCGCCGAATCCGGAACCGTCCGCACCGCCCGCCGCGTTGACACCGTCATCGTAGGAGGTAATGGTATAGCTCCCGGCGTTGACGGTAACGCTGAGCCCCTCGATCCCCTCGTAGCAGTACGGGATGGAGAAAGTGCCGTCTTGAATGGTTACGGCAGCGTCGGAATGAACGGCGTCGTCGCCGCTGCGGAGATCAAACGATCCCGATTCGATGAGAAGATCACCGCCGGCATGCAGGCAATCGTCTGCGCTGTCGATGGAAAAGGTTCCGTCCGTTATGATATAGGAGCCTTCCGCCTTGATTCCTTTCTGGCTGGTGGTGTCCTCTTCCTGCGTTTCTTCCTGCGTAACATTGGTCTGCTGTCCGCGTCCCGCGCCGAAGTCCATTTGACTCGTCTGCATGGTGACGCTCTCGCTGCCGCCGCCGGCGGTGAGAGTAAAGTCTCCTGCGTCAATCTGCAAAGCACCGCTGGCGCTGATACAGTCTCCTCCGGATACGATGGTGAAGCTGCCGTCCGCAATATACAGCCCGCCCAGAGAGGTGTCGTCCGTATTTTCCGCATGGATGCCATCCTGTCCCGCGTTGATAACAAAGGTGCCGGAGGATAGGCAATCTCTTTCCCGATCTGCGTGTCCGGCCATTTGCTTTCTCCGTACAGGCTCCGCATGGCCTGATCCTGCGGGAGCGAAAGGCGGCGCTTGTAGACGACCGAGCGGTATTTCTTTTTGAGTTCCACGAACACCGGAGCGGTGCGCCCTGCCCTGCCGTAGCTGCGGACGCGAAGCTTTTCCTTATAGACGGGTCCCTCCAGGCTCCGGCGGATCAGGCGGAAGTCCGGGGTGTCGAGATACAGGTTTCGGATAGAGCTGTGGCTGAATTCGTCAGGAACGAGATATTGCTCCGCCGCGGAGAGAAGTTGATCCCGCTGGCGGCGCGTCATGAGATATTTGAGTTCATAGCGCCGGAAAATCATTTGCGTTTTCATACTGGCAGCCTCCTCTTGTTGGAATGAGTTCATCATAGTGCACGAACTATAATCCAACTTAAAAGAAAAGAAGAACGATTTTTGAACAGAGACTGGCAAAGAGCGCTCCGGCGTGGTAGGCGTGGTATTTTTTAATTAGAATTAAGCTTGATCTGCTATGGTGTCTGTATATAAAGAAAAGGGGGAAACCTATCATGCGTATCTTGCTGGCAGAGGACGAGCGATCGCTTTCCCGCGCCGTGACGGCACTGCTTGAGAGAAGCAAATATTCTGTGGATGCAGTGTACGACGGGGAGGAAGCCCTGGCTTATCTGGAAACAGGCAATTACGACGCAGTGATTCTGGATATCATGATGCCGAAGGTAGACGGCCTGGCGGTGCTGCGGCGCTGGCGTGAGAGCGGAAACCTTATTCCCGTGCTGATACTTACGGCCAAGTCCGAGGTGAGCGACAAGGTGCTCGGCCTTGATTCCGGTGCAAACGACTACCTGACAAAGCCGTTTGCCACCGCAGAGCTGATGGCACGCATTCGCGCCATGACGCGCGGCCAGAGCAGCCAGACCGACAGCCGCCTCACCTTCGGCAATATCACCCTGGATCAGGCGACCTACGAGCTTTCCTCGCCCTTCGGGAGCTTCCGGCTGGCCAACAGGGAGTTTCAGATGATGGAGATGCTGCTGCGCAATCCGCGCCAGATCATTCCGTCGGAGCGCTTCCTGGAAAGGATCTGGGGCTATGAAAGCGATGTGGAGCTGGGTGTGGTGTGGGCGTATATTTCCTATCTGCGTAAAAAGCTGACGGCCCTGCACGCCGATATTCAAATCCGTGCTGCGAGAAACGTGGGGTATTCTTTGGAGGCCGTCTCATGATTAAAAAGCTGCGTATCAAATTTATTGCGGCCGCCATGCTTTCCCTGACGCTTGTGCTGGTGGTTATTCTCGGGGGCGTTAATCTGCTGAGCCTGCAGCAGGTGGTGCGCGATGCAGACAGCGTTCTCGCGATTCTCAGCGAGAATCGCGGCGATTTTCCCCAGAGGGAATTTCCGGACGGACAGCGCCAGGGAGGGGATCCGTTCGGTGCACATACGGGACGGTATCGGAATCTCTCTCCGGAGACGCCTTATGAAACGCGGTATTTTTCCATTCTTCTGGACAGCAGCGGTCAGGTGCTGGAATCGGATACAGGCCAGATCGTCGCGATAGACGATGAAACCGCCGCGGAATTTGCGCAGAAGGTGTATGCTTCCGGCAGGACGGATGGATTTTTGGGCGAATACCGGTATCTGCGCAGCGAAGAGGACGGGAATATCCGTATTATCTTCCTGGATTGCGGCAGGAGCCTGACGAATCTGCGCACCATGCTTTTTGCCAGCATACTGGTTTCGCTGCTTGGCCTGGCTGCGGTGCTTCTTCTTTTGATCCTTTTCTCACGGCGCATCGTTCGTCCCTTGGCGGAGAGCTATGAAAAGCAGCGCCGCTTTATTACCGATGCCGGCCATGAGCTCAAAACGCCGCTGACCATCATCGGGGCCGATACGGATCTCGCGGAGATGGAACTTGGAGAAAATGAATGGCTGGCGGATATCCGCCGTCAGGCGGAGCGCCTGACAGGATTGACCAACGATCTTATCTACCTCTCCCGGATGGAGGAGGAGCAGCCGAAGCTTTCTCTCATCGAGTTCCCGCTCTCCGATGTGGCGGAGGAAACGGCTCAGTCGTTTCTTGCTCCCGCGCGGACACAGGGAAAGACGCTTTCGCTTGCCATTGAACCGATGCTCTCGTTCTATGGGGAGGAAAAATCCATCCGGCAGCTTTTGTCCATTTTGCTTGACAATGCGCTCAAATATTCTCCCGAGGGAGGAAAGATTTCCCTTTCCGTGAGGAAGCAGAATCGCTCGGTTGTGCTGACGGTGTCCAACCCATCAGTGCGCCCGCTCGAAAAAGGGGAACAGGCGCAGCTCTTTGACCGCTTCTATCGGGGCGATCCGTCCCGCAGCGGAGAAGGAGGCTACGGTCTGGGGCTTTCCATTGCGGCGGGAATTGCCGCAGCCCACCGGGGGAAAATTCGTGCGGAAAGCCCGGACGGCGTTTGTCTTGTTATCACCGCGGTGCTTCCTGCGTAGGCTGAAAATCGTGCCGTATTTATAACATAAAGGCTCCCTGCGGGAGAAACGGCTGTGGCCGCTTTTCCCGGAAGGGAGCCTCGCTGTCCTTCTTGAAGACGCCGTCGGTCGTTCTCGGCACGCCCATCGCGTCAAAGATCTGGTAGTTCTCTTCGTCCGTGATCTCCTGATAGCGGACGTTGTTGCCGGTCGCCTGATTGCCGTAGGCGACAAAATCGGAGATTGTCATGAGCTCGGGGCCGTTGATGTCGAGCGTCGCGTGGTCGTACTCCGCGCCGCGGTGAAGAGCCCAGGCGACCGCCTTTGCGCAGTCCTTGCGGGAGATGTAGGCCATCTTGCCGTCTCCCTGGCTGTTTTTGAGGACGCCGTCAAGCTTCACATAGGTGAAGTAGTTGGTGATCATCGCTTCGGCATACTGGGAGTTGCGCAGGAAGATGTAGTCGAGGCCCGCTTCCTTGATGTAGTTTTCGGTATAAATGTGGTCCTTCTTCTCGACGCTCGGGTTTGTCTCATCCCCTGCGTTTACCAGTGAGGTTTACCTGGAACTCCCTCCCTTGCCGCATCCCGCTTTCCGCGTTTTGGACGAAAGGCGGGGATTTTCCTCCATTGTATCACAAAGAGAGGCGGGAGGGGGAGATTTCTCTTGGCAAAAGCGGCAGAAGAATGGAAAACGCGCTGCCGCAGCCCGGTTCAGACTCTACCCGTACGTCTCCGCCGTGTTCGAGGGCTACGCTGCGCACGAGAAAGAGCCCGAGACCTTCCCCGCCGCTCTCTGCCCGGCGCGTAAAGCCCCGCTCAAACACACGCGGCAAATCCGCAGGCTCAATTCCCACACCTGTGTCGCGCACCGTGATGACCGCCATTCCCTCCTCCCGGGAGAGCGAAAGCGTGATGGAACCGTCCTCCGGTGTGAAGGAAAGGGCGTTGTAGCACAGATTCTCAAGGGCGGCGCGCAGACGCTCCGGGTCGACGGCGGCCGTCAGCGGCTCCGCGGGCAGCTCGAGCAGAAAGCTTTGGCCGGAGAGCTCTATATCGGGGCGGTTGTCCTCGTAGAAGCTTTGTAAAAAACGATGCAGCGAAAGCGGCTGTGTCCGGAGCTCTCTGCGCTCGCCGCGGGAAAAGCTCTGCAAAACGCCGAAGCGCTCTTCCATCGCGCCGACGCGGTCGGCCAGCGCGTCGAGGTAGCCTGCCGTTTCCTGATCGAGGGCAACGCCTCTCTCACGCACGAGTTCAGCGTAGCTGTGCACTGCCGCCAGCGGGTTCTTGAGGTCGTGGATCAGATTGCCCAGCAGCTCCCGCCGCTCGGAGAGCAGCGTCTCAAGAGCGCGCGTCCTGCGGTCGACCTCCTCCTGCAGATGCAGTGTGAGCCGTAGATTTTCCCGTTCCAGCTGAAAGGAACGCTGCGCCATCAGCGCACCGAAGCCCGCCGTCAGCAGAAAACCGCCGTATTCCTCCGGCCACGCGCCGCGGATCGGCTCGAACGCGCTTACAGTCATCACGGAGAGCACCGCGCACAAACCGTACAGACCGGCGGCACACAAAAGGAAGCGGCCGAGCGTATCGCTTCCGCGCAGAGTAAGAAAAGCAAGAAGAAGCAGATAAAGTCCCGCCAAAAGCTTCCAAAAAAACAGAAGAATACCATAAGCATTGATGAAAAGCGGCGCATGTGGTAGAATGAAAAGCGGAAACACAACCGTGAAGACGCAGAGTCCCACCGCAGCGGGGATCGCGAGAAAACGGTGAAACCAGCGCCCGACCGCGCCGGAGAGCTCTCCGGCGAGCAGAACGGCGCACAGCAGCACGAGTGTCCCGCACAGATCCTCGACCGCGTAGAGAGGCCGGATTGCCGGCACGCCGAGTGCCCGCAGGAAGGGATAACAGACACGGGCGGAGAAACTAAGGCAGAGCAAACCCATCCAACGGGTCAGCTTGTCCCGCCGGATGGCCCAGAGGGCCAGATTCGAGAGCGCCACGGCAAGCGGAGAAAAGCACAACAGTCCATAGATGAGGAGCCGCGCCGTGATGAGCCGTGCGATCGCTCCCGGCGTGCCGACGGCGGGAGGATAGTACATGCCGGAATAGTAGTGCGTATAGTTGGCGCACTGCACGATGATTTCGGTTTCCTCGCCGGCGAGGAAGGAGTATACCCCATCCATCACCAATGGTTTGTAAGGCTGGATGCTGCCCTGTTCCCCCGCGAGCGTGCCTCCGATGTAAACCTGCCCGGCGCACAGAAGTTCCGGCAGGTACAGGGAGAGCTGCACAGGTTCCCCGTCGTTCCGCAGCACAAGGCGGTAGGTAGCCGTGCCGTATGGGCTGCCGAGGTGTTCGGAGAAATTCGGATATTCGCCTACATAGACGTATTGTTCTGCTGTTCGTCCCTGTGCGAAGTCTTCGGGGGAGAGCAGTTCACCGGGATAATATTCCCAGCCGTCCACGAGAAAGGCTGTCTCCTCCGGGTTTTCCTGCAGCACATTGTACCCCCAGCCGCTGACCAGAGCGGCAGTGTATTTGTTGTCCCAGCGCAGCAGTGCGCAGAAGGCCATGCCGGCGGCAACGAGAAGAAGGAAGAGGGTCAGAACCCCTTTTTTCATAGAAACACCTCACAGGGAGAAAATGATATGAAGAGAATGCAGAAACCAAGAGTTCTGATTTGGCTGAGTGCGCTGCTGGCGGTGAGCACGGCTTTTCTGCCTTTTGCCGCCGCGCAGTCGCACACGGATCTTCCGTCAAGCCTGTCAGGAAGCTCAAAAGTGAGAGATTCCGGCCCTTCGGGGACGCTCTCTTTTTCGGAGACGATCGGCCCTGTTACGATTGGAGAGGGAGAAAGTGTGGAATTCACGACCGTTGCCCCCTCCTTTGCTGATTTGCCGAATCTTCCGGACAGCTTCTATCCCGGTGAGCTGACGGTGGAGATTGAGGGACCCATTGTGGTTGAGAGCGGCGGAACACTGTTCATTGGCACAAATGCAATAGGCGGCATGCAGGAGGCCAGCCCGGTAATCAAAGGAACGCTTTCGGAGGAGCCGCTGATCGTAGTGAAAGCGGGAGGCTCGCTGACGTTCACCGATGTGGAGTTTTCGCTCGAGGGCAGCGGCCTGCTGATCCGGCAGGAGCCGGGTGGTATAGTGGAGCTCAATCTCACAGAGATCGGGGAAGATCTCGTTTCCTGGGGGCCGGCCGTCGCGGATAATTCTTCCCGCGCGCCGGAAGACGTCTGGATTCGGGAGGGGGAAGCGCTCACACCGGAGCTTCTCCCACAGACGATGTATGTTGCCGTTAAGGAGCGGGGAAAGGAGAACTGGCAAACGCTCTCTCTGTACTGGTATGTCTCCGGCTGTGACGGACAGACCTCCGGCGAGGCGGTGCTGACCGGCGAGTTTCTCGATGAAAACGGCGAGCCGGTCCTCTCCGCGTTTCCGCTTACCGTGACGGTGCGATGGTACGAGGCCGATCTTCTGGTGACGCAGACTGTCTGGAAAGGGAAGGATGTTCCTTCCGCTTTGCTCACAGTGCCGAATCTGCCCACGGACTACAGCGTGGAAGTGTGGGGTGAGGTTTCTGAGGACGGCGGGGAGACGTGGGAGCAGTGGACGCTCTGGGACGAGGAGGAGCGTTTCTTTGTGACGAGAGATGTGTACGATACACCGGTTTGCGTTTTCGTTCCGCCGGACACCACGCCTCGCCTTTACCGCGTGTGCGCGCAGGACAGCCGGGAGGAAAGGGTGTGGACATCCGACAGCTTTCTTCTGCCTGGGGAGGAAGATGAGACGGAGGATCAGGGCGGCAACCGCGGCGGCAGCACAACGCTCTATCCGTTGGATCGCGAGCCGGATTCCTCGTCGCTTCCCGCTTCGTCCTCCTCCGTGAGCGAGACGCCGTCTTCCGAGGCGGAGTCCTCCGGTTCGCAGGAGAACACCGCCGGTGCTCCGGCAGAGTCTGCGCCGCCTGCGGAGAGCGCGGCGCACAACGGCGGAGAAAACAATGCTCCGTCCGCGGAGAGCACTCCTCAGACCGGCGTCGCTGTCCCGTCTGCAGAGGAATCCGGCGGCGTACAGCAGCCTTCCGTGCAGACGGGAGCATTAACGGAACCGGGCGCCCTGAGCGTTTCCGAATCTCCGGAACAGGACGCTGCCGCAGAGGAAGAGTTCCCCGATGCTCCGGCTCTGACGGATCCACAGTCCGATGTACCGGATCGGGAAACGGTCGCTTCCTCATCGCCGTCTGCGGGGGAGACCTCGGTTTCCGGGGGACAGTCCGGTACTTCCCTTTCGCCCGCTGTGCAGGCGGTGTTGGTCGTCACCGGACTTGCGGTGTGCGTTGCCGCCGGGATGGTTGTGGCAGGTATTGGTCCCTTCCGCCGTAAAAACTGAAAGGAACGAAATCCCCGAACTGCGGTTCGGGGATTTTCTGTTTGCGGCTGAGAATCATTGGAGGGAAAAGGCGCGGCAGCCCTGTGTTTGCACGCGCCGGTTATCCCCGGCGATCGGCGCGGAAGAGATAACCTTTGCGCCGCACCGTTTCGATGTAGCGTTCTTCGGGGCAGAGTTGATCAAGTTTCTGCCGCACGCGCGCAATACACACCTGTATGTTGTGAAGGCCGCGGTTCATGGGAGAATTCCATACATGGTCGTAGAGCTGTTCGTAGGAAAAACCTGTCCAGGATTCTGTGCGAGAAATGCCAAAAGATCAAATTCAAGTGCTGTGAAGGGGGCTGTCGTGCCGTTGCAGCGCACTTCCCGCAAATCCAGATCGATTTCGAGCGCTCCGACCCGCAGTACGCCGCCGGTTTCCACGCCGTGCCGCCGTCCGATGCGCAGCCGCAGCCGCAGCTCCAGCTCAACGAGAGAGTACGGCTTGGCAAGGTAGTCGTCGCCTCCTGCCATCAGGCCGCGGATGCGGTCGTCCGTCCTTGCGTAAGCGGAGAGAAAAAGGATTGGCACCCCGCTTTTTTCACGCAGGCGGCGGCAAACCGTTACCCCGTCCATGCCGGGCATATCCACATCGAGTACAATTGCGTCGAACGAGGCGGTGGAGGCCAATGCCAGTGCGTCCGCGCCGTTTTCCGCGCGTGTGACTTCGTATCCCTGTTTTTTCAGATAGGTTTCGTTTGCAGCCTGAATATGCGGATCGTCGTCCACAAGCAAAATACGGTATATAGCGTTCGCCTCCCTTGCTTTTTGATAAAACGGGGATAACCCCGTATTTTCATCATAGCATACTTTATCCCGGCCGAAAAGTCACAGCTTCGTCACATTGACCGGAAAGAATAGGAAATACGGGTGGTTTTCGCTATATTTAAGAAAAAGGGCCGGCAGGATGGTCAGAAAATTTCTGGCAGTCAGAGAAGAAGAACGCGGTCGCCGGAAAGACGCGCGTTTTGGGAGCAGGCGATTGCCCTGTGCTCAGTTTCATTCGTTCGACCCATGTGAAAGAGAGAACGATTTCTGCTTTTCGTCAACCGGCGAACAGGCAAAAGCTTTGCGGAACAAAAGGGCATTGCAATCGCTTGGAACCTCTCATCCCACACCCCCGGAGTTGCTTTCTCCGGGGGTTTTTCTTATACTTAATAGAAAGAAAAACGGGCCGTACGGCCCGAATCCATACAGGAGGCTTTGCCATGGAGATATTAGTAACCGGCTTTGAGCCGTTTGGAGGAGAGAGTGTTAATCCGTCCTGGGAGGCCGTGCGCCTGCTTCCGGAGGAGATTGGCGGTGCGCGGGTGCGCCGTCTGTGCCTGCCTGTGGCGGGGGAACGAGCGCTCGGGATGATTCGCATTGCTCTGTGCGAGCACCCTGCGGATCTTGTGGTGTCGGTCGGACAGGCGGGAGGTCGGTACGGCGTGACACCGGAGCGCGTGGCGCTGAACTTGGACGATTACCGCATTCCGGACAACGACGGCCTGCAGCCCGTTGACGTGCCGATTGAGCCGGAGGGGGCCGCCGCCCTGTTCTCCACTCTGCCTGTCAAGGCGATGGTACAGGCGATCCGGGAAGCGGGATATCCTTCCTCGCTTTCCGATTCCGCCGGTACGTATGTGTGCAATCATGTGATGTACGGCGTTCTCTCGCTCCTTGCCCGGGAGTATCCCGGCGCGAAGGGCGGCTTTATCCATGTGCCGTACTCGACGGCGCAGGCTGCGCAGAAGCAGAATGTGCCCGGTATGTCGCTGACGGATATGGCAGGTTCGCTTCAGGCCGCACTCCTCGCGGCGGTGTGCAGCCTGAATTTTCCTTTCGTTTCGTAAACGGAGCCGGTCTGCAGAGATTTTCGGGCTTCTAAATTGCAGCACATTTCTCTTCATACATCAAACATTCCAAAGAAATTCGGAATCTGTTGGAATCAGGGGTTCCAACAGATTCCGATGAAAGAGGCTGCTCCTCAAGGACAAACTCTTTGTTGTAAATTATTGCAAAATGAACAGGAGAAAATGTGCAAGGAGAAATTATCCGGAAACGGAGATGGAGGATGGTTCTCTCCTTCCTTTATTCCGTGCGGCAGGAAATCCTGGCTGCGCGATCCTTCCGGCGCAGCCAGATGAAGTACGCCACGCACAGCAGAAGATTGCACAGAGACGAAGCCGGGACAGCAAGACTGATGAGCAGCATCCCGGTGTTTGGAATGCGGCTCAGGGCATACGACAGCGGGATCCGGATTAAAAAAGAAGTAAACAGCCCCTGCGCCATCACAAAGGTCGTGTGTTCCCGTCCGTTGAAATAGCCGA
>ERZ1673738.2795-NODE-2795-length-21261-cov-18.547487_pt1 | contig 21261 bp, 15 predicted proteins | sample MGYA00580198_ERZ1673738 | MGnify/ENA primary metagenome ERZ1673738 (study PRJEB41218, sample SAMN15661784) | gut metagenome | host: Homo sapiens | place: Canada: London | collected 2015-08-20/2019-03-30 | study: EMG produced TPA metagenomics assembly of...
ACCGCAACGGCGGCTACACCCGCATCATCAAGATCGGCGCTCGCCGCGGCGACGCAGCTGAGATGGCAGTTCTGGAGCTCGTCTGATCGACTCTGACTGTTTAAACAGTGTACAAAACGCTCTCTCCCAGTTGGGAGGGGGCGTTTTTTGTGTCTCAACGGCAGCAAAGGGCGGGGGCTGTTCCCGGAAAGTTCACGGAATGGCTCTTGGATTTACCCCCGCCGCGTGCTATACTGAATACTGTATGATTCGGGAAATTTTCCACGGAGGGAGGAGAGGACCGTTGAAAAAGCTGGGCCGACTGCTGGCGGTCTGTGCACTGCTGGGCCTGCTGCTGACGGGCTGCAACATGCCGCTGGCGGAAAACCGGCAGGTGGAAGACCTGCTCCGCGCGCCGCAGCTGGCGGGCGATTACGGCGCCCTGCAGTCCGCGCTGAACGACTGGCTGGGGGAGAGCGCACAGCTCAAGTACCCGCTGCAGGGCGAGCTGCTCTCTCCGTTCGTTTTGCAGGATCTTGATGGCGACGGGGTGCAGGATGCCGCCGTGTTTTACACCACAGCCCAGAGCACCAATGTCTGCATCGCAATTTTGCAGAAAGATGCCGAGGGCAACTGGGAAGTGCGGCAGAATCTGGAGGGCCTGGCTGATACGGTAGATACCGTCCGGCTGGCGCGGTTACAGGCAGGAGGTTCCACCCAGCTGGTGGTGGGCTATGTGGCCTCCCGGGGAGACAACTATCTGGCGGTTTACTCCTATGAGGATGGAGAGCTCTCCGCCATCCTCGAACAATCCTATGAGCAGTACCTCGTGGAAGATATCACGGGCGGAGGCAATCAGGACCTGATTCTGATGTCCACGCTGGAAGATGGCGGGGTGCAGATCGAGCTGCTGACCGTGGACCGGGATGGTTCGTTCCAGCAGGTGGCGGTCATGGGCCTCTCGGCGGATAAATTCTCCGGCTGTGCTTCGGTGGCGGCCGGCGTCGGAGCGGATGGAAAGCGTTATCTGGTGCTGGACGGCTGGACCGGTATTTCCGGCAACAATCTGGCTACGGTCCTCCTCCACTTTGATGAGGAGAGCCAGCAGATGATCCCCGCCGACCAGATCAGCACGCAGGAGCTGTACAACGAATCCCTGCGCAACGTGTCCACTCTGGTGAGCCGGGATCTGGATGGCGACGGCACGGTGGAGATCCCCACCCAGCCGGATGAGGCGGGCCTGCTGAATATGAGCCAGAGCCGCCGGATGGATTTTATCGTCTGGATGGACTACACCAGCCCGGACCCCAAAAAGAGTTTTGGCCTGCTGGACGAGGAGACCAACTGTTATATCGAACTGCCCATGGAATGGGAGGGCAACCTGATGCTGACCGACAGCACCGAGGTAGAGGGAGCCGTAGAGCTGCGCACCGTGGACGAGAACAAGCTGGTGTTGACGGTGCGGCTGGCTTCCAACAGCGCCAATGCGGCGGGCTGGACCCGGCTGGGCATGGTGGCGTCCCGCCAGATGCAGGCCAAATTTGGCCCCGATGTGACCATTGCGGACGAGACCTATCGGTTGTCCCGCTCGCTGCATCGCTTGAACTAGCCCTCCCGGCCAAAGCCGGATCGGTTCTGCCCGCTCTCCCAGAGGGAGAGCCCTTGGCAAAAGGGGCAGCATTGCGCAGAACGAAAAAGGCGGAATCAAACGGAAACTTGTCAACAAAACGGAGGATATGATGGTAAAAGTACTTGTTGTAGAGGACGAAGCCAGCATCCGCGAGATGATCGCGCTGAACCTGCGGCTGGCCGGAATGGAAGCAGTAGAGGCCGACAGCGCCGAAGCGGCACTTCCTCTGCTGGAACAGCGGCCCGGCTGCGACGCGGCCATCCTGGACGTGATGCTGCCGGGGATGAATGGCTTCTCGCTCTGCGAGACCATCCGCCGCACCGATCAGAAGATCGGCATTATCATTCTGAGCGCCAAGGGGCAGGAGCAGGATAAGATCCGCGGCCTGTCCATCGGTGCTGATGACTATATGACCAAACCGTTCAGCGTCAGTGAGCTGCTGGCCCGGGTGGAGGCGCTCTGCCGCCGTGTGGGCCGCTCGGCTGGGAACGATGCCGGGGAGAATGCCCTGTCCTCGCTGGTCAGCGGCAGCTTTGTGCTGGACGAGAACCGTCGTGTGCTGCTCAAGGCAGGCAAGCCCATTGAGCTGACTCAGGTGGAGTTCCAGATCATGGAGCTGTTCTTCCGCAACCCCGGCGTGGCGCTGGTGCGGGAACGCATCCTGAAAGGTGTCTGGGGAGAAAACTACTTCGGCGATGTGAAGATCGTGGATGTGAACATCCGCCGTCTCCGGATGAAAGTGGAGGACGAGCCCAGCCACCCCACCCATATCCTGACGGTGTGGGGCTATGGCTACCGGTGGGAGGAGTAAACCTCTCAGTCAAAGTCGAACGGCTTTGCCAGCTGCTCCCCTTTCGGCACTTGCGTGCCACCTCCCCCGGCCGGGGGAGTCTTTCCTGTCAGGGGAGCCCTTGGCAGGTCGGGAAACGGATACGAAACCAAAAAAGTTTTTTAAAACGTAAAATGCCGGGCCCCGCAATCAAGGGTGGCAAACTGGAAAGGAGGAAAATGCCAATGCGAAGCGGAATCACCCGCCGGTGGCTGCGGGGCAACCTGCTGCTGACGGTGCTGCTGCTGGTGCTGGTGGAGGGAATGTTCCTCTACAGCTACACCCGCAGCTACTACAACGGCGTGCAGCAGACCATGGTGCGGCGGTTTTCTTCCATCACGGGACAGCTCAAGATGTATACGGGCGACACGGCCCAGAAAGCTTCCGCCAGCCGCAGTGTGGCTCTCCGCCGGATGGTGGAGCAGTTTTCCGATAAGGACAAATACGAGTTTATGCTGCTGGACAGCTACGGCGGCGTCATTGCGTCCTCCAGCGGCACGGACGCTGACGGCATCGTGACCCAGAGCGATTTTGAGCAGGCACAGGATGCTGTGGACGGCATGGGGGTGGCCCTCTACAAGACCCAGAGCGGGGAACAGGTCATGTCCGTCTGCTATCTGGTGCCCTACGCGGCGGAGGACGTGGCGGCCATGCGGCTGGTGACCAGTATGACGCTGGTGACACGGCAGCTCAAGAATGCCATTGCCGTCAGTGGGGTCATCGTGCTGGCGATCCTGGTGTTTACGGTGATGTCGGGCCTGTACTTTGTGCGGAGCATCGTGGTGCCGCTGGGCCAGGTGGAACGGACGGCCGCCTCCATCGCCCGGGGGGAGCTGGATGTCCGCCTGCCCGTGACCGGCGACCATCGGGACGAGGTGGACCGGCTGCGCGGTACCATCAACCAGATGGCCGAGGGGCTGGAAGAGACCGAGAAGATGAAAAACGAGTTCATCAGCTCGGTCTCCCATGAGCTGCGCACGCCGCTCACCTCGATCCGGGGCTGGGTGGAGACCCTGCGCGCCCTGAATGACCCTGCCGACGAGAATTACCGCAAGGGTTTGGAGATCATCAACAACGAGACGGTCCGCCTGTACAACATGGTGGAGGAGCTGCTGGATTTCAGCCGTCTGCAGAACGGTCGCATCCAGATGAACAACCACCCGCTGGATCTGGTGGCCGAGCTGACCGATGCCGTCCTCTTCTGCGAGGCACGCATCCGGCAGGAGGGGATGATCCTCTCCTATACCGAACCGGAGGAAATGATCCCGGTCTATGCCGACCCGGACCGCCTGCGGCAGGTCTTTATCAACATATTGGACAACGCCATCAAGTATTCGGCCCCCGGCGGACGGATCACCGTCAAGCTCTGGAAAGGCCAGTACAAGGCGTTTATTGAGATCATTGACCAGGGCCGTGGCATCCCGCCGGAAGACCTGGAAAATGTCAAGACCAAGTTTTACAAGGGCAGCAACTCGGTACGGGGCAGCGGCATCGGTCTGGCGCTGGTGGATTCCATCATGACGGCGCTGGACGGCACGCTGGACATCAAGAGCACCCTGGGCCGCGGCACCGTGGTCACACTGGGGCTGCCGCTCTATCAAAAATAAATCTTACAGGAGAACTCCATGAATCAACCCAACAAGGAACGCTTTAAAACAAGTGTGGGCGGGCAGGCACTGATGGAAGGCATCATGATGCGGGGCCCCAAGAAGATCTGCTGCGCCGTGCGCAAGCCGGACGGCACCATTGAGACCAAGCTGGAAGATACCCCTACCCACGGCATCTGGACAAAAATTCCTCTCGTGCGGGGCGCCATCTCGATGGTCGAAAGCCTCATCATGGGCTACCGCTACATGATGTACTCGGCACAGGTGAGCATGGGCGACGACTATGACGCCGAGGCCGAGGAATCCGCCTTTGAAAAATGGGTGGGCGACCATCTGGGCAAAAAGGCCGAGGACATTCTGCTGGCGGCGGCTGCCGTGGTGGGCGGCCTGTTTGCCATCCTGCTCTTTACCGTGCTGCCCACGGTGCTGGTAGGCGGGCTGAATCATCTGGTGCCGCTGGGCCGCTGGGGCAAAGTCATCCTCGAAGCGGTGCTCAAGGTGGGCATCTTTTTGACGTACATGGGAGCCATCTCCAAGATGAAAGAGATCCACCGGGTGTTTGAGTACCACGGGGCCGAGCACAAGACCATCGCCTGCTATGAGGCGGGCGACCCGCTCACTGTGGAGAATGTGCGCAAGTACACCCGGTTCCACCCCCGCTGCGGCACCAGTTTCTTGATCCTGGTGGTCATCGTCAGCGTGTTTCTGTACAGTGTGCTGCCCTGGTCCAGCACCGGGCTGCGGGTGGTGTTCAAGCTGCTGCTCCTGCCGGTGGTCATGGGTATCAGCTATGAGCTGCTCAAGTGGTGTGGCCGCTCGGACAACATCGCCACCCGGATCATCCGACAGCCGGGTATCTGGGTGCAGCACCTGACCGTGTTTGAGCCGGACGACAGCATGATCGAAGTGGCCATTGCAGCCGTGACGCCCGTTCTGCCCGAGAACCCGGAGGACGGCAAATGGTAAACGCGGGAATGCAGCCCCGAGAGGCCCTGCGGGAGGTGGAAGCCTGCCTGACCGCCGCAGGCTGCCCGGATGCGGATTTTGACGCCGGGGAGCTGTTCCGGCTGGTGACAGGGCAGGACGCCCGGCTGGCGGACATGCCCCTGACCGCGGAACAAGCCGCAAAGCTGGAAGCCCTGACGGCCCGGCGGGCGACCCGGGAGCCGCTGCAATACCTTTGCGGCAGCTGGCCGTTCTTGGATTTTGAGCTGGCGGTGGGCCCCGGTGTGCTCTGCCCCCGGGCCGACACGGAGGTAGTGGCGGAAGCTGCCGCTCAGATGCTGGCAGGGGTACAAGCGCCCAAAGTGCTGGACCTCTGTGCCGGCACCGGCTGTCTGGGGCTGGGGGTCAAACGCTTCTGCCCGGAAGCGGACGTCACCTGCGTGGAAAAGAGCCCGGAGGCGTTCCGATACTTAAAGAAGAATGCCGTCTCGGCGCTGAAACAGGGGACGGCGCGGGCCGTGGAGGGGGACTTGTTCCACTACTGGCAAGGCCTGCCGGAGGGGGAGCTGGACCTCATCGTTTCCAACCCGCCCTACCTGACCGCCGCCGAGATGCAGCAATTGCAGCCCGAGGTGGCCCGGGAACCGGCCATGGCGTTGGAAGCCGGGGAGGACGGGCTGGTATTTTACCGCGCCCTTGCGGAACACTACCAGAACGCCCTGCGGCCCGGCGGAGCGCTGGCGCTGGAGATCGGCTGGCAGCAGCGGGAAGCGGTAACTGCCCTGCTGGCGGCAAACGGCTGGGTGGACATCGTATGCCGCAAAGACTACGGCGGCAACGACCGGTGCATTCTGGCCCGGAGATCGTACCCATAAAATTGCAAAAATAGAACAACTTCTTGTTGTAATATCCTGGATTTGTGGTATACTAAGAGAGAAATGAGAAGAAGCGCCCGTGTCCGACGGGCTTTGAGAGCAAAGGAGCAAATCTATGGCGAAAAATCAGAACACCGCGGTCGCTTCGGCCACCCAGAAGATCGAGCCGGGCGCAAAGAAAGACGCGCTGGCCACTGCCCTGGCCCAGATCGAAAAGCAGTTTGGCAAGGGTGCCATCATGAAGCTGGGCGACAACACCGCCATGCAGGTGGATGCTATCTCCACGGGCAGCCTGGGCCTGGACCTGGCGCTGGGCGTGGGCGGTGTGCCTCGCGGCCGTATCATCGAGGTGTTTGGACCGGAATCCAGTGGTAAGACCACGCTGGCCCTCCACATCCTGGCCGAAGCCCAGAAAAAGGGCGGCGAAGTAGCCTTTATCGACGTCGAGCACGCACTGGACCCGGCCTATGCCGAGGCACTGGGCGTGAACATCAACGAGCTGCTGGTCAGCCAGCCGGATACCGGTGAGCAGGCCATGGAGATCTGTGAGGCACTGGTGCGCTCCGGTGCCATCGACGCCATTGTGGTGGACTCGGTGGCCGCTATGGTCCCCCGTGCCGAGATCGAGGGCGAGATGGGCGACAGCCATGTGGGCCTGCAGGCCCGCCTGATGAGCCAGGCCATGCGTAAGCTGACCAGCGTCATCGGCAAGACCAACACGGTTTGCGTCTTCATCAACCAGCTGCGTGAAAAAGTGGGCATCGTCTACGGCAACCCCGAAGTCACCACGGGCGGCCGCGCGCTGAAATATTATTCCTCTGTCCGGATTGATATCCGCCGTGTGGAGGGCCTGAAAGATTCCTCCGGCCAGTTCATCGGCAACCACACCCGCGCCAAGATCGTCAAGAACAAGGTGGCCCCTCCGTTCCGTGAGGCCGAGTTCGACATCATGTTCGGCGAGGGAATCTCCAAGATGAGCGAGCTGATCGATGTGGGTGTCAAGCTGGGCATCGTGCAGAAGAGCGGCGCATGGTTCAACTATGGCGACATCCGCCTGGGCCAGGGCCGCGACAACGCAAAGCAGTTCCTCAAGGACAACCCTGAGATCGCCAACGACATCGAGGGCCAGATCCGTGCCAATGCCGATAAGCTCTATGCCACCCGCCGCCCGGTGAGCAAACCGGCCCCTGCTGCTCCCGCCGAAAAGGCTGGCGAAGCCGCACCGGCCAAGGAGCCGGTGGTCAAGGCTCCCACCCGCAGCAGCGAGAGTGAGCTGGATATCATGGTGGAAGACTGATGTCTTTTGGCTATCAAAAGCGCCGTCCGCTGACAGAGGAGGAAAAATCCTCCGATGTAGCCAAGGCCCGTGCCCGGGCACTGGAAACGCTGGCCGCGCAGGAAGTCTCCTCCGGCCAGCTGTATGAGCGGCTCTGCCGCCGCTTTACCGCGCAGGCCGCCGCCGAGGTGGTGGCCGAGATGGTCCAGCGGGAGTATGTCAACGATGAACGCTACGCGGAGGCCCGGGCCCACAGCCTGCTGGCCGCCCGCAAGAGCCGCCGGGCCGCGGCCCGGAACCTGCGCCAGAAAGGCCTGAGCGCCCAGCAGGTAGCAGCAGCGCTGGAGGCGGTCTACGCCCCGGATGAAGAGGGGGAGAACCCGGAGCTTTCTGCTGCCGTGGCGCTGGTGGAGAGCCGCTACCGCCCGAAGCTTGCCATGGGCCGACGCGACTTGGTCGTGGCGGCCTTGCAGCGGCGCGGTTTTGCGTATGCGGTCGTGAAAGAAGCCATCAAGAGAGTAGAAGAAGAATAACCCCCAACTAGGAAAGAGAGTATTATCCCCTATGAAAATTGCGTGTATTTCCCTTGGCTGCCCCAAAAACCAGGTCGATCTGGACGTTATGGTGCATATCCTGCTGTCGGCGGGCCACGAGACGGTGGCCGACCTGGGCGAGGCCGATGTGATCCTGGTCAACACCTGCGGCTTCATTGAGAGCGCCAAGACCGAAGCCATCGAGAATATCCTCGAGGCCTGTTCCTACAAGCAGGCAAACCCCAACCTGAAAGTCATTGTGACCGGCTGCCTGGCGGAGCGCTACCGCAGCCAGATCGAGGAGGAGATCCCCGAGGTGGACGCCGTGGTGGGCTGTGCCTCCAACAAGGCCATTGATTCCATCGTGGCACGGCTTTTCAACGGTGAGGATCATCTGGAAAGCTACGGCCTCAAGAAAGATTTCCCGCTGGGCGGCAAGCGCGTCATCGGCACGCCTGCCCACTATGCGTACTTAAAAATCGCCGAGGGCTGCAACAACCGCTGCCACTACTGCGCCATCCCCGGCATCCGCGGCCCGCTGCGCAGCCGCGAGATGGCCGACTGTGTGGCAGAGGCCCGCTGGCTGGCCGGTGAGGGTGTCAAAGAGCTTATCATCGTGGCACAGGACCCCACCGCCTACGGCGAGGACTGGGGCAAGCCGGGCAGCATCTGTGAGCTGCTGGACAAGCTGAACAAGATCAACGGCATTGAGTGGATCCGCATTATGTACGCTTACCCGGAGCGGATCACCGATGACTTCATCGCCGCCATGAAGCGGAATGAGAAAGTACTGCCCTACCTCGACCTGCCCATCCAGCACTGCAACGATGTCATCCTCAAGAACATGAACCGCCGCTCCAACCGGGCAGAGCTGCTGGAGGTCATTGGAAAACTGCGCCGCGAGATCCCCGGCATCACCCTGCGCACCACCCTGATCGCAGGCTTCCCCGGCGAGACCGAGGAGCAGTTCGAGGACCTGTGCAACTTCGTCAAGGAGGTCAAGTTCGACCGTCTGGGCTGCTTTGCCTACTCGGCCGAGGAAAATACCGTGGCAGCACGGATGGACGGACAGATCGAGCAGGAGGTCAAGGACAAGCGCGCCGAGCTGGTGATGCAGATCCAGACCGGCATCATGGCCCAGAAGCAGGCCGAAAAGGTGGGCCAGACCGTGCATGTGCTTTGTGACGGCATCGACGAGGAGAGCGGCCTGTATCTGTGCCGCACCACCGGCGACGCCCCTGAGGTGGACGGCAATGTGTGCGTTTCCAGCGAGGAACCGCTGTATCCCGGCCAGTTCTACGATGTTCTGGTGGACGACAGCGACCTTTACGATCTGTATGGTACTGTTGCAAAATAACAAATTGGAGGAATCTGTATGAATCTGCCCAATAAACTTACCCTGACCCGCATCCTGCTGGTGCCCGTGTTCATGATCTTTGCATCCCTGACCGGTCTGAGCGGCATCGCGGATGGCTCCTTCCAGCCGACGTATTACCTGATCGCAGGCATCGTCTTTGCTGCCGCCAGCTTTACCGATTTTCTGGACGGCCATCTGGCCCGCAAGTGGAACATGGTGACCGACTTTGGCAAGTTTGCCGACCCGCTGGCCGACAAGCTGCTGACCACCGTGGCGTTCCTCTACATGATGCGGGACGGCGTGTGCAGCCCTGTGGTGCTCTGCATCATCCTGGCCCGGGAGTTTGCCGTCTCCGGCCTGCGGATGGTGGCGGCCGGTGCCAAGGACGGCAAGGTGATCGCCGCCAACATGTGGGGCAAGGTGAAGACCGTGCTCCAGATGCTGACCATCATCTTCTATTATTTCAGCGTTTCCCTGACCGGGAATGTACTGGGGGCAGACTGTGCATTCGTTGCCCACTGGCTGTGCTGGCTGGTGGCAGTGGTCACGGCCGTTTCCGGCATCAAGTACCTGTGGGACAACCGCAGCTTCATCAACACGGCAAAATAAGATGAAAGAAAAGCTCTGGGCGTTCTGCCGCAAGCTCATCTCGCTGGCGCTGAACCTTTCCATCCTCTACATGGAGACCATTGCCATGCCCATCAGCTGGGATTATGGCCATGAGCTGGTCTTTACCATGTACACGGAGCTGTCCAACATGTTCAACGTTGCGGTCTGCGCGCTGGTGGCCCTGTGCCAGCTGCTCGATCTTTTCACCGGGCGGGAGCTGCCCCGCTGGGTCAAACAGCTCAAATTCTGGTCCACCAGCTGCCTGACCATGACGTTCCTGACGGTGGTGTTCATTCTGGCCCCCATGTACGAGGACGGCAACGGCTGGTACATCATGCTGTTTACGGGCTCCATGCTCTACCACCACTTCCTCAACCCGGTGGTGGCCATGGTGTCGTTCCTGCTGTTTGAGCGGGAGCCCCGGCTGCCGCTGGCCAGCGTGCCGCTGGCGCTGGTGCCTACCATCGTCTATGGCGTCTACGACCTGTGGGGCAACATCACGGGCCGCATCGACGGGCCCTACCCCTTTATGCGGGTATACGACCAGACCATTCAGGAGAGCCTGATGTGGTTCGCCATCATCCTGGGCACCAACCTCCTGTATGCCTTTGTGCTCTGGTGGCTGGGCGGCAACGGCAAAAAACACCGCAAAAAAGGCCCGAAACTGGAATTTGTGGGCTGAAAATTACTCTATGGAACCAAAAAGCGGGTGCATCGCAAGATGCACTCGCTTTTTGGTTCCGGAAATCAGAGGAGCGGGATACCGGCCTTTTCGCAGGAGGAACGGGTCTCCGCGTCCCAGACGCTGGCCTGGACTTCGCCGATATGGACGCTGCCCAGCAGAAGCATGCACAGGCGGCTCTGGCCGATGCCGCCGCCGATGGTGTAGGGCAGCTCGCCTGCCAGCACTGCCTTGTGGAACGGCAGGGCCCGGCGGTCATCGCAGCCAGCCATGGTCAGCTGCTTGTCCATGCTCTCGGGGCTGACGCGGATGCCCATGCTGCTCAGCTCATAGCTGCACTGCAGCGGCTCGTTCCAGAACAGCAGGTCGCCGTTCAGGTCCCAGTCGTCATAGTCGGGGGCACGGCCATCATGGGGCTTGCCGCTCTTGAGCGGGGCACCGATCTTCATGAGAAACGTGGTGCCGTTTTCCTTGACAAATGCGTTCTCCCGCTCTTTCGGGGTCAGGTCCGGGTACTTGTCTTCCAGCTCCTGGGTGGTGATGAACGTGACATTGGGGGTGTGCAGGGGCAGGTCCTGCAGCTGGGGGAACATGGCGTGGAGGTTCATCTCGGTGGCGCAGACAGCGGACACGATGGAGCGGACCACGTTTTTCAGATACGCCTCGGTGCGGTCCTCCTCCCGGATGACCTTTTCCCAGTCCCACTGGTCCACATAGACGGAGTGGAGGTTGTCCAGGTCCTCGTCCCGGCGGATGGCGTTCATATCACAGTACAGGCCCTTGCCCACCCGGAAGCCGTAATCCTTGAGGGCCTTGCGCTTCCACTTTGCCAGCGACTGGACCACCTGTGCTTCAATGCCGCCGTCTTTCATATCGAAGGTGACTTTCCGCTCGACGCCGTTCAGGTCGTCGTTCAGGCCGGTAGAGGCCTCCACGAAGAGCGGCGCGGACACACGGTAGAGATTCAGCGTGGCGCACAGGGTGTCGGCAAACAGCCGCTTCACCGTGCCAATGGCGCGCTGGGTGTCGTACAGGTTCAGCGCGGGCGTGTAGTTTGCGGGAATGATCGTTTTGCTCATAAGGAACCCCCTCTTTTTGCGCTCCCGGCAGCCGAGTGCCGCCCGGGCAGCAGCTTTCCCTTTAATAAAGTAAATTATGGCACAACTTGCAGACGATGTAAAGGGGAATGGGCGAAAAAACCCTGCCGCCTTGACTTCCGCTTGGCTCCCCGCTATAATAAAACTTGTAAAAGGACAAATGCGTTTACCCGGGCAGAGTAGCGCGGCATCCGTCTGTGCAGAGAGAACAGGCCATTGGCTGGGAGCCTGTTTGCAGACCGCTGTGTAAAGTGCGCCCGGGCAGCACGCTGTGGGAAAATGCAGTATCACAGCGCGGCAGGCCGCCGTTACCGGCTTTGAGCGACAAACCGGAGTGGAACCGCGATTGATTGAAAAACCGCCTCCGTTGCTGTACATTGGGTGCAGCAACGGAGGCTTTTGCTTTTTAAGCAGCTCCGCACGAGCTGCCCTCTTTGCCAAGGGCTCCCCTGTTCGGGGAGCTGGCAAAGCCGGAGGCTTTGACGGAGAGGCTTCATTGCGGCTCTGGGTTGTCCCACAAAAAGGAGTATGTCATTATGCAGATCTTTAACACCCTGACCCGCCAGAAAGAAGAGTTCGTGCCGCAGGTGCCGGGCGAGTACCGCATCTATGTCTGCGGCCCCACCGTTTACAACTATATCCACATCGGCAATGCCCGCCCGCTGATCGTGTTTGACACCCTGCGCCGCTACCTGGAGTACCGGGGCAACAAGGTCCTCTACGTTTCCAACATTACGGATATCGACGACAAGCTCATCAAAAAGGGCCAGGAAGAGGGCACTTCCATGAAAGAAGTGGCCCAGCGTTTTGAGGCCGAGTACCTCAAGGACGCCGCCGGCCTCAACTGCAAAAAGCCCACCGTCCAGCCCCGCGCCACCGAGCACATCCAGCAGATCCTCGATATCGTCAAGGACCTGATCGACTCCGGCCACGCTTACGTTGCCAAGAACGGCGATGTCTATTTCCGCGTCAAGAGCGACCCCGAGTACGGCAAACTGAGCCACCTGAAGCTGGACGATCTGGAGAGCGGTAACCGGGAGCTGCGCAGCCAGATGGACGATGACCTGAAAGAAGACCCGGCGGACTTTGCCGTCTGGAAAGCAGCCAAGCCCGGTGAGCCTGCCTGGGAGAGCCCCTACGGCATGGGCCGTCCGGGCTGGCACATTGAATGCAGCGCCATGAGCCGCACCCACCTGGGCAAGACCATTGACCTCCACTGCGGCGGTCAGGACCTGATTTTCCCCCACCACGAGAACGAGATCGCCCAGAGCGAGTGCGCCAACGGCTGCACCTTTGCCCGCTACTGGATGCACAATGGCTTTATCAATGTGGACAACCAGAAGATGTCCAAGAGCCTGCACAACTTCTTCACCGTGCGGGATGTGGCCAACCTCTATGGCTACGAGCCCATCCGTTACTTCATGCTGACGGCCGGCTACCGGATGCCGCTGAACTACACCGTGGACCTCATTGAGAGCTGCAAGAACAGCCTGGAGCGCCTGTACACCTGCCGTGAGAATCTGGATTTTGCCCTGAGCAAGAGCGAGTTCGGTACCGACGAGACCCTGACCGTCAAGGCGGAAGAGGCCCGCAAGAAGTTCTGCACCGCGATGGACGACGACCTGAACACTCCCGATGCACTGGCTGCTGTGTTTGATCTGGTCAAGGAGATCAACACCCTGTCCGCAGCCTCCAGCAAAAAGGCATTGGAAGCTGCTGCCGCTGCCTTTGATGAGATCACCGGTGTGCTGGGCCTGATGTACAACCGCAAAAAGGACGAGGTGCCCGCAGAGGTGACCGAGCTGGTGGAACAGCGTGCTGCCGCCAAGAAAGCCAAGGACTGGGCGACCGCTGACGCCATCCGTGCACGGCTGACCGAGATGGGCTGGGCGGTCAAGGATACCGCACAGGGCCCGCAGCTGTCCAAACTGTAAGAAAAAGAAGAACAATTTTTCTCTGACCCGCTGATTTTCCCGCCAGCGGGTCTTTTTGTGGGAAAGACTGGGCAAACCTGCCACAAAGTGGAAAAATAATGGAAAGCCGCGGATTTTGGGAAAATTTGTTTACTTTTGGCGGCAAAGAGGCGTATAATAAAAAATATCTATGGATACAGAGGAGCCCGCGGATGGAATCCGCGGGAGATTGTGAGAAAATCAGAATGAAGCGTCTTTTCAAACGAATCACTGCACTGGCCAGCGCCGCGGCACTGACGTTGAGCCTGGCTGCCTGAGGGGGCAGCGCGGTGTCCGGACCGAAGAACACGGCACCGACGAACGCCAAGCCGGTGACCATTACGGTATGGAGCTACTACAACGGCGACCAGCTGGAAACATTCAGCAAGCTGGTGGATGAGTTCAACGCCACGGTGGGCAAGGAGCAGAACATCACGGTGGAAGCTTCCAGCCAGGGCAGCGTCAACGATCTGGAGACCAATGTGCTGGCCGCAGCCGAGGGCAAGGTGGGGGCTGCCGAGATGCCCAATATCTTCTCTGCTTATGCCGACACCTGCTATGCCGTGGACCAGATGGGCCTTGTGGCGGACCTGAGCGGCTACCTGACCGACGAGGAAAAAGCGGCGTTCCCGGAGAGCTATCTCACCGAGGGCGACTTTGACGACAGCGGCACCATCAAAATTTTCCCGGTGGCAAAATCCACCGAGCTGCTGTTCCTCAATGATACCGATTGGCAGGCCTTTGCGGCGGCCACAGGGGCAACGTATGAGGACCTTTCCACCATGGAGGGCCTTGTAGCCACCGCCGGAAAATACTACGACTGGACCGACGCCCGGACGGCAGCCCCGGACGACGGCAAGGCGTTGTTTGGCCGCGACGCCATGGCAAACTACATGCTCATTGGTGCCAAGAATCTGGGCAGCACCATCTTTACCGTGGAAAACGGCAAGATGACCGTGAACCTGACCGAGGATGTGGCCCGGAAGCTGTGGGACAACTACTATGTCCCCTTTGTCAAGGGCTGGTTTGCGGGCGAGGGCCGTTTCCGCAGTGACGACATCAAGACCGGCAATGTGCTGGCCTATGTGGGTTCCAACTCCAGCGCCACCTTTTTCCCCAAGCAGGTGCAGGTGAGCGACACCGAGAGCCACGAGATCAGCCTGAAAGTGCTGCCCAACCCCTCGTTTGCCGGAAGCGAAGAGGTGGCTGTCCAGCAGGGCGCCGGCATGGTGGTGACCAAGAGCACCCCGGAGGAAGAAGCCGCCTGTGTCACATTCCTCAAGTGGTTCACCCAGCCGGAAAATAACATCCAGTTTGCCGTGGGCTCCGGTTACCTGCCCGTGACCCACGCGGCCGACGACGTGACCGCGATCGAGAACAGCGGCCTGGATCTGACCGACTCCATGAAAGACGTCCTGGCAAACGCCATTGACGCGGTGGAAAACCACGAGCTCTACACCCCCAAGCCCTTTGCGGGCGGCACGGATGCCCGCAAGGTGCTGGAATACAGCATGTCGGACCTGGCCAGAGCGGACCGCGCGGCGGTGGAAGAGCAGCTGGCCGCCGGGGTGAGCGCTGCCGAAGCCGAGGCGCTCTACCTGACCGACGAGTATTTTGAGAACTGGTATCAATCGCTCTGCGCCAAACTGAGTGCTTACGAGGGCTGATGCCCGATCATGGAGCGGAAAGGAGGGGAAAACAGGGGTGAAAAAAGAGACAGCGTATCAAAGGCGGGGCTGCTCGATCTTTTGCAAGATCCTGCGCTCCCTGCTGCTGGTGCTTCTGGCAGAAGTGCTGCTGCTGATCTTTGCCATCAGCACCAGCCGGGTGACCAGCCAGCTGAATGAGAACGCCGAGGATATTCTCGACAAGCAGGTGGAGAACCGCGCCAATTACCTGCGCCAGAACCTGATCCAGGCGCAGGACCTCAATGCCATCAGCGGTACCATTGACGGCGTGACGCGGGAACTGGTGGACCAGGGCATCGTGGATCTGAACACGCTGGATACCTCCAGTGAGGAAGCCCTGCCGCTGCTCCAGGCCATTGTCCCGGAGCTGGTGAGCACCCTGCGGACAAAGCCTGTCAATGGCATCTTTGTCATTCTGAGCACTCACGACCTGAACCACCGGGCCGATGACAGCTATCTGCCCGGCCTTTACATCCGCGACCTGGACTCCAGTGCTCTTTCCACCGACCGGAACGCCGACCTGCTGGCAGAACGGGGCCCCGCAACAGCGTTTGCCCCGCTGGGCATCTCCACGGATAAGGGCTGGTCTCCGGCCATGCCATACCAGCCGGACGGGAAAACCAGCTTTTACAAGGAATCGTTCCAGATCGCCTATGCCTCCAAGAGCAAGCTTTCTGCGGAGGACTATGGCCGCTGGACTCCTGCAACGTTCCGCCTGAAAGGGGACGACCGGGACGCGCTGGCCTATGTGCAGCCCCTCATCCTGGACGACGGCACCGTGTACGGTGTGGTGGGCGTGGAGCTGCTGACCAGCTACCTGACCACCCAGCTGCCCAGCAATGAGCTGCAGAACACGGATCACGGCACCTATCTGCTGGCGACGACCGATGCAGACTTAAAACGGGATGACGTCATCAACGTCCGAACCGCATTCCTCACGGGGGAGGATGCCGACAAGAAGATGCCCCAGACCCTTACGCTGTACCGGGATGGAATGGACTGGAAGTTCTGGCTGGATGGAGAGGAGCAGTACGCGACGCTCCAGCAGCTGGGGCTTTACAGCCGGAACGCACCGTTCTCCGGCGAGGCGTGGCTGCTGATCGGGACCGTGGCCCAAAATGACCTCTATAGGTTCTCCCATTCCGTCCGCAACCTGCTGGTCGTGGCGGCGCTCCTGACCGCGGTGGTGGGCCTGGGGTGCAGTGTTGTGGTGGCACGCCAGCTGGCAAAACCGGTGGCGCAGCTCTCCAATGAGCTGGCCCGGGCCCAGAAGGACCATGTCAGCGTGCCGGAGTTCTCCCGCACGGGCATCCGGGAGCTGGACCAGTTTGCAAGCGCCATCGTCCAGCTGAGCCGGGAAAACGAGGAGGCGACGGCGCTGGAGCGCCGCCGCATCGAGCACGAGCGCGATTACGATATCCTGACGGGCCTGTACAACCGTCAGGCATTCCAGCGGGTGTGCGAGAGCCTGTTTGCCAAGCCGGAAACGCTGGGCCACGCCGCCCTGCTTATGACCGACCTGGACAACCTGAAAACCATCAACGACACCTATGGCCACGACTGGGGCGACCAGTACCTCCGCCAGACGGGCCGCTGCCTGGCGGCCAGTACCCCGCCGGGCACCCTCGCTGCCCGCCTCTCGGGCGATGAGTTCATGCTGCTGCTCTACGGTTACGACAGCCGGGACGCCGTGCGGGAAGAGCTGGAAAAGCTGCGCGCGGCCCTGCAGGACAGCGCTTCCATCCTGCCCAGCGGCAGCGAGCTGCACATCAGCATCTCGGGCGGCGTGGCCTGGTACCCGGAGGACAGCACGGATTTCAATACCCTGAAAAAGTACGCTGATTTTGCCATGTATCAGGTCAAGCATTCCCGCAAGGGCGAGATGAAAGAGTTTGACATCGGCATGTACAATCAGGAAGCCTACGCCATGCAGACCCGCAGCGAGTTTGAGCAGATGCTGCGGGATCAGGCGGTGAGCTACCATTTCCAGCCGATTTTCTCGGCCCGCAATGGCCGGGCCATCGCCTATGAGGCCCTGATGCGGCCGGAGATGCCCACCCTGCGCTCGCCCCTTACCGTGATGAAGCTGGCGCGGGAGCTGAACCGCCTGTACGACATCGAGCACATTACCCTGTTCAAGGCCTCCAGCGCCTTTGAAAAGCTGAAAGAGCGCGGCCTCATCCGGGAGGACAGCCTGCTCTTTATCAACTCCGTTGCCAGTGTCAGCCTGAACGACACCGACTGGCGGGATTACCGCGGCCGTTTCCCGGAACTGGCCCGGAAGCTGGTGGTGGAGATCACCGAGGAAGAAGAGCTGGACCCCGCCCAGCTGGAGCGGAAACGCACCTTGGCCGGAGCTTCCGGCGTCTTTGCGCTGGACGATTACGGCAGCGGCTACAGCAACGGCAGCAGCCTGCTGACCATAGCCCCCCGCTATGTCAAGGTGGATATCTCCATTATCCGCAGCATTGATACCAACACGGACAAGCAGCAGTTCCTCACCAGCCTGGTGGACTACGCGCGGCCCCGGAACATTCTGGTGCTGGCCGAGGGTGTGGAGACCACGGCCGAGCTGCGCAAGGTGCTGGAGCTGGGCGTGGACCTGCTGCAGGGTTACTGTCTGGCCCGCCCGGCAGCAGTCCCGCCGCCGCTGTCCAAGGAAGCCGCGGACATCATCCGCTGGATGAAACGATGCTGAACCAAAACGCAAACGCCCCCTGTCTGGATGGACAGAGGGCGTTTGCGTTATACAACAAACAGCACATCCCCGCGCAGGGATGTGCTGTGATCCGATCCGGGTTTAGTGGATCAGCCCTACAAAGAACGGGCAGAGGACGGCAGTGAGGACACCGGCCACGGCGATGGAAAGGCCGCTCATGGCACCCTCCACTTCGCCCATCTGGAGGGCCTTGCTGGTGCCCACGGCATGGGCTGAGGTGCCGATGCCCACGCCCTTGGCGATGGGGTCGGTGATATGGAACCACTTGCAGACGGACTCGGCCAGCAGGTTGCCTGCAATGCCCGTCAGGATCACGATGGCACCCGTCAGGGCTGCAATGCCGCCAAGCTCAGCCGCCACGTCCATGCTGATGGCCGTGGTGACGGATTTGGGCAGGAGGGTGGCGTACTGCTCCCGGGTCAAGCCCAGCGCCAGCGCCAGGGCCAGTGCACTGCCCAGGCTGACCAGCGTGCCCACCGAGATGCCCGCAATGATGGCGGCGGCGTTCTCCTTGAGCAGATCCCACTTTTCATAGAGGGGAATGGCCAGGCTGATGGTGGCAGGCAACAGCAGGTAGTTGACCGGGGAAGCGCTGGCCTTGTAATCCGCATAAGGGATGTTCAGCACGCTGAGCAGGATGATGACAAAGATGCTGCCCAGCAGCAGCGGGTTGAAAATGGCCTTGCCCGTTGCCCTATTGATCAGAGTCCCCAGCGCAAAGGCGGCCAGCGTGAGCATTACACCCCAGGCGGCCGAGCCGGAAAGAAATCCGTTTAAAAGCTCAGTCATGGGCGGCCTCCTTATTTTTGCGGCGGCTGGTCAGAGCCTGGGTGGTGCGGCCGGCAGAGGCCAGCACCAGCACCGTGACGGGCACGATGGCAATGATGATCGGCAGCAGCATGTTGCCCATCTCTGCCCAGAGCTCCATGACACCGGCCGCGGCGGGAACGAAGAGCAGCGGGAAGATGCCCGTGAGGAACAGGCCCACTTCCTTGACCTGCTCCAGCTTGACGATGCCAAACCGCAGGGCCAGCAGCAGTAAGATCAGGCCGTAGACGCTGGCCGGGATGGGCAGCGGCAGCACGGCGTGCAGGATCTCACCCAAAAAACAAAACGCGAGGATCCGCGCAAATTGAAACAGATATTTCGTAACAAAATCCCCCTTTGGCGGCCTGAGACGCCGCCCTCTGGTACATGGCCCGCTGCCCGTGCGGCGGCGGTACTGAGATAACAGTATAGCCCAAAAGCACTGGGGGCGCAACGGCAATACTTGCCAAGAATTGTTGAGGATTCGCGGGAAAACTGGATAAAACAAAAAACGGGACGCATCGGTGGTCAAGCGATGTGTCCCGTTTTTGTTTTCTTGCTTTTGCAAAGAGCGCCGTACCAAAAGCACTCTCCGCCGCGCGGAGCATACAGAGCAAACCATAAAGCTGTACGCTTCCAGAAAAAGAGAGAATGGAATGGAGGAATTTGCTTCCTTTTCGGGGGCCTTGCAGGGGGCCACCGCAGCCTTGGTTAGATTTAACTAACCTTGCCGTGACAAAAGGATATCATAGTTTGTCATGACTGTCAACCCCTGATTTGAAATTTTTTCGGAAAATTTTTGAGGGAGGAAAATCCTCGATTTTCCTCTTGCTTTTTATAAGAATGCTTGTTATTATAGGAAGCGAGCTGTTGGGCACAGGGAGGTACCTGCGCACCGGCAGCCGCCAAAAAGGCGCTGGGGGAGACCAGCGCCTTACCCCCAAACAAATGCCTTGAATGCCGCAGGAAATGTACGGCTTTTTCTGGGCATAATAGTTAGATACTGCTAACTGAGCGGTGTCTGCGCAATGGAAGAAGCAAGGAGGTTCCAATGATCAATTTTGAAGAGTGGGAAGGCTTTGAGGGCCGTATCTGGAAAGAGGAAGTCAACGTCCGCGACTTTATCCAGAAGAACTACACCCCGTACGATGGCGACGAGTCTTTCCTGGCGGACCCCACGGAGGCTACCAATAAGCTGTGGGGTACCCTGCAGAAGCTGCAGAAAGAAGAGCGCGCCAAGGGCGGCGTGCTGGATATGGAGACGGAAGTGGTCAGCAGCCTGACCGCTTACGGCCCTGGCTACATCGATGAGAGCCTGAAAGACCTGGAGCAGATCGTCGGCCTGCAGACCGACAAGCCTCTGAAGCGCGCCTTTATGCCCTACGGCGGCATCAAGATGGCAGAGCAGGCCTGCACCACCTACGGCTACCAGCCCAGCGAGGAGCTGCACAAGATCTTTACCGACTACACCCGCACCCACAACCAGGCCGTGTTCGACGCCTACACACCCGAGATGAAGGCCGCCCGCCACACCCACATCATCACCGGCCTGCCCGACACCTACGGCCGCGGCCGCATCGTGGGCGACTACCGCCGCGTGGCCCTGTACGGCATCGATGCACTGATCAAGTTCAAGCAGGAAGACTTCGCCAACTGCGGCGACGGCACCATGACCGATGACGTCATCCGCCTGCGCGAGGAGATCGCACGCCAGATCAGCGCCCTGAAGGGCATGAAGAAGATGGCCGAGGCCTACGGCTACGACATCTCCCAGCCCGCCAAGAACGCCAAGGAGGCCTGCCAGTGGCTGTACTTCGGCTATCTGGCCGCCATCAAGACCCAGAACGGCGCCGCCATGAGCGTGGGCCGCATCTCCACCTTCCTGGATATCTATATCCAGCGCGACCTGGACAAAGGCATCCTCACCGAGAGCCAGGCCCAGGAGCTCATCGACCACATGGTCATGAAGTTCCGCATGGTCAAGTTTGCCCGCATCCCCAGCTACAACCAGCTGTTCTCCGGCGACCCCGTGTGGGCAACGCTGGAAGTGGGCGGCATCGGCATGGACGGCCGCAGCATGGTCACCAAGAACTGCTACCGCTTCCTGCACACGCTGGAGAACATGGGCCCCGCCCCGGAGCCGAACCTGACCGTGCTGTACTCCTCCGCCCTGCCGGAGAACTTCAAGAAGTACGCCGCCAAGGTGTCCATCAACACCAGCTCTGTCCAGTACGAGAACGACGACGTCATGAAGCCCGTCTGGGGCGATGACTACTCCATCTGCTGCTGCGTGTCCGCCACCCAGACCGGCAAGGAGATGCAGTTCTTTGGTGCACGCGCCAACCTGGCAAAGTGCCTGCTGTACGCCATCAACGGCGGTGTGGATGAGAAGAGCCACGAGCAGTGCGGCCCCAACTACGCCCCCATCACCGGCGAGTATCTGAACTATGACGAGGTGCTGCCCAAGTATGTCCAGATGCTGGACTGGCTGGCCGGCCTGTACGTCAACGTGCTGAACCTGATCCAGTATATGCACGACAAGTACTACTACGAGGAAGCCGAGATGGCCCTCATCGACACCGATGTGCGCCGCACCTTTGCCACCGGCATTGCAGGCTTCTCCCACGTCATCGACTCCCTGAGCGCCATCAAGTACGCCAAGGTCAAGGTGGTGCG
>ERZ1673738.2806-NODE-2806-length-21213-cov-5.961433_pt1 | contig 21213 bp, 18 predicted proteins | sample MGYA00580198_ERZ1673738 | MGnify/ENA primary metagenome ERZ1673738 (study PRJEB41218, sample SAMN15661784) | gut metagenome | host: Homo sapiens | place: Canada: London | collected 2015-08-20/2019-03-30 | study: EMG produced TPA metagenomics assembly of...
AACGGGCATTTTACACCAAGTCAAGTTGTCCAGTTTTCGGGGCCAACCGCAATGCGAATTCATGGCAGGTAGAATCCCACAATAGAATCCCGTTGGATAACGGGATGATATCTGGATCAAGTGGCGGGAATCTCTCGGCCCCATTCTCAAGTTGAACCATCTGCATAATTTCATGCAGCAAGCCAGGCGTTATCTGTGAAAAACATGATTTAGAGGTTGATCGCATCAGCCGTAGAATTAGATCGCGAATCGCAATCTTGATGGCGGCCGAAGATGTGCTATGCCATCGACCATTTTTCATTTTTAACCAGCCAACATCATGAAAATATTTTACCTGAGTATCTTGCAGGAAGGCTGCCGAAAAGAAACAGGTATTGATTCTAGGACTCCTACGCCCTTCCACAGGGAATGGTTCTCCAAATTTCTCAATAATGGCTTGATATTCTTGCATGATTACAGTCCTCCTTCTGTTTGTTCTTCATTTGTATCCGAAGCATTTATGTAATCATAAATGTCCGTGTTTCTATAGCGTACCGTCTTGTTCCCGATCAATTTCCGGCGAAACGGAAAAGCGCCTTCCTTTTCCAGTGCGCGAAATTGCGAATAACTTATCGCAAGCATTTCTGCCGCTTCTTGTGGAGTAAGTAGTCTGGGTGCGATCGCAGGAGCCAACTCCCCTGTCTTCGCAAGAGCGTGGAGATTCCTTGAAATCAGATTGTATTCTCCGGCTGTCAGACTGCCAGAATCAAGCAACGCAACCGACAGACGACAGATCAAGCGTGCCGTTTGGGGACGTAGTAAATGCGTCCCATGATTTTGTCCTTGTGCTGTCGTTGCCATTTGATGTATATTCCATTTCGGTTTTTTCTGAACAATTTTACCAAAATATATATGGAAAAGTGCGAATTTCAATATGTAAGTTGTTTATAATGACTACTTTATAATGTTAAATGTACAGTATGCTTTTTGTTCTTGTCGTTACAAAGACAAATAAGGCGCAAGGAAAGTTTTTGACTATGTGGCAGAATATAGTGGTATAAAAGAAGGATTCGTAAAAACATAGCGAAAAGGAATCGTCCATTCCTCAATGGTAAGTTGACAAAAAAATACACATTGTAAACAATCAGAAGATTCGCAAAAAATAATGCTGGTTGGCGGATTGACCGCCAACCAGCATTTCTATGAACATTGAGATTACTATATTACGGTGTTCAAAAACTAATGAGATTCCAGTTTCAGTTTTTTTTGACTTTAGCCATGTGTTTTTGAGCAGCTTGTCGTGACCGTTCCTTTGACTCCTCTGATCGAGGAGCTCTTCTTTCTATGGCATAGCCATTACGAGTTTTTCCAAAAAAGTCTATATACATTTGAGTATAGATTCGAAAAAGATATTCGAATTTTTTTAAACTGGGAGGGCAATGGCTATGCCGTTCTAGAATTGCGACAATATTTTTTTTATCTTTCTGAAAAATTTGAGTAAGTGCTTTCTTGCGGGAATTTCTATGATTACGAATTAAAAGTTCTTTTGGATCAGTAGATGCCGGATGCCAGATGTTTTCTACGTCAACCAAATATTTTTCCAAATCTAAGAATAGTTTCTGATCTATTTTTCTGCGTTGTCGTGCCTTTACGGTCTTTTTTCTGTTTTCAAAGCGTCTTCTGCTCTCATGGAAATCATTCTGCCAATCCCAGAAAAAACGGACAAGCTTCAGTGCATCATAAAGACATTCTTTTGATTTCATTTTCTCAATAGAGGGTAACAAATCCTTTGCATCTTGAATTCTATCAGCAAAAGGAGGTCCGTTCAACCAATCTGATCGCAGAATACGATAAAATGGTTCTTTATACTTTGAGGAAGTTTGTATGCTTTTATAAATATTTAGGTATTTAAGCACTAAATCGCGGTTGACCATTGTCGGAAAAATAACATCTTTTTCATGAATTATCAAATCATAATTGTCGGAGGGAGAATTATTCATATTGCTTCCTTTATTCTAAGATTTTTATTATGTGCTCAACCAATTCTCTTGTTGGATTGAAATTATTTTTTAGCAAAGCTAGGACTTCATTGATTTTATCACGGTCACTCTTTCCGTTCATAGTTCCGCTGACCGCATCAATCGCCTGCTGTTGGGCAGCATCACCAACGTGGGTGTAATATTTGTCTGCGATCTCAGAATCCGTGCCGAGAATGGAAAGCAATACAGCTTTGGGCACACCTGCCTCGGCACAGAAACTCGCGAATGCGTGACGGAGTGAATGAAATCCATATACCGTCATCTTTTTATTGCGCCCCGGAACCTTTACTGAGGGTTCCAAGCCGATCCAACGGACCACACGCAAAACGTCGATATTGATCAGATTGACTCCTACGCTCTTTCCGTTTCGATCCACCTTATTGTACCGGGCGGCGGATTTCGGACAGACATATTGATCCTCTTTCCAAGCCTGCGCTTCCACGAGTACAGAGTGCAACTCGGCGGCCATCGGAATGGTCACCTCCTTGCCGGTCTTGAATTGCTTTACCCAGATTCGCCTGCGTTCCATGTCGACGTTCTGCCATTGCAGCAGAACACAGTCTTTCAGACGTTGCCCGGTGAACATACCGATGTAGTAGATGACACGGATTTCCGGTTTGTTCATGACATGGTATTTGTCATCGGCAAGAACTTCGCGAAGCCGCTGCTCCTGTTCCTTGCTGAACGCCTGTCGCCTTACAATGGTGTCCTGTTCCTCTCTGGCATTACGTAACAATGTTTTAGAACGAAACGGATTTTCTCCGGAGTAATAGTCTTTGAGGCAGTCGAATATCTTCCGCAAACGTTTGATTTTGCGATTATGGGTATCAACAGCTTGTGCTTGGGATTTCAGGAAGCTCGCGTATTCCTCTGCGATTTTGCTGTTCAATTCTGCTACAGAGGCAATGACTGTATGACGCTTTCCTGGAGTTGTAACAAATGCAACAAAATCTTCATACGTTGTCTTGTAAGAGAGTTGTTCGCTGACTGTATGCGGAGTTGCACGTTCCGGATGAATTTCATATTTGGCCCATCCTTCTGAAAGCGGCAACATTTGGGCCTGTCGGGAGAAACCTTTCATGGCATTGATTTGAGCGACAGCCACATCCATTGTTGGTGCAGCCCAAATGGAATCCAGCTCTTCTGCACGTTGAAGTGCTTCGAGTTCATCGGTTGTCTTCAACGCAAATTCTTTTCGTACACCATTGGCTACTGTGAGTCGATAGTAGAAAGAACCTTTGGCATTTTTTCTTCTAAGTGTTCCGCGAAGTTTCTGCATTCGGTTTTTGATCCTGCTTCCTGCGTTCATTTTGATAACCTGTTTTAGCAGATTATGGCGCAATATAGCACACAAAAACCCAATGTGCAAACTTTATGGGGAAGAAACGGGGAAAAATCCCCGTTTTTGAGCTTAAAAATGGTGGAGCTGGTGGGAGTCGAACCCATGACCTATACGATGCGAACGTATCGCTCTAGCCAACTGAGCTACAGCCCCATTCTTTGATAGGGCTTTACTATATGATCAAAATCCGAAAAAGCAAATCAAATTCAATAGAAAATCAGACTTTTTTCAAAAAGAAAAAATGGAGGCAGATATCGCAAAAATACTGCATCCATTTTTCCGAGGGGGTTGTGTCATATGATAATATGCGCTTCTATGGAAATATTTCCTGAATCAAATCACTCACCCGCAAAAGAATAGAGAAGCTTGATCTCCTCCGGCCACAAGGTCTCATCGATTGTCTCAAGCACCATTGGAATATTGTCAAAACGTCTGTCATTCATCAGACGCCTGAAAGGTTCCAATCCCAATTCTCCTTTGCCGATACTGTTATGACGGTCAAGGTGTCCGCCCAGGACGCTCTTGGAATCGTTCAGGTGAACTCCGCGCAGGAAGCGGAAACCGATAATACGCTCAAACGCGTTCATCGTCTGTTCATACCCATCCTCACTTTTCAGGTCATATCCGGCAGCAAAGGAATGGCAGGTGTCAATGCAGACCCCGACACGGGACTGATCCTCAATCAACTCCATGATACGGGCAATCTGTTCAAAGGAATAACCGAGATTGCTCCCCTGCCCCGCAGTGTTTTCAATCACAGCGGTTACACCCTCCGTTTCAGACAATGCCGCGTTCACGGACTCTGCAATCAGTTTCAGGCAATCATCTTCCGGGATCTCACGCAAATGGCTGCCGGGATGAAAATTCAGGCGATCCAACCCCAACTGCATACAGCGGGACATCTCATCTGTAAAAGCCTTCAGGGATTGTGCACGCTTTGCCGGATCAGGATTTCCCAGATTGATCAGATAACCGTCATGCGGCAGAATATGTTCTGCGGAAAAACCGTGCGCCTTACAGTTGGCTTTGAATGCCTCGATCGATTCCTGCGTCAGCGGCGGACTCGCCCACTGACGCTGATTTTTCGTAAACATGGCAAACGCCTTCGCCCCGATTGCGGCGGCATTCAGCGGGGCGTTTTCCACTCCGCCCGCGATGGAAACATGTGCTCCGATGTATTTCATAAGAATATCCCCTTTCTGGAATAACTTACCTGAGAAAAATATTTTTTCAATTCAGATTCAATTATTTTTTCAGAAACACGGAAAACATCCGGAAGATCCGCTTTTTTTGTATCAGGCTGCTCCGGCGGCAACACTTCAAGAAAAGAGTTTTCCGGCATTGCAAAAAAAGTTTTCCGCTGTATCTTATATGCACCATGAAAAAGCAGACACCAATACCAAGTATTTTATACTCCTCCGGAGCTCAGATGACAGCGCTTGCCTCGGCGCACTTCATGGCGGACATGATGGGCGGGCTTCTGCCGGGCTTCCTGCCTGTGGCGCTCAAATATTTCCATCTTGACCTCGGAATGGGGGTCTTTATCCTGACCAGCATGAGCATCGGATGCAATATGATGCAGATTCCAGTGGCGCTTCTCGACAGGAGCACGCGCAATCCGCGCCTGATCAGCATCGGGCTGCTGATGGCGGGATTGATTCTGCTGCTCGGCACCCTGCCCTCCTCAACACCGGTCCCGATTCTCTGCCTGATCATGTTGACTGTCGGCGCAGGTGTCGCAATCGTGCATCCGGCAGGATTACGCGGGGTCCAGAACATCGGCAGAATCGCTCCGACGGTCAGCACGCCGACATTCATGACGGGCGGCTTCCTCGGTTCCTGTATCGGTCCGTGGCTCAGCGCGACTCTTGTCGGGGGGTATGGCTTGAAAGGGCTGTTCTGGCTGATTCCACTTATCGTTTTTCTGCTGATTGCATTGAGGGTCTCACATGTCAGGCTCGCGTTGGACCATCCAGCAAGCAAGGATGCGAAAAGCGCGGAAGACCTCTCCGCACCGTGGAGCTTCCGCAGTCTGCTTGTGATTGCCTTTTTCATGAATACGGGAACCGTCACCATTCAGATGCTTCTGCCGACCGTATTGAACGAACTGAATTTTCCGCTGTCTTTCGGAGGATTCAGCGCCATGATGTTCGGGATCGGTTCCGCTTCCGGGTCCATCGCCATCGGCTTTCTCGTGAAGAAATACAAGCCGCAGTGGTTCATCTTCACAGGTCTATTTTTAGGGGTGCCTGCTGTCGCCATTTACTTTTTGACACTTAAAAATGTCGCAGCATGTCTTTTAATTCTGCTTTCCGGATTATTGGCAAGCTCCGGTTATCCGCTGCTGGTCGCTCTTTCACGAAATGCGCCGAATGGTCCCGGACTCAGCTCCAGGATGGCTCTGATTGTCGGAGGCACCTGGGGCTTTGCCGGAGTATTTTTCCTCGGAATCGGTCAATTCGGCGCACGCTTCGGCGTAGGATACGCCATGCATGCGTCATGGATATTCTATTTGCTGGCGCTGATTACAGCAGTCATGACATTGAGGCGCCATAAAGAGGAAAAAAGAGCGGATATGGATCAGGAAGCCGGAGGAAACGGCAAAGGTCGCCCTGTGCCCTGCAAGCAATGACGCCTCATTCGTAATCAGCTTCAATACGCAGGACAGTCCTGTATGATCATTTCATTCAGATCAGGCGCCCGGCGCAGATTCCGCAGAAAACAGCGGCGACACCGGACACATTCTGGATCAGCAGATTCAGTGCGGCGCGGCCGTATTCTCCGGCAAGCAGCATGTTGGTACTTTCCAGCACGAGTGTGGAGAAAGTCGTGAACGCGCCGAGAAAACCGATCAGAAAAATCGGTGCATAAGGTTCAAAAGCGGGAAAACGCTGTTTCATCAGGACAAACAGCAGTCCGGCAAGGAAACTTCCGGTCACATTGACAGTGAAAGTACTCCAGGGAAGCATGGACAGGGGAAAAGACCTGACGATCAGATAGCGCAGAAGAGTCCCGACGCTTCCAGCGGCAATCACCAGCAATGTAATTTTCAATGACATGACAGCATCTCCGTTTTCACAAGCAGATAATATAACCGGAGTCCCGGTTCTTTGCAATTCCGCATCCGGAAGTTATATTACAACAGAAACGAAATTGCAATGCGTCACGGTAAAAAGATCATGGACAGAGAAGCTGAATGGCAGGATTTGAAGAAGCGTCTGGCGGAATCGAAATTCCGTTCCCGTTTCAGGCTCCGGGATGCGGAACTGCGGATCATCGCAGAAAAGGGAATGGCTGCCGTGGAACATCAGTGCCGCAGCTTCATCCTGAAACGCCTGGCGCCCGCCGAACCCTCCAATGACGGCAGACAGACTCCCATGCGCGGACACCCCTGCTTTATCGCGCAACATGCCACGGGATGCTGCTGCCGCGGCTGTCTACAGAAATGGCACCATATCGCGGCGGGAAGACCGTTGACACAGGATCAGATCAATCATATTATTTTCACTCTGATGTCATGGATCCGGGAACACTCAGCCGGTGCGGAGCACGTGCCGCACACACCGGACCTGTTCTGACATTCCGTTGAAACAAGTCTCAGAAACGTTTCCGTTTGCGGATAAAACAGAGTTCATTGCAGCGAGGGCAGCGGGTCACGTTCTCACTGTCGTGCTGGGCAAGAAAAGAAAGATGGCAACTGTCGCAGAAATAGAGGCGTTCCTTCACCACGGACCAGTCGTAGGCCTTGCGCTGACGCATCTCCTGCCGGACCCACAGAACCGCGAGAGCAATCAGCCAGAAGAAAATGTAAACGTAAAAAATATGAAGTTCTGAAATCGGAATCATTTTTCTGCCTCCTTTTTGATCACCGGGCGATTCCATGTCACAAGAAAAAGATTTTCCTTTTTCAATCCGGCAGTCGCCGCATAAATTGCAAGCTGACGCTCTGCAAGAACATCCAGCGTGCGGTTGCCGGAGGACCGCAGAATCCGTATTTCCGGCGGCAAATCTTTTTCAGGGGCGGGGACAATACTTAAAATTGTCGAGGTTTCCGCCTCATTTTTCCGGAGAATTTTCAGTGACGCCTCATCCTTGAACAGAAGTCCGTAAATCAGATTTCCCTTCAAATCCGACCAGACCGGATATTGAGCGGGAACAGTTTCCGCTTTTTTCACATGGGGAACTGCAACAGGAATTTGCGGGCTTGAATTCAAATCGGCAAGCTCCCTGACAGAGACAGACCGTCTGTCCGCGCCGTAAGTTCCCGATGCGCGCCGGAACAGCTCCGGCGCCGCTTTCACCGGCTGGAGAAAATCGTAATAACGCATTTCACGGACCATACTGAACCCATGTTTGTCATTCGGTTTGACAAAGGTTTCCGGTTCCATATATTTCAGCCAGTAGTTCAACTGATGAATATCTTTTCCCGCCAGGTCCTCCGGCTTGCAGATCACGGTATAATGCGAACCGGTGCGCAGAGCATGGGAATCCGTCTGAATCGGCTTGAAAAGAAATATCAGAAGCACATGCAGCCCCACCGCGGCAAACGCAATCAGAAGGAGCGCACTGAAAGGCAGATTCCTTTTCTGTTTCATCTGCAATGCGGGAGGACGGTCCATGTTCAGTTATCCAGAAAGTTGGTCTGCCTGCCGGAATTCGACGGGCGGGCAAGCAGAAAGACATTGATCTTCAATTCATCGGCAAGAGACATGATCCGGGCAACGGTCCCGTACTGCGTATCCATATCCGCCCGGATTACGATTGCGCCGTTTTCCCCCTGCCCCGCGACATCGCTCAACAGCCTGCTTTTCAGTTGATTCAGATTCTCCACAATCAGGTCGTTGAAGTAAATATTGCCTTCCCTGTCAACCGTCACGATATATTTCTTGACGCTGTATGTTCCTACGACTTTCGCAGTCGGCAGATTTACCGGAATGCCCGATACAGGGACAAAGGAACTGCCCATCATGAAGAAAATAATCATCAGGAAAAACACGCTTACAAACGGAAGAAGTTCCGGAAATCCGCTGATGATCCTGACGCGCGGACGGATTCGCGGTGCAATATTAATTTTCATCGGAGTCCCTGCCCTCTCTGTGATGTTTGAAGAAGTAGATGATCTCGGAAGACGCCTTTTCCATATCGACGCAGAAAGCCTCGACGCGGCTGACAAGGTAGTTGTAGGCAATCAGGCAGGGGATCGCGACGCACAGTCCTGCGGCGGTCGTCGTCAATGCAATGCTGATTCCGCCGGAAAGATCGCCCAGCGTCAGGGATATCCCCTGTTTCATCTGCATGGCGATAAAGGTTTCCGCCATGCCGACCACGGTTCCAAGCAGTCCGAGCATCGGCGCGACTTTGGAAATCGTGGCAAGAATATTCATCCTGCTTTCCAGACGCGGCAGTTCCACCAGAGCCGCATCGTCAATCGCCTGGCGGATATCATCGTCATTCTGATACGCCTGAATCGCCGCGGTCAGAATCCGGGCAACCGGTCCGGGGGTATTGTCGCAGAGGGTGATCGCCTCGATCATACCGTCACGGCGCAGGACATTGACAAGTCCGCTGATCAGCTCCTGGACATTCACCTGCGCACGGTGGAACTGAAACCATTTTCCAATGAAAATATAAAGCGCCAGCAGACTGCACAGCACGATCAGCCACATTACAGGCCCGCCGGATACGATCATGTTCCAATATAGCATTTCAATACCTCCAGTTATGGATTGAATTTCTGTTGTTTCAGTTTTTCAAAACGCTCTTCCGCCGTCCTGCGGTCAATCAGTCTGGCGTCCAGAAGCCAGTGCAGAGCGAATTTCGCATCTTCAATCGTCGGGCGCAAAGGATTATGAAGTGCAATATCGAACAGCGCCTCCGCAGCCTTTACGCACCATACCGTTTCCACCGGTCTGAGATCCACTTCGGCGGCAGGAAGCTTGTAAAGTAGCTGTTTGTAATAATCCGCCGCAGATTCATCGTTCCCAAGCATTCCGATGCAACGCCCGATTTTATAGACAGCCATCATCTGAAGCTGAGGGGGGCAATTCTCCTGCTGAAGAAGTTTCCGGTAATACGACACGGCAGTTTCAAGGTCCTCCCTGGAACGGCTGCTTTCGGAGGTGGCGAGTGCAAACATGCAGTCTCCGATCGACCCCAGGGCAGCGCATTCGATGATGGAACCGGGCAGGGTTTCCGCCGCTTTCGCATAATAAGGAATCGCCGCAGAGAAATTGCCGTCTCCGCGCAGAATGTCGCCATGCAGGTAATAGGCGTCCCCGATACAATTCGTTTCGGGAAAACGTTCATAAAGCTCATTCAGCAGCTTGAGCGCCGCATTGGATTCTTTATTCTTATAATTCTGAAGCGCCTTCTCGAAAATGGCGCGTGCCTGAATCTGAGGGAACTTCTCATTTTTCATCAGCTTGTCAAGAGCCGCTTCGGCACGCGATGACGAACCGGCGTCCGCATAATGAGACGCCAGACGGAAAATCGCATTGACCGCGTATTCGGAATCGGGATGACGCTCCGCAAGAAGCCATGTTTCGCGTTCCGCCGCAATTTCATCCCCCATACTGTAATACACATGAATCAGCCAGAACGCGGCACGCGGCGCCAGCGGGTCTTTCGGATACTCGCGGACAATCCGCGAATACATCGTGACAGCCTCCGCCGGTTCTTTCGACGAAAAAGCCAGAGACGCCGCGCTGTAAAGAGCCTGCGGCACAAGACCATTCCCCTTCTTCGCAGCCGCCAGGAACTTCTTATACAGTTCACGCGCCTCTTTCAGCAGCCCCTTGCTTTCATCGGCGGAAGCCTCCATGAAAAGGATATTGTCCTTCTCCGGTTCCGGCAGATTCAATTTTTTCAGTTCGTTCACCAGCGCAAGGGTTTTGTCCGCCTCCTTCGCATCGAGCGCGGCGGACGCGGCAAGGTAAAGCGCCCTCGGAGCCAATGCGGGCCATTTCTTTGCGATTTCACGATAAACGGCAATATACCGATCCACTTTTCCGTGTGCGACCAGCACCTCGCCGATCAGAAATTCTCCATCCGCCTCCGCCGCGCCTCTGTAATAAGACCGGATCAGCTTCTCCGCCTCCCGGAAACGGTTGCCGGCGCCTTGCAGCATACCATAGCGGCGCAGAGCCTCCCGTTTCTTTTCCGGCGAAGAATTGATATTGGAATAGACGGATTCGTAAAGTTGAAGCGCACCTTCCGTATTGCCGGACTCCTCCAGCAGACGCGCCGTATTGAGTTTTGTATCGGCGCTGACCAGTGAATTTTTAAACAGCTCCAGTTGTTTCACGGCAAGCGCCGCCGCTTTCTGTCTGTCGCCGATCCGTGAAAATACCTGAATGATCCGTTCCAGCGTATCGAATGCCTCCTGTTTGCCGGCGGCGGCATTGAATGCGGCACGGTAGGAATCCAGAGCCAGCGCATAATTTTTCGTGACGGCGAATGCATCGCCGTAAGAAGATGCAATCAGGTAAGTCAGCGGTTCGCGCTCTCCTTTCAGATCGCGCAGAAGCGCCTGCCAGGCGCCGGAGGCGGCGTCCACGCCTTCCGCTTTCAACAGAATATAGGCATTCAGCAGACGATATGCCGCAAAATCTTTCGAGTCCGAATTCGGCGGATAGGAGAGCAGAAGATCCAGCGCCTGCCGTGGTTCCCCGGCGGCAGCGGTGCATAGCACACAGCGCTCAAACGCCAGCTTCCCCAATGCCGACGCTCCGATCTGCTGATAAAGAATATTGTAGACTTTCGCAGCGGATTTATAGGCTTTCAGACGCTCCAGCACAAAGCCGTAGGAAAACAGAGTCCGCATACGGCGCGGGTCTTTCGAAGCCAGCGCGGGCAGAATCCGTTCATAAATCTTCTGCGCTTCGGCATAGCGTCCCCGCTGGGAAAGGATATCGCCGCGCCACATGGAGAGGGAAAGCGGATTGGCGCCGGGAAATGCAGTCTCGTAATCCTGCAAAGTCTTCTCCGCAAGGTCCGGCATCCGCCCGAGAACCAATGCATCCAGCAGACGCTCATAGGCATCCCGCGTATTCTCCAGACTGCCTGCTTTTCTGGCGTCTTCCAGATATTTGCCGTAAAAACTTGCGGCAACGGCATAATCTTTCGCGGCAAAAGCACGGTCGCCGGCTTTCTTGTCCCGCGACTCGCTTTCCATGACAGCCGTAACCACATCCGCTCCGAGATTCAACTGTGCGGACAGCGGCAGCGCCGCTCCGAAGACTCCCAGCGCGGCGGATGCAAAGATGAACCAATTTTTCCCTGCGGAATATCTCACGAAAAATCCTCTTTTACCAAAAAAACGGATATCCCGTCCGTGAGACGGGATACCGGATATCGACCAGAGACAAACAAATTACGCTTCAGGTTCCGCAGCAGGGGCGGGAGCAGCCGCCGTGACGGTCTCCTGTGCAATGACATCGGGCTTGCCCGTTCCCTGTGCCGCCGCTTTGCGCTCGGCAAGAACCGCCTTGATCTTTGCAAGAATCTTCTCCTCCAGCTCATGATTTTCCTGAAGAAGCGCTTTCACGGCTTCACGTCCCTGCGCAAGCTGTTCTCCGTCGAATGCAAACCACGAACCGCGCTTTTCGATCAATCCGAGATCGCTGCCGACATCAATGATGGAGCCGACGCGGGAAATCCCCTCGTTCCAGTTGATGTCGAACTCCGCCACCTTGAACGGCGGCGCCAGTTTGTTTTTGACGACTTTGACTTTCGTGCGCGCTCCGGTGGGTTCGCCTGAGGTATCCTTGATTGTCCCGATACGGCGGATGTCAAGACGGATCGAACTGTAAAACTTCATTGCGTTGCCGCCGGTGGTCGTCTCCGGATTTCCGAACATCACGCCGATCTTCTCACGAATCTGGTTGGTGAAGATCACACACGTGCGGCTGCGATTCACGGCGCCGGTGATCTTGCGGAGCGCCTGAGACATCATACGTGCCTGAAGCCCCATGAAGGAATCGCCGACCTGACCGTCAAACTCCGCTTTCGGAACCAGCGCGGCGACGGAGTCGATCACGACAACGTCCACCGAATTGCTGCGGATCAGAGTATCCGCGATATTCAAAGCATCCTCTCCGCAGTCCGGCTGGGAGATCAGGAGATTGTCGATGTTCACGCCGATCTTGCGGGCATACTGCGGATCGACCGCATGTTCCGCATCAATGATCGCCGCCACGCCGCCCGCTTTCTGCGCGTTGGCGATGACGTGCATGCAAAGCGTCGTTTTACCGGAAGATTCCGGGCCGAAGATTTCAATAATTCTTCCGCGCGGAAGCCCCATGATGCCGAGCGCAATATCAAGCGAAAGCGCTCCGGTGCTGATCACCGGCACATCCACGGTTGAATTATCGCCGAGGCGCATGATCGTGCCTTTTCCGTATTCCTTTTCAATCTGGCCGAGAGCGATTCCGAGATTCTTCGCGCGCGCTTCCGCTGCGCTTGCCGGAGTCACGGCGCCTTTTGCCGCCTTCGTGTCCTTGTCTGCTGCCATTATCTGCTCCTTAAAAGTTGAAATTCATGATATGGTTTAAATGTCGAGATCCTTGACGCCCGCCGCATGTTTCTCGATATATTCACGGCGCGGCTCAACATCGTCACCCATCAGAAGCGTGAACATGCGCTCGGCTTCGACCGCGTCTTCCATCGTAACCTGAATCATCTTGCGGCGTTCGGGGTCCATCGTGGTCTCCCAAAGCTGATGGGGGTCCATTTCGCCCAGACCTTTGTAACGCTGAATCTGAAGTCCCTGCCTGCCGTTCTTCTTGATCTCCTCAAAAAGCTCCGTCAGAGAGTTGACCTGAATCTCGTCATCCCCCTCCTTGATGCGGAAGACCGGAGTCTGCCCGCGGAACAGGATCGACGGATCGTAACCGCCTTCGCGGATTCTGTTGCCGAGCTCAAGGCAGGATTCCGCCTCGAAGATCGTCGTAATGTCAATGGAGGGATGAAGTCCGTGCGGTTTCGGCTCGCCGTTTCCGTCGTTCTCCGGCGTGGTGTCGTCCACGATCTGCGGGAGCGTCTTTTCGACCTCCTCAATGAAAGCGGACTGCTCCGCCGCGGAGTAAACAAACTTCTTCGTAACCGTTCCGTCCGGATTGCGGACAAAAATCTGCGCGGTCGGATATCTGCCGTCCTGAACCGCATCCAGGTATTCATCCACTTCAATGCCGTGACGCTGAAGCCCCTGGATGATCTGATGGGATTCCGTGACATAAGCCGCGATCTTTCTGATCTCCTCTGCGGAAATCGAAGCGCCCGTCGCAATATTTTCCACGACAATGTCCTCGCAGCCGTTTTCGGTCAGGAACCTGTCAAGCTGTTCGTCCGTGTCGATGTAACTTTCGCGTTTCTTGCGGCGAACCTTGTAAAGCGGCGGCTTCGCAATGTAGATGTGCCCTGTTTCCACCAGCGGCTTCAGTTCACGGAAGAAGAACGTGAGAAGAAGCGTTCTGATATGCGAACCGTCCACATCGGCATCGGTCATGATCACGATGCGGTGGTAGCGCAGTCCGGAAATATCGAAATCCTCTTTGCCGTATCCGCATCCGATCGCGGAAATCAGAGATTTGATTTCATTGTTGTTGAGCACCTGGTCGATCCGCGCCTTCTCCACATTGAGGAGTTTACCCCGGATCGGGATGATCGCCTGAAAACTGCTGTTGCGCCCCTGCTTCGCGGAACCGCCTGCCGAGTCGCCCTCGACGATGTAAAGTTCGCTTTTCGCGGGGTCCTTTTCCGAGCAGTCGGCAAGTTTTCCGAGGAACGGGGAAAGACCGTCCAGGGCTCCTTTGCGCTGGACAAGTTCCCTCGCCTTTTTCGCGGCTTCGCGGGCACGGGAAGCAACCATCGCCTTGTCCACGATCTGACGGGCTATCGCGGGATTTTCCTCAAGGAATGAGCCGAGACAGTCATTCACGACGGAGTCCACGATGCCGCGCACTTCGCCGTTTCCGAGCTTCGTCTTGGTCTGACCTTCAAACTGCGGCTCCGGCACTTTCACGCTGATCACGGCGGAGAGTCCTTCGCGGGTATCCGCGCCGCTCACGTTCGCCTTGTCGCCCCGGAGCAGGTTCGCGCCCTTTGCATACGCATTGATGGAACGAGTCAATGCTCCCTGAAAACCGGAAAGATGCGTTCCGCCCTCGATGGTGTTGATATTATTGGTATAGCTGTAAATATTCTCCGTGAAGCCGTCGTTGTACTGCATCGCGACTTCCACATCGATGCCGTCTTTTTCCTTGTGCATATAGATCGGCTCGTGAATCACGATCTTGTGCGCATTCAGATACTTCACATATTCGACCAGACCGCCCTCATAATGGAACGTTTCGCTTCTGACCGGTTCCGTCCGTTCGTCCACGAGCGTGATATGGACGCCTTTATTGAGAAACGCAAGCTCGCGCATACGGTTCGCCAGAATGTCCCACACATACTCCGTCGTGGAAAAGATCGTGCCGTCCGGCTTGAATGTGACGGAGGTTCCGCGCTCGCTGGTCGGGTTCAGCTTGGCAAGCGGCTCGACGGTATTTCCGCGGTTGAACTTGATGCGGTAGGCGAAACCGTCGCGGCGCACTTCGACCAGCATCCAGTCGGAAAGCGCATTCACGCAGGAAACGCCGACGCCGTGAAGTCCGCCTGAAACCTTGTAGTTGCTGTGGTCGAATTTGCCGCCGGCATGGAGAACAGTCAGCACGACCTCCACCGCCGGTTTATGCTCCTCCGGGTGCATGTCCACGGGAATGCCGCGTCCGTCGTCAACCACCGTAATGCTGTTGTCGGGGTGAATCGTGACGACAATTTTACTGGCATAGCCTGCAAGCGTTTCGTCAATACTGTTGTCAACGACTTCATACACAAGGTGATGCAGTCCGCGCTGCCCCGTATCGCCGATATACATGCTGGGACGTTTTCTGACGGCCTCCAAGCCTTCCAGAACAGTGATATTGCCTGCGGTATAATTGGTCGAAGGCTGCACCTGCGGTGTCTCTTCGGCGGGAATTTCATTTTCTGCCATCATACACTCCATTCATTTTTATTTCAAAAATATACCTGTCTCTCATCTCTTGCAGAAGAATCGGAAATCAGACTGCACTATTATCAGGTAGTATACACCCGCATGGTATTTTTTTCAATAAATATTTTCACCAAAAAGGATATTTCTGCGAACCGGGGAGGATGAGTGAAGACGCGGAGAAATACAGCATATGCGGCGCAGGAAAACGACAGGAGCCAGCAGGCCGGAATTCAGTCTTTCCTGTCCTGCGGGCTCCTGCCGGTTCTGTCCGGTCATTCCTGCCAGAGAACGTCGGAACTGATGTCTTCCCCCTCAAAAATCAAGACGTCCCCGTCCTGCTTTGTCCTGCCGTATTCGGAACGGAACTTTCCTTTCAGCTTCAATTCCGCCCGGCATTTTCCCGGACCGACGGAACAGATCAGAATCGCTTTCCGTCCTTCGGAGTTGCGCAGTTCCGCCGCTACAATCTCATTTTTCCGTAGAATCACCGGTTCTTCTCCGGACATGATATAGGGCTCCAGACGTTTCATCAGAGCGACGATGCGTTTGATTTTCGGCCATTCCTTCTCAAAATTCCCCTCCGGCATTCTCGGAGGGCGCAGATCGTAGAAACTGTAAAGAATGAAACCTCTGGCTCCCATCGCCGCTTCCAGAAGGATCAGGGAACGCATTTTTTTCCCGGACGGATTCGGGCGTCCCTTTTCCTCTTTCTTATACACCGCCCAGTTGAATATCTGGGGAACGCTCCAGACAGGCAGCCCGGTGCGCCGGGCCTGATCCATCGCAAAGACAGCACTCCGCAGGGTGTTGCCGCTCAATGGGTAGGGGTCAATTCCAATCACATCGAAAGCCCGCCCGTAAAAAGGCAGTTCCTCATATTGGTAAAACACTCCGTAGACCGGGTGTTCCGGGTCCAGCCGATTGCAGATGCGGCGAATCTCCGTCAGGCGCGGCACCTGGCTGACAGGCGCCTCATCGGCGCTGAACCATGCAAGCAGAGCAGGATGATCTTTCAACAGATTGACAACATCGGCGGTAATGTTTTTGTATCCGTCAATCCCCATCCAGCGATCGAAACCGTAGTTTTGCGAAGAACCGACGTCTTTGATGCTGAAGATCACTTTCATTCCCTTTGCGGCGGCAATGTCCATTGCTTTTACGATCTGCTCCCTGGATGGAGGCGCCTGCGGGTCGGCTCTCAAACTCATGCTGCCATACGGCAGGATGCAGTTGAAACCTGCCTCGCGCAACATCTCAAGCTGTGCAGGAATCAGCGAACTGCCGAAAATCCCGAGCGGCATGAACGGACGCCCGTCAACCAGCATCCGCCCCGAAGCATCCAGCGTGACTTTTGAACCGTTCCCCCGCCGGACGTTCAGCGGAAACACACGGGAAAAGAGAATCTTTTTCTTTGCCGTATCCAGAATCATGAATTCGATATCGCAGTTCCCCTGCACCGACTCCGGGATGCTGAATTCCATCTGCGCCCCTGCTTTCAGCCGCTGTGAGAACTTCGCGGAAGGGAGATTCATCTGCACGGCATAAGAACCGGCAGGAATCTCTTTTCCGTCATGGGAAAGGCGGACCGGGACACTTTTTCCGGAAAGAATCCCGAAAGGCGCAATGGGGGTCAGAGACCATAAATTACTGCCCTGTTCCTGAACGGAAATATCATCGAACCATGCAGTACCGGTTGCTTTGGGGTGCAGATACAGCGTAATATGTGCACCGATTGCATTCTTCGGCACTCTTACGACGTCTGAAATCCATGTCCAGTCCACCGTACCGGTAACGCCGCGGGGATAACGCCCGCTTAAAAAAGCTTTTCTACCGTTCCCCCCGTCTTTGGAAAATTCCAGTGCGACAGCAGCTCCGCCTCTGCCATTCGGATTCGTCACCTGTTCCGTTTTGATCCATGCGCCGAAACGGTAAAATTTCCCCGGCTCCAACTTCACCGGTGTGCCGACAAGCTGATACTCTTTCGGGTTGCGCCGTTCATAGCGCAAAGCCGCAGTTCCATTGCGCCCGCCGTTCTTCTCGATCCGGCAATCTTTTTTCAAGATCCAGCCGTCGGCGCCCCGCTCAAAACCTCCGTTGGCGACGATGCTTTCCAGTGATGCCTCTGTCTCCGCTCCGGTATAGCCGGAAAGATCCGTATCTTCCGCGCTTCCCGCAAAAATCATTCCCGGAAGCAGGATTCCTGCTGTAAAAAGACGTAACTTCATATCCGGATTCTCCTTGTCTCATTATGTTTTTCGTTCCGTATCTGCTCCCGGTCATTCCGTCTTTCCGGAAAAACAGTATTTTCAATCTGAAGACCGCGCACATTGACACAGCGAAGAGAGTCGCCGGACAAAACTCCGGTCCGCAGTTCGCAGTCAGCGATTTTCAAACCATCGACCTCCTCGGCGTCAATCACATGCTTCAACATGGCTTTCTCCGATTTGATCCGCACATTCCTGAATTGAATATTCTTCGCCTCGCGTACCGCAAACGCGCTGCCGGCAGCCTCCTGCACCATCTTCGCTCCCAGACACGGTTCCAATCCCGTCAAAGTCAGATCGAAGTCGCTGATGCAAACATCCTCAAACACTCCGTCCCCGCCTCCGAGCAGTGTGCAGGTATCGTTTCCGAAAGCGGTAATACCGGAAATATGAATCCTGCGGAAACCACATTCCGTGCCGCCGCACCCATCCATGATATACATCCGCAGCGGCGCATCCGCGTGAATCACCAGATTGGATATGCGGACATTTTCAATCAGACACCCTTTCTTCCAGACGCTGCCGTGCCAGAGAGAGAAAAGCAGCCCCTTCCCCGCATGACGGATCACGCAGTTGGAAACGGTGATATTGCGCAGGACGGATTGCTCGCCGGAAGGCCCGAACCGCACTCCCCCCAGCGGCGTATCAAGAATGCAGTTCGCGATCACGACATTCTCAAGATCGAGCATCAGCCCCGTTTTTCCCCGGTTGGCGCGCAGTGCAATGCAGTCATCCCCCGCCTGAATGTCACAGTTTTCAATCCTGACATTGGTGCAGCAGTCCGGATCAATGCCGTCTCCGTTCGGAGTGCGGTAATCATTGCGGATGCGGATATCGGTAATTGCCACATCGCGGCAGGCATACGGCCAGACCGTCCAGTAAGTGGAATTGCAGAGCGTTACGCCGCCGATGCGGACGTTCTCACACTCCAGCAGAGCCACCATCTGGCCGGGACGCCAGCGGCTTGCATATCCCCAGTTCGGGCGGCGCGGATGAATCTCAGCATTCAGATCGAAGAACGCGGTTCCGTTGCCGTTGACGGTCCCCTGCCCCGTAATGGCAATATTCTTCTGCCGCCATGAATAGATCAGGTGCATTTCAGAAGCGTATTCCGAAATACAGCCGCAGTCATAAGGTGCATTCCAGCGATTCGTGTAATCCTCCTTTCTCGGACTTCCGAGCAGTTCGGCGCCGCCCTGCAAATGCAATTCCACGTTGTCCCGCAGAAAGATCGTACCGGAGCAGTAAACGCCGGGCGGCAGGACAACTCTCCCTCCCCCCTCCTGCGCCGCAGCGTCAATCGCCCTTTGAATCGCCGCCGTATCATTGTGTTCACCGTCGCCGACGGCTCCGAAATCACGGATGTTGCAGTTCATGATGAAAACCTTTTCTTTAATCAGTTATGGCATAACGGAAAAACGGTTATGCCGGTATTTGCTGTGGATATCCGCTCTGTTCATCATGCTTGCATGCCCGTCCAGAAACCCCAGCCCGGCATTTTTATAATGATTGAGAGAAAGCCCGTATTGAATCTGCGGCGTCGGACGGGAATCCCAATAGGCGTAAGGTGCTCCGGTTCCCGTATATGCGGAGTCTGCAAGATAAATGAACTGGCTGGGCTGCCTGTAGTTGTATCTGCCCGTCACTTTGAATCCCCAGCCCAGCTCCTGATGATGATCATCATCAAGAGCAAGCGCATGGGTAGGCATCCCGTAAAGCCTTTCATATTGAATCCAGCGTCCATCGCTGGTAAGTGCCGGATATTTCCGGAACACCGCAGGGCAGCCCCAGTTTCCGGGAAACCATGTGAAATAAGGAAGATATGAAGTCGGTTTGGCTGGAATATGCCCGCTTGCCGCAAGGACGCGCCCGTAACCGCTGTAGGGAGCGGGTGGACGCGCACCGGCATAGCAGTTGTAGTCATTGGCATAATTATGCAGAACCAGCAGATTCTGTTTCAGTGAATTGGTGCATAAAGCGCCCACAGCACGCTCTTTCGCCTTGTTCAGCGCCGGCAGAAGCATCGCCGCAAGAATCGCGATGATCGCAATTACGATTAATAATTCTATCAATGTGAATGGTTCACATCCATGGATGCGGGAATGGGGAAATCTGCAGGATAAATTTGAATTCTCCCCGCTCTTTCTGTAAAACTGAACGGAAATCATATTTTCCCAAGCTTTCATGATGAATAATTTAATTTGCGTGCACTTCATCCCTTCCATTGAAACCTCCGTTTTGAAAATATTTTTTAATTGTTCCGGTTACTCTGATCTTCATTGTGCAATCAATGCCATACGATCCTTCAACCTGTCCTCTCCATCTTCAAAATCATAACTCGGCTGATACTCTTTCAAAAGCGGTTCGGACTCGTTCAGGAGCCGCATTACGGCGTCATATCCCAGATATTCATGCTGAAAATGGAAGACAGGAAACGGCTCACGGATAAAATTGTATCCCGCATCGTAGAACATTCCGCCGACCCGGATGAAATCGGGAAGCCTCAGAACGGCATTGACCGTATCGCCGACCAGACGGAAATGTTTCATGAACAGCAGAACGCCGTCGCAATGCCTGTCGATCAGAAAAGCGCGGTCCGAGTCGGAAAGTCCCGCCTCCGGAGCAGACAGATTACGAGTCAGCTCCGGCAGTCCCAGTTCCTGAATCGCGCGGAGATAACCGGTCAGCCATGGCTGTCCCTTGGACAGATAAGGGGAAATGACGGCAATCCGGCGGCAGCCTTTTTCATAAAGCCGGTGAACCAGTTCACAGGTCGCAGTCGTATTGTCCATTTCGCTGAGCAGCCAGTCCTTTGTATATTTCCATTCATTCCGCCAGATATGGGCAACCTGCTCGTCGATCAGCAGCACACGGGCCCCGGAACGCTGTAAAGTTTCAAATGCCTTGACATACCAGATGCCGGATACAATCACAAGGCTGTTCTCATCCAGATGCCGCAGACAGGATAGATCAATCTCGCGCGGGTCATTGGTCGGGGAAACGGCAATCGTCTCCAGACGCATCCCGGTCTCACGGACAGCCCGCAGAATACCGGAAAGGAAATGCCGTCTGACGGCGGATGCGTAATCATTCAGCAGCATACTGTCCGGGCACGGCAGGAGAAACGTGATCAGGCGTGCCGGGGACTGTCTCCGGCAGACGAATGTCCCCCAGCGGCGGAGACGGCTCACATATCCCTCTTTCGCCAGCTCTCCGATCACTTTGTTGATCGTCATGCGGGATACCCCGAATTCTCTGCACAGCTCCATTTCGCTGGCAAGTCTGGCGCCCTCCTCAAGTCCGGAGATTCTAGCCTTCATCGTTCTCAAGATCCGGTTGTGCATTGATTCCATTATGCTGCTTCCTTATATAGTATATACAATATATTATATCTGAAAATCAGTTTTTGTCAATAGGGATTTTCATAAAAATACAAAAAAATATTGGATAAAACTTCAAAGATGCCCTCGTCCCACCTTTCCCTGCCTGTCCGGCAGGGAGAGCACAAGCAGTTTATTCCGCTGGACTGCGGCAGATGCAGAGAACCTGCACCAT
>ERZ1673738.2811-NODE-2811-length-21193-cov-6.578200_pt1 | contig 21193 bp, 15 predicted proteins | sample MGYA00580198_ERZ1673738 | MGnify/ENA primary metagenome ERZ1673738 (study PRJEB41218, sample SAMN15661784) | gut metagenome | host: Homo sapiens | place: Canada: London | collected 2015-08-20/2019-03-30 | study: EMG produced TPA metagenomics assembly of...
TGCTTCCTGTTTTCGTCATATGTGTAAGTATACTTCAATCCTGCCTTGTTGTCAACAATCTCTTCCAGCACGCTCGGCTTCAAGCCGCCGTCTTCTGCTTCGAGATACGTGTTTTCTATTACGCTTGCATAGCTCGATGTGCCTGCTTTCTTCTCTTTCTTGCCGAGCAACCTGCCGTTTTTGTCATAGGTGTATCTTTCCACGTAGCCGTTGACGTCCGTATCGTACTGCACGGTCTTTTCGTCGTCGGTTGAGGAGAGAGTCAAGGTGTTGGATTCTATTCTTTTGTTGTAAAGACTGTTGAGCGTCTCGTAGCCTATTGAACCAAGATACCCTCTGCCGTAACCGAACCTGAACTTTGTTCCGTTGTGGGTGAGTTTGGTTAAGCGGTTGTTTTCGTATTCGTAGCTCGTTTTTTCCGTTCCGTTGACCTTGATTGACGTAAGCAGGTCGTTTGCGAACACGGGCGTCGTTTTGTTTCCCTTTGCGTCCTCGGTGTATTTAAGCTCCTTTTTTCCGTCGTAGACGTTTCTTGCGCTCCGCTCCTGTCCGTCTACGTAAAACGTGCTCTTTTCCTCATACACCTTCTCTCCAGCTTCCGTCTTTTGCTCAAACGCGTAGTCCGTCTTTACGTATGCAGTGTCGCCCCCTGTCCTTTCGCCCGTCATAAGTCCGTCCGCGTCGTAGGTATATTGCTTCTCCACTCCGTCATAACCTTTTTCTTTCACCAGCTCGAATTTGGAGTTGTAATACTTGTACGACACGTAACGCTTGTTCCCCTTGACCAGCTGCGTCGTCTCTTTCAGCGCATACGGCGTTATGCCGAAGAAATCCACCTGATACACAGTGTACGTCTTGTAGCGGCTGTTCCCGTCCTCGTCCCGGAAATCCGTGCATACCACAGGCGCGAGGTTTTTCAGCTCGTACCCCCTGAATTTCAGCGGCATTGCTCCTTCGTCATAGCAGTACGCGTTCATGTACACGCTTATGATACGCGTCCCCTTTTTCATGCCCAGAAACATATTTAACAGCTCCTGCGAGCTTAACAGGTTGAACATCGCTATTGTAAGTCCGTTTTTGTTGGTTATTGCCGACGTGTCGTAGTTTATATTCATTCGCTCGATTTCATCCTCCACGGATATAGTCGTGAAGTCCGTCACCGTGCCGAGATTGGGCACATAGCTCTCCACAAGATAATTGCTCGTAACCGTTCTGTCCGGCGCCTTGCACAGTCCGTCCACCGTTATGCTTGCGTATTTGAGCAGGTCGGGGTGGTTGCTGTCGTAGCGCACAAGCCCGTATTCGGTTTTTATGCCCTTTTTATCCTTGTAGCTGTATCGGTTGTCCGCCGTGTGGGTGAAGTCTGTGTATTTCTCCGTCGTTTCGCCGTTTGCAAGCGACAGCGTCCAGATTTCTCCGCTGACGCTTGCGCCGTAATCCCTATATTCCTTTTTTTCCAGTACGCTCGGCTTGTTGTTTAAATAGGTAGCTTCCACAGACGTAAAGCCGTCGTAAACGCAGGCAAGACTGTTGTTTTGCAGGCGGTAAAAGCTCCTGTCCGTGCAGCTCTTTTGCAAAACGGCGCCCGTCCCGTCCCACTCCGCCTTATACTCCGCAAGCATATACCAGCCGCTGCTGCCCGATACCGTGACGGGCAAAAGCTCGAATCGCTTGTTGTAGCCTCTTATCTCCACCGTCATGCCGCCGTTTGAGCGCTCAAAAGTGCAGACGTTGCCTTCGCCGTCCGTGATTGTTCCTGTCGTCACCGAGCTTGTGTGTCCGTATACGTTTTCTACAGAACACAGCTTCCCGTTGCCGTCAAAGCTCATTACATTGCCGGACAAATCCTCCAGCTCCCAGCCTGTCGACGTCTGTTTGATGTTTAGACAGGTCTCGTTTTCAAAATAGCCGTAGTCCGACGCGTCGGCGTCGCTCAGCGAGCTTTCATGCACCACCTGATTTGCAGCGTAAAAGTATCTGTCCTCCATTTTCCCGTCGGTATACATTACGTCCGGCTTGTCCGTGCCGCTTTCCCACTCCGCTATCTGTGACTTTTGCGTCAAGTATTGCTCGTAATTGAGTCTCCAACCGCCGTGCGTCACGTCGTAATACAGCTTAAGGTTGAGAGGCATTTTGCTCCCGGGCAGCGATACAAGCTCCTTTTCCAGCTTTAACACGCCCGTCTTTAAGTCGTACACGACTCGTCCCGCGTTGCCCGCCTCCGTTTCCACCGCAATCGGCGAAATGTCTTTCAGTTTTTTGTTTATTGTTCCCATGTCATTCTCCTTTGTATTTTCTTGTTTTTTCTGCTGCAGCAAACAAAAAACGAACCCGTTTGAGTCCGTTCTTTTCCCTTATTTTATATCTGCTTTTTGCCTTGTCAAGCGCCCTGTCCGAATTTTTATTTCACTTTTTTCCAAAAAATATTGTGAAAACCTTTTTTCCACTTCCCCTTTTTTATATTTTTTTCGCTACCTTTTCAGTCCTTTGTTTGGACGTCTGCGGCGTTATCGCGGCTTTGAGCTTCGCCGTCCTCCGAAAACCCGAATACGGGCACAGGCTCCCTGTCCTTGACGAAGCCTTTGAGCAACCGTGAAACCTCTTCGGGCTTTCGCACATTGTACAGAGCAAGCGTCTGCTTGTCCGAAAATTTCAAGATGATTTTGGCGGGATAATACTGCCCGCGATTATCAATTAAAATAATTAAACAAACTATGAAAAAACCTAAAAAACCCAGCAATACACACAGCCATAAGTAATTAAAATAGTCTTTGTCTTTTCCGAAACGCTGAGCTTTGCAGTAAAACACGCTGTCCACATCGCTTTTGCGAAAATACAGATACTTGTCGTCTGCGGCGGCGGGCTTTGCCGACAAGGTAAATTTAGACTTTTTGTTTACCGCGAGCATAAATTCGTCGCAAAGAAGAATTTCAACAGGTCTGCCGAGCAACCTTGCAAGCATCACAATTGTCAAAACGCCGCCCGAAACGACAAACAAAGCGCCGACAATTTTTTTTTGCCAAGTCGCTCATCGTGCCAAGCCCCGTAGCAAGCGTCACCGCGCCGAACACAGCCGACAAAACTCCGAAAACCAACCACACAATCGCTCCGCCTATACGCCTTTTTGCGATTACCTGCATAAAAAATCCTCCTTGGCTTCATTTTATCACACATTTTCCTGCAAGGCAATTATTATGTCGTATTTTGTCGTTTTTCGTGCAGTGCGGTGCAGTCGGCAGGCGGGGTTTGCTTGAAGGAATTTTTTTATTTCTCCCGCAACGATTGAACTTTTATTCTGTTTTTGCTATAATTTCAATAGACTATATGCGGAGGTTTCTTCACAGATGGAAAAACTCAAAGGCTCGTTGCTTTTCGGTCAGTCCGGCGGCCCCACTTCGGTAATAAACGCCAGCGCCTACGGCGTTTTCAGCGAAGCGTTCAATCACGATTGCATTACGCGCGTACTCGGCGCGCACTACGGCATAAAGGGCATACTCGACGACGACCTGTTCGACATAAACTCCGAGAGCCGCGAGGAGCTTGAACTGCTCAAAACAATGCCCTCTTCCGCCTTGGGCTCGGTACGCTACAAGTTAAAGCCTTTTGAAGAGGACGAAACGGATTATAAACGGGTGTTGGAAATTTTCCGCAAGTACAACGTGAGATATTTTCTCTACAACGGCGGAAACGACTCCATGGACACGGTGTGCAAAATCGGCGCGTACCTCAAAGCCCACGGCTACAAATGCAACGTAGTCGGCGTGCCCAAAACCATTGACAACGACCTTGCCCTCACCGACCACTGTCCCGGCTTCGGCTCAGCGGCAAAATATATCGCCGCAAGCTGCATGGAGCTTTCCTTGGATTCGAGCGTATATTTCAACGGCGCAATCACCGTTGTGGAAATCATGGGACGCAACGCGGGTTGGCTGACTGCGGCAAGCGCAATCGCCGCTTTCAACGGTCACGGTCCCGATTTGATTTACGTGCCGGAAATCCCCTTTGACATCTCCGCGTTTATGGACGACGTGAGCGCGGTCTACAACCGCAAGGGCGATTGCTTTGTCGCCGTTTCGGAAGGCATAAAGGACAAGGACGGCAAATATATAAGCGAATACGCGAGCGGGCTTGCGACGGAGCAGGACAGCTTCAACCACAAACAGTTGGGCGGCGTGGGCGCATTTTTGGCTTCCTACGTAAAGGTGCACACCAAAGCCAAGGTAAGAGCCATAGAATTCAGTCTCTTGCAGCGCTGCGCAAGCCACATAGCCAGCAAAACCGACGTGGAGGAAGCCTGTCTTGCAGGCACGGAAGCGGTGCGGGCGGCAGTTGACGGAGAGTCGGAGGTCATGATATGTTTTAAGCGTGCGGCGGACAAAAACGGAAATTATTTGTGCGAAACGTCCCGCGTTCCGCTTTGCGAGGTGGCAAACGAGGAAAAGACTCTGCCCATGGAGTTTATTTCCCCGACAAACAACTTTATATCCGAAAAATATCTCGGCTATGTGCTGCCGCTTATTCAGGGAGAATCCGCGCCGCCCTTTGAAAACGGGACGCCGCGTTACGCAAAGCTGAAACGAATCAAGCCGGAGCCTAAGCTGTGCAAATAAAAAAGCGTCCCGAAAGGGACGCTTTTGATTTAAATATTCAAAGCAGCAGACTGACCAGAGCGAACAGTCCGTTTGCCAACAGCCCCGCGACCAAGCCGCCGACGGTGTGCAGCATGATTGACCAACCGGTAAGGCTTCTGAAATTGAGCGCGTCCATCATGGACACGTGGGTTGACAGGTAACCGCTCCAAAACATACACATAGCCGTCAGCACGGCGACATTGCTTGCGGTAATAATCCCTCTCGACATCATTTCGGGGACAAGACCTATTGCCGCGCCCGCGCTGCCGAGAGCAGTCAAGGGGACGGCAATTATTTCCGGAGAACCGAACCCGAACAGCGGCTTTAAGACGGGGCTTAAAAAGCTGCCTATCATGGGAATAAGCCCCACTCCCTCGCCGACGCCGCCCGTATAGCCGCCTTCGGGCTTGCCGTTGGTGAGCATGAGCACCAGCGTAGCGATAATAAGCACTCCCGGAATAATGGAAACTCCCACCTTGACTCCGCCAGCGCCGCCGTCCAGCAGGCTTGAAATCAGCCGCTGAAAAACGCCGCCTTCGCGCACCTCGCGCATTTTCAGCACATCGTACTCCGCGCTTCCCGCATCCTTCAAAGCAGGCTCGTCCTTGCCGAACACTTTTTTGGTTTTCAAAAGCATAAGTCTTGTCACAAGTATGCTCGTCAAAAACACGGACAACAGTCCCACAACAACGGCAATCCCGAAATGCTCGCCGTTTAAGCTGAGCATTGAAACGACGACTATCAGTCCCATTCCGAATGCAGTGCCGATGTTGGTGAGCGCGCCAAGCTGATATTTTTTGAAATATCTGATGTAATTTCTGTCGTTTGCGAGAGTGAGCACGGCGGGATTGTCGGACAGAAAGGACGTAAACAGTGAAATCGAGGTTGCGCCCGGCATACCGTACAACGGTCCCATGAGGGGCGCAAACGCTTTGTTGAGCAAAGACACCACTCCGAACTCGCTGAGCACGGCGGATATGGCGCCCATAAGCACTGCCAGAGCCAAAAGATAAAACACCGTGTCCTTCAAAAGCATGAACGCCGTGTTGAACATGGTGTTGATTGCGTTGGAAAAGCCCATAACGCAGCCGAAAGCGACAAAAAAGCCCGCCACAAGGACAAGGCAGACAAAGCCTTCCGCGCCGACGGCCTTTTTCAGTTTTTTTCCGCCGCAAGCGTCTTTTACGCCGCGCGGCGGCTCGTTTTCAAAGACTTGCGCCACGGCGCCTGCTGCGACAGCCGCATCCGCGGCGGCTACGTCGTAAGAATCGTTCTTTTTTCCCGTTTCGGGAGGAATATCTTCCGCCCTCTCGGGCGGTGCCGGCGTTGCGCCGTCGTTTTGCTGCATTTCTCTTTTCTCCAAGTTTTTAAACCACAAAAAGAATAACAGTTAAGCCATTGTATGTCAACGGTTTAATACAAATTTCCGTCAACATGAATATAGTTCATAAAACGCAACGACGCCTATATTTTCACTAGCACGGCGCGCACGGGCGACGCTTCCGCGCCCTCCGCTTTGAGAGGCAGGGCGCAAAGAAAATATTTACCCTCGTCGACATTTTTAAGCACGAGGTTTTCCAGCAGATACACCCCCGCCCGCGCAAAAATTCCGTGAACCGCAAGAGTATCCTTTCCGTCAAAGGACTGCTGCTGCGTGCCTGCAAGCTTTATACCCATATCCGCAAGTTTTTGCGCCAGCGCGACGTCGGGCGGCGCGCCCTTGAACAGCATACGACGGCAAAAATTTTTCTCGGCGTTTTCGGCGGTACACACGACGCACTCTCCCAAAAAAACCGAAAGCTCGGCGGCGCAAACGTCCTTTCCGCCCGAAAACGTGTGCGAGGGCGCGTCAACGTGGGTGCCGTTGTGCAAACACACAGTCAAATCGCTGACCGCAAAGCCGTCCCTTTCCACTGTTTTAATCGCCGTCAATCGGGGCGCCGTGTCCCCCTCGAACACGCTCCCGCTCAAAAGCTCCTGAGAAATATCGATAATTTCCATAAAATCTCCTCAAAAACAAAAGCAAGTCGTCTGCGACCTGCTTTCCTGCTTTAATCCGCAAAACGGACGGATTTTATTTTCTGTTCCTTTTTCGGACGGTCGTTTGCGTCCGTAGGCACGGCGGCAATCCTGTCCACGACATCAAGCCCGCTTTCCGCAATGCCGAAGGCGGCGTATTGCCCGTCAAGAAAGGTCGCGTCCTTGTGGCAGATGAAAAATTGACTTGACGCCGAATCGAAATCGTTTGCGCGCGCCATGGAGATGACTCCGCGTCTGTGCGAGAGATTGTTTTTTACGCCGTTGGCGTAAAACTCTCCCTTTATATTTTTTTCGGAGCCGCCGCAGCCTGTTCCCGTGGGGTCTCCCCCCTGAATCATAAAGCCGTCTATTACGCGGTGAAAAATCAAGCCGTCGTAAAACCTTCTCTCCACCAGCGCTCTGAAATTCTCCACCGAAAGGGGCGCGTTTTTTTCGTCGAGAACGACGACTATCTCTCCGCCGTCCTCCATGGTGATTTTAACCTTGTTTTTGTCCATATCTCTCCTCAGTCGTTTTTAAGCTCCGCTTTGATTCTTCTCACGCCGCTGCTGCTGGACTGCTCCTTTGTAATCGTGAAGCGTCCCAGTTCTCCCGTGTTGGAGGCATGAGGACCTCCGCAGATTTCCATGGAAAAATCGCCCATGGAGTAAACCTTGACAACCTCTCCGTATCTGTCGCCGAAAAGCCCGATTGCGCCCTTCTGCCGCGCCGCTTCGACGCTCATTTCCTCACACGTCACGGGAAGTTTTCTGTTTATCGCCTCGTTTACAAGCTCTTCCGTCCTTTTAATTTCTTCGGGAGTCATAGGTCTGCCGAAGGAAAAATCGAACCGCAGCCTTTCGGGCGTTATGTTGCTGCCCTTTTGCGCCACCTCGTCTCCAAGCACCTGCCTCAACGCCGCCTGCAAAAGATGTGTCGCCGTGTGCAGCCGCGTGGTGGCTTCTCCGCTGTCCGCAAGCCCGCCCTTGAATCTTTGACCGCTTGCGTCGTGCGACTTCTGCTGATGCTCGGCGAACTTCGCTTTAAAGCCCTCCGTGTCCACCTTAAGCCCGCGTTCCGCAGCCAGCTCTTCGGTTATTTCGATAGGAAAGCCGTAAGTATCGTAAAGCCTGAACGCGGACGCGCCGTCTATGACATCTCCCGACAGCTTTTCGACAAGACGGTTGAACTCCCTCTCTCCTCCAATCAGCGTTTTGAGAAACTTTTCCTCCTCCTTGGCAAGCTCCTCCGTTATTTTTGAGGAGTTGCGCTTTATTTCCGGATATACGTCGCCGTACAACCCGACGTAAACCTCCGCTATCCTGATTATGTCTCCCTTTTGCATACCGAGAGCGTTGGCGAATCTTACCGCCCGCCGGATAAGTCTGCGCAGCACGTAGCCTTGGTCCACGTTGCTCGGCACGACGCCTATTTCGTCGCCCAAAAGAAACACCGCAGTCCGCACATGGTCGGCAATTATTCTCACCGCACGCAAGACGTCGGGGCTGCCGTCGCTTTCTTTGCCCGAAAGACGTCTGATTTCTGCGATTGCGGGCGCGAAGACATCCGTTTCATACACGCTGTCAAAGCCGTTAAGGACGCAAACCGTGCGTTCGAGTCCCATGCCCGTATCGACGTTTTTTCTGCCCAGCGGTTCGTATACGCCGTCCGCCCTCTTGTTGTACTGCATGAAAACATTGTTCCATATTTCAAGATATTTTCCGCAGTCGCAGGCGGGAGAACAGTCGGCGCAGCATTTTTCCTTGCCCGTATCCCAGAAAATTTCAGTATCGGGGCCGCAAGGTCCCGTAGTACCCGCAATCCACCAATTGTTTTTCTTCGGCAGGAAAAAAATCTGCCCGTCCTTCAAACCGCATTCGCGCCATATCTTTGCCGACTCCTCGTCGCGCGGCGCGTCGGCGTCTCCCTCGAAAACGGAAACTGCAAGCCTGTTTGCGTCAAGCCCGAGATACTCGTCCGACGTTAAAAACTCAAAGCTCCACTTGATTGACTGCTCCTTGAAATAGTCTCCGAGAGACCAGTTTCCCAGCATCTCGAAAAAAGTGCAGTGCGAAGCGTCTCCCACCTCGTCTATGTCGCCCGTCCTTACGCACTTCTGAACGTCGGCAAGCCGCGTACCCGAAGGATGGCTCTGCCCCAAAAGATAAGGAATGAGCGGGTGCATACCGGCCGTGGTAAAAAGCACCGAAGGGTCGTTCTCCGGAATCAGGCTTGCGCTTTTTATAACGGCGTGTCCTCTGTTTTCAAAAAATTCAAGAAATTTTTTTCTTAAAAAGCGGGATGTAATTTTTTCCATACGAACCTCTTTGAAGCGTTTAAAATCAAAATCAAAGACCGAAAAATTCGGTCTTTGAATGCTTTTTCCTTTATGTTTTTTCAGATTCTTACTGCCTTTTTCTGCGGGCGCCGAAGCTGAACAAATAAATCAAAAAGAAGAATGCGGGAGCAAACCAGAGCGTCCAGCCGCCGTCGAAATCGCTGTTTTCGCCGAACAGGCCTTTTTCAACCGTGTTGAAAAGTCCCATGTCGATTTTGCCGATTAACGCAATCAGCCCCACGACGACAACGCCCAGCACGAAAACGAAAAGACACCATTTGCTCGCTTTTTTGGAGCCTTTGCCCGTGCAGAGTTTGATTAGACCGAACAAAAACATTGCAACGCCCGAAATCGCAAACAGCGCCGCAAGTATGCCGAGCGTCCACTCTCCGACGGAAAAGCTTTTGAGAGAATTGAAATTGTCCGCAAAGCTCCACAACAGCTGTCCCGCCGTACTGAAATTTCCTCCTTCCACGGAATAATATCCGAGCATTTCGCCGCCAAGCAGATTTTGGGGCATGATTGCGGGATACCCGACGAAAGCGTACAGAAATGCGAGCGACAAAATCATGATGATTGCACCCCAAGTCCTCACTCTTGCTTCGGACTTCTTTTCCGAGCCGACTGTCGAGGCTGCCGCCGCGGGCAGATATACCGTCTGCTGCGGCTGTGCGTAAACGGGCTGAGCGGGAGGAGCGTAATAGGTCTGCTGCTGCGCCGCCTGCTGTTTTCTCAGTTCTTTTTTGTTGGGCTTGCGGTTTTCGGCGGAACCGCCCGCGTTTTGCGGAAGCTGCGGTATGTTCTGCACCACGGGACGCATGGCTACAAACTCGAAACCGCACCTTTCGCAGATGTAAGCGTCGCCGTTTACCGTGTGATTGCACCTTGGGCAAATTTTGACGGTGGAGCCGCGAAACAGCTTGTTGCCGCAATGCTTGCAGTACCTTGCAGAGCCGCTGTTGACCGTGTTGCAGTTGTTGCAGACAATGGGGTCCTCGGGCGTTTTCAGGTGCGCGCCGCACTGATAACAGTATTTTGCTATAAGCGGGTTGGCGGTGCCGCACTTTTCGCATACGTTGAAATTGTTGGAATTGTTCATATTAAATCCTCACATCGCCGTCAGTCGGCTTAGGTCTGCCGCAGCCGGTACAGAATTTGTCGTCTCTTTCGTTGAACTCTCCGCACTCGCATTTCCACCCCTTTGCCACCTCGTCGTGATTTTTGTTGCCCAAAGGATAACGGCAGGAGGTGCAGAACGCGGCGTCGGCGAGGTTTTCCGCGCCGCACACGAAGCAATAAACCTTGGGAGTTTCCGTCACCAGCCTGAGTCCGCAGGAAAAGCAAAATTTCGAGTCGAAATTGTTTAGCGCGCCGCAGTTGGGACAAATTTTGAGCTTTTCGGTAGTGGGCGCTTGGAGCACCGCCTGCTTTATTTTGGGATTTTTATCCTGAGCGTCGGCATAGTCCAACTGAAATTCGACCGTTTCGCCGTCTCTCAGGTCGAAAAAGCAATACTTGCAGAATTTGTCCTCCGGCTTGTTGGGCTTGCCGCAAAAACGGCATATTTTGCGCCTGACAACCCTGTGTCTGTTCATTGCGGTCACGTCGTGTCCGCAGCCCGCGCAAAAAACCGTATGAAGCGAAATTTCCGCGCCGCAATAGGGGCAAACCGCCGTTTCGTCGGGATTTTCGGAATCCCGCGAAACAGTTCCGCCACTCTGAATGGAAGCGACGCCGCTCACGTTTGCGTCTCCCAAAGCCGCGCCGCAGTTCACGCAATGGGTAAACTGCGGTTCGCAGACGCTGCCGCATTCGGGACAAATTTTCTGTTTTACGTCGCTGACCTCGAAGCTCTCGCTGCCGCAGTTGATACAAAACCTGCTTTCCGACGCATTCGGCTCTCCGCAAACCTTACATATCTTCATTTTTCTTTCCAAAAGACAAACCGACTTTGAAATATGATACCATACGCGCCCTGTCTTGTCAAGATTTGGCGTTAAAACTGTCTTTCAAGCCCACTATCTCGTTGAATACCGCCGTTTCACCCTCTTTTCCGTCCGCGGCAAAGTAGCCTATGCGCATAAACTGAAACCTGTCGGGACGTTTCGCGTCCTTCAAAAGACTCTCGCCGAAGCCGTTTATTTCCGTTCTGCTGTCGCGGTTGAGGCGCTCGGTAAAATCCGTTTCTCCGTTTTCGGGAGGGTTGAGCAGCGATTTGAACCGATAAGCCTTGACAGGCACGCAGTCTGCGGCGTTTACCCACTGTATAACGCCCTTGACCTTCATACCGCTTTCGTCGCTTCCGCTTTTGCTGTTGTCTACGACGGAGGCGAACACGGTTTTTACCGTGCCGTCGCTATTGTATTCCACTCTGTCGCAATGTATGATATACGCGCCTTTGAGTCTTACGTACCCGTCGGGTTTCAGCCTGTGATACTTGGGAGGAGGATTGCTTTCAAAGTCGCTGCCGTCTATGTACAGCTCGTTTGAAAAGCTTACCTTGCGCGTAGTTATCGCTTCCGCGTTGGGATTGTTTTCGACCTCGGCAAATTCCGTCCTTTTGCCGAAATTGGTGAGCACGACCTTGACGGGGTTGAAAACCGCCATTACCCTGTCGGCGTTTTTGTTGAGAAAATCCCTCACGCAAGCGTCGAGATACCCGCTTTCCACCTCGCTGTTGGACTTAGCCACGCCAATCCGCTCGCAAAAGTCCCTGATTGCCTCGGGCGGATAACCGCGTCTGCGCATACCGCAAAGCGTAGGCATACGCGGGTCGTCCCATCCGTCCACTATTTTCTCGTCCACAAGTCGTTTGAGAAAGCGCTTGGACATAATGGTGTTTGTTATATTCAGCCGCGCGAACTCTATCTGTCTCGGCCTTTTTTCAAAGCCGCAGTTTTCCACCACCCAGTCGTAAAGCGGTCTGTGGTCCTCGAATTCAAGCGTGCAGACGGAGTGGGTTATTCCCTCCAAAGCGTCCTCGATGGGATGCGCAAAGTCGTACATCGGATAAATGCACCACTTGTCGCCCGTGTTGTGATGTCTTGCGTGCACGACGCGGTATATGACGGGGTCGCGCATATTGAGATTGCTTGACGCCATGTCGATTTTTGCGCGGAGCACCTTTTCGCCGTCGGCAAATTCACCCGCCTTCATTCTCATGAACAAATCGAGGTTTTCTTCGACCGACCTGTTTCTGAAAGGACTGTTCCGCCCGGGCGACGTAAGAGTGCCTCTTGTTTCTCTGATTTGTTCGGCTGAAAGGTCGCATACGTAAGCCAAACCTTTCTTGATTAGCCCGACGGCGCACTCGAACATCCTGTCGAAATAATCGCTTGCAAACAGCTTTTCGTCCCACTCGAAGCCCAGCCACCTTATGTCCTCTTCAATCGCGTTGACGTACTCCTCGTCCTCCTTGACGGGATTGGTGTCGTCGTAACGCAGATTGCAGGTGCCGCCGTATTTTTGTTTAAGCCCGAAATTGACGCACAGGGCTTTGGCGTGTCCTATGTGCAGATAACCGTTGGGCTCGGGCGGAAACCGTGTTTTGACGCAGCTTATTTTTCCGCTTTCGAGGTCTTTGTTGATAATCTCTTCGATAAAATTTTTTGCTTCCATTTCCTTCCCCGCGACTAATCGTTAAAATCCGTTTCGCTCAAACCGTCGGCTTCCTCCGGCGGCGCGTCGTCGAAGTCGGGCAGCGGCGCGTCCGCGGCAAGACGCTCCAAATCGCGTTGCTCCCGCCTCGCGTTTTCCTCCGACGTCTCCCGACCGTCCTCCGTTCTCACAAACGTGTCGGGGTCGGTGAATCTGACGTACTCGCCTATCCAATTGAGAGTCAGCTTGCCCGTCTCGCCGTTTCTGTGCTTTGCGATAATCAGCTCCACGGGCTGCACGGCTTCCCCCTCGGCTTCCTTGTTTTTGTTGATGAACAGCACCATATCCGCGTCCTGCTCGATAGCGCCCGATTCTCTCAGGTCGGAAAGCTGAGGCTCCTTGTCGTCGCGCCGCTCCACGAGCCGCGACATCTGACTCAACGCCAATATAGGCACGTCGAGCTCTTTGGCTATGATTTTAAGCGTCCTCGTAATCTTGCTGATTTCCTGCTGACGGTTTTCCGACCTGTCGCCGCCTTCCATAAGCTGTATGTAGTCGATAACGATGAAATCAAGTCCCTCTCTGTTTTTGAGACGCCTGCACTTTGACAAAATCTGAGCCGGAGTAATGAGAGACGAGTCGTCGATAAAAATTTTCATCCGACTTATTGCCTCGTTGGCTTTCCACAGCTCGGCAAAATCCCGACTCGTCAGTTTGCCTGTCTTTGCGCGCGTCATGCTTACGCTTGCCATGGAACACAGCAGTCTCTGCGCAAGCTGAACCTTGGGCATTTCCAACGAAAAAATCGCGCAGCTTTTTCTGTTTTTCGCCGCGCTTTCCACCATGTTGAGCGCAAGCGAGCTTTTTCCGCAGCCGGGACGCGCCGCAAGCACGATCAGGTCGCCGCCGTGCAATCCGTTGGTCTTGCTGTCAAAAAGCTTGAAGCCGGTGGGAATCCCCTTGAAAGCCCCCTGATTTTTGTACAGCTCGTCAAATATCGTCAACACCTCGCCCGTAGACTCTCCGACAGGCGTAAGGTCGCCGCTCTGCTTTTTGTCGCTTATGTCGTAAACCGCCTTTTCGGCAAAGGCTACGCTTCTCTCCTCGTCGTCAGAATTTCTGCATTCCTCTATTATGCTCGTGCCCGCCCTTATCAACGCGCGCAGCACGGAATTGCGCTCCACGATTTTAAGATAGACTCGGTAGTTTGCAGAGCTTGGCACGACGGTGTTTAACGTGGTGAGATAATTTATGCCGCCTGCGGCAGCCAGCTGCCCGCTTCTGTCCAAAGCGTCCGCGACGGTAACGAAATCTATCGGTTTGCTCTCGTTCAAAACCTTCTGCATTGCCGACAGCAAAATTCTGTGCGACGGGGCGTAAAAATCCTCCGCTTTGAGAGTGGGAACAAGCTCCTGAGCGAGATTGTCGTCCAAAAGTATACAGCCCAAAAGACACTGCTCCGCTTCAAGATTCTGCGGAACCGCGTTTACATTGACGTCGCGTGCGGGTTTGTCTGCCATAAAAACTCCTGTTGCGTCTTATTTTACAGCAACCGCGCATTTTTTTCAACTGTTTGCGCAGCCTTGTATGTTTTTAATCCGCCGTCGTACTTTGATTTTCCTCCTTTTGAGGCTGTGCGGGAGTGTCGCCGCCCGCGCCGCTCTCCTCTCCCTCCTGCGGACGGGCTTTTACGCCCTTGACCACCACTCTTTCGGTGGGGAGATAAGTGTTGGTTCTGATTTTTCTCGATTTGACAAGCTTTCCGCCCTGATAATAATCCAGCCACCCCTCGGAGGTCAATCCGTCGGCGCCGTTGGACAAAACAAACGTATCGGTATCGAAAACAACCTTGTCGGCGTACCTGCCCTCCCTGTCCTCTATTGTGCGCGTCGAAAAAGGCTTGCGCGCAATTTCCACGCTGCGCCGCCTGATATCGTACTCGTTTGGCAGGCCGTAAATTTCTACCGTCGCCTCGCTGTCCGTGCCGTAAGCCGCGATAAAAATTCTGCCGCCCGTTTCATTGGTGAAAACAAGGTCGCTGACCGACGACACCATTGCGTCGAAGCTCGGAGCTACATAGGAGGACGCCAAAGAATGCTGATGCACCTTGTTTACGGTGACTCCCGACATAATCAGAGCGTTGAACAGCGTCGTCGAAGCCTGACATACGCCTCCGCCCACTCCCTGCACGTACTTGCCGTCCATAATAATTTTGGCCTCAAAAAAGCCGTTCTGTTTGGTGCGCGAACCTACCGTCTCATTGAAGGAAACTCTTTCGCCGTTTTCCACTGTCATGCCCTGAAAGGCTTTTAACGCTCTTTTGACGTTGGATTTTCTCGCGGCGGTGCTGTTGCCGTACCAGGTAGAAAACCTGCATTTCAACGTCGTCTGCCGTTTCAGCTGCTCCAACGACACCTCGGGAAGCACGGTCTTGCCTCGCGTCGTTATCGCGCCGCCCTCCGAAACCGCCTTTGACAGCGATTCCGCAAAGGCTTTTTTGTCAAGCTCCACGCCCGCTACCTCCTTTTTGTAAACAAACCGCGATTTAGTCTCGGGCGCAAAGCTAACCGAAGCGTCCTGCGCCCGCTTGTACAATGCGCTTTCCGCCTGCTTGACCAATTCTTTCAGCCCGGGCAGAAGATAACACCATGCTTCGACCTCGTCGAAGCCCATATCGGCCGCCTGCTTTATCCAGCGCTTTTTCAGCCTGACGGAGCGGTATACAAGCCTGTCCTCTTTTTCCTCCTCCGAAAGAGCTTGGATATTCTCGGACAGCGAGTAAGCCAAACGCTTGTCAAACACAACAATCTCGAAAGAAACGTCCCAAGGTCTTAAAACCCCGTCCGCCGCGGAAAACGCAGGAGACACTGTCTGCGCGGCGCACGCGCCGCCCTCCTTCTCAAACGTAAAAAAAACTCCCGCCGCACAAAGCAGCGAGAGCGCAATCACAAACAACCCTGTTTTAAATCTTTTTAAACGCATATTCACCTCTCAAAGTCCCAGCGCGGCAAGCGTTTTTTCGTCGGGCAGGAAAAATTTGTCTCCGAGATTTACGCCGTAATCGGCGTTGTGAAAATCGCTTCCTCCCGTCACGAAAAGCCCGTACTTGTCCGCCAGATACCTGAAAAAATCTCGCTCGACGTTAGTATGCGCAAAATAATCCGCTTCAATTCCGTCAAGCCCCACGCGTTTGAGATAAGCCACAAAGCCCTCCGCCTGAGTGGCGTTCATGCGCAGCTTTGCGGGATGCGCGAGCACGGCCTTGCCGCCGTAGCGGTGGGAAAGCTCTATCGCCTGCTCCACCGAAAGACGTCTTGATTTTACGTAAGCTTTGCCCTCGGGCGCAAGATATTCGGAAAACGCCGATTTAAAATCCGCGGCATACCCCTTTTCAACCATAATCCGCGCTATATGCGAGCGACCGTGCACTTCAAAAGGAAACGCCTTTTCAAGCTCGTCGAAGGAAACAAAGATATTCAGCTCCGCAAGCCTTTGCAGCAGCAGACGGTTGCGCTCGTGACGCAGCGCCTGAATCCTCGACATGGACTCCTTGAAGCGATCGCCCGCGTAGTCTATGCCAAGCCCCAAAACATGGGTTTCCATATCCCTGTCGTAAGCGGAAAGCTCAATCCCCGCAACGACTTTAAGCGGCTTTCCGCGCGCGGCAAGAACAGCGCGCTCCACGCCGTTGGCGTTGTCGTGGTCGGTGACGGCTATGGCGTCAAGCCCCGCCCCGCAAGCCCTTTCCACTATTTGTTCGGGAGACAGGCTGCCGTCCGAGCAATTTGTGTGAATATGCAAATCGGTTTTCATATTTTAAAATTATACTCCGTTTTTCAAAATACGTCAATAATAAAAAAATCAAGGCTTGTCCCACAAACGCTGCAATTCGTTTGAAAAAAAATATCAAATATGTTATCATATAAGTCAAAGCAAAATCAGGAATTTATGCGGGAGGAAAGGCAAATGCAATATTCGCACGAAGTCAAAGAAATGTGCTGCGTAAAAAAAGGCTGCAACCACGGACCTGCGCCCATACCTCAGGAGGGGCAATGGACACAATCCAAAGAAATCAAGGATATAAGCGGTTTGACGCACGGCGTAGGCTGCTGCGCGCCTCAGCAAGGCGCCTGCAAGCTGACGCTCAACGTCAAAAACGGCGTCATAGAGGAGGCCTTGGTGGAAACTCTCGGCTGCTCGGGCATGACGCATTCGGCTGCCATGGCGGGAGAAATTCTGCCCGGAAAAACACTGCTCGAAGCATTGAACACCGACCTTGTGTGCGACGCGATAAACGTCGCAATGCGCGAGCTTTTTCTGCAAATCGTTTACGGACGCACGCAGTCCGCTTTCAGCGATGACGGACTTCCCGTGGGCGCGGGACTCGAGGACCTCGGAAAGGGGCTGCGCAGTCAGGTGGGCACAATATATTCCACCAATCTCAAAGGCGTGAGATATCTAGATATGTCCGAGGGCTACATCACTCAAATGGCGTTGAAGGACGGAGAGGTCATAGGATACGAATACGTGCATATCGGAAAAATGATGCAGTTGATTACCGACGGTTTATCCGCGGACGAGGCGCTTAAAAAAGCCAAATCCCGTTACGGCAGATTCGACGAAGCGGACAGCTACGTCAATCCGCGAAAGGCATAAAAGGAGGTTGTGATTTATGGCTCTGTTTGAAGGCTATGAAAGAAGAATAGACAAAATTAACGGCGTGCTGCGCGAATACGGTCTCGAAAACATAGAGCAGGCGAAAACCGTCTGCGAACAGCACGGCATAAACGTGGATTCCATAGTAAAAGGCATTCAGCCGATTGCCTTTGAAAACGCGGTGTGGGCTTATACCCTCGGCTGCGCAATAGCGCTCGAAAAAGGCGCAAAGACGGCAGCGGACGCCGCCGCCGACATAGGAATAGGGTTGCAGGCGTTCTGCATTTCCGGCTCCGTGGCGGACCAGCGTCAGGTGGGTCTCGGCCACGGCAACCTCGGCAAAATGCTGCTCTCGGAGGAAACGGAGTGCTTTGCCTTCCTCGCGGGTCACGAAAGCTTTGCCGCCGCCGAAGGCGCCATAGGCATAGCGCGCACCGCCAACAAAGTACGCAAAAAGCCTCTCCGCGTCATTCTCAACGGTCTCGGAAAGGACGCGGCGTACATCATCTCCCGTATAAACGGCTTTACTTACGTGCAGACAAAGTACGATTACTGCACGGGAGAATTGAAAATCGTAAACGAAACAGCGTTTTCCAACGGAGAAAAGGCAAAGGTTCGCTGCTACGGCGCGGACGACGTAAGCGAGGGCGTGGCAATCATGCGGCATGAAAAGGTAGACGTTTCAATAACGGGAAATTCCACCAACCCCACGCGCTTCCAGCACCCCGTGGCGGGCACCTACAAAAAATGGGCGGGCGAAAACGGAAAGAAATATTTTTCCGTCGCAAGCGGCGGAGGTACGGGACGCACCCTTCATCCCGACAACGTGGCGGCAGGTCCCGCTTCCTACGGCATGACGGACACTATGGGACGAATGCACGGAGACGCGCAGTTTGCAGGCTCCTCCTCCGTCCCCGCGCACGTGGAAATGATGGGACTTATCGGCATGGGCAACAACCCCATGGTGGGTGCGACGGTTGCCTGCGCGGTTGCCGTGAGCGAGGCTTTGAAATAACGATTCTTAAAAAAAGGGAGCTTTTAGCTCCCTTTTTTGATGCGGATTGCCGCAAGGTTCAAGCGCAAATTTGCTCACGCCCAAGTATTTACCATAAACAGGTGTTCCGTAATCCCCTCTTCGGGCAGGTCGGTGTAAACCAACCTGATAAGGACGGTGCTGCCTTGCATAAACAGAAAACCGTAGGTGTTTTCTATGCTTCCGTCCCCGTATAGATAATAGGTTTCAAAAGTCAACAAATGTTTTTCAGATATTTCGATAGTCGCATAAACGGCGTATATCGCCGTTTCCTCGACGTCAAAAACCAAAAACACGTCGCCGTTGAAAATGCGGAAGCGATTGACGTCCTCAGGCTCTTCGTCGCTGCCCAGACCTATCGTATAAGCAAACGCAAAAGTGCCGTCCTCGTATTTTTCATCGCCCCACCGCGCGTAAAGAGTCGCCGTGTTTCCCTCTCCCTTGTAGAAATAAGGGAACGAGGCTTTTTCTCCCCAATCGCCGTCTGTTGAGCCGTCCTTGGAGAACCATCCCTGAAAATACATTTCGCCCGACTGACCGTATACGGGTACGGGCATATTCTTTACCGCCGTGCCCGTCACCGCTTCGGGACTTTCGCCGCTGCCGTTGACAAAGTTGTAGGTCACGGTTCTCTGTCCCGTAGCGTCTATATAGTCGGAGAAACCCAAAACCGAGAATTCGGCGTAAAACGTCTCGTATGCGCCGTCGGGCACCGTTATCGTACCCAAAGTATCTTTGCAGAAGGCTTCGGATAACACAATCGGCGCGCTGCCGCCTCTGAACTCGACGTCAAAGGAATTTGCCACAGGCGCCCAATTTTCGTCCATGTTATCGGCATAAACAGAGCGTTCGCCCAATATTTCTATACCGCCGCCGACAGATACTTTGCCGATGTCGTAAGCATAAATCGCTTGGTATTCCACAATGAACACGTTTTCGGGCAGTATGATTTCCGTTGCGACCTCAGAAAGCCCGTAAGCATAGTAAAAACTGTTTGTGCGTATATATTCCACCGTGTCGGCTATGTCCTCCACCTTTGCCTGCCTGTAAAAGCCCTTTATCAATTCGGACTTTGCTTTGTCGTAAAGGTGTCCGTTTTCGGAGCAATAAAACTCGTTGTCGGGGTCAACGGCAAACCTTGCCGCCACTCCTTTGAACGCGGAGTAATCTATGAACCGCACTTCGGAGCCGATAAAAACTTCTTCCACTTTGCTGTTGGAAAAAGCCCCTCTGCCTATTGCTTCGAGGTTTATCAGCTCTTCAAAATTTACGTTGACAAGACTGTAACAGCCGCTTAAAATTCCGATATCCAAATTCATGTAGCTTTCGCCGAAAGGCAAATATTCGTCCGCCCCGTCCTCGGGACTGTCGGATATACCCGCTTTGAGACTTATCAGCGAAGCGGGAAGAGTCACGCTTTCGAGCGACGCCATGTTTGCGACCGAACCGCCGTAAAGCACCGTCACGCCTTCGGGTATGACCAATTCCTTTATATTGTTGGCATACGCCAACGCCAAAGGCGCGATTCTTGTTACGCCCTGCGGAATCCGATAAACCGTGACGGAGGCATTGGATTTTGCAACGTACATCAAAGTGTCTCCCTCACTTCCCGCAGCTCCCATGCCCGTGCCGCGCACCAGCAGCGCAAAATTGTCGGAGTCGCCGTAAATAACTCCCGCATCCGTGTCGGAGTCTCCCGTCACCTCTATCTTTTTCAGGGGGTCGGTTCCCCAAATATTTCTGCCCAGAGCGTCCATAGCGATTTCCTCGACCGTATTGGGCAACGAAAGACTTTCAAGAGTATCGATGTTTGCAAACGCGCTGCGTCCTATGCGTTTGAGTCCGGATTTGAAGGACAGCGATTTGAGCTTGCCTGCTCCGTTGGAGCTGTCGCTGATATGAAACGCGCTGTAAGCCAAAATGCTAGTAAAAACCATGTCGCCTATTTCTGTCGTTTCGCCGTACTCCTGCCAGCCGCCTATTTCCTCGATAACTCCGTTGAAAGTAACCTTTTCGAGGTTGCTGCAAAGATAAAAGGTTGACGTGGGCAAAAGCTTGAGGTCGGCGTCCACCACAACGCTGCTCAACGGAGACTCGGGAGGCATTTTATTGTAGCCGAAAGCGCCGAAAAGACCTACGTTTATCCAGGTTACGTTTCTGTCTACGGTATAATGCGAAACGCTCCCGTCCACATAAAACAGCTTGGTTCCGTCAACCGAGCGGATTGAATTATTCGTGTAAATCAGCTTGGAGTTCTCGGCAAATTCAAAGCTCACAGACGGGCAGTCGGCAAAAGCCGCTCCGCCAAAGCCTTCGAGACTTGCGGGAATGTAGACGTAAGACAAATCCGTGCAGCTGCAAAACGCAAAGTCGGGCAAGGTTTTTACTCCCTCGCCGATAATAACGGTCGAGAGTGAGGAAATTCCGCCCATATTGACTCCGTTCTCGAAGCTGTCCGGTATGTAAACGCTTTTCAGAGTGCCTATTGCGTCGTAAAAATTGAAATCTTCGGCAAGCCCCACAACTGCCCGTCCTTGCCACGCGTCGGGGAATGCCAGCTCCTCGGGCAGGGCAAAATCGCTCTTTCTTTTCAGAAGCCAGCCGTTTTTCTTTTGGTCGTACTCATAGTCGAACATATACGGATTGGTGGGGACGTAATCGTAAATTGCGGTAAAAGTTTTCTGTTCGGTTACTTTTTTCAACGAGCCGCCCTCCCAGTCGACAAGTTCATAGCAGAAAAAATCGTGCTCCGCTTCCGCAGGGGGTTGAACGTCCGCGCCGTAAAGAACCTTTTGCGTCTGCTCGCCGCCGTAGTAGACAAATTTCACGTCAACTGTTTTGTATTCCCAAGTGGCGACGAGTCGCACGGTTTCGGCGCGCGTCACGGTGTAGGTGTCTCCCGCAAGATAAACCTTTTCG
>ERZ1673738.2812-NODE-2812-length-21173-cov-12.223175_pt1 | contig 21173 bp, 21 predicted proteins | sample MGYA00580198_ERZ1673738 | MGnify/ENA primary metagenome ERZ1673738 (study PRJEB41218, sample SAMN15661784) | gut metagenome | host: Homo sapiens | place: Canada: London | collected 2015-08-20/2019-03-30 | study: EMG produced TPA metagenomics assembly of...
CGATCTCCAGCTTTGCGCCCTTGGGGATGGCTGCCACCTGCACGCAGCTGCGGGCGGGGAACGGCTCGGCAAAGGCCTTGGCGTACTCTGCGTTCACTGCGGCAAAATCGTTGATATCGGCCAGAAAGATCACCGTCTTGACCACGTTGTTCATGGAAAGCCCCGCCTCGGCCAGAATCGCCTTCAGGTTAGCAAGGCTCTGGGCGGCCTGCTGCTCCACGGTATCGGCCATGGTGCCGGTGGCGGGGTCTACCGGGATCTGCCCGGAAACAAACACCATGTTGCCCAGATCCAGTGCCTGACTGTAAGGGCCGATGGCGGCAGGTGCGTTGGCGGTAGATACGACTTTCATAGTATATTTTCTCCTTTATATTACATCAAGTTTAGAACAAATTCGCTTTTTTCTTCGGATAGAGCCAGACGAGGGGGTAATTTCCCGTAAGCTGCTGCTTGCCTGCGCCCTCATCCGTCTGCTCACTACGTTCGCATCCACCTTCCCCGTCCGGGGGAAGGCTTTCACTCTTGCAAACGATGAAGTTTACACCCGCTCGGTGACCAGCTGGAAACCGGCCTTGGTCAGCTCGGTGCGGATCTGCTCGATCTGGGCGGCATCGCGGGTCTCCAGCGTCAGCTTGAGGAAGCAGCTGGAGATGGGCATATTGGGGTCGGAGCCGTCATGCTGCACCGACACCACATTGCTGCCGCAGCGGGATACCACCTCGGCCACCTTTTTCAGCTGGCCGGGCTTGTCCTCCAGCGCGATGGTCAGGTTTGCCTTGCGGCCGCTCATCACAAGACCGCGGGTGATGACGCGGTTCAGGATGTTCACATCAATGTTGCCGCCGGAGATGACGCAGGCCACCTTTTTGCCCTCCACCGGCAGCTTGTGGAACAGTACTGCTGCCACCGGCACAGCGCCTGCACCCTCAGCCACCAGCTTCTGGTTCTCCATCAGGGAGAGAATGGCCGCCGCCGTCTCGTCCTCGGTCACGGTAACGATATCGTCCACATACTGCTCGCATAGCTGATAGGTCAGCTCGCCCGGGGTCTTGACCTGAATACCGTCCGCAAAGGTGGAAGCAGATTTCAGGGTCTGGTACTTGTGCTCGTGCAGGCTGCGGTACATACTGGGGGCACCCTCGGCCTGTACGCCGTACACCTTGACCTCCGGGCGCAGGGTCTTGATGGCAAAGGCAATACCGGAAATCAGTCCGCCGCCGCCCACCGGCACCACCACAGCGTCCACATCCGGCAGCTGGTCAAGGATCTCCAAGCCGATGGTACCCTGCCCGGCGATGACCTGCTCGTCATCGTAGGGGTGGATAAAGGTCATGTCGTACTCCTTTTGCAGCTGCACGGCCTTGTCGTGGGCTTCGTCGTAGGTGCCGGGCACAAGACAGACCTCCGCGCCCAGATTTTTGGTGTTTTCCACCTTCATCAGGGGTGCGCCGTCCGGCATACAGACGATGCTGCGGATGCCGCGCCGGGTAGCCGCCAGCGCCACCCCCTGCGCATGGTTGCCCGCAGAGCAGGCAATGACGCCCTTGGCGCTCTCCTCCTCAGAAAGCTGGCTGATTTTATAGTAAGCGCCTCGCACCTTAAAGCTGCCGGTGGCCTGCAGGTTCTCGGTCTTAAGGTACAGCTGGCAGTCCTTGGACAGCTTGGGGGCTTCGATGAGGTCGGTCTTGCGCGCTACGTCCTTCAGTACAAAGGCGGCGTGGTAGATCTTATCCAGAGTCAGCATGACAGATACTTCCTTTATTTTTCGTGATGTCATCCAGTATAAGTTACAAAAATTGTTTTGTCAAATGAATTCCATTCACGATAAAAGGCGTAAAAAAGAGAAAGGCAGTGGTAAAGCCACCGCCTTTCTCTTTTTATTCTCATTACCGCCCACGGCCACCACCGCCGCCATGGCTGGAACCGCTGCCCATGCCACCGAAGCCGCCGCCAAAGCTGCCGCCGCCGAAACCGCCGCGCCCGGCACCGCCCCCGAAGGAGCCGCCGCCCATGCCGCCAAAGCCGCCGTAGAAGCCGCCCGGCGGGGGCGGGTTATGCGGGCCGCGCCGCCGTCCACGGGGAGGCCGGGGCCCACCGAAGCACCACAGCCAGCCGCAGGGGCTGGCAAAAACATAGGCCACCGACCGGATGATGACAATAAGCAGCACAACGCTGACCACAAGGGTCAGGATGTCGGTCAGGGTGCTGCCGCCGCTGCTCTGCCCGCCCTGATAGCTGGGCTGCACGGTGCTGCCGTTGCCGGTGCCGCCGGAAAGGCTGACCCCGTAAATATCCGCGATGGTGTTTGCCACGTTCCGGGCACAGGTGGTCACTGCGCCGTCATAATTCTTTGCGGCAAACTGATCCTCCATCGTCTGGGCGATGGCGCTGGCCTGCTTTGCCAGCGTGGTGTTGCGGAAGCCATCGCCGTAGGTCAGGTAGTAGTCGCCGTCCGCGTACTGCGCCGACTCCATCACCAGCAGAATCAGAACGCCGTTGTTCTGGGAGGAGGAACCGATGCCCCACGCGTTGAAAGCCTGTGTGGCGTAATCCTCTGTGGAATCATTGCCTGTGTATTCTACTGTCAGTACACCGATCTGCGCGCCGCTGCAGCTGGATTCCAGCTGGGCGTTCAGTTCGGTGATGGTCTGCACAGTGCTGCTGCTCAGCACACCGGCACCATCCACCACGCACTGATCCTTGGGCAGGCTGGGCAGCTGGGCGGCAAAGGCCGCCGGGCACAGCACCGCCGCGCTGACCACCACGGCCAGCACCAGTGCGCTGATGCGTTTTGCAAAGTTTTTCATGCGAAGGGCTCAACCTCCTTCACGCCGAACAAAGCGCCCAGCACACCGGCCGGGAAGCCGCCGACTTCATTCTGATATTCATACACCGCCGTATTGTACTGCAAAGTACCAATGATGGTGGCTGCGCTGTTGAACTGGCCGTACTGCCCCTGCACCGCACCCATCTTCATGGGGTCTGCGGCCTGCTCCTGCAATTTTGCATACAGCTGGTCGATGGCAGCGCCCAGTGCCTGATCGGCCTGATACAGCGCGTGCATCGTGCTGCCCTGATAATAGGGCAGCGAGGCCAGCGACTGGCTTTTGCCGCCGTTCTGCACCGCCTGCAGACAAGCGGAGAAATCGTTCAGTGCAGTCTGTGCAGCCAGCACCTCGGCGCTGTCTGCGCCAAGGGTGTTGGATGCAGTGGTCAGAATGTTCGCCGCCGTGTTCTCCCGGGTGGTCAGCTCCTCGCTCAGGTTATAACCGTTGTCGGCGGCGACCCCTGCGGTGAACCACTGACGGGCAGTGTTGTACTTGCCCCGCAGCTTGGCGCTGCCAAAGCCGAAAAAGGCGGCCAGCATCACCACTACGCTCAAGACCAGCGCCGCTGCCCGGATGGAAAGCGCTGCGGGCAGCTTTGCTTCCAGTGCGGCCAGCTTCTGCTGGCGGGGCGTCAGCCTTACGGCCTGCTCCGGCTTTGCTTTTTCGCGGTAGCTGCCCGCGTCAAAGCCGCCGGGAGCGGTTTGTTTGTTCTGAGAAAAATCAGCGTTTGCCATTTCAGCTCCGGATCTCCATCATTTTGGTTTTCAGTTCGTCCTCGATGCGGGTCAGCTCCTGCTCGGCGGCGGCGCGCTTTGCGCGGCCCTCGCTCTGGATCTTGTTCAGTTCGTCCAGCGTCTCGATCAGGCTCTTGTTGGTCTGCTGCAGGGTCTCGATATCCACGATGCCGCGCTGGCTCTCCTTGGCGGTCTCGATGGTGCCCAGCTTCAGCGCCTCGGCGTTCTTCTTCAGCAGGTCGTTGGTCATGTTGGTCACGGCGCGCTCTGCCTGCATGGCCTGCTGGCTGTGTGCCAGACCCAGTGCCAGCACCATCTGGTTCTTCCACAGCGGGATGGTGTTCACGATGGTGGACTGGATCTTTTCTGCCATCATGGTATTGTTGTTTTGCAGCAGACGGATCTGGGGGCCCATCTGCAAACTGATGTTGCGGGTCAGTTCCAGATCGTACAGCTTTTTCTCAAAGCGCTCGCACTGGTCGGCAAGGTCGCGGGCGGCCTGTGCGTCCTCCGGCAGACCGGAGACCTTGGCCTTATCCATAGCCTGCTGCAGTTCGTTGGCACGCACATCGGCCAGCTTTTTCTTGCCGGCAAGGATATACATGCTCAGCTCCTTGAAGTAGGCCATGTTCAGCTCATACATCTTGTCCAGCATGGCGATGTCCTTGAGCAGCTGCACCTGATGGGCTTCCAGCATGGACTGGATCTTTTCCACGTTGGTCTCGGTCTTGTCGTACTTGGTCTTGAGGGCATCCAGCTGGCTGGTCTTTTTCTTGAAAAAGCCCATAATGCCCTTCTGCTGCTCCTCGTTGGCGTCAAAACTCTTCAGTTCGCCAATGAGGTCGGTGATCATATCGCCCACCTCGCCCAGATCCTTGGTGGACACCTTGGAGAGGGCTGCTTCGGAGAAATCGCCGATCTTCTTCTGGCAGGCCGAGCCGTACTGCAGCACCTGCTGGCTGTTGGTGATATCGATCTTCTGGGCAAACTGATCCACCATGGCCTGCTCCTCGGGGGTCAAGGTCACCTGTGCTTCCGGGGCGGGGGCAGCGGCGGGCTTTTCCCCCTGCGGCACAGTAGCGGGGGTGGGGTCCAGCGTCAGGGTGGGCACTGCGGGGGCATCCAGATCAAAGTTCAGAGTATTGTCAGCCATAAGTGATTCCTTCCTTTCAAAATCCCGAGGGGATGTTCCGTTTTTACTTGCTCAGACCCTGCCCTTTCAGCATATTCTGCAAAACGGTCAGGTCTGCGGACAGGTCCATGCTCTCTGCCGCGTACAGGGCATCCAGCTGGTTTTCAAAAGCCGTGGCAATGGAGGCGGCGTTGTGCTCCACCTCGGCGCGGATGGCGGCGGCGTTTTCGCCCCGCACACCCTGCTTTGCAAGCTTTGCATACTGCTGCAGAACGTTTACGGCGTCCGGCAGATAGTAGTTGGCAAACCGGCGCACCTGCTTTGCCTTGGCGGGGTTTGCTTCCACCGCTTCCACGATGGAGCGTCCTGCCTTTTCCATGCGGGTCATGGCGGCGGACAGCTGCGGGTCGGGCAAAGCCTCGTTCAGCGCGTGCAGGGTGTCCAGCTTCTGCTGGATATCGGTCAGCATCTGGTCCACATCCTCCACACCGGTGTGGAAGGGTACCTCGTGCTCCACCACCCGGGGCGGGCAGGTCTTTTTTGCCACGCCAAAGGCCACGGCGGCACCGCCCAGCGCCACCAGCAGCGCCCATAATTTATACACCGGCAACACCGCGCACAGCACCACGAACACCAGCGCCATGGCGTAAAAAGGCAGCACGCTGGGCTTTTGGGTGCGGATGATCTTGCTCATGGTCATTTCTCCTTGTCCGGGGCAGTGCGCCCCTTATGATATCCATAATACAACGTCCGCAAAAAAACGCAAGTATCCCGCAAAAGAATTTACAGCCTTGTCATCATTTTACGATCCAGTCCGCCAGCGCAGCGCCCCAAAGCTCCTCCAGCCGAGCGGGGCTGCAGGCGGCGTTGGCGGGGCTTGTACTGGGCAGACGGACAGCCGGGATGCCAGTAAGCGGCTGCTGATATTTTGTGTAGATACGGTAAGCTGTGGCACCGTTGCAGAACACCGCCCGGATGGGCGCTTTGCGCAGCAGCCCGGCGATATCGTTGGGCACCACATCCCGGATGGAGGCATCCGATGCGCCGGTGATCGTACAGCTTTCCAGCGTGTCCCACAGCGCCAGCCCGTGGCGCAAAAGCAGCTGCTTTTTGGCCGCGATATCCTCCCGCACGGGCAGCGGCTCCCCGGTCAGCGCCGCCAGCAGCGGCCAGAACCGGTTTTGCGGATGGCCGTAGTAAAAAGCCATCTCCCGGCTTTTGGGGCTGGGCCATGTGCCTAAAATCAGCGCCCGACTGCGGTCATCGTACACCGGTGCAAAGCTCATAAGCTGCCGCCTGCGCTTTCAATATTGCCCCATGCGGAGCCAAAATCTTTGCCGGAGGGCTCCGCGCGGGGGCCATCAAACCACAGTTCCTCGATCAGCGCCGCCACGCCGTCCTCCCGCACATCCCCGATGATCCGGTCGGCAGCGGCCTTGGCGTCCGGGGTGCCGTTTGCCATGCAGGCACTCAGGCCCGCGACTTTCAGCATCCCCACATCGTTGGCAGAATCGCCCACAGCCACGGCATCCGCCAGCGTAAGCCCCATCTGTGCACACAGGTCGGCAAGCCCTACGCCCTTATCCATGCCGCCGCGCACGATATCGTAGTAGCAGTAGCCGTCCGCGTTCTGCGCGCCCGTCTGCATCCAGTGCAGGCCAAGGTAGCCGTATTTTTCGTGGAAGCGCTCCACTTCCTGCGGCGGCATGGCGGCAAAGGCGGCGTGGGGCATATCCACTAGATGCCGATCCTGATCTTCGCCGTCCACGCAGTCCAGCCCGGGGCTGTTCATCATCTGATAGCCGGTGTGCAGATACTCGTACTCGCAGTAGGCGTAATAGGCATCCCGGAAGTTGAATTGCAGCGGGTAGTTATAATCCTCGCAAAAATCCACCAGCACATACATCTCCTCGCTGGTAAGCGGATGCTCGGCTATTACGTTGCCCTGTCTGTCCACCACGCAGGCGCCGTTGCAGGTAATGGCGTAGTCATACCGGATGCCGCCCAGCTGGTTTTTGTCCCGGATGCCCGGGTAGGAGCGGCCGGTGCTGAGCACGAACTTGCCCCCGGCGGCTTGCAGCTTTTTTACCGCCTTTACCACCGCCGGGCGGGGCTTTGCCTCGCCAAAGGGCATCAGCGTGTTGTCGTAATCGCTTGCCAGAATCTTATATTGCATGGTCATCTCTCCTGTGTGCATCGTTTTCCCCCAGTATAACACATTTCAAAGTCCAGCGGGAGAGGGAGAAAAGAAAAATGGGACAGCAGAATACCCGCAGGCATCCCACTGTCCCGAAATTCAAAATATCTTTCCTTATCAGGCAAACACCGCCACGACCACCTGCATGGCCACGCCCACAAAGGCACCGGCGGCCCATGTCAGGCCGGTGATGAAGAGGTTCTGCTTCCACGAGGGGTTGGCGCGCCACAGCACAGCCAAGCCCACACCCGCACCGGTGCACAGCCCCGCCACAAGGCTGGAAAAGCGCAGCGCGCCCTCCACATACAGCTGGGTCAGCAGCACGCTGGCGGCGCAGTTGGGGATCAGCCCCACCAGGGCCGCCACCACCGGCTGGAAGAAGCCCATGCCGCCCAGCATTTCGGCGAATACGTCCTCGCCCACGCCCTCCACGATCATGCCGAACACCAGACTGAAGGCGAAGATGAACACAAAGATCTCCAGCGTATGGCGCAGCGCCGCCTGCCAGATGGGCTTTTCGTTGCCCTCGGCATCGCTGTGCTCCTCGTGGCAGTCCACCTCGTCTGCATGGCCGGTGTAGCCGCCCCGCAGACCTTTGGGCAGCACGCCCCGCAGCACAAAATCCAGCACAAAGCCCACCACGATGGCGTACACCACCTTGATGACCATCAGGACGGCCAGCTTATCCCAGTAGGCGGGCATGGAGACCAGCAGCGGGATAGCCTCATCGCTGGTGGCAAGGTACACCGCCATCAGCGTGCCCAGCGTGATGACCCGGGAGGCGTAGAAGTTGGACGCAATGGCGGAGAAGCCGCACTGCGGCACACAGCCCAGTACCGCACCCGGCACAGCACCCCAGCGCCCGCCGCCCGCCAGCAGCGCCTCGATGCGCTCGCCGTGGCGGTGCTCGATATACTCGATCAGCAGGTAGGCCAGAAACAGAAAGGGCAGCATCTTGGCGGTATCCACCAAGGTTTCGCCCAAAACATCCAGAAACAGTTCCATAAATAATCGCTCCAAAGACCCGCATGGGGTCGTCTCTTAACAATTTGCAATCAGTTTGCATTTTCGTGCAGGGAAGATTATACACGATATCCTTCCCAATTGCAATACCAAATTGCAAATTGGTTGCAATTTTATGTTATGGAACATTGCAGCGTGTAAAAATACGATTTTGAATGGTCTCCGCTGCTTACAGGTTGCAGCAGCCTACCTCCTCGCCCTCCCGCAGCGCCGCGCTTTCGTAGAAAGCGGCGCTGCAAATGCCGTTTTTCTCCACAACTCCACCCGTGAAAATGGAATACCGGAGCGTCCGCAGACGCTCCGGTATTCCGAAATTATAAATATTTTTTCCTTGATTTATGCGCAGAGCAACGCGGAGCGCATTCCAAATCGTCCCACGCAGCAAGGAAGCTGTGGCCTGTTTTACCCCTTCAGCGGTACAAAGCCCACAAGGTCCTTGATGACCTCACCGCCGATGATCAGACCGGCCACCGAGGGTACAAAGGCGTTGGAGCCCGGCACGGTGCGCCGTGCGGTGCACTTGCGCTGGGTGCCCGGGGGACAGATGCAGTGGTCCTTGCAGCTGATGGAGTCATCCTCGATGGGAGTCATGACAGGCTCCTTGGAGTAGACCACCTTCAGGTGCTTGATCTTGCGCTTGCGGCACTCGGTGCGCATCACCTTGGCCAGCGGGCAGACCGAGGTCTTGTAGATATCGGTCACTTCAAAGCGGGTGGGGTCCATCTTGTTACCTGCGCCCATGGAGCAGATGATGGGGGTGCCCGCCTCCTTGCATTTCATCACCAGCGCCAGCTTGCCGGTAACGGTGTCGATGGCGTCCACCACATAGTCGTACTGGGTAAAATCGAAATCGTCCTGCGTCTCCGGACCAAAGAAGCACCGGTGGGTGGTCACCTTGATGTTGGGGTCGATATCGTGGATGCGCTGTTCCGCTACATCCACCTTATACTGCCCTACCGTGCTGCGGGTGGCGATGATCTGACGGTTGAGGTTGGTCAGGCAGACCTTATCGTCATCGATCAGATCCAGTGCGCCCACGCCGCTGCGTGCCAGTGCCTCCACCGTATAGCCGCCCACACCGCCGATGCCAAACACTGCCACCCGGGCGTGGTGCAGCTTTTCCATAGCCTCTGCACCCAGCAGCAGCTGGGTACGGGAATATTGATCCTGCATTTTGTTCTCCTTACTTTTCTACGCGGGTGATGGTGCCGCCACCCAGCACCACATCGCCCTGATACAGCACGGCAGCCTGCCCCGGGGTGGGGGCACGCTGAGGCTGGTCGAATTCCAACCGGAAACCGTTCTCTGCGGGGTAGACGGTGGCCTGCTGCTCGGCCTGATGATACCGGGTGCGGGCAGTGACCCGCAGCGGCTCGGTCAGCGCCGGAATGGCGATCCAGTTCACATCCTCTGCGTAAACGATGCGGTCAAACAGTTCACTTTCCGGCCCGACGGTAACGGTATTGGCCTGCATATCCTTGCCGCAGACGTACACCGGTGCACCCAGTGCGAGGCCAAGCCCCTTGCGCTGCCCCAGCGTGTAGCGCACTGCGCCGCTGTGGGTGCCCACCACCTTGCCGCTCCGATCCAGAAAATCCCCGGCAGGGTAGTGCTTGCCGGTAAACTGCTCCATAAAGCGGGCATAGTCGCCGTCCGGCACAAAGCAAATATCCTGACTGTCGTGCTTTTGGGCGTTGATAAAGCTGTGCTCCTGCGCGATCTTTCGCACCTCGGTCTTGTGCAGCGCCCCCAGCGGCAGGCGGATATGTGCCAGCTGCTCCTGCGTAAGGTTATACAGCACATAGCTCTGGTCCTTACCCTCGTCCAAGCCCTTTTTCAGCAGCCAGCGGCCGGTGGCTGCATCCTGCTCCACCCGGGCGTAGTGGCCGGTGACCACATACTCCATGCCGTGCTCTGCGGCCCAGTCCAGCAGGTGGCGGAACTTCATATATTTATTGCAGTCGATGCAGGGGTTGGGGGTACCGCCCGCCTCGTAGACGCGGATAAATTTTTCAATGATCTGCGCCCGGAAATCGGCGGTGAAATCCAGCACCTGATACGGCATATCCAGCGCAAAGGCCACCTCGGCGGCGTCCTCGATATCCTTTTCCGAGCAGCAGGTCTGGTAGCCGGACTGTCCCAGCGTTTCGTTGTGGGTAAGCCGCATGGTGATGCCGGTGCAGTCGTAGCCCGCCTGCTGCATCAGGCAGGCCGCCACCGAGCTGTCCACGCCGCCGCTCATGGCAATAAGGGCGCGGGGACGGTTTGCAGGGTTCTGAATGGTCATAGGTTCTCCTTTTATGGGTTCAACATACTAAAGCAGTAGTATAATACTACCGCAGCATAAACCGCTTGTCAAGACGCTATAATTTTCTGCGCCGCAGCCAGCAGCGCCGGTTTTTCGTTGGGATATTCTGCGCGGATGACGCCGTCCAGCAGCGCTTCCAGCACCCGGCGCAGCGCAGGCCCTGCCGGGATGCCCGCCGCCATCAGGTCGCGTCCGTTCACCGCCAGCTGGCTCACCCGGCAGCATACGCCGTCGGCCTCCAGCTGCCGCGCCCGCTGCGCCGCAAGGGCGCAAGCCGGGGCAGCTTGCGGGCGCAGCGCCGCGCACAGCGCACACAGCCGCTCCACGGTGCACAGCCCGTATCGGCCTAAAAGCTGTCGAATGTGGATATCACCGGGGTGTGCAGAAGCTTTCTCCTCGGACACGAGTCGGGCCATTCCATCGCCCGCCCTACTGCCTGCGGCAGCAGGGTCCCACCCCAGCGGACGGTCCTCGGAGAAACTTCTGCACACGCCCTGCTCTGCCGTTTCCCGCACCAGCACGGCGGTCTCCTCGATACAGGCGTTGGAGCAGCGCAGCCGTTTGAGCACCCGGCGGGTGTCGGCCTCGCCCAGCGCACCCAGCAGCGCAGCCCAGCGCACCGGCAGGTTTTCCTCCCCTGCCGGGCAGGCATCCACCACCGGCTTTGCGGCTTCAAGCGCCGCCGGGGTCAGCTCCGGCAGCACCACAGCCAGCACGGCGGGTTCCAGATACGCCCCCGGCTGCGGGGCAGCCAGCAGCTTTGCCAGCTCCTCCTGTATGCGCTCGGCAGAGATGCAGTCCAAGTGCGGTGCCAGCTGCCGCGCCGCCCGGGCGGTGGCTGCGTCCAGTGCAAAGCCGAACCTTGCGGCAAAGCGGTACAGCCGCAGGATACGCAGCGCGTCCTCGGTAAACCGCTGCTGTGGCTCCCCCACCGCCCGCAGCAGACCGTTTTGCAAATCTGCCTGCCCGCCAAAGGGGTCTACCAGCCCCTCGGCTGCATTATACGCCATGGCGTTGATGGTAAAATCCCGCCGGGCAAGGTCCTCCCGCACATCCGGTACGAACTGCACCGCGTCCGGGTGACGGCCATCGGTATAGCTACCCTCGGTGCGGAAGGTGGTGGTCTCGTACAGCTGCCCGCCGTATTTGATGGTGACCGTGCCGTGCTGCAAACCGGTAGGGATGCACTGCTCTGCCCCGAACAACTCCATCACCTGCTGCGGCAGGGCACTGGTGCACAGGTCCCAGTCGTGGGCGGTGCGCCCCAAAAGGCTATCCCGCACGCAGCCGCCTACGGCATAGGCTGCGTAGCCCGCCGCGTGCAGGGCGTCCAGCAGGGCAGCTGCCCCGGGGTCAAGTGTCAGCTTCATTCCTCGTTCTCCTCGTAATGCAGGGTGATGCGTTTGCCGTCAAAGCCGCATTCTGCCGCCGGGAAGATGCTTTGCGCCTGTGCAAGCTGCTGTTCCGGGTCGGTGATCATGGGGGAATAGTGCACCAGCCACAGCCGCTTTGCCCCGGCTTTTGCCGCCAGCGCTGCGCTTTGGCCAAAGGTGCTGTGCCCCCACTGCGCGGCCTGCTCCTGCTGCTCCGGCAGGGCATAGGTGGCATCGCAGAGCAGAAGGTCTGCACCCTGCGCCGCCTGTTCCAGCGCCGGGCAGGGCGCACTGTCGCCGGAAAAGACGAACCGCAGCCCCTTGCGGGGTGCGCCCAGCACCTCGGCGGGCTGCACCATACGCTCTGCCAGCGGGACAGCCTGTCCCCGCTGCAAAAGCCGCCACTGGGTCACCGGTACGCCCAGTGCCCGCGCCTTTTCCGGGTCGAACCTGCCTGCCCGGGGCAAGTCCAGCCGGTAGCCCAGACTGCGCACTCGGTGCTTTGTTGCCACCGGCAGCAGCGTTGCCCCGGCGGGCCATCCATCCGAAAGAGCATCCAGCGCCACAGGCTGCCCGGCGCGGCAGACCAGCGGCTTTACTGCGTAGGGCAGCGGCCCGGTCAGAGCATATACCGCCCGCCAGACCTCCAAAAGCCCCTCCGGCCCCAGCAGCGTCAGCGGGCGGGTGCGCCCCTGCGCCCCAAGGGTCTGCAAAAGCCCGGGCAGACCAAAGATATGATCCCCGTGGTAGTGGGTCAGACAGATGGCGTCCGCGCGCATCAGGTTCACCCCGGCGCGGCGGGCAGCGGTCTGGGTGCCCTCGCCGCAGTCCAGCAGCAGGCTGTGCCCGCCGCACTCCGCCACCGCGGCGGTCAGGGCGCGCTCCGGCAGCGGCATGGTGGCAGCCGTGCCCAGCAGTGTAATGGTCAGCATAAGCAGTTCCTCCGTGGTTCTTCCCTGTTATCTTACCACAAACCCCGCTTGTGCACAATTCTTTCTGCTGCGGCATAAGCTGGGCAAAGCCTTGAAAAAGGAGGGCGCAGCCTATGCAGCGTGACCGCAGAAAACGCTATTCCCCCGCCCGGCATCCGGTGCTTTTGCGCAGGGTGCTTTTGGTGCTGTGCATTCTGGCGGTGCTGTGGCTGGGGTACAGCTGCATGATGCCGCAGCTGCTTTTTTCTGCCCGGGGCACCATGATCTTTGTGCCAGACCCGCCGCTGCGGGGGTAGCGGGAAAAATTTTCATTTCATGAATCACCAGACGCAAAAACAGGGCTGCTGCACGTTGCTTTGTGCAGCAGCCCTGTTCACAACTTATATACTTTCCAGTACCTTTTTCCCGGTCAGCGGGTCGGGGATGCCCAGCAGCGCCAGTATAATGGCCATGCGGATATACACACCGTTATGCACCTGATCGAAATAAGCGGCGCGGGGGTCGTTGTCCACGTCCGGCTTGATCTCGTCGATGCGGGGGAGCGGGTGCAGCACCGGCATGGTGGGCGGTGCCGCCTGCAGCAGCTTTTCGTCCAGTTCATAGCAGCCTTTCAACCGCAGATAGTCCTCTTCGTTGAAAAAGCGTTCCTTCTGGATGCGGGTCATGTACAGCACGTCCAGCCCGGGCAACTCGGCCTCAAGGTCGGCGGTCTCTTTATAGTTCTGGTGCAGCGGGGTCAGGGTCTCGTCCTTGACGTACTGCGGGATGCGCAGTTCCTCGGGCGAGATGAACACGAACCGGTTGCCCTCGAACTGGCTCAGCGCGGCGGTGAGGGAGTGCACCGTCCGGCCGAACTTGAGGTCGCCGCAGAAGCCGATGGTCAAATGATCCAGCCGCCCCTTGCGCTGGCGAATGGTCATCAGGTCGATCATGGTCTGGGAGGGGTGGGCGTGGCCGCCATCGCCTGCATTGATGACGGGCACCCGCGCATACATGGACGCCCGCAGCGGTGCGCCCTCCTTGGGGTGGCGCATGGCAATGACGTCTGCATAGTTGCTCACCACGCGGGCAGTATCGGCCACCGTTTCGCCCTTGCTGGCGCTGGAAAGCTGCGCCCCGGCAAAGCCCAGCGTCTTGCCGCCCAGCCGCAGCATGGCCGACTCGAAGGAAAGGCGGGTGCGGGTGCTGGGCTCGTAGAACAAAGTGGCAAGAATGCGGCCATCGCACAGGTGGGCGTAGGGCGCGGGGTCGGCCTCCATCCGGTCGGCAAGGTCGAGCAGTGCCAGCTGCTCAGCCAGAGAAAAGCTGCCGGGCTCAATAAAATGTCTCACAGCCATTCTCCCTTCAGCACAAACTTTTCGCGCTCGGCACCGGTGGAAACGAACTGGATCTCGTGCCCCAGCTGCTTTTCAAGGAACTCCACATAGGCCTTGGCTTCCTTGGGCAGCTCTGCCCAGCTGCGGCAGCCGGAGATATCCTTGTTCCAGCCGGGCAGCAGCGTGACCACCGGCTGCACACGGTCAAGGTCGGACAGGGTGTCGAAGCGGGGGACTTCCACGCCGTCCAGCTTGTAACCGGTGATGACCGGGATCTGCTTCATGCTGCTCAGCACGTCCAGCTTGGTCAGCGCGATCTTATCCGCACCCTGACATTGCAGGCCATAGCGGCTGGCAACGCAGTCAAAAGGACCCACCCGGCGGGGACGTCCGGTGGCTGCGCCGTACTCGCCGCCGGCCTTGCGCAGCTTTTCGTTCCACGCTTCGCCCATTGCGTTCTCTGCCGCAAAGGGGCCTGCGCCCACGCAGGTGGAGTAGGCTTTCAGCACGCCCACCACATGGTCCAGCTTGCAGTTGGGGATGCCCGCACCCAGCGGCGCGTAGGCCGCCAGCGTGTTAGAGCTGGAAGTGAACGGGAAGATGCCGTAGTCGATATCCCGCATTGCGCCCAGCTGCGCTTCCAGCACGATGCGCTTGCCGCTGTCGTGCGCCTGCTGCAAGAAAGCGCCCACATCACAGATGAAGGGTGCAAAGTACGCTGCCTGCTGCCTGCACCAGTTCAGCAGGGCATCGTAGCTCATGGGCTCCTGATGATAGCAGCCCGCCAGCTCCATGTTTTTGGCGTCCAGGATCATGTGCAGACGGTTCTGGGTGCGCTCCTCGTCCAGATGCAAAAGATCACCCAGACGCAGGGTCTTCTTGCGGTACTTGTCGCTGTAAGCGTAAGCAATGCCGCGCCGGGTAGAGCCGAACGCGCCGCCCTTTTTGGCAAGGCGGTCCTCTTCCAGCCCGTCCTGTACCTTGTGCCACGGCATGGAGATAGTAGCCTTATCGGAGAGTTTCAGGTTCTCCGGCTCCACCTTCACGCCGCGCGCCTCGATGGCCTCCATCTCTCCGGCCAGATGCTCGAGGTCGATCACCATGCCGGTGCCCAGCACGCAGGTCACCTCCGGGTGCAGGATGCCGGAGGGCAGCAGGTTCAGGATGAACTTGCCCTTCTCGGTCACAACGGTATGACCGGCATTGTTGCCGCCCTGATAGCGCGCAACGATATCGGCATTTTCGGCCAGCAGGTCGATGACGCGGCCCTTGCCCTCATCGCCCCAGTTGATTCCAGTAACAGCGGTCAGCATAAACTTCATTTACCTTCTTTTCGTTCTTGTTTCCTGTTCGCGGTGTCTATTATACGAGCGTGCAGAGAATATGTAAAAAGTATCCTGTGTATAGCAGCAATATGTTTTTTACATTGCAGAGGCTGCTGCCCGCATCCGGCACAGCCAAGCCGTAAAAAGCGCTTGCAATTCCGGCGCGCCGTGCTATGATACAAGAAGAGCATAAAGCCGCTTCTGCCGCTGGCCGCGCCGGAAGCCCGACAGGAAAGAGGGCCGCACCTATGTATGTGGACTGGGAATACTACAAAATCTTTTACTATGTGGCAAAGTATCAGAACTTTACCCGCGCGGCGCGGGTGCTGGGCAATAATCAGCCCAACATCACCCACGCCATGAACCGGCTGGAAAGCCAGCTGAACTGCGTGCTGTTCATCCGCTCCAACCGGGGCGTCACCTTAACGCCGGAGGGAGAGCTGCTGTATTCCCGCATTGCCTCAGCAGCGGTGCAGATACAGGATGCCGAGGAGGAACTGAGCGCCACCGCCACGCTGGAGCACGGTGCCATCAGCATCAGCACCACCGAGACCGCTTTGAACATCTACCTGTCCGAAAAGCTGCGCGCTTTCCATACAGAGTACCCGGGCATCCGGCTGCGCATCTCCAACCACTCCACTCCGCAGGCGGTGCAGGCGGTACGCAACGGCGAGGTAGATTTCGCCATCGTGACCACCCCCGCAGAGGTGGAAAACGGGCTGAAAATGGTAGAGCTGATGCCCTTTTATGAAGTCCTTGTGGGCGGAAAGACCTTTACGGCGCTGGCCAGCCAGACCCTGAGCCTGAAGGAACTGGCCGGTTATCCCCTGATCTGCCTGAACGAGGAGAGCATGACCCGCAGCTTTTACCGGCAATTCTTTCTGGAACATGACGCAGTGCTGAAACCTGACACCGAGGCCGCCACCACCGACCAGATGCTCACGCTGGTCAAAAGCGAGTTGGGACTGGCCTTTATGCCAGAGCCCATGGCAGCACCCCTGCTGGCCAGCGGAGAGCTGGTACAGCTGCACTTGCAGGAGATCATCCCCTCCCGCTCCATCTGCCTTGTCTACGACCATCACCGCCCGCTGAACACCGCCGCCCGGAAATTCCAGCAGCTGCTGACCAAGGTCGGGACACGGAGCGCAGAGCGTAAATAAAACCAATACTCCGGGCGTTATTACACGACTGCAATCCTAACGGTTTCTACAAAAGGCTTCCCCCGGTCGGGGGAAGCCTTTTGTTCCGACAGCTTTCAGCCAAAAAGGGCTGCTGCACCAATGATGTGCAACAGCCCCTTTTTTGTTATTTCCGGGCGCTCTGCGTCAGCTCCCGCTGCTCCTCCTGCAGCTCCTGCTTCAGGGTGCGGTCGATCTCCCGGGTCTCCTGCCGGATGGCGGTCAGGTCTTTTTCGATGACCGGGTTCTCTTCCAGTTCCTCCCGGATGAACATCAGCGTAAAGCTGACCAGCAAAAAGCAACAGGAGAGCCAGATGGCTCTGCCGCCCAGCTGCGCCGCGCTCTTGCTGCCCAGCCCTGCCCCCAACGCGAACAGGAATATGATGCCGAAGTAGCGCACCATCCTATCCTTTGCGTGGGGTTCATGGGACTTGCGCCAGATGCAAAAGGCCTCCACGCCGCTGCGCAGGTCGCCGATGCACATGGTACTGGCAAAGGCGTAGCCGTTCACCTTGCGGAAAGCCTGTACCTGCATGGCGCAGGAGAAGGAAACAATGGCGTTGGCCAGCAGGTTCTGCGATTGCGGCAGAAAGCCCACCGCGAACAGCAGCAGCACCTCGCCCAGCACCACCAGCTGCCGCCAGTGCAGCCGCTGCATCGCCTGAAAGTGCTCCCGCATTTTTTCCGCAGCCAGAACCCCCAGCGCAAAGGCGCACAACGGCACCAGATAGTGCAGCACCTTATCCCACCGGCCATCCATGATATTGGTGCTCAGCAGCACGATATTGCCGGTCTGGGCATTGGCAAACACCTTGCCCCGGAACAGATAGGTGTAGGCATCCTGCAAGCCGCCGGACAGCGAAAGGAACACCGCCGTAAGAAAGGACTCGGACATTTGCCCGTGATGCTTTGTTTTCATACTTGTACCCTCTTTTCGGGCTCTATTATAATACATTTTGCAGCAGTTTCTGATATCATTTTTACATACCGGCTATGTTTTCCGCTCCAAAAGACGCAAAAACCGCGGGTGTCCTTCCCTATTTCACCGCAATCTGTTAGAATAGGGAAAGAGAATATTGCATACAGGAAGGAGCTCTTATTATGAAGATCGCAATTCCCTACGAAAACGGTCAGGTGTTCCAGCACTTCGGCCACTCTGCGCAGTTCAAGCTGTACACCGCCGAGGAGGGCCGCATCACCGGTGCCGAGGTGGTCTCCACCGACGGGCAGGGGCACGGTGCACTGGTGGGCTTTCTGGTGCGCAACGGCGTAAATGTGCTGCTGTGCGGCGGCATTGGCGGCGGGGCACAGATGGCGCTGGCACAGGCCGGCATCCGGCTGTGCGGCGGCATTACCGGCGACGCCGACAGCGCTGCGGCGGCTTATCTTGCCGGCACGCTGGTCTTTGACCCCAACGCCCGCTGCACCCACCACGACCACGAGGAGGGTCACAGCTGCGGCTCTCATGCCTGCCACGCCGACAAGGGCGGCTGCACCGGTAGCTGCCACTAAAGGCCGCTCCCCTTTCCGGGCGGGACGATTTTGAATGCCCTCCGCTTGCGCTCTGGGCATAAGCTAAGGAAAAAATATTTATAATTTCGGAATACCGGAGCGTCTGCGGACGCTCCGGTATTCCATTTTCACAGGTGGGTCGTGGCTGAAAACGGCATTCGCAGCGCCGCTTTCTGCGAAAGCGCGGCGCTGCGGGTCAGCGTGCCAAATTTTCTTTACTGAAATCAAAAGCTTTGCACCATCCTGAGAAGAGTGCTCCTTTCCCGTGAAAAAAGGGGTTCAGGAAAGTCCGCGTTTGCGCAGCAATAAAAGCCCCAGTGAGGCTTTTAAGCGGCAGAGCGGTCTGCGCAAGCAGATGGAGGGGCTTTGCCCCGACAAGCTCCGCAGACTTTCCTGAGCCCCAAATTAAGAATAATTTTTCCGCTGACTATGCGCAAAGCAGCGCGGCGCGCATTTCAAATGGTTTTTCAGGCCTTCTCGATGGTGATGCTCCACTCGCTGGTCATGGCCTCGTCCGGCTCCAGAACCTCGTGCTTGCCTTCCTCGTTCACGCTGTTTGCCCAGCCGTTCCAAGGCTCCATGCAGACAAAGCTCTCGGCATCCTGCTGCCACAGCACGCCGTTTTCAAAGGTCTCGTCGGCGTCCACGGTCACCTTGTGGCCGTTGCCCTTGTCGGTCAGGGTCATGGGGAACTGCACGCCGGTCAGCAGACGGACAGAGTTGTCTGCGCCTTCCTTGCGGGTAAGAGTGATCTTTTCCGGGGCGGCGGGCTGCTCGCCCTTGGCGTTGTCAGAGCAGGTAGCGCACTTGATGTCGAACTCCACGTTCTCCAGCTTGGAGGCGGTAAAGTAGGGGTGGTAGCCAAAGCTAAAGGGCATATCGGTGCTGCCCTCGTTGATGACGGTCAGGCTGACCAGTGCCTTGTTGCCCTCCAGATTATAGTTGAGCAGCAGGGTGAAATCGAACGGGTAGAGGAACTTGGTCAGCGGGGTGGACTCCAGTGCCAGCGTCACGCCGTCCGGGCCAACGCTGTCCACTTCCCATGCGCACAGGTCGGCAAAGCCGTGGGTCTCCATGGGGTAAGCCTTGCCGTCAAAGATGTGCACGCCGTTATCCGGGTTGCCGCAGCTGGGGAACAGCACCGGCACGCCAAAGCGGGGACGGTTGCACTCCGAGAAATTGGGGCGGCGGGTCCAGACGAACTCCTCGCCGTCCAGCGTAAAGCTGGTGATCATACCGCCGCGCTCGGGGGTGATGGTGAGGGCGGTCTTTGCCTCGGGGTCGGTGATGACGTACTGCTCGTAGCAGGCGCCGTTCTCGGTGATGTACCGGGTGGTGATCTGATTCATAAGTAAAAGCCTCCTATTATTACCGCCGGGTCGCCCCGGCGGGTCATTCCTTGTGCTCGGTCTGCTCCGGCTGCTGTTCCAACTTCTGGAAGTAGTAATCAATGCCGTAGCGGATAAAATATTTGATCAGTTGTACTACACCATAAATGATAGCCGCATAAAGCAGCAGTGTCAACAGCAGTACCCCATTTGTGCCCAACATTCCATACACTTCCCTTCTTTTTATGCACAAAAAGGCCGCCGTACCGCTTTTTGCCGTACAGCAGCCCTTTTTCAGTTACAGAACCACGCCGTCCTTGAAGATGGAGATCTCGCGGAAGCCGTGCTTTTCCGCCTTGGTCTGCTCGCCGCTGGCCACGCGGATGACCAGATCCAGCAGATCCTTTGCAGCCTCGTCGATGGTCTTTTCACCGTCTGCGATGACACCGGTGTTGAAATCGATCCAGCCGCCCTTCTTCTCTGCCAGCGGAGTGTTGGTGGAGATCTTCAGGGTGGGAGCCGGAGCGGAGAACGGGGTGCCGCGGCCGGTGGAGAACAGGATCAGGTGTGCGCCTGCTGCCGTCATGGCGGTGGCGGAGACCAGATCGTTGCCGGGGCCGTAGAGCATATTCAGACCCTTGGTCACCACGGGGTCGCCGTAGCCGATGACGTCCATAATGGGGGCAGTGCCGCCCTTCTGCACGCAGCCGCAGCTCTTATCCTCCAGCGTGGTGATGCCGCCGGCCTTGTTGCCCGGAGAGGGGTTATCGTAGACCACCTCGTTGTGGCTGATGAAGTAATCCTTGAAGCCGTTGATCATGTGCTCGGCCTTGACAAAGACGTCATGGTTGATGCAGCGATCCATCAGGAAGCCCTCGGCACCGAACATCTCGGGCACCTCGGTCAGCACGGTGGAACCGCCGCGCTGGCCCATCATGTCGGAGAAGCGGCCGATGGTGGGGTTGGCGGTGATGCCGGACAGGCCGTCCGAGCCGCCGCACTTCATGCCCACCACCAGATCGGACACGGGGATGGGCTCACGCTTGAACTGACCGGCGTAAGCGGCCAGTTCCTTGAGGATATCGCGGGCAGCGGTGAACTCGTCGTCCACCTCCTGACAGGTGAGGAACTTCACACGGTCGTGGTCGTACTCGCCCAGCTCTTCCACGAACTGATCGTGCTGCAGGTTCTCGCAGCCCAGATGCAGCACCAGAACGGCGGCAGCATTGGGGTGGCGCACCAGCGCAGCCAGCAGTTTGCGGGTCTGTGCATGGTCATGGCCGGTCTGGCTGCAGCCGAAGGGATGGGTGAAGGTGTACAGGCCCTCGATGGAGCCGGTGACCAGATCCTGGTTGTCGGCAACGATCTTCTTGGCGATGTCGTTGACGCAGCCCACGGTGGGGATGATCCAGATCTCGTTGCGGATGGCAGCGCGGCCGTCCTTGCGGCGGAAGCCCATGAAGGTCTCCGGCTCCACCTTGGGCAGCGGGGCCAGATCCGGGGCGGGGTTGTAGCTGTACTCCACCTCACCGGACAGGTTGGTGTGCACATTGTGGGTGTGCATCCAGGTACCCGGCTGGGCGTCAGCGGTGGCATGGCCGATGGGGAAGCCGTACTTGATGACGTTCTCACCGTTCTTGATGGGCTTGACAGCCATCTTGTGGCCCTGGGGGATGTCCTCCAGGGCGGTGACGGCAAGGCCGTCCACTTCCACCAGCGTGCCCTTGGCAATGGGATGCAGGGCAACGACCACGTTGTCGATGGGGCTGATATGAATTGCCTGCGGCATAGTTGTTCTCCTTATCGTATCGCACAAAAGGGCTGCTGCCCAAAGCAGCAGCCCTTTGTTGTGCGGGTAGGTTGTTTTTTCAGGCTTACAGGCAGCTCTTGTAGGCAGCCTCAGCACCCTCGGTGCGGATCTTCTCGAGGTCTGCCAGAACAGCGGCCTCCAGACCCTCGATCTTGGTCAGATCCTGATCCCACATCT
>ERZ1673738.2824-NODE-2824-length-21123-cov-8.176096_pt1 | contig 21123 bp, 18 predicted proteins | sample MGYA00580198_ERZ1673738 | MGnify/ENA primary metagenome ERZ1673738 (study PRJEB41218, sample SAMN15661784) | gut metagenome | host: Homo sapiens | place: Canada: London | collected 2015-08-20/2019-03-30 | study: EMG produced TPA metagenomics assembly of...
TTGAGGATTATTGAGATATAAAATCAGGTAGCGGTCCTCCAATACCTAATTTCATATATCTCTACATCTCCTTAAAAAATCTTTGTTTTATGGGGTTTTGCGGCTTTTTTGGGCTTATGCCATTTTTACGCCATTTCTTCATTTGGATTTATAGGATTTCATCAGTCTATACTACAAAATTATAACAGATAGATTCTTTTCCCTCAAGGTGTTTTTTTAGAATTTTGTGGTCATATGATCTATCATTATACTGTATCCTAAGTCAAAACAGGAGGACACCCATTGGGTATCCTCCCGCCTCAAATATCTATTGGGTTTTCATCGCCTGGTCATGATATAACGGTCTTTATACTCCAACACGGCTATTTCTCCGTATATTATACCAAGTGCCGCTTCTATCGTCGCACGGTCGGTATTTCTCATATCAATTTCGGTCACTATGGTGCCGTCTTGCATCAGCAGCAGGCGGTCGCAGTAGCTTAGGGCAAAGTTGGGGTCATGCAGGGTGATAAGCCCCGCCTGCTGCCGCTCATGCAGCACCTCTCTTATTTTTCCCAGCACCATATGCCGGTTGACAAAATCCAGCGCGCTGTCCGGCTCGTCCATCAGCATCACCGGCGTATCCTGCGAAAGGGCGCGTGCCAGTATCACCAGCTGCTTCTGCCCCTCGCTTAAAGTAGCATAGTCCCGCCCTGCCAGCTCTGCCAGTCCCAGATGGGTCAGATGCTCCATGGCAATTCGGCGGTGTGCCTCCCCGGGGGAATCCAAAAGGCGCAGTCGGGCGTTGAAACCCATCAGCACGACCTCCAGCACGGTTTTTCCCATGATAGGACTGCCGCGCTGCGGGATATAGCTCATCAGGCGGGCGCGGCTTTTTTCGTCCAGATGGGTGGTTTCGGTCTCCCCCACCATACAGCTGCCCTCTTTCATCGCCAGCAGGCCGCAGGCGGCGCGTAGCAGGGTGGTCTTGCCGCAGCCGTTCAGCCCCAGCAGCGCGCAGAATTCCCCGCCTTCTACCGCAAGGGAAGCGCCGCGGACAATTTCCCTGCTGCCATATCCGGTGTGGATATTCCGCAAAGAAAGCAATGCACTCATACCTTGCCCTCCTTGCGCTTACACATAAAGTACACCAGCACCGGCACACCAATAATGGTAGTAAGAATACTGATGGGCAGCCCACCGGCATACAGGCTGCGGGCAAAAATATCTGCCACCAGCATTACGGCAGCGCCCACCATGGCGGAAAGCACCATAGTATCGGTATTTTCCCGTTTTATCATCATGCGCGCGATGTGTGGGGCGATGAGCCCGATAAAGGAGATCAGCCCCGTAATGCTGACGATTGAGGCGACCAGCAGGGTAGAAAGGGTAAGCACCGTCAGCCTTACCCGATACAGCCGCACTCCCAGTGTTCGGCATTCCTCTTCATTCAAAGAGAGAAGCCCCACCTGACGGTGCAGCAAAAACAGCCCCACAAAACCGATCAGCCAGAACGGCAGGATAGAGAGCACCTTGGAGGCTGTGACACCCGCAAAAGAGCCCATCGTCCAATATTCGATGGCAGCCAGGTTGGACTCGCTGTCGGCGTAGTACTTCAGCAGCATAATGACCGACTTGGCGACCGCCGAGATAACGATACCCGCCAGCACATAGGTGGCGGTGGTATTGGCACGGGTCGCCCGCACCAACAGCATCACAAACGCCACGGCAAGCAGCCCGCCCGCGAAGGCGCCCAACGCAATGCCGCCCACGCCGATGCCGACACTGACGATGGCAATGGCGGCGCCCAGATTGGCACCGCTGGAAACACCAATGATATCGGGGGACGCCAACGGATTGCGAAAGATCATCTGATAAACGGAGCCGGCAACGCCCAGCCCCGCGCCAGCCATCACACCCATGCAGGTACGGGGCAACCGCAGCGTGAAAAAGACCTTGCGGGTCATGGCGCCGACCTCCCCACCGGTCAGGATAGAAATGATCTCCCGTATCGAAATGGGGTAATTGCCGATGCAGATGGAGGCAATAAAGCCCACGGCAATGCACGCCCCTACCAGCCAGTAGGAGCGGATCACGGGTTTTCGGTTTTGCAGCATGGTTTCCTGCATGTTATCTCCCTCTAATTCCACAGTGGGCTTATTGTACCGCATACGCCGTTAAAAAGCAAACAACGGGCAGAAAAAACGGGATACCGCACGCAGCAGTATCCCGTAGGTCATTCCAAAGAGGAATCAGGCTGCCTGATCCAACGCAACATGGAAGCTGTAGAAGGTGGAGTAGAACTCATCGGCATCTGCGGCAAACTGCTCGGCGGTGTACAGCTCGGGGTGCAGGGTATGCAGCATCCACAGGGTACCCAGGATACCGGAGGGAACGGGGGAATCCCAAGCCTCAAAGCCGACAGGCATCTGATAAACGGCACCGTTCTTCACGGCGGTCACATCGGCAAAGGTGGCGTTGTTCAGCACATCCTCTGCGGTGTAGTCAGGGCTGCTTACGGCAAAGTTATCGGTGGGGATCACGATAACATCGGGGTTCATGGTCAGGAAGGTTTCGTTATCGATATCGGTCCAGGAGGTACCCTCCAGTACATCACCGGCGTTCTTGCCGCCCGCGGTGGTGATGAGGGAAGCCTGATACATCTCCTTGGGGGCGGTGCGCAGGATATCGCTGGTGCTGCCGATATATACAACGGGCTTCTGCTCATCGGTCAGGTCCTTGGTCAGCTCGGCCACTGCCGCCAGCTTGGTGTTGTAGTACTCGATCAGCGCGGTCGCTTTCTCCATGCTGTTGGTGGCGGTGCCGATGAGAGTGAACATCTCCATCAGCTGCTCATGGCTTTCCGGCAGGACCAGCAGGGTGGCAATGCCCATCTCGGAAAGGGTCTGGGCGGTGTCCTTCTGCTTCATGGGCAGGATAACGAGATCGGGGTTGGCATTGACGCAGGCTTCCAGGTCAAAAGCCTTGGCGGAGCCGACATTGGGCAGGTCGATAAGGGCGGGAGCCGCCAGCTTGTAAATGGGGCGCTTGGCGGATTTATCCTCGATGCCGACCATCTTATCGGAAAGTCCCAGCGCGATGCAGGCGGAGGAGGAAATGTAGTAGCCGGAAACGATGCGCTCGGGCTCTTTCTCCAGGGTAACTTCGCGGCCGGCCATATCCGTCACGGTAAGGGGATAGGTGATGGCAGGGGTGGGATCGGGAGTAGGTTCCGGATCGGGGGTGGGGGCAGGTTCATTGCCGCAGGCGGCAAAGGAAGCCGCCATGATGACTGCCAGCAGCAGTGCCAGCAGTTTGTTCATACGCTTCATAAATCTTCTTTCTCCTTTTATCTAATTGTAGAATAGCGTACCGTTATTCTACTTCATGTTAAACCGTTTGTCAATATGGAATGAAAGGACTGAATCGTTTCGCGGTTCAGCATAATAAGCGCTGGATGTCCCGCGCGCTTATCCGCTGGTCAGCATTCCCGCAAAATCCGGGATAAACAGAAAACCGGTCCGGAACACCTTGCTTTGGTGTTCCGGACCGGCAGCTATTTGCCTATTGCATATGGGGCAGGACTTACACTCTCGCCATAGCCTCTTGGAAGTCCTTCTGATCGCAGAAGATCTCCTGCTTGTAGGGGTTCTTCTTCTGGGCCTTTGCCCGCTTGATGATGGAAGCCAGGATGACCACATTTACCACCAGCGCAATAATAGCCACAACGCCCTGCGCAGTGGGGTTCGCCGCCGTGGGACGAACTGCGGGGTTCATAAAGCCATCGGCGTAGACAGAAGTGATGGTGGTAAATACGCTATTATCCTGGAACAGCGGGAATACCTGGGCAAACATGCACCACAGGGCCAGGGTGTTAGCACGGTTCTGGATCCAGCCGCCCTTGTTCCAGAAGTGGTTGGCAAAGGTGGGGGCCAGCAGCAGCGCCAGACCGCAGTACCAGGAGTGGGTGGGCAGGCAGTTGTAGGTGTACTCAAAGTTCCACAGGTCATAGGCCAGGATGTAGCACCAAGTCATATCAGGCCACAGCATGTCTTTCTTGTCTTTGGAAGAGTAGATGCCCCACCAGGCGGTCATGCAGAAAATGTTAATGATACCGGCAATGCCGTTCACCCAGTTCCACCAGCCGCCGTACAGCCACACATTCTCGGAAGAGAGCCACCAGCGGTCGCCGAATTCCATCATGGCCTTGGCGCCGCGGATGCCGGATTCAAAGTCACTGGCCACAGCGATGAGAATATTGATGGCAACAATGGCAAAGGGGAATACCTTGAACCAGTCGGTCTTGCCGATGCTCCACTTATATTTCAGCATCATAAAGCCGATGCAGCCCGCGGTGGCGGCATACAGCTTGGCATAGTGGAACCAGCTGTTCATGTTGGTGTAGGTCTGGTTGTTCAGTGCCCACTCGGCGCCATTGGCTGCGCCGATATAGATGGCGATAAAATACACTGTCAGCACAGCAGGCAGCGCCAGGAAGCAGATGATACCACCGGTCTTGGTGCGGCGGGCAAATTCATTGGCCAGCACCAGGCCGGTGAACACCAGCACGAAACCCAGCAGCTGATAGCCGGCAGTCTCGCCGTAGAGTTGGAATAACATGTTACATTCCTCCTGTTGATTTTTTGGAAACCCTCATAGTAACCTCACGGGCCGCAAAGCCTGGCCTATCTGGCCATACCAGATGGAACAGACTTTATTACCCGCCCCGAATATATCACGATAATTCATAAATGTCAATCATTTAACAAGAGAATTTCGTATAAAATGGTTGAAAAATTCAGCAAATTATCCTAAAATAGAGAAAAACGCCTTTGTGGTATGTGGCCATACCACAGCGCTGCTTAAAAAGGGGAACCTGTCATGGAATTTGAAAAACTCATATCTCCCTCCCTCAAGGAGCTCTTTATCAGTAATATCGAAGCCAAGATTCTTTCCGGTGAACTACCGGTGGGACAGCAGCTCCCCCCGGAGCGCCAGCTGGCTCAGTCGATGGGGGTCAGCCGTGCGGTGGTCAATAGCGGCATCGTGGAGCTGGAAAACCGCGGCTTTTTGGATGTCCGTCCCCGGGTGGGCACCTTTGTCGCCGATTACCGCCGGGCCGGCACGATGGAAACTCTCAAATCCATTATGACCTATAACCGCGGCCGGCTGCGTAACGAAGAGATCCGTTCCATTCTGGAGGTGCGGGATGCCCTAGATAAGCTGGCCGTCGCTGATATCATCCCTCATGTCACCGAATTGGATAACATGCTGCTGCTGGAAAAAGTAGAAGCCATTCGTCAGGCAAGGGATAACCGTCAGGCGGCGGAGGCTGCATTTGCCTTCCAGCACGAGCTTGCCATGCTCAGCGGCAATACCCTGCTGCCGCTCATCTTCCGATCGTTCTATTCCTCGGTGCTGGTCCTGTGGGAGCGCTTCTGCGCCTTACATGGTATCGATACTCTGTATCAGACCAGCTGCCGCCTGTGCGGCCATATTCGAGATAAGGATATCCCCGGCGCCGTCGCCTGGATTGACTACTGCACCCGGGAGACCGTTTCCGGCAGCCGCTGCATCTACTACTAAACACACATACAAGCGGCACAGCCCGCCCCCAAAAGGAGCCATGGCTATGCCGCTTTTCTCATTCTCCCGTTTCTTCGGGGATGTCATTTTCTATCGTTCGGATCAGTTTGGCCGGCACCCCGCCCACAAGGCTGTTATCCGGCACATCCTTTGTCACCACCGCGCCTGCGGCTACTATCACATTGTTCCCTATGGTCACGCCGGGCAGGATGGTCACATTCCCGCCGATCCACACATCATTGCCGATGGTCACCGGTATGGCCACGCTCAGGTGTTTCCGCCGTCCCATAGGGGAGATGGGATGGTTGACGGTGGCGATCAGGGTGTGCGGACCAATCATAACATAGTCCCCGATACGCACCGGCGCACGGTCCAGTATGGAAACATTATAGTTGGCAAAAAAGTTCTTTCCAATAAAAATGCTTTTTCCGTCATCGCAGCTGAAATAGGGCATCACGGCGGCGTTTTCTCCCACGCTGCCAAAAAGCTCCCGCATCACAACCGTCCGCTCCTCTTTGGCCTCCTTGGGCAGCGCGTTCAGCCTGCGGCACAGCGTCATTGCCCGCAGCTTCAGGGCGTCTATTTCCGGTGCCCACATGTCATATTCCAGACCGGCGTGCAGCTTTTCCAGTTCCGTCATTTCGTTTCCTCCTTCTCCTTCAGGCTCGCCGCCAATAGGCAAAACCGCCGCCCCGTTTAGGGACGGCGGTTCTCTTTTCAGAATACGCCCGGGCCTGTGCGGGCATGGCCTGGCACAGCTTTGCCCTTATCTTAGCCCAGCTTCTCCAGCGCGGTACGGATGCGGCGCAGCGTCTCCTCGCGGCCCAGCACCACCGCCAGCTCTATGCCGCCGCCGGGGGTAAACTGCTTGCCGGAAACGGCCACACGCAGCGGATACAGCAGCCAGCCGTTCTTCACACCCAGCTTTTCTATCTCCGCAAAGAGCGCCGCATGGATCGCCTCGGCGTTCCACTCCGGCAGGTTTTCCAGAATAGGCAGGACGGCGGTCAGCGCTTCCCGGGCGGTCTCGGGGGTGGTCTTCATCTTCTTGCTGGTATACAGCTCAATGTCATAGTCCGGCAGCGCATCAATGAAGTCCACCTGCTCCGGGATGTCACTCAGCGCCTCGCAGCGGGTCTGCAGCACGGTGCACAGCTCCCGCAGGTCGGCGGTCTCACTCTTCACCGTCTTGCGGATCCAGGGCAGCGCCTTCTCGTAGAATTCCTCAGGGGAAAGCTTGCGGATATACTCGCCGTTGATGTAGCGCAGCTTCTGCATGTCAAAGATCGCCGGGCTCTTGGTGATGCCGGAGATATCAAAGATCTTTACCAGCTCCTCCAGCGAGAAGATCTCCTGGTCACCCTTGGGGCTCCAGCCCAGCAGCGCAATGTAGTTGAGGATGGCCGGGGTCAAAAAGCCCATCTGCACCAGGTCCTCGTAGGAGGCGTCGCCGTGCCGCTTGGAGAGCTTGTGGGTGGCGTCCCGCATGACGGGCGCGCAGTGAATGTATTTCGGAATCTCCCAGCCGAACGCCTCGTACAGCAGGTTGTACTTGGGCGCGGAGGAAAGATACTCATTGCCGCGGATCACATGGGTGATGCCCATGGTGTGGTCGTCCACCACATTGGCAAAGTTATAGGTTGGCATGCCATCGCCCTTGATGAGGATCTGATCGTCCAGCGTGCTGCATTCCACGGTCACATCGCCGTACACCTCGTCGTGGAAGGTCACGGTCCCCTCAGTGGGCACCTTCTGCCGGATGACATAGGGGATACCCGCCGCCAGCTTCTCGGCGACCTCCTCCTTGGAAAGATTGCGGCAGTGACCGTCATAGCGGGGTGCCATGCCGGAGGCCTCCTGCACCTTACGCACCTCGTCCAGCCGCTCCTTATCACAGAAGCAGTAGTAGGCGTGACCGCTTTCCACCAGCTGCTCGGCGTATTTCTTAAACATACCCATTCGCTGGCTCTGGATATAGGGGCCCACCGGGCCGCCGATATCGGGACCTTCGTCCCACTGCAGACCGGTTTCCTTCAGCGTCTTATAGATGATCTCCACGGCGCCTTCCACCTGGCGCTCCTGGTCGGTGTCCTCTATCCGCAGCAAAAAGCGTCCGTTGTTGCTCTTTGCTACTAGATAGGCAAACAGCGCTGTCCGCAGGTTGCCCACATGCATATAGCCGGTGGGGCTGGGGGCAAAACGGGTCCGTACATGGTCAAATTGGAACATAATACATCTTCCTTTATCTTCAGTAGTATCTCATAGGAGTTTACCCTATATTTTTACCCATATATACTACCGCCAACAGCCCCTCACTGTCAAGGAAAAACTGTGCTGTTCGCCCCAATGGGGGAGAGACGCCGCAGGGGAATGGCAGGCGCCGCTGCCGCGGGGCCGTCCTCGGCCAACCGGCGGCCCGCGCCCCAGCCCCCGCGACCCGCTTTTCCGCCGGTAAATTGCAAAAAGGGCGGTCCCGCCTTACGGCGGGACCGCCCTTTTTCTGTTACCACTTATTATATACTTTTTCCGCAAAGCCCAGCAAATTCTCGATCTTCAGCACCCTGCCGTCATCCAGCGTCGCCGTGCCGTTAAAGTAGCCGAACACCTGATGCTGGTCGCTGCAAATAATACCTACATTGGTGCAGCTCGCACGGTCCAGCACCGGGGTAAAGTCCATCTCAAACCGCCCATCGCTGCTGGTGAATTTCCACGGGCTCATAAAGTTGTCCTTGCCGTCCTTCTGCGGGATCAGGAAGGTCAGCTGCTCCAGCTTGTGCGCCGTGCCATCGTAGAACAGCATATTCTCGCTGGCGGCACTGGTATCGCCAAAGCCATACCCGATATTAAAGCCAAAGGGTCTGCCCTCCACTGTGCCGTTGCCGCTGCCCCAGTACCAGGTGTTTTTGTAGGTCCACACGCCCCGCCCCCAGTCCAGCGTGGCATAGCTTTCCTCGGGGTCAAATTCGATCACCTGCCCGTCAAATTCCACCCGGCCGGCGGCTCTCATGCAGTTGATCTTCTGGTTGTAGTAAAAGGCCTTCTTATCCTCCGCAAAGGGGGTGACAATCACCATGGAATCCTCCGGCTCTTCCGTCAGGGTAAATTCCGCCGCGATCGGCTTTTTATTCATAAAATTCTGCACCCAGGCCGTCAGCTTCCGGGTACCGTCCGGCAGCACCTTAAAGCAGAAATCAGCGTTTTTGCGCTTCACCGCCACATCTCCCTCGGCGCTGCTGGCAGGGAAACCGGTCTTTCCGCCAGGGAAAGGATAGATGATATTGCAGGTGTGTTCCCACGGCCGACTAAAATCCAGCAGCGAGAAGCCCAGCAGTCCCATGTAGCTGTTGTCGTCTATGGTCAGCGCCACACCCCACCTTCCGTTCATGATCAGGTAGTAGTCCCATTCCTTGATGCGGTGAGCCGCCGCCTTGATCGCCCGGCGGTCGTATGCCTTGATGAGACGGCGGGCATAGCCCGCTTCGCACAGCTCGCCCCGTTCGTTCAGCAGCGGGCCGGCGTTGGTCAGTTCTTTCTGCATGGGGTGCCTCCTTCGTTCTGTCATCAGTTTTAGCGGAGAACCGGTTTTTCGCGGGGGTGCCTTTTCGCAGAACCTCTGCAGGGAGCCGGCCCCACCCGCCCCCTGCATCAGCTCCAGTCAGATCTTACACCTTGGCGGCAGCCTTGTTCAGCGCCTCCATCAAGGCAGGCACATCAATGCCATGGGCCAGGGCACCCTGCTCAATGTTCTCAAAGTGGGCGGCGGCGCAGCCGATGCACCCCATGCCGAAGCGCTGCAGTACCTCTACAGTAGCAGGATATTTCTGTACGATCTCCATGATGCCCATATCTTTTGTAATCAGCATAATTTATTATCTCCTTGCAGTTAAATTGGGGGAGGCAAACTCCCCTCCCTTAGTATAGTTATTTTTCCCCTATTTGTAAACAGAATCCGAACTTTTTTGCAAAGTCCCCCGTTCTGCCCGCCCGTTCATTGACAAGCGCCGCCGCCATGGTGTAAAATGATGCGGAACAAAGCCCCCGCCGGGGCCAATTTACAAGAAAAGGCACGAGGAACATTATGAAAACGACAACACGCCTGCTGGCCCTGCTGCTGGCACTCTGCATGGTATTTGCCTTTGCCGCCTGCGGCAAAGACCCCAGCGACCCCACCGATCCGACCGATCCCAGCAATCCCACTACCCCCACCGATCCTGATAACCCCAATCCCGATGAGCCCTCCAAGGAGGAGATCCTCAAGGAACTGCAAAAGACCATGCTGGAAAATACGCTGGCCATGCAGCAGAAGAACAAGGATACCATCGGCTGGCTGTATATTGATGGCACCACCGTCAATGATGTGGTGGTCAAGGTCAATTATAACGATGATAACAAGTACTACCTGCGCCGCAATGCCAATGGTGAGAACGATAACGACGGCTGCTACTATGCCGATTTCCGCTGCACCAGCGGCAATCGCTCCACCATCTCGAAGAATACCGTCATCTACGGCCACAATCTGGGCCGGGCCGAAAATGCCCTGCTGACCGATTATCAGAACCACGCAAACGGCCCCAAGTTCGCTCAGCTACTGAAGTATCAGGACGAGGAATTTGCCAAGACCCATCCTTATATCTACTACTCCACCATCGAAGAGGACATGGTCTGGCAGGTATTTGCGGTATTCTACACCGATATCAAGTTCGACTACATCAACCCCAACCCCGCCGATGCCACCTTCAATAGCCTCATCAAAAAGGCCCAGGATCTTTCCTTCTACGATTATGATGTGGAAGTGACCAGCAACGATAAGATCCTCACCCTCTCCACCTGCACCTACCGTCTGGCGGATGATACCAAGCTGCACTATCCCAATGACTACCGCTATGTTGTCATGGCCAAGCTGCTGCCCGCCGATGCCGTGCTGGAGGATACCGTTTCCCTCACCGTCACCAAGAACGCCCCGGTAAAACCCGCCGGCGAATAATGCCCCATCCAATAAGGCCCCTTTCCCACCGGGAAAGGGGCCTTTCGCGTTCCCCTAAAGCCTCCCCAGTGTAAGGAGTGTGACACTGCACCATCCAAAAGCCTCCCCTGTGTAAGGGAAGGTCTCAGCCGATCGGCTGACGGAGGGGTTGTTGGCGCAAACTATGGCCAAGTTTCTTTTCGCCTTCGGCGTCGCATTGTCACCACAGGGTAACAGCCTGTACGCCTCGCCGGCGTGGCCCTACTTTTCTCTGAAGAAAAGTAGGCAAAAGTCATTTAGGGCTCCGCCCTAAAAACCCGACGCTCGTCGGACGCAACCTCCGCTTGAGTCGAGCTGACCCTGCGCTTTGCTTCGGGCAGCCCTCCCCGCTGCGGTGCGTCCTCCTCTCCCCATTTACCCCGCCCGGAAGCGCTACGCATTCCCGGAGCGGGATGAGACGACGCTTATAAGGTTGATTTTTAATTCGGTTCCTGCTGAATCCAAAATAAAATGCGCCGCAGGCCCCTTGAGAGCGTATCTGCGGCGCTGTACGGACGATGCTTTGCATCGTTCGTATCCAGCCGCAGCTTAAGCGTTAGGGGGCCTTGGGGCACAGCCCCAAGTGTGTTTTGCCTACTTTTGTACACACAAAAGTAGGCCCCCGCCGGGTAGGCGTACAGACTATGCCTTTGCAAAAGGCTCCATGCCGCCGAAGGCGACTACAATCTTGACCCAAAAATTCTTTTACACACTTTCATCCGAAAAAAGCAGCCCCGCCGGGCAGGCGTGCAGATTAAAACCTTTTATAAAACTATGCGCCGCCGCCAGGCGACTACAATCATAGCCTAAATATCTTTTGCCTGCTTTTCTTCACAGAAAAGCCCCCGCCGCCGGGCCGCCGCAAAAAAGAAAGCCCCCGCCATACGGCAGGGGCTTCGCTTGTCTTTTGTGGTTTGGGAATTACAGCTTGCCCAGCTTGGTGCGGCAGCTGCGGCAGACATACTTGTCGTCATAGGTAGCCAGCTCTTCCTTGGAGCCGCAGAAAATGCAGCAGGGCAGGTACTTCTTAAGAATGACCTGATCACCGTCTACATAAATTTCAACATCACTGTGGATGTCGATGCCGAGGGTGCGGCGAAGCTCTACAGGGAGAACGATACGGCCGAGGTTGTCAACTTTTCTTACGATGCCGGTGGATTTCATGGTACAGGTTCCTCCTTAATAAAGTTAGGTGGTTTGCTGGCGGTTTACAATATCTTCTAATATTCTCGCTTTTTCTCTACCTTGCTACTAAGTGTACTATTATTTTCCATGAAATTCAAGAGGTAATTAGCACAATTTCGCAAATCTTGTGGATAATTTTTGCCCCTAATTTGCCGCTTTTTTGGTTATTGTTGCTAAAATTGATAAAATGCGCACAGATTCCGTTATTTTACATAATTCGATAAAACACATCAAAAAAGGAAAACATTAGCGCAATACGCTCCCGTAAGGAGAAAAAGATGTTGATAAATCATCTCTACTCCCTAAAAAATGAAGAAAGGAGCTCCGCCCATGATGAACGGTATCCTTACCGCCCTGCTTATTTTTTCGGTCGTCACCGCGGCCTTCACCGGCCGGATAGAAGCGCTCTCCGCCGCGGCGCTTTCCGGCTGCGGGGAAGCCGTAAGCCTGGTCATTGCCCTCACCGGTATGCTGTGCCTGTGGAGCGGCCTGATGGAAATTGCCCGCCGCTGCCGCCTTACGGAAGCATTGGCCCGGCTGCTGCGTCCTCTTACCCGGTGGCTGTTCCCCACGGTGCCGCAGGGCAGCCCCGCCATGCAGGCCATCTCCATGAATCTTTCCGCCAATCTGCTGGGTCTGGGCAATGCCGCTACTCCCCTGGGTCTTGCCGCCATGCGGGAGCTGCAAAAGTTGAATCCCCATAAGGACAGCGCCAGCAATGCCATGGTCACCTTTGTAGCGATGAATACCGCCTCCCTCCAGCTTATCCCCACCACCTGCGCCGCGCTGCGGCAGCAGGCCGGCTCCGCCGCCCCTATGGAGATCCTGCCGGCGGTATGGCTCACCGGGCTTTCGTCCCTGGCCGTGGTCCTGCTGCTGGACCGTCTGCTGCGCGGGAAGTCCCACCAGCCGGAATAAAGGCAGGCCCGTGCAGGGGGTGGGCGCCCGCAGGGCAAACCGCCCTTCCGGGCGGTTTCGGTGGCCTTCGGCCGCCGGCTCCGGCCCAGCCGGAGCGCTCTGCGGGCGCCCTTCACCCCATCCGCGAATTTCATCAAAAGGGAGGGCATTCCATGTCATTCAGCGCCTGGTTCATCCCGCTGCTCATCACCGGCCTGTTCAGCTGGGGCCTCTGCTCCGGCGTGGATGTGTTCGATTGCTTTTTGCAGGGAGCCAAAGAGGGGCTCAAAACCGCCGCCTCCATCACCCCGGCCTTGGTCTGCCTGCTTACGGTGGCCACCATGTTCTGCCACAGCGGCGCCCTGGATGTCCTCACCGGCTTCCTTCGCCCCGTTACTCAGCTTATCGGCTTCCCGGCGGAGGTACTGCCATTGGCCCTGCTGCGGCCGGTCTCCGGCAGCGGCGGTACCGCCCTGCTGCACCAGCTGCTGGGGGAATACGGCCCGGATAGCTTTATCGGGCGGGTAGGCAGTGTGCTGGCCGCCGCCTCAGAGACCACCTTCTACGCTATCGCGGTCTACTACGGCGCGGTGGGGATCCGCCGTACCCGCCACACCATGGCCGCTGCCCTCACCGGGGATCTGACCGCGGCGCTGGTCAGTGCCCTTGCGATCCGCTTGCTGCTGGGGGTGTGACCTGCCTCATCAGAGGGAAACGGTATCCAGATAATGCAGGAAGAAGCTGCCGTCCGGCCGTGTCATTACGGAGAAACGGGTCCGGAAGTCCCCAATTTTATAGGGATTTTCATAATATACATTGCCGTGCAGTTCGTAACTGACGCTTACCTCGGATTTTTCCCGATCAATTTGAACCTCCGTGTTCCTGCACACCGGAGTATTCCCCCATCCAAAGCCGGACCAAAACACATACTCCCCGGTTTCGGGAACATAGGTATCTTCACCAAACTCATAATCCGGAATATCAAACACCTCCTCGGCCATCTGCTGTATCTTTTCTTTTGGAAAGTGGTAACACCCCTCATCATCCATGGTGACAAAATCATGGTACAGGTATTTCTCCTCCTCCATGAACATTACCGTACTTAAAATAAAAAGATGGACCTGCCGGTCCTCCAACGGATAGGCGGAGCTCCCCAGGATATCTCCAGAGTAAAAGGCAAAGTTGGTCAGCTGCGCGGTCAGAACCTCCGAGGAGGCCTGCAGTTCCTCCTGCATTGCGTCCCAGTCCAATGCGGACTTTCCCTGCGGGGCGTTGCCGACGCAGGCGCAAAGGCTAAAGCAAAGTGCCAAAGCGATTGCGAGTGATAGCATCTTTTTCATGGCGTTTTCTCCTGTATGTTTTTGCCGCTGCGGCAGGTTTTCTATCATTTTACCATGGGTGCCGCAGGTGGGCAACGGAAAATTTTAGGGCGGTGACGCCTGTTCCTTGCCAGCGTCCGCCCTCCTCACAATTTTTTAACAAAATCGCCACATTCGGCGCTATGCAAAAGACCCCGCCGGTGCTATAATATAAATTAGAATACTATGACCTGTAAGGAGGAAATAGCAATGATGGACAAGATCCTGGTAGCCGATGACGACCTGAATATCTGCGAGCTGCTGCGCCTGTACCTGGAAAAGGAGGGCTTCGAGGTGGTAATGGCCCACGATGGCGAAGAAGCCGTGGCCAAGTTCGAGAGCGAAAAGCCCTCTCTTATCCTCCTGGATATCATGATGCCCAAGCTGGATGGCTGGCAGGTTTGCCGGCAGATCCGCCAAAAGAGCGATTGCCCCATCATCATGCTCACCGCCAAGGGCGAAACCTTCGATAAGGTGCTGGGCCTGGAGCTGGGCGCCGATGACTATGTTGTCAAGCCCTTCGATACCAAGGAGATCGTGGCCCGCATCAAGGCCGTGCTGCGCCGCAGCAGCCCCGTCGGCACCGCCGAAGGTGAGGTCAAGGAGGTCAGCTACGATAAGCTCACCGTCAATATGACCCGCTACGAGCTCAAGGTGGATGGCAAGGTCGTGGATGCCCCGCCCAAGGAGCTGGAGCTCCTGTTCCACCTGGCCAGCCACCCCAACCGCGTATTCACCCGCGATCAACTGCTGGATGAGGTCTGGGGCTTCGAGTACTACGGCGACAGCCGCACCGTCGATGTCCACATCAAGCGCCTGCGTGAAAAGCTGGAAGGCGTCAGCGATCAGTGGAGCCTCAAGACCGTTTGGGGCGTCGGCTATAAGTTCGAGGTCAAGGAATAAGAATGAACAAATCGCAGAAAACCCTGATGGGCAAATACTACTCGGTATGCTGCGCCATTATTCTGCTCAGCATGGTGCTGGTCGGCTCTATCTTCATGGTGCTGGCCAATGACTATCTGCGGGAAGAAAAAATCAGCCTGCTGGAGAAAAATGTGACCCAGGCCGCCCGCCTCACCATGGAAAATTACGCCGCCCACGAGTACCGCTATGTCAGCAGCGATACCCTGCAGCCGGTGTATGCCGTGCTGGGCTCCGCCATCGAGGCCGACATCTACCTTTCCGATAACAAGGGCGATATCCTCATTATGGCCCATACTACCGAGAGCGCCATCCCCCAGTCGGTGCCGCAGGCTGTCCTGGATAGCCTCTCCAAAACCGGCAGCTATCAGGGCTCCGTGGTCATGGCCGGTACCGGGGAAGACCCCCAGTACGCCGTGGCCACCCCCGTGGTGGATGAAAACGGCCTTCTGGTGGGTGCCGTTATGGCCACCGCCCGGGCTGCCAACCGTGCTCTGGCCGGCGATATGCTCCAGATGTTCCTCATCGCGGCCATCGTGGTGCTGGTGGTCAGCTTTATCGTCATTTATTTTGTCACCACCAGCCTGGTAAACCCCCTGCGGCAGATGGCTGCCGCCACCCGTGCCTTCGCTAAGGGCGATTTCTCGGTCCGGGTGCCGGTGGAGGGCGATGATGAGATTGGGCGGCTGGCCTCCGCCTTCAATAACATGGCCACCGAGCTGGCCCTCACCGAATCGGTGCGCCGCAGCTTTACCGCCAATGTCAGCCATGAATTAAAAACCCCCATGACCACCATCGGCGGCTTTGTCGATGGTATCCTGGATGGCACCATCCCGCCGGAGCGGCAGAACCACTATCTGCGCATCGTCTCCAGTGAGGTCCAGCGCCTTTCCCGCCTGGTGCGCAATATGCTCACCCTCAGCCAGATCGAGGCCGGCGAGCGCACCATCCAGCCCACCGAGGTGGAGATCACCTCCCTTGTCACCAATACCCTGCTGGGCTTCGAGCAGCGGCTGGAGGAAAAGCACATCGAGGTGGAGGGGCTGGATACCGACCGCTACTGGGTGCTGGCTGATGCCGACCTCATCCAGCAGGTGGTGTATAATCTCATCGATAACGCCGTCAAATTCGTCAATGAAGGCGGCACACTTTCCTTCGACTTTTATACCGAGGGCGAGAATATCATGGTAGCGGTGCGCAATACCGGCTCCGGCGTCCTGCCGGAGGAGATCCCGCGGCTCTTCGACCGGTTCTATAAGACCGACCGCAGCCGCAGCCTGGATAAAAATGGCGTGGGCCTGGGGCTTTCCATCTGCCGCACCATTATGAATGTCCACGAGGGCGAGATTTTCGTCCGCAGCCAGCCCGGGGAATACACCGAGTTTGTATTCGGCCTCAAGGCCGACCCCGCCCACTACAAAAAAGGCGTCAACCGCAAAGCCCCTATGGTAGATGCCAGCTTTACCACATTGCCGGCGGCCCCCGCTGCCGGCCGGGAGGAGAAACAGCATGAGAAACCGCAGCAATGACAGCAACTACCACTGGGATTACCAGGATTACCGGGGCAACTACGGCCAAAGTCCCGCTCGCGCCCGGAAAAGCAGCGGCCTGAAGTACTTCCTCATCGCCATGGGGGTGGTCATCCTGCTGGTGGGGGCGCTGTGCGTCGGGGCCTCCGTCTGGGGCAGCAAGCCTGCCCCGCAGCCGGATCAGGATTCGTCCATCGGCAATGAGCTGGAGCACCTGCCGGAGATCGACCAGCAGAACAAGCCGGAGGATAATGTGCCGGATACCACCGAAGACGGCCTTTTGACTCCCGCCGGCATCTATAAAAAGTGCGCCCCCTCGGTAGTGGGCATCATCACCTACGGCAGCAGCGCCACCGCGCAGGGCAGCGGCATCATCCTTTCGGAAAACGGCTACATCATCACCAATGCCCATGTGGTCAGCGGCGGCGAAAAGTTCGAGGTCGTGCTGCAAAATGGCGATAGCTATGATGCCACCGTCATTGGGGCGGATAACCAGAGCGACCTGGCTCTGCTTAAAATGCAGAACCCGCCCGAGGGGCTGGTCGCGGCTACCTTCGGCAACAGCGATGAGCTGGAGGTCGGCGAAATGGTGGTCGCCATCGGCAATCCCGGCGGTCTGGCGCTGGCCTCCACCCAAACCGTCGGCTACATTTCGGCGGTGCAGCGCACCATCACCACCGAGCTGGGCTACACCATGGTCTGCATCCAGGCGGATGCCGCCATCAATCCCGGCAACAGCGGCGGCCCCCTCATCAATACCTACGGCCAGGTGGTGGGCATCACCTCCAGCAAGCTGGTGGAGGAAGGCTACGAGGGCATCGGCTTCTCCATCCCCATCAATACCGCCCTGCCCATTCTGGACGATTTAATGCAGCACGGCCGGGTGACCGGTCGGGCACAGCTGGGCATCACCGTGGTGGAAGTAGGCAGCAATGAAGCCAATTATTACGGCATCCCGGCGGGTCTGCGCATCATGTCCATCAATGAGGACAGCGATGTAGGCCGTCAGGGCGCCGAGGTCGGTGATATCATCACCTCCATTGATGGCTGGGCCATCACCAGCCGTGCCGATTGCAGCGATATCCTGGCACAGCACAAGCCCGGCGATACCGTGGAAATAAGCCTGTACCGGGCCAGCCGTACCGGCCGCGGCCAGACCTTCACCATCACAGTCACCCTGCTGGGGTCCTAAGCATCCCACAAAAGCCGCCCACGGGCGGCTTTTCTGCCCCTTGTGCCATATTGCCCATAAAGCCGTGTCATTTCCGGGCAAACCTGCCAATGGCATTTCGGTCGGGAGTGATGTATAATTAAAAAGAGGAGGAAAGCAACCCGCATCGACACAGCAAGGAGGTGCCGAACAATGAAAAAGAGGATATCAGCCGTACTGCTGGCCCTGGCCATGCTGCTCGCCACCGCCCATGCCATGCCAATTTATGTGGATGGCAGCGCCCTGGGCTGGAAAGAACCGCTGACCCTGGAGGTGGAAAGCGGCGACAGCATCGATAATGTCAAGCAGAAGATCCAGGATAAGAAAGGCACTCCGCCGGATCAGTAATACCTGTATTTCAGCGGTAAGTTTTTGGAGAACGGCCGCACTCTGGCAGATTATAATATCCAGAAGGAAAGCACCTTGCAACTGACTACCTTTTTGGAGGTAGCCGATTCAAAGAACCTGTCTGATGCTCTGAAATCCGATTCCGCGGTCATTCGCTTGACCGGGGATATTGAGATCACCGTCTATATGACGGTACAAAGAGCGGTGACCATCGATCTGAACGGCCACTTACTGAAAACAACCAGCGGGGTCAGCAACTTGATCCATGTCACCCAAAATGGAGAGCTGACGCTGATTGACAGCAATCCCAATGCCGTTCACAAGTTCGATAAGAGCAACGCCCTGTGGAAGCTGGCGGCAGAGGATGCCGAGGTTGAAAACATTGTCGTGATAAAGGGCGGCGCCCTCACCGGAGGCACCGGCACAGGAGAAGCAGGAAATACCTGCGGCGGCGGTATCTATGTGAGGAAAGGCGGCACGCTCCTCATGCGGGGCGGCAATATTGTGGGCTGCACGGCCCGTCAGGGCGGCGGTATTTATGTGGACAATGGCGGCCGGTTCGAGATGTCCGCCGGGACCATTACCGGCTGCACGGCTGGGCAGGAGGAAGGCAAGACGGCCAACGGCGTGTTTATCGCGGCGGGTGGCCGGTTTACGCAGTCACCCGGCGCCCAAATCACCGGAGAGGTCATCGGGGCCTATACGGTCACCTTCCAGTCGGAGGGTGGAAGCGAAGTAGCATCCCAGATTCGTGCCAACACCCCTGCCGCCCAGCCAGATAATCCCACCAAAGAGGGGCATACCTTCATCGGCTGGTACAACGGCGAAAGCGAATGGAACTTTGAGACCCCCGTGACCGCCGATTTGACCCTGACGGCAAAGTGGCAGATCAACCGGTACACTATCACCTTTGATACCGCTGGCGGCAGCGAGGTTCCCTCCATCACCCAGGATTACGGCACGGCCATCACCCCTCCGGCTGCTCCCACCAGAACAGGTTACACCTTTGCCGGCTGGGATAAGACCATTCCCGCCACCATGCCGGCCGAAAACATCACCCTCACCGCCCGGTGGACGGTAAACCAATACACCATCACCTTTAAGCCGGAAAACGGCGGGCAGGATATCGTCATTAAGCAGGACTACGGCACGGCCATTACCGCCCCGGCCAACCCTACCAAAACAGGTTACACCTTTGCCGGGTGGGATCGGGAGAGCCCCACCACCATGCCGGCCGGGGATATGACCATCACCGCCCAGTGGCAGCTCAACCGGTACACTATCACCTTTGATACCGCCGGCGGCAGCGAGGTTCCCTCCATCACCCAGGATTACGGCACGGCCATCACCCCTCCGGCTGCTCCCACCAGAACAGGTTACACCTTTGCCGGCTGGGATAAGACCATTCCCGCCACCATGCCGGCCGAAAACATCACCCTCACCGCCCGGTGGACGGTAAACCAATACACCATCACCTTTAAGCCGGAAAACGGCGGGCAGGATATCGTCATTAAGCAGGACTACGGCACGGCCATTACCGCCCCGGCCAACCCTACCAAAACAGGCTATACCTTTGCCGGCTGGGATAAGACCATTCCCTCCACCATGCCGGCCGGGGATATGACCATCACCGCCCGGTGGACCGAAAATCGGGTCATTGTGATCATCCGGCCGGATGACAGCAAGGATGAGCCGGATCCCGGCATCGTCCACCGGTGGGGCCCCTGGCGCTCCAATGGGGATGGGACCCATACCCGCCGCTGCACGGTCAGCGGCTGCTTCGACCAGCAAAACGGGAAGTGCTACGGCGGCGCCCCCAATTGCACCCAGCGGGCAAGCTGCATCCTGTGCGGCGCCAAATACGGCAAGACCGACCCCACCCGCCACGCCTCCCTGGAAAAGCTGGAGGCGATAGCCGCCACAGCGGCGGCCAATGGCCGGGTGGAATGCTGGCACTGCACCGCCTGTGATAAGTACTTTGCGGACGCGAGCGGCAAAACGGAGCTCACCGCGGAGAATACAGTAACCGAAAAGGTGCCGCCGAGCATCATACAGGGCAACGATGCCCGGTGGAAAAAGGGCGAAAGCAGTACACTTACCTTCCGCTCCGATGCGGCGTTTGAGGACTTTGCCGAGGTGCTGGTAGATGGCGCGGTGCTGCCCTCCGAAAGCTACGAGAAGCGGAATGGGGAAGGCAACATCATCGTAGAGCTGCGGGAAAGCTACCTGGAGCAGTTGGCCGAAGGGGAGCATACTTTGGCCATTCGCTCGGCAAGCGGAGATGCCACCACCCACTTTACCGTGGAGGCAGCACCCGATGAAACCCATCCGGTGAGCTGGTGGGTTTACGCGGCGGCTCTGGGGGCTTTTGCCATCGGCACCTGTGTCGCAGTGATCTCCTTCCGGCGCAAAAAAGCCGGATAAGTGACAGCAAATAGCAGAGATTCCGGATCTCCTTCGTACCAAGTGTATGGGGGAGATTTTTTATTCAATTTTCAAGGTGCAGGTGGGAGGCAGGTTCCCGCTTAAGGCAGACTCCCAAATTGCCCGATGAAGTCTGCTGAGATGAGTGAGCTTTTCGAAAAGCAAACCGGCACCCCTGTTTGACCGGCGGGGCAAAAAGGCTCTCGATTTGTTATTCAGGGAGAGATCCGACAGGAAAGAAGTTTTTTACCGGTGAGAAAAGTCCTTTCACTAATACGGCAAAATGGAGCCTTTTTTGCATGTGAAAGGTTAATAATTCACTTTTTTTAATGGAAAGTTTACATTATGGGAAGATATTGGGCGAGAATTGTATAAATAGTGGGCTTTATTGGAAAACAGAAACTGGGATTTGTTGTGCGAATTAAGGGCGGGTTTGTGGGCGCTTGGCGGCGGGTGTGGCCTTGTGCAAGGCTTTGGGAGCACGCCTGCCCGGCGGGGGGTTACTCTTCTATGAAGAAAAGCAGGCAAAAGATTTTTAGGCCAAGCTGGTGATCGCCTAACGGCGGGGCGGAGTCACCGGAGGGTGACAGCCTGTACGGCTCGCCGCCGAGGCGTTCCTTTTGTGCGTATGCGTCGTCGCGGGCTTTGCTCCATGTCGGGTCGCTATCCCTATGGGATAGGCAA
>ERZ1673738.2826-NODE-2826-length-21095-cov-8.398859_pt1 | contig 21095 bp, 8 predicted proteins | sample MGYA00580198_ERZ1673738 | MGnify/ENA primary metagenome ERZ1673738 (study PRJEB41218, sample SAMN15661784) | gut metagenome | host: Homo sapiens | place: Canada: London | collected 2015-08-20/2019-03-30 | study: EMG produced TPA metagenomics assembly of...
AAACTTCTGCTAGGATGTCTGAAGAAATTTGCGCAAAACTATTGACAGTACCCAACAATAGCGATATTCTTAAGCAGAAAATGCCTGCTACCTGACGGTTTGCTAGAGTTTTTGGTAATTTAAAATTTTTCTAATAATTCTTGACATTATCACGATTATCTGTTAATATAAGACCGTAAGATTTTGCACACCTGCCTGGAGCATGGTCACTGCAGCGTCACGAACGCCTTATGTATTATTGAGTAGTACATAAGGCGTTTTTTATTCAGAAGGGAGCTAAAGTAATGCAGACAAATGAATCAAGTCAAGACAGTGAAATCAAGCATGTCATCCGCAGCCTATGTATGATGAACAACAGGTTTATGAATTTCATGCTTGACGACAACAAAGAAGCAGCGCAGGTTTTCTTGCGCATTATCCTGGGAGATGATAAAATTAAAGTGAAGAATGTCAGAATACAGAGCTTTATTCAAAACATCTACGGACATTCTTCGCAACTGGATATTTTAGCGCAGGATAGCAAAGGACGTTATTTTAACGTAGAGGTGCAGAGAAGCGATGAAGGCGCACCTGCAAGACGCGCCAGATTTTATAGTAGTATTCTTGATACTCACTTCCTGCAGCCTGGTAAGCTTTACGAAGAGCTGCCGGATACCTACGTGATTTTTATCACAGAAAACGATGTCTTGCACGATAATCTGCCACTGTATAATATCAGGCGCAGAATCGATGAAAATGCGAAATGCTTTGAAGATGGTTCGCACATTATCTATGTTAACAGCCAAGGTCGAGATGATACAGCGCTTGGTAAACTGATGCAAGATTTATATTGCACAGAGCCAAAGAATCTGCATTACCATGAATTTGCCGAGCGCATGGAGTTTTTGAAATACAGCAAGGAGGGTGAAGAAAAAATGACTGATGTAATTGAAGAATATGCTGCAAAAAAAGCTGAAGCAGTGGCAAAAGAGGCAGCTAAAAAGACTGCACAGGCACGTAACGTTGAATTGGCTAAAGATCTTTTGAGCGAAGGTGAAAGTATTGAAAGAACAGTCCGTCTTTCTAAACTTTCAGAAGCAGAGGTGCGTGAACTGGCCTCAAAACTGAGTGCGTAATATAACAACAAAGCTCCCCGATACGGTCGTATCGAGGAGCTGTTTTTTTAGTGTGCAAGCTTTTGGCCAACAGCAAAGGCCAGCGAGTTATTGACGAACTGGTTCAGGCTAATGCCCTCACGTTCTGATTCTTCGGCCAGCAGGCGGTGCAGTGTTTTAGGTACACGCACTACGAACCTGCCGCTAAAACGGGGCTTCATATTAGGCTCATTGATGGGCAAACCGCGGTCGAGCATATCAATAATCCATTCACGTTTAGCATCCTGCAGATTTGTATAAGCTTCTTCAACTGTTTCACCATCGGTCATACAACCAGGGAGCAGGGGAATGCAGGCGAGATAGCCGCCGCCTTCATCTTCGGGAATAACGCTGATTTCAGAAGCATAATTTAAAGATAAGTAGTAATTTAAATCTTTTTTCATGTTAAATCACTCTCCTTTCTGAATATCATCAATTAAATTTGCAATAATACGAGCATAGACTTTTTTGATTTTCCCATTATGGACTGGGATGCTCAAAGATTGCCTGTCTGAATAACGAATTTTAAAATGACTGCCACCACCAGTAGGCGGTTTAACTTCAGCCCCTAACTTTTCTAAAAGAGCTTTGGTCTGGTCCCAAGGCAAATCCTTGCCGTTGGCCAGAGCGCGGAGTTTTTTCTCGAGAGATGTCATAATATACCTTCTTTTTTTATGATACTATATATAGTATAAAATATCAACAAAAAAATGGCTGTTACGTACTTCATTACGAAATTCGTAACAGCCATTGAACACGTTCAGTGTTTAATGCTTAGAGCATATTTGGTTATTTTGCACCACCGAAGAGATACTTTCTTGATTCCAGGAACAGTGCAATTGCCAGGATGAAGAGTACCGAACCCAATGCAGCTGTAATGATATGAGCTGCCATGTTAGCGAAGATGATTTGTGCCAATGCAACCAAAGTTACACAGAACATAAATGCCATCGGGATGAGGACCATCAGGTTGTCACGGCCAACGCTCTTCAGCCATACACCGACAGCCAACAGGGAGAGGGCAGCCAACAGCTGGTTAGCAGCACCGAAGATCGGCCAGATGGTGAGGTAGGAGCCAAGGGACATATAACCGGACAGTACAACGGTAATCAGAGTAGCAACAAACGGGTTTGTGAGAACATTGCCTTGTGCTTCGCCGGTTTTCGGATCAACCTTAGTGAACAGCTCCTGGAAAATGAAGCGGCCCAGACGGGTTGCGGTATCCAGAGTAGTCATAGCGAAAGCGGAAATTGTCAGAGCAACGAAGCCTTTAGCAACGCCAAAGGAGAAGCCGAGCTTGGTCATAAAGGTACCAACGCCATCAGCAAATACGTTTACAGGACCACCGTTTTTCAGCAGCTCAGTCAGCTTGTCGCCGCCAACATAGCCAACAGCAACAACTGCAACTACAGCCAGAACACCTTCAAGCAACATGGAGCCGTAGCCGATGAGCTTAGCGTTGCCTTCGCTATCGAGCTGTTTGGAGGTAGTACCGGAGGATACCAGGGAGTGGAAGCCACTGATAGCACCGCAGGCAACGGTTACGAACAGCATCGGGAACATCGGGTTGGTGCCTTTGCCGGAAGGATCAAAGGTGGTGAATGCCGGCAGCTGCATGGAAGGCTGATAAATTGCGATACCAACCAGAGCGAATGCGATGCAGGCATACAGCAGGAAGGAGTTCAGATAGTCACGCGGCTGCAGCAGAATCCAGACAGGAGCGATGGAAGCAACGAAGATGTAAACCATCAGGATGCAAACCCATACGTTTTTGCTCAGGTGCAGCGGATACATGTTGCCGATAGCGATTGCAACAACCAGCATGATAACACCGATAACGGTGCCTACGCCGAGGCTCAGGCCGCAGCGATATACGGAGAAGCCGAAGATAACAGCCAGCACGATGAACAGCAGAGAAGCGGTTGCAGCCTGCGGGCTTGCTACGAAGGTAGCGGCTACGATGTTAGCGAAAGCAGCGATAACAACCAGCAGAGTTACATATGCGAAAATGGAGAAGAGGAACTTACCGCTCTTGCCCAGAGTTGCATCAATAATCTGGCCGATGGTTTTGCCGTCAAAACGGATGGAGGAGTACAGAGCACTAAAGTCGTGCACGCCGCCGAAGAAGATACTGCCGATTAAAATCCACAGCATTACAGGAACCCAACCGAATACAGCAGCGGTGATAGGACCAACGATAGGACCGGCACCGGCGATGGAGGAGAAGTGATGGCCCATCAATACAGCGGGCCTGGTCGGCATATAGTCGACGTTATCGCACAATCTCTCAGCCGGGGTCTTACGGGTAGGGTCAACACCCCACTTTTTACACAGCCAGGAACCATAGGTTACGTAGGCAACAAAGAAGATAACCATTGAGCCTACAAGCAACAATAAACCACTCATAAATAACATCCTTTCTTTCCCTTTTGCATCATTGCAAAATAAACAATTTAGAAAATAATAACTACTAGTGCACTCTATATCTCGTGTGCAACATAGAAATAGTATACCACATTTGCTTCTAATGTCAACGAATTGTCACAGAATTATTTATTAACTTAAAAAAAAGAAAAAGCTGTTAAGATTTGTACAGAATGTGCAAATACTTAACAGCTGTATACGATTTATTTTTTCCTTGGAGGAATAACTTGTCTAGTGTGAAGCGACAAGCATTAAGCTTTGGCAAACTCAAAGAGCGCCTTTTCCTTAGCGCCTGCTTTGTTGCAATAAAGCCTCTGCGCCGGGATGTCTACAATATATAAAGCCAGGTCAGACCAGCCCTTCAGGGTGAAGCAGTAGTCCTTGTGCTGCCTGAGCTTCTGCAGGTCAGCCAAAGCCTTTTCCTCAATGCCTTCTTCACAGATAAGCACGAGGGCATAGATGCTGCTCATGTGCTCGGTAGTGGTTTTGAGCGCCGCCATAGCGTCTTTGGTGAACTGCAGATAGGGCGCAGCCATTTCTGCAGTGAGCTGCTTGTCGAAGCGTGCTGCATAAAGATATTCGTTGTGCTGCACGCTGTAGGTCTTTAAATTTGGTATGATGAAATAGCCTTCGTCCGCAGCGTTCAGCTCTGCCGCCAGGGCGAAGGCCGGAGCCTTCGGCAAAGGCTTCTTATCGTAATAGTGAGCAAGACGCTGCTCCAATTGCTGTAAATATTCCTGTCCGTTCATTATTGCTTACTTCCTTTGTTATTCATTATCAATATTATCAGCAACCTGCAGGATACAGGCACAAAATCCCTGCTCCGGCTGATAGCAGTAAATGTTGAGCTGTTGGCCTATCTCCGGACTGTAATCGTTGATAAGATGTTTTGTTCCGTTGAGGGCCACATCAGCATAGGTCACCAGCCATTTTTTGTCACCGTTGCGAAAAACCTCATAGAAAGAACGGTTTAGCATTTCTTCTACGGGAACTCCCTCAATATGTGCCATTTCCTTATTGCAGTAACGGAAAACAAAGTCTACACCATGGCCATTGGCATCAAAAACAAGCTCGATGATGCAATATGCCAGAGGCATGTCATCAAGCAGGGTGCATTTTTCCAGAAAGCTCATGGGTGCTGCCTGCGGCTGTGAGTCCGGCAGAGCATTGATACCCATTTGCTTGCGCAGCTGGCGGTGGGCGCTGAGGTTGCGTTTGCGTCCCTGAAAGGTTTGCCCGTCAGATATGGTATAGACGCCTTCGCTGCTGATATCTACGATTCGTGCTTTGTTCACAGCAATTCCCTTGTTGATGTTCAGAAAGCCATCCTCCGGGAAGAGCGCTAGAAGTGTATATACGGGAGCGAACAGCTCAAATTCCTCGCCATCCTCCCGATGGATGATGGTTTTGCGGTCACGTCGATAGACATAGAGAATATTATCCGCACAAAGCTCTCTCTTTTTAAGCCACTTGTTCCAGTCAGTCATGTTGTTCCTCCGTTTCTAGCATTGGCTGATTTTATTGTTCTAATTATAGCACATGATGCATGATGAGACAATAAATTATCTTAAAATCGATTTACTATTGAGCTTTAGATGATTCGATTAGCCAATCAACGGCCTAATCACTCATATGATAAAAAAACTTATTAAATTATTGACGTTAAGGCAAGATGGTTTTATAATTAAAGTATAAGGTTAAGTATAACCTTATGCTTAACTATATGTTTTGTTCCATTAAATTAATAGAATATATCTTACTGCGAGCAGGTGGTCATAACCTTTAGTTAATTGCTGTTTCGCAGAGGATGCTATAAGATTAATTCAGAAAATTATTGCTTTTTTATGCATATCGGCTAGGCATTAATAAGGAGGGAAACTAAGATGAAGGTCAATCGTAAGTTCTTGCGTAGCGCAGAAAGGCTCAGCTTGAGCGCTATTGCGAAAGATTCCGCTGCACAGAAAATTGTCAGCGCTGTTACGGCCATTGGCTTTGTAATGCAGCCTGTAGCTGCATTGGCGAGCACGATTACCAGGACTGATAATGGTCCCGGTGTCAGCTTTAATAATGGTGTTGCTGACGTATTTGCCGGCAAAGTAGTCGGAGACGTAGCAATTAACAAGTTTGCTGTGTTCCAGCTGGACGCTAATAATATTGCCAATATGTATTTTGGTGAGAATAAAGACGGCAAGGTTGGTAATCTGGTCAACTTTGTTGATTCACGTATTGATATCAACGGTACAGTCAATGCGATTCAGAACAAAAAGATTGGCGGTAACCTTTTCTTCTTCAGCTCCGACGGTATGGCAGTGGGCAAAACCGGTGTAATTAATGCTGGTGCGCTTTACGTTGCTACGCCGACTAAGACTGCTTTTGATGATTATAAGAAACTTGATACCGAGGATAAGTTTAATACCATAATCAAGGATGAAGGCTTTGCCAAGATTCCCATCAATGCCAGCGGCACCATCAGCGTATTAGGCAAGGTTAATGCTGTTAACGCGGTTAATTTGCGTGCTGCCAAGATTGGCGTGGGCAAAAATGTAAGTGGCGAGGCTTTTGATGGCGTAGCTGCAGGCGCAACGGCAACGGGTGCGTCTATTCGTACTGGTGTTGTTGATTTTAAGGATATTGTTAATATTGGTAAAGTTAAATCCGATTTGACAGGCAATGCGCTCAAGGCTACTAAAGATGGCAGCGGCGATATCGTTCTTGCAGCTTCTAATAATTATAATGATAACTATAGCATGCTTGATGACTTCAGCAAGATTGCAGGCGCTAAGGTGGAAGCCGAGCTTAGCGTTGCCAATGGCGCAGAAGTAAAGGCTACAGGCAATGCCAAGCTAAGCGCGCAGGCGTTGAACAATGTTGTAGTTGAAAAATCCGACCAATATAAAGAAAATTATACTCCCTCCACTACTACCAATTCCCATCTTTATGGGCAGATCGTTACTACTAATGCCACAGTCAATGTTGATGGCACTGTTGAAGCAACGCAGGTTGATATTACTGCCGATGCAGTTAACCGTTATGTGAGCGCGGAAAGCAGCGTGCTGAACGCCAGCAACATTACTTCTAATATCGTGGGCGCACTCACAGCAAATCTTGATGCTTCCTATGCAGTTTTGAACAGCAAGGCTGAGGTCAATGTAGGTCAGGACGCTGTTATCAACGCCACCGGCAGTGATACTGTTGGCAGCGAGGGCAAGGTTGTAAAGCCAGCGCTGAATATCCAGGCGTGGAAGCTGGCGCAGGTGCCAGCACTGCTTTACTGAAGGTTATGAACGTGGCAGGCACCAATATCATCCCGGCGGCTGCCGTAACCTACAGCAAAACAAATAATGAGGCAGCAGTAAATATAGACGGCACCCTTAAATCTAAGGGCGGCGCGTCTGTTACTGCCTTGGCCGACAGCAAGGTGAACAGCGAAGCCAAGGCCACCACTATGGATGTTTCTGAAAATCCCAATTTGGGTGATGTAGCTTTGAATATCACTACGGGTGACAACAAGAGCAGTGTTACCATTGGTAAGACTGCGCAGATGACTGAGCTGCAAAAGGACGTTAATATTGAAGCGAAATCTGTGAACAGTGTGATTACCAAGGCAGAGGTAAGCACGGGTGAAAAGGCCGTAGTCGCTACCGCTATCAACGTAACCGATTATGACAGCAAGGCAGATGTCAACATTAATGGCAACGTAAGCAGTAAAGAGGGAAGCCTGTCTGTTAATGCAGAGAATGTTTTGACGGATAATACTGTCATTGCCAACAACGCTATGGGCTCTTCGGCATTTATGAAGAAGCTTGTTACCAATATTAAGGGCTCTCAGACTATTGACACACTTATCGGCGAAGGCGGAGCTAAGGATAAAGCTTTGGGCGGTATTAAAAACTGGTTGGCTAACGCCAAGTACACGCCGCAAAAGCTGAAGGATAAGCTTAACGCACCATCTACTCCTTCTACGCCGACGGAGCCTAAGCCCTGGGATAAGCTGGCAGATTTCATGAGCACCGGCGTCAGCGTGGGCGTTGCAGTGGAAAGCAATACTGCTGATGTTAAAATTGGGCAAGGTGTTGCGCTCACTGCCAAAAATGATCTTGATATTACTGCCAAAAGCGTTATTCAGGATACCCAGATGCAAATTACCGGCAAGAGCAATAACTATGACAAGGATACAAGCAACAAAGCACTTGTCAATGCGTCCGTGCTCTACAGCAAGCTGGATAATACTGCAACTGTAACTGTAGCCGGCGGTGAGGAAGCAAAAGGCTCAGCGCCTGCTACCGACGTTACTCTTACCGGTGGCAAGGTGAATATTGCGGCCAACAGCAGCTTTGAATATAATCGTATCAACCGCATGGTGCAGGAGGTTAAGGATGCCTGTGCCAAGGTTAAGGCTGCCTATACAGGCGCTAACCATGATGAGATTAAGGCTAAAGCAGATGCTCTTGAAAAAGCAGCTGATGCTTTCTTTACATATGCCAAGGATAACTGCTTCTCTTCTAATGGTGGAGAACAGGTAGATTTTATGGACCTGTTCGGTGGGCAAAAGTATAAAGATTTCACTGCTGCCTGCAGCGCTTTGACCGGCGCACTGGGCAATGAAGCAACGGATATTGCTGTAGGTCCGATTAACGTAGTGAGTGCGGCAGCAGCCTTTGCTAATCCCAACAGCTATCTTAACTTTTCGGCAGGTAGTGCTAACGGCGGCAAGAGCGGCCCTGGAGAAAATGAAAAGCCTGCTACAATTGCACTGGCAGGCAGTGCAGTAGCAACGGATATCAGCAACAATGCGCGCGTATTAATTGGCAAGAACGCTAACATTACTGCAAAAGAAGAGCTGGCAATGAAGGCTGCGTCCAAGCAGTTTGATGTATCGCTGGCAGGTAAGCTCGGCCTTAATGGCGGTGGTGAAAACGCAGCTGGCGGAACCTTTGCAGTTGGCCTTGCGGATGCCAACAGCCTTGTTGCGGTAGCACAGGGAGCTAAGCTGACTGCAGGCTCTATAGATATAGGCACAGAAAATAAAATTGACCATATTCAGCTGTCGCTTGCTGCAGGTAAAGGCGCAACCAGCGGCGTAAGCGGCATGGTGGGATACCTTGAGGGTGCAAGCAACAGCCTTGTTTCCGTAGATGACGAAGCTGTTATTAACGCAGGCACAGGCGCAGTCAACCTCAATGCTAAGAATGATACTAATGTTTATAGCGCAGCCGGTGCTGTGGCTATGGGCGAAACTGCAGGCATTGGTGCGGCAGCAACGATTACCAATTTTGACCGCTATACCTATGCGGCAATTGGTGATAATGGCTATGCAGCTCCTCCGCAGGCAACGACTGAGCAGGGAGAAAGCGGCAGCGATAGCGGTGATACCAGTGCTACACTTGGCGAGGACGCGAACGCAGACCGCAGCCAGGAAGCGAAAAAGCTGGCTAATACTGCTGCCGAAAAACGTGCAACTCTGCAGCAGCTGGTGCAGAATGCTTCCGGTCTGCGTCAGGGCACAGATGATGGCAAGAATTATACCGAGCAGGCAGATTTCTTCGGCTCCAAGACTGCAACTACGGCAACTGGCACTAAAAAAGGCTCTATCAATGCAGGCTCGTTTAAGGTTAATGCTGAAACCGGCGGCAAAATTATCAACGTAGCTGTTGCCGGCGGCGTATCTACTGGCGATGACAGTGGTGAAGCTGGTATTTTTGACAAGCTGGGCACTTTTGTAGGCAACAAGACTAATGCACTCAGTAATAAACTTTTGGCACTTGACCATAAGGTAGCAGGCAAAATTAACGGCCTGATGGACCGTCAGACCGAAGCGCAGAAGGTACTGCCTACTTAAAGCTACTCCGTCCGGGCAGCAGTCCTCCGTAACTATTGCCGGTGCAGGCAGCGCAGCAATTAATCTGCTGGATGGCGATACCGGTGCGCTTGTGGACAATGTTAAGATCAACATTGCCAAGGATACTGCTGAGAATAAGAATATCACTGTAACTGCCAAGGACACTGCTATGATGGTGGCTGCCGGTGGTGCTGCAGGCATCTCCTGGAAGAAGCTGACTAAGGACAATAATGCGAATAGCCATAATGCAGCCTTTGGCGGTACTGTTGCTGTAAATGATATTGATTCGCAGACCTTGGCGGTAATCAGCAACAGCGAAATTGAAAACGCTGCTGCGATTATCAACAATGCGCAAAAATCCGGCTCGCTGGCAGCTGCAGGCCTGGGACTGGCGCTGGCGAAGAATTCCGGCGGCAATGGCGGCACTAATATTGCTGCTACTGTCAATGCGTCGGTAAATATTGCAGATAATACTGCTTATGCACTGCTGCAGAATAATAAGGTGAACACTGATACTGTCAGCGGTGAAGACAAGCGTGCAACCTCCATTACCAATACAGCTTTTGATAATGATATTCAGATAACCGGCGGCGTGAACACCAGTCTTTCTATTGGTGGCGATAACGCTTTTGTCGGCGGCGCGACTGTGTCCTACGGTTCGCTGAAGAATGATGTGCAGGCGGCCATTTTAGGTGGCACCTATGACAAGATTACTACTGCTGATGTCAAAGCGACTACCAATATGACGCAGGTTGGCGTAGCTGCCAACGTGAGTGTAGCAGGCGGTGCCAAGACCTCCTATGCTTTCTCCGGCAATTCCGCCTACAATAAATTGGATAACTATGCCAATGCAACGGTTGAGGGCGTAACACTGACCGGCGAAAGCCTGAATGTTGCAGCCTATGATACAGCGGAATCTGCCAACACGCAGGCTGAGTATCTCAAAAAACGCGGCCTCGATGCTGATGGCTCTGCCTACCTGGCGCAGGTTAAGGAAGCAGCAGATGAAAGCGGCGACAGCGATAAGCCTACCAATGTTTATATTACCCGCGGCGGCAATGTGATTGTTACAGGCGCGGTAAGCGTAGGCGTTACCACCGGTAACGACGGCGGCAGCGCAGCTGCATCTGTAACTGTCAGCGATATTGACAATGATTACAATGCTAAGATTAAGGACAGCAATATTACGGCTACCGGCAAAGGCAGCGGTGATGCTTTGGTCGGCACGAACGTTAATGCGGCAAGCCATACTGTACTGGCAGGCTTTGCGGCCGGTGTTGCCGGAACTGCAGGCAGCTTCGGCGTAGGCGGCAGTGCTAACTGGCAGTCGCTGAATAACGATATTACGGCAGCTGTTGAAAACAGCAAGCTTATTACGCCCAAAACTGATGTAAAGGCCGAAAGCGGTGCTTTGGCAGTGAATGTTGCAGGACAGATAGGCGTTACTGCCGGTTCCAACTCTAAGGTGGGCGCAGGCTTGGCAGTTGCCTACAATTCCTTGAACAATACTACCGGTGCGTATGTCAAGGGCAGCGAAATCAGCGGCGTGGGCGATAATAGTAGCATTCTTACTGTAGATGCAGCTAACAAGGGTAACGTGTACAGCGTCGGCGCAGCAGTTACCGCAGGTACAGCCAACGCTTTGAATGGCGTGGTTGTTGTTAACCGCGGTCGTAATGATGTAGAAGCTGTTATTGACAAATATGACGGCAGACGCACGAAGCTCAATAATATGAGCAAGGTGGCAGTGAAGTCCTCGGATGACAGCAACCAGCTGGCGGTAGTGGGTGCGGTAAGCGTCAGCGCAGGCAGCAATGCCAAATTTGCGGCTGGCGGCAGCGTAGCCTACAACGAAATCGGCAATATCACCGGCAGCGCTGGCGAGAAAAAGCAAACCAACAAGGCTGCTATCAATAATGCTGATATTACCACTACTGAAGATGGCAAGATTAGCGTCAATGCCGTAGATGAATCTACGCTGACGACTATTTCCGTAGGTACCTCCATTACTACCGGTAATGTGGCCTTCAGTGGCGCAGGCTCTGCTGCTATGATCAAGAAGGATACCGATACAGAGCTTGTTAATACCAATATCAATAAGGATAAGAATAATGCAGCGACTGTGCAGGCTACTGCTGACAGCAAGGGCAAGATTACTACCGTTGCCGTTGTTGCTGCAGGTGCTAAAGACGCTGCGATTGGTGCAGGTATTGCGGTTAACCAGCTCGATGCTGATACCAATACTACTGTTACCAATGGTGAATACAAGGTTAAGGGCTTCACAGCCGAAGCTAAATCTGACAGCAGCATTCTTTCTGTCGGCGTAGCTGGCGGTGTTGCCAAAACTGCAGGTATTGCCGGTAACATCGGCGTTAACCTGCTGGCGAACGATACCAAGGCTGCGATTGACGGTGCCAAGATTAATGCAGACGGCACACTGGCCGTAATTGCCAAGAGCAAGGATACCCTGCAGAATTTTGCAGGTGCCTTTGGTGTGGCGGCAGGTGGTCAGGCTGGCGTTGGCATGGGCGTAGCCTACAATGAAATCAGCGGTACTACTGAAAGCGTAGTTAAGAATGCAGAGCTGACAGCAGCAGGCAATGATGCAGGCGTGGCTGTCAACGAACGCAATAAGGATAATGATAATGTAGTCAGCGATAAAAAGCGCACCGGCGTTATCATCGCGGCTGATGCGGAGCACAACCTGACGAATGTAGCAGTCAGCGCTGGTGTGGCAGTAAGTGCTGACGTTGGCGTGGGCGTAGCAGGTACGGTTACTGTTAACCGTATTTTGGGCGCAACCAATGCCACGGCAACGGATAGCAGCATTAATGCCGAATTGACCGATCGCAGCAAGGCAGACGTTTATGTAGCAGCAAACGATGCTACCAAGAGCGAAAGCCATGTAGGTTCGCTGGGTGTAGGCGGTGGCGCTGATGGTGGTGCAGGCTTCGGTCTGGCATCTGATACCGGTGTTGTCAGCAGAAATGTAACGGCAATGATTGACGGTGGCAGCAAGAAGAAGCTTGTCAACGGCAAGAGCATTGACGTCGCTGCCTTGAATAAGGCGAAAATGTCCACCAACTCCTATGGTATTGCCGCAGCCGGCGGCGCTTATGGCGCCGGAGCCGGCGCGGGCACCGTTTCGGTTGCTAAGCTGGACGCAGAAACTACTGCTGCAGTTAAGAATATCCAGGGTACGAATAATGGTTTGGCAATTACTGCTGACCACGTTAACGATATTACGTTGCGCAGCGCTGCTGCCGCAGCTTCCGGCGCGCTCGTGAGCGCTGCCGGTGGCGCAGGCATTGGCGTAGTAGACGATGACAGCAAGACTGTTGCTGAGCTGAGCGGCAGCAATGTAAAGGCTGAAACAGGTGATATTACTGTCAACGCTGCCAACAAGACTAACGTGACAACGGCAGTCTTTGGCGTAGCTGCCAGCATGGTTGCAGGTGGCCTGAACGTTGCTGTAAATAATCTGGACAATACTGTTTCCACGCTGGTGAAGGATAACAGCAACCTGCAAGCACAACAAGGCACCTTCGCAGCGAAGGCAGATAACAGAGTGAAGACAAGCTTTGTTAACGGTGCAGATGCTGTTGGCGCTGCAGGCGTTGCCGTTGGCGTAGGCGTGAACACGATTGACACAGGCGTTATCACCGAAATCAGCGGCAGCAAGATTACTGCCGGTGCTATCGACGTAGCAGCAACTGAAAAGCTGGACGTTAAGCAGGTGGTGGAAAACGCTGCTCTCGGCGGACATGGCTACAGTGCGAACGTCAGCGTAACCACGATTGGCGCAGCAGCTGCAGACCAGTATGGCGACAGTGAAACTACGGATAGTGATAAAAAGGCAACCTTTAATACGAAAGATATTCTCGATAAAGCGAATGCTGCAATTGAAGGCCAGGGAACTGTTGGCACTGTTACTGATAAAGACGGCAAGAGCAGTTCTAACGCTGCAGGTATGACCTTTGATAAATATACCGACAGCAACGGCCAGAAGCTGAGTGCAGGCCCCGGTACTACTGCCAGCAAGGGTAGCAGCAAGGCTGCTGGCGTGCAGGCGAAGGTAAGCAATTCTACGCTGCAGGCAACAGGCGATACGAAGGTTAATGCTAAGCGTACTGTTGACGCCAAGCTGATATCGGCGCAGGTGGCAGCAGGTATTGCAGGCAATGGCATTGCCGCTTCTGTTGCAGTGCTGGATGTAGAACGCAAGACCGGCGTAACCATCAACAATAACAGCAAGCTTAGCGGCAAGAATGTAACGCTTGGCAGTGCGCAGGACGGCACATCCAAGATTGATGCTTATCAGGTAGCAGCAGGCGCTGCTTTCGCAGGCAGTGCTGCCTACGCGCAGAACAGTCTGCATGGCGCTAATGCTATTACTATTAACAGCAGTACGGTTCAGGCTACAGGCGATGCCAGCTCCAGAGGTACGCTGACAGTTAAGGCAGAGGATACCAGCAGTGCAGCAGTACGTACCATCGGCGCAACTGCGGGCGCTGTGGCTGGCGGTGTGCTGGTAACTAATGCTACAAATAATAGCGATAATACTGTAACTATTGGCGGCAGCAAGTTGATTGCCGGCAAAGAGTACAGTTACGGTAATGGATATTATAATATCGGCAAGGTTGACGTTGCTTCTGTCAAAGCCAACAGCATTACTGCAGAAACCTACGGCGGCATGGTTGGCATTGCTGCGGCACAGGGAATTGTTGCACTCGCTGCGGATGCAGGCAGCAGCAAGGTTAATGTAACCGGTGCTTCCGGCTTCTTGGGTAACAGCGTAAGCCTGAATGCAACAAATAAGCCTGCAGTACGCGCAGAGGCACAGGCTTATACCGGCGGTCTGCTGGCGGTAGCAGGCGTGGCAGTATCCAAGGCTAAGGCCAGCGGTACGGTAGAAGCAAAAATTGCGGACGGCAGTAGCTTTGCAGCCGATAACGTAGAGATTACGTCAAACGTAACAACTCAGACTGCCAAGGACAAGAACGATAACGAATATGTTGTAGATAATGTAAGCGCCAAGACAATCGGCGCTACTGCCTCCGGACAATACGCTGCAGGCTTCAACACTGCTTATGCAGAAAATGATATGACAGTCAGCGTTGATGTGGGCAAAGAGCAGTATAATGTCAACGCTTTGAAACTCAAGGCTGATAATGCTTCGGTTATTTCGGCAGATACCCTGGGTGTAACAGTGGGCGGTTATATTGCCAGCGGCAGCAACTGGTCTGATACCAAGACGAACCTGACGACCAGCGTAAAGGCAGCGGGCGTTAAAGAGAATGTATACAACAGCCTGGGCGCTGTAAACATCAGCAGCTCCGGCTACAGTGCAGTAAACAATGATGCCAATGGTTATGGCGGCGGTATTGTAGGCTTCAACCCTGTTGCTGCAAGGTCGCAGAATGAGATTATTACCAATACTACTGCTGATGTTAGCGGCAAATGGCAGGGTGTAGGCTCCCTAAAGGTTGCTGCTAACAATGCGGATAAGCTGGATATTCTGGCGGACTCCCTGACGGCGGCCGTTGTCGGTGCCAGCGGCACAGAAATTAAAAACAATGTTGCGCATAAAGCCAACATCAACGTAACAGGCAATATTACAACCAGCGGCAAGCAGTCCTACATTGCAAATAACACGCTGAATCATGATGTTAAGCTGAAGGGCAGCGGTTATGGCGGTGGCAGTATCAACGTCAATGATATGGACAACAAGCTGCAATACACTGCTGGTGTAAATATCAACAATGCAACCTTGAGCGGTACAGGCAGCGCTGGCTCGATTAAAGCGCTTGCTTATACCGACGGCAAGATGGACTATACTAATACGCTCAAATCTGCCGGTGTTGTTCCTTCTACTTTCGCATTCAGCAAAAATGTTATTACCTATGATAATAGCATTAAGGTTACTGACAGTAATCTGTCGACGGCTAAAGCAGATCAGGATATCACCCTGGCGGCAACAGATGAAACCACTGCAACCTTTGATACTACTGCTGATACCCAGGGCGGTGCTGTGGGCGCAGCTTCTGCTGCAACAGACAACACTCTGAAGCGCAGCAACAAAATTACCGTTACTAACGGCAAGATACTCAGCACCAATGACGTAAATATTTACGCAGGTGCTAATCTTGACGGCATTACCTCCTCGCTGACCTACAACGTGCTGGCGGATGCTTATAATAAGACGGTAATTCCTCTGGCTACTGTTCCAAAAGCTAAGAACACGATGACACAGGAAAATCAGGTAAGCATCAACGGCGATATCGACAGTGTACGTCACGTCAACTTCAAGGCTGGCAAGGGTATGACCACCGTATCGACCTCCGCCCGCGAATACAACTTCTATAAGGGCACGAGCGGTAGCGGTTCTGTTACCTCCACCGCCTTGGGCGAGGTAACTCCGGGCGAAACAGTTGCCAATTATGTGGATATTGCCAGCGGTAAAAGGGTACGCGCAGGCATCCATAATAATCTGGAGCTTACTATAAGTGGCAGCACTAACGTTATACAGCCGCAATATAAGGATGGTAAGGTTGTTAAAGACGGCAGCATAGACTTCAGCGGCATCAAGGTTGAAACTGGTGCAGGTCAGGATTGGTTCAATACCAAGCAGAATGTTGTTGCAGATGTGGTTGATCTGGAAAATGGTCTTTATGCCCGTTTGCAGGAAATTAATGATCTCTTAGGACAATATGCTTCTGATTCTGGCGAATATAATATTTTGAACAGTGAAAGAGAGCGCATCCTCACCCAGATGGAGGAGAATGGCTTTGTCAAGACCAGAGTAGAAGGTGGCAAAACCTACAAGAGTATTTTCGATAAGATTTCTTTGCCGGCAGTTGATGTTAAGGATATCGTTGTTTCTGGTGGCAACATCAACATCGAAGCCGATAAGCTGCAGGGCAGCGGCAACCTGACGGCGCAGGGTGCCAATAACCTGACGATTAATAACAGCAGTGACCTGTACCTGAAGATTAACGACCTGGCTATTAAGGATAAGGGTGGCGTAATCCGCTACAACGATGCCGAGGTAAAGAGTGTTGCCGGCTTCAATGGTACAATGAATACTGCTGCAGGCACTAACGCTGATCCGAAGATTACTGTCAAGAGCACTGGCACATCTACCAACGGACTGACTAAGCCTGATATAGGTATCTTTGGTACTGTGCAGAACAGCGCCGGTGACGTTTTAATCCAAAACAGCAATTACAATATCAACGTAGACGGCAATGCCAATATCAGCGCGCGTAACATCGAGCTGAAGGCTGACAAGGGTTCGGTAACGCAGAACAGCAAGGGCCTGCTGCTTATCGGCGGCGACCCGGTAACCAAGTACCAGTTCAGCAATGCTATTGCCAAAAAGATTCAAAGCTATGTTTCCCAACAGGCTATTGCTGGCAAGACTACGATTGATTGGCTGAGCAATATCAACAGCTATCAGGATTATAAAAATGCTTTGATAGCGCATAAGGACGAGCTTGGACTTACTGACGCAGAGGTTAATGAGATTAAGAATTACAGCGTTAACAAATCCAGCGGTATCGTTGCAGGCAACAACGTTTATGTCAGCGGCCTGAATGTTAACCTGGATGGCCTGGTACAGAGCGGCTACAAGGAATTCAAGGTTACGCTTGATGAAAAATCCAACAAAAAAATCAGTAACCTGGATAAGGCCTACGCTCTTAATAAGACTGCGCTTACAGATCAGTATGTTATGTCCAACGAGAAGTATTGCGTAAGCACAAAGGCCGGCGCAGTTTATAACTCAAAAACTGGCGCTTATGACTATACTGTTAAGGTTTACTATAACCCCGCAACTAAGGAGCTGCTGACGGAAGCAATTGAGCCTAACGGCGGTAAGATTTATATTACCGGCGCACTGTCGAGCACTGGCAGCGGCAAGCTGCTGGCAATGGACGGTACTGCCAATATTGCAATTGATACTACGAAGGCAGACCGCAATTTGCGGGTGAACAAAATCACTAATAAGGATATCACCGGTCTCATCAGCATTAAGGATACGCAGAAGAATACCTTGACTGAGTACACTACTGATGGGCAGAAGATGTCCGTTAAAACAACCAAGCTTAATAATAAAGGTAACGTGATTTCTGGCAGTACAACGCAGGTTAATGGTGCTACTACTACTTATGCACCGGCTAAAGGCATGACAATCAACTGGACTGGCGGTACCTCCGGCGACAAGAAGATTGTCAAGTGGCAGTATAAGAAGGACTTCGTTTTCTGGGGTCTGATTAAATACGGCACTACCAAGGACTTTGTTGAGAATGAAGAGGTTAAGAATGGTAAGACGGAGGTTTCTTCCACCAGTATCACTGGCGCCGATCCGCTTGGTCAAGGTACTGTTATCAAGGTGAACAATAATGCCAAGGAATATGGTGTAACGACTAAGGAATATAATGATCCTAATGCAACAACTTACACTCCTGTTGTCGAAAACAAGAAATATTCCGGTTTATCAGGCAAAATCTTCGGCTATGGCAATTGCACCTACACCTGGACTGAAACCCAGATGCATTCCACCAGCAGTACCTATACAATTAAGGGCGATAAGCCGATTAACGTTGGCTTCATGACCGGCGGCAACGGTGACATCAGCGTTTCCAGCGCCAAGGATATGTATCTTGCAGGCAACATCAGCAATGCAACTAAGGCTGACGGCAGCGCAATCGGCAAGGTTACCTTAAACAGCATTGGTGGCGCTATCAGCTCTGTTGGCAGTGCACGCGTTGACGCGGATGATCTGACTGCTAAAGCAGCCAAAGGCATCAGCATCAATCACAGTGCGTTGGGCAACATGGCGAAGCTGAATATTGAAGCAACGACTGGTGACGTAAGCGTTAATTCCGACCGCGGCAAGCTGCAATTTGTCGGCGGCAATAAGGGAGCTTTGAACGGCAACCTGGTAATCAACGCAGCAGGTGACATTACTACAGCAGATGGCACTGTTTTGAACGGCAACCGCATTGATTTCACCACTCTTGGTGCAATCAACGCAGCGATTGCTCCCGGTCAGACGCTGACCAGCAGTGATACCATGTCTGCAAGCGTAAATGCCAATGCTTATGGCGATATTACACTGACCAACAGCAATGGTGATATGCGTATCGGTCATATTGCCAGCAAGAATGGTGATGTAAGCCTCACAACCAGCGGCAGCTTTATCGACGTAGTAGGCGACAGCACCTTGTCCGACAGCGAAAGCAAGCTGCAAAAGTGGCAGGAGCTGGGACTGATTAACAGTAATGACAAGGCAGAAGAAAGCGCAACATCTGCAGCGGCAGCCAAGAGTGAGCGTGTGCAGGCACTGGAAAACAGGGCAAAGCAGCTGGCTATGGCAGATAAGAAATATACTGAAGACGCGCAGAATGCAGCTTTGGCAGAATACAAGGCATTGGCAGAAGCTTACAAAACTAATGGCGAAGCAGCCTTCGAAGGCAAAAACTATAGCCAGGACGTTAAGGACTGGGCTAAGATGTACGCTGAGGTTGATAACAGCACTGCCTATGGTTGGAGTAAAAATGAGCTGCTATACGCTATTCAGGACAGCGTGCTGAATGCAAAACCCGGCCAGGTACTGACGGTAGATAATGCCAACGTTCAGGGCAAGAACATCAGCCTGAGCGCAGGCAAGAACATCGGTATCGACGGCGAAGCAACCAACATTGCCTACAAGGATATGGGCAATTTGGATAATCTTAAGCTTTTGGCACAGGCTAAGGCCGGTGACCTTACCTGGAATGATGCTGACAGCAGAATTGAGGTTCGTCAGCAGCGTCAGATTACTGTAAAGCTGGCAGATGGCGGCAAGCTGAATCTGCAGGCCAACACCAGTAAAACTGAAAATACTGGTAATGTTTATCTGGCAGGCGTTAAGGATACGATGCTGGATATTTCCGGTACGATTAACACGACGCAGGATGTTAAGCTGCTCAGCGATAAGGGCGTTCGCATGAATAACGGCAGCATTGTTGCCAATAACCTTATTATCCAGGGCGGCAAGGGCAATGTAGGCAGCAAGGATGCCTTCATCAAGACTAATATCAGCGGTAATTTGGAAGCTAATACCGATACCGGTTACGGTGTATATCTGCATCAGACGGCTGTAGGCAACAAGCCGGCGCAGGTGCTGACAATTCAGAATGCAGCAACAGGTACGCTGGTGCTCAAGGCAGATAATGGTATGCAGATGACTACGGAAGCAGGCAAGAATACCGGTTATCTGAACGCCAACAGCATTAACCTGCAGGCAGCCAACGGCAATATCGGCAAAGCTGATGAAGGTATCCGTATTCTGGAAAATAGCGCTGTGATTAACGCTAAAGCAGATAATGGTTCTGTTTACCTGCCGGGCGCAGGCACGAAGGATGCAGGCCTGGTAGTTGACAGCATTACTGCTAAAGGAAATGCTAAGCTCAATCTGAAGGGCAATGTTAACTTCGATAACGGTGAAACTAGCGGCAGCATCAATGCAGGTGGCGATGTAAATGTTAATGGTAAAAACGTTAACCTGAACGCAGGTACTGTTACCGCAGGCGGCGCAAGCAATATCACTGCAGGTAAAGATGTAAACGTAACAACCGGTAGCATTACATCTAGCGGCGCAGGCAACATCACTGCAGGCGGAGACGTTAACCTGAACGCGGGTACTGTTAAAGCAGGTGGCGCAAGCAATATTAACGCAGGTAAAGATGTGAACGTAACAACCGGTAGCATTACTGCTGATGGTGCAGGCAACATTACTGCAGGCAATGACGTTAACCTGAACGCAGGTACTGTTACTGCAAGCGGTGCAAGCAATATCAACGCAGGTAAAGATGTGAACGTAACAACTGGTAGCATTACTGCTGGCGGCGCAGGCAACATTACTGCAGACAACAACGTAAACCTTAACAGCAGCACGCTGGTATTTGGCGCTGATAGCGTAATTACTTCTACTAATGCCAATATTTCTCTTGGTAGCAGTGGCATTACGGTTAATGGTGCAAATAACAACCTGAAATTGGATGCTGCTGGTACCGTGATGCAGGATGCAGCAGCTACGGGTATTACTGTAGATAATCTTATTGTTGAATCTGGCAAGATGCAGCAACTGCTCAGCCAGCAGAACAATGTGAAGAATCTGAGCATTAAAGGTAAGGATGCAGGCAGTATACTGGTAGTAGATGGCGTAACCAGGTTTAACGGTACGATGGATAATCTGTTGGTTACTGTTGCTGATTCTAATATCAAGGGTGATGTGCTGATAGAGAACTACCAGGCAAATACCGGCAAGATAACCATTAACTCAGCCATCAATACTTCTAAGTACAATGATGCGCATAACGGTAATATTACTGTTAAGGCAGATGGTGATATTACTACGGCTAGTGGCGCTGATTTGAATGCATCTGATAATATAAGCATTAATTCTAAGAAGGGTTCTGTTGTAACCATCGGTAATGTAACTGCCAAGAATGCAGTAGATATCAATGCAGCGCAAGATATTACGGCAGACGGAAATCTCACCTCTAACAATGGTGACATTACCATAGATGCAGGCGGAAGCATTACAACGAATAGCATAGTGAATGCGCTTAACAACGTAATTGCAAACGCTAACGGTAATATTGCAACCAACGGCGACGTTACTGCAGAAACTGGCAAGGCAGTTCTTAACT
>ERZ1673738.2835-NODE-2835-length-21046-cov-6.279263_pt1 | contig 21046 bp, 19 predicted proteins | sample MGYA00580198_ERZ1673738 | MGnify/ENA primary metagenome ERZ1673738 (study PRJEB41218, sample SAMN15661784) | gut metagenome | host: Homo sapiens | place: Canada: London | collected 2015-08-20/2019-03-30 | study: EMG produced TPA metagenomics assembly of...
CGTATCGGCGCATTGTGCAAATATACAACCCCACAACCTTGCCTTTTCCGTCGCTCGGTCGCCAACGGCTGATGCCTCGCGCCGCTTCGCCCATTGTAGTTTAGTGGTAGGTAGCCTACCCAGCCGCAGGCTCGCGGTGATGTCCCTAATTGGCAACATCTCGCCACCCCCGATTATGCTTGCTAACAGTTTGCAATCGGCTTGCGTACTTCGCGTTGACCGACTTCGGCGGTGGGTATTTGCAATGGCAGTATGGTGCCGCTATCTTTCGACGTCACTTGTGGTATGCCCCCACAGCGCCGCTACCCCGACCGCCCACCCCTCAAGGTCAAGGGCGTACGTTATTAGTACATGGGCAGTACGGCATATACGTTTTAATAATAGGTTGTCGCTAACACGCGCAATGAAATTTGCTTGACGGCAAATGAAATCTTGCTGCGCAAGGTGAAATCCGTCTGTGACGGATGAAATCCCACTGAGTGAGGTTGCGGACGGACGTTGAGAACTAAGCAATACCATGCAAGTGTACAAATATGTCATTGCGGGGCGCCGAGTGTAAGATAAATATTGAATAGGCAATGTTTTCTGAACGTGCACGCTCGGGTGCCGTGGCAATCCCCCCCCCGAAAGGGTACCGCTTGTCCCAAAATCACTTTTTGTAATTATTCGGTTGTTTGCGGTTATTGTATCGGAATTACAAATAAATCTCTTTATAAAAACAACTCTGACGCTATTTCAAACTATGTTACTTCAACTTAAATCGGCGGAATTTCGTTACGCCGACACAACTATATTCGAGGATGTCAATCTTGATGTCAACGAGGGCGACAACATCGGTATCGTCGGTGCAAACGGCGCGGGCAAAACAACGCTTCTGGATTGCATTACGGGCGAACACCAATTGTTCGGCGGCGAAATCTATCGCAAAAACGGTTTGACACTCGGCGTGTTGAAGCAGAAGTGCGACTTCGACTCCGACAATACGCTGTTTGACGAATTGATGACGGTTTTTGACGCTCAACACCGCTTAGTGTCGCAAATTAACGACGTTGCGGCGCAGTTGGCAACCTTGCCTTACGACGGTGACGAGTACAAACGTCTCAGCGACAGGTATCACCGACTGACGGTGGAAGCCGACGTGACGGAAGCCTACAACACCGAGCAAAAGGTAAAAACGGTGCTTAGCGGCATGGGAATGTCAGCTTTCGCGGACAGGGTTGTAAGCACGCTTAGCGGCGGTGAAAAGACCAAAGCGGCGTTGTGCAAACTGCTGCTTGTCCGCCCCGAACTGCTGATACTTGACGAGCCGACAAACCATCTGGATTACAAAACCCTCGATTGGCTGGAAAACTTCCTGTCCGACAAAAAGTCCACGCTGATAGTGGTGTCGCACGACAGATATTTTCTGGACAAACTTTGCAGTACAATCTGGGATGTGCAGCACAAACACGTCGTTGCCTACAAGGGCAATTACACCAGGTACAAGCAACTCAAGGCGGAACGCAACGAAGTGCTGCGCCGCGAATACGAACGTCAACAAAAGGAAATTGCCAAATTGCAGGATTACATCGCACGCAACAAAGTGCGCGCATCTACTGCGGACATGGCAAAGTCGCGCGAAAAAATGCTTGAACGTATGGAAGTCGTCGACGCTCCGAAGCCCGACGAGCAGCCGCCGCGTTTCAACTTCGCTTATACAAGCGAGCCGTCGGAATTTCCGCTTACGGTCAAGGATTTTTCCGTAAGTTTCGGCGACAAAAAGGTGCTTGACAACGTCAATTTGCAGGTGCGCCGCGGTCAGAAAGTTGCTCTTTTGGGGCTTAACGGTTGTGGCAAAAGTACCCTTGTCAGGCGTGTTGCGGCAAACAGTCCCATGGACTACGGACATATCGTCTACGGCAAAAACGTGCGCGCAGGCTACTACGATCAGGAAAACCTTAATCTTGACGGCAATCTTCGCGTCATCGATCAACTGTGGTTTGACAACACTCGCATGAGCCAGACCGACATAAGAAAGTTGCTTGCTCAGGTTACGCTCGGCGCGGACGACGTGTACAAATCGGTTTCCGACCTCAGCGGCGGCGAGCGCGCCAAACTGGGGCTTGCCATGATTATGGCGAAGGACAACAATCTGTTGCTGCTTGACGAGCCGACAAACCACCTGGATTTGCCAAGCAGAGAGGCTCTCGAAGAAGCACTTCGCGCCTACAAGGGCAGCGTGCTTTTTGTGTCGCATGACAGATATTTTGTAAATGCGCTCGGCACGCAGATTGCCGAACTGAGTAACGGAAAAATCACTACGTATGACGGAAATTACGACGATTTTGTCAGTCGTGTGTATGCCGAAAAGCCGCAGGCAGAAGTAAAACCAACGGACAAAACCGCCGCGCAGAAACCGACTTACCGCAACGCAAAGCAACGCGCCGCCGAGGTGAACAAGGCTCGTCGCGTAAAGGAATTGGAAACGGAAATTACTCGCCGCGAGCAGCAACTTGCGGAGCTAAACGCGCAACTTGCCGACCCGATCGTCGCCGCTGACTACGTAAAGACGGCGGCAGTGCTTGCGGAAATAGAGCAGGCGAATGCCGAACTGGAAACGCTGGGCGCAGAGTGGGAACAACTTTTGGAATGACAATGAAAACGGTACTTATTACAGGTGGATCGCGCGGCATCGGCGCGGCGACGGCAGCCGAATTCGGCAAAAACGGCTATCGCGTGCTGCTTACCTACAAAAACAGTGAATCCGCCGCAAAAGAGTTGCAGTCAAGACTTAACGCCGCAGGCGGCGACGTACATATTTTTCGTTGCGACATGGCGGACACGGCGCAGATTGCCGGGTTGTTTAAGCAAATAAAAACGTATATGCGCAGGCTGGACGTACTTGTCAACAATGTCGGCATCTCTTTTGTCGGCACAGTCGAAGAAGTGGACGAAAATGCCCTTGACGATATGTGGCGGACAAACGCGCTGTCGGCGTACACATGCTGTCGCTACGGACTGGATTTGCTGCGAAAATCCGACAAACCGAGCGTGGTCAACGTGTCGTCGGTGTGGGGTGTCTGCGGTGCGTCGTGCGAAGTGGGGTATTCTATGACCAAACATGCGCTTGTCGGGCTTACCAAAAGCCTTGCCGAAGAGTGGATGCCGAGCGGCATTGCCGTCAACTGCGTTTGTCCGCCCATTGTGAGGACGGACATGTGTGCGCACCTGACGGAAGATGACGTAGCCGACTTCTGCGCCGAACACGACTGCAAAGCGTACACTGCGGCAGAGGTCGCGGCGGACATTTACGCCCTGGCAACAAGCGGCGAAAGCGGCATTATTCTGGAGGAAAAGTGATGGCTTGGTACTGGATAGTGCTTGTCTGTGTGTGTGGATTTTGCTTATTGTACACCCTTTTGTGCTACATTGTGGCTGTTAAAGTGCTCAACAAGGCAACTACTCCCAAGGCGCATACCGAAGAAGAAGCGCGTGCAATGCAGGCAAGTGCCGAAAAAATGGACTTTGACGAATACGACAACGTGTGGAAGCGCGAGCCGTTTGAAGTTGACGGCGTTCAGGGCAAAGTACGCGGCGAATTTGTCCCTAATTCCGCAAACGACGGCAAACTGCGCCGCAAAGTGGCGGTGATAAGTCACGGGCACAGTTGGAACCGCATCAATTCCGTCAAGTATGCGAAGATTTTTTACGACAACGGCTACGACGTGGTGCTGTATGACCACGCCTACTTCGGGCAAAGTGACGGCAAATTTACAACCCTCGGTTACTACGAGCACAAGGACTTGTCCGCCGTAATAGATGCGGCATTAGGTCGCTTCGGCAAAAACGCTTTTGTCGTGCTGCACGGCGAAAGCATGGGTGCGGCAACGGTGCTGGGCGTGCTTGCCGACCGCAACGACATCGGCGCAGTGGTTGCCGATTGCGGTTTCAGCAGGACAATGGCATACTACCGCGAGGTGTGCCTGCAAAGCGTGCATTTGCCGGGTTTCCCTATTGTTGACTTTGCCAATGTCATGAGCAAGCGTAAGTTCGGTTACGACTTTACGAAATACAACCCCATCGACGCCGTTGCCGCAAGCGATGTGCCGATTTGTTTTATTCACGGCTCGGCGGACAAGTTTATTTTTCCGCACAACAGTGAGGACATGTACAAGGTCAGCGACAATCCCCTCAGCGAATTTCACATTGTCCCCGGCGCAGGTCACGCGCGCAGCCACATGGTCGCGCCGGAGGCGTACAGACAGATTGTTACGGCATTTCTTCGCAAGGTTGAAAATGCTGAGAAAATCGACTGAACATATGCCGTTCGGCAACGCTTCGATTGCCTTTTGCAAAGGCAAAATGTTGGCAAAAAACACATACGTTATCAAAATTTGACGAAATTTTGTCCACAATCAAGTTTTTACATCGGGTAAAAAAGACACTATGAAAAATCTCGAACAGGAACTTAAACTTCAACTTACACAACGCGAGTACAACCTGATCGCCGCTACTACCGACGCTTGCCCCGTTGTGATTGTCAACAACTATTTTGTTGCAAAGGGGCAAACCAAGGATACTATGGTGCGCGTGCGCCAAATCGGCGACAACTACACGTTGTGCTTCAAACGTCGTCTCGGCTTTGCCGATGACGTAATGGTGTGCGACGAGCGCGAGTGCGTGGTGGACAAAGCCTTTGCGGACAGCGCAATCGCAAACGGGCTCGGCGCAACTTCGGTCAATCGCATTTTTGACGTGGACGACTTTTTTGAAGATTTCGCCTATGTCGGCAGTATGCAGACGACACGGCACTGCTTCAATATAGAGCAGTGGCGCATCGAACTGGACAAATGCGACTATCTTGGCAAAACCGACTACGAATTGGAATGCGAGTGTACACACATCGACCGACTTAATGAACTGAAAAATTACCTCAACTACACATTCGGCGTTGTAATTAAAAGTTCTACGGCAAAAAACGCGCGTTTCCTCGCCGAACTGGAACGGCAGAAAAAGGCGTAACGGCGGCAAATGCCCGCAACGCAGACAAAACAAACGAGGCACATCATGCACGAATTGACAAACAAATACAAGTACATTATTTTCGATTTCGACGGCACAATCAACGACACTTCGCCCGGCATTTACGCAACCTTCAAAAAGGTGCTGTCGCACTTCGGCGTTGACTATTCTGACGTTGACCTGTCGCGACACATCGGTCCGCCGCTGGAGTACACCTACGAGCACCTTGTGGGCAAACAAAACATGGACAAGGCAATCAAACTGCATTACAAGGTTTTTGCAGACGACAACGCCGCGCAAAACAGCCGCCTGTACGACGGCATAAAGCAGACGATTGCCGCGCTGAAAAATCACGGCTACGTCATTGCCATTGCCAGCAGTAAATACGAACCGCACGCGGTCGAGTCGCTTGCCTACTTCGGCTTGTCACAATATTTCGATTACGTCTACGGACAGACGGAACGCCGCGGCTACAAAATAGAAGTGCTTCGCCAACTTATCGACGACCACAACTGGGACAGAAGCAAATGCCTTATGATAGGCGACACCTTTTACGACGCGGAGGGCGCGGCGGCAAACAAGGTGGATTTTCTTGCCGTAAGTTACGGCTTCGGGCATATGGACGAACTGCTGAAAGGTAACCCCGTCGCAATTGCCGACAGTCCGAAACAGATTGCCGATTTGTTGCTGTAAGTTTTGCCGATGTTTCAGCGAGTTGTGCCTGATGTGTAATCGCTCGTTGCCATGCTTAGGCGTCCGCAATTCCGATTGAACAAACCCTGTCGCGACGGTGCAAACAATCGACAAATGTCGATTGAGCATGACTACAAAGTGCATTAAACTGAACATGAAATCAACTTCATATAAAACGGAAAAATCGGACAAAAACAGATAAAAACGTTGAAAAATAGTCGAATATGAAGTATTTTTCACATAAAACGGTAAAAAAATCGGTTAAAATTGCTTTATTGCGTTAGCAAAAATAGTTTAACGGTGCAAAAACGCTGGACAAATATCTGCCCGAAGGTGTATAATTTAGCCAATCCCAAAAAGGTTAAATTAAAGGAGAAGTTCATCATGGCTCACAAAATTACCAATGACTGTATCGCTTGCGGCGGTTGCCAAAGTGTTTGTCCTTGTGACGCTATCAGCGAAGGCGACGGAAAGTACGAAATTAACCCCGATCTCTGCGTAGATTGCGGTGCTTGCTCCGCTCAGTGCCCCGTTGGTGCAATCGAAGAAGAGTAATCATTACATCTTACAAGCAAAAATCCCTGCCGGTATCGGCGGGGATTTTTTTTTGCGATTTCTGGTTTCAGGCAAGGCTATATTGTTTTTCCTGACGATATATTTGCAATCGGTAGGTGCAGTCACGTGCGGATTGTAAGGTTTTATAAAAACTGCCTGCTCTTATAACATTTGCTATATTAACGGCGGTTCGGCTGCTTGTTGTGGTTTAATTTGTCCACGTCGTATTTACCGAAAAACTTTTGTAAAAAATTTGTTGTTACACCGTTAAAAACAATTGACGGACGGTAATAATAGTAGTAAAATATTCCCAGTAAAAAGGTAGGAATTGACAAGCAATGAAAATGTCATCCAAGGCGAGGTACGGTCTGTACGTTGCGGTGGAACTTGCCAAACGTTACGATGGCGGGGAGTATGTCAACGTCACGCAACTGGCGCAGGCAACCGGCGTTACGGAAAAGTATCTCGAACAAATAATAGCCTTGATGAAAAAGGGCAATCTGGTAACGTCCACGCGTGGAGCAAACGGTGGCTACAAACTTGCCGACGAGCCGCAAAACATGACCGTCGGGCAAATTCTGCGTGCGGTAGAGGACAACCTGGAAATAGTCGACTGCATCAACAAGGATTGCGGTCACAGGTGTAACTGCGTTTCGCACAATCTGTGGCAGCACCTGTACACACACATCAACGAATACCTTGACACAATCAGTTTACAACATCTTTGTGAGGATAACCTATGAGGATTTACATCGATCACGCATCGACCACGCCATGTGACAAGCGCGTGGTGGAAGCAATGTTGCCTTACTTCACCGATGAGTTTGGCAACGCCGACAGTCAGCACTTTTACGGACGTGAAACAGCCAAAGCGGTTGCCGACGCGCGCGCCACAATCGCAAACCTTATCGGCTGCGCAGCAAACGAACTGTACTTTACGGCAAGCGGTACCGAAGCCGACAACTGGGCTCTTAAAGGTGCTGCTCTCGCCGCACGCGAGCACGGCAAAGGCACGCACGTAATCATTTCGGCAATCGAGCACCACGCAATACTTACGGCGGCAGATTGGCTGGTAAAGGAAGGCTTTACCGTGACAAAGTTGCCCGTCGGACCCAACGGCATAGTTGACCCTGCGGAACTGGAAAAGGTAATCGACGACAAGACAAGCATTGTGTCCGTCATGTACGTCAACAACGAGGTTGGCACAATCCAGCCCGTGCGCGAACTTTGCAAAATAGCGCATGCTCACGGCGCATTGTTCCACACCGACTGCGTGCAGGCAATGCCCTACATTCACATCGACGTGAAGGAACTTGGCGCAGACATGATAAGCATGAGCGGTCACAAGTTTTACGGACCTAAGGGCATTGGCGCACTGTACATCCGCAACGGCGTGAAACTGGAAAAACTTGTTTCCGGCGGCGGACAGGAACGCGCCCAGCGCGGCGGCACGACAAACACGCCCGCGGTTGTAGGCATGGCAAAGGCACTGTCGATGGCTGTCGAGCAAATGGACGAAAACAACAAGCACATAGCCGAAGTGCGCGACCACTTTGTGGAACGCGTAATGAATGAAATTACCGACATCAAGTTTAACGGCGACTTTGAACATCGCGTGCCGTCGGTGGCAAACTTCAGTTTCAAGTACGTAGAGGGCGAAGGCATCCTGATGCTGATGGACTTCAACGGAATTGCCGTCAGCAGCGGTTCGGCGTGCAGCAGCGGCAGCCTTGATCCGTCGCACGTTTTGCTTGCGATGGGCGTGCCTATCGAAGTGTCGCACGGCAGCATAAGGTTTAGTTTCGGCAAGGACAACACAATTGAAGAAGCCGACTACACCGTAGACAAACTTAAGGAAACTATCGCAAGGTTGCGCACGATGTCGCCCTTGTACAACGACAAAATCGGTGGAGGAAGTTACAATGTATAATCAAAAAGTTCTGGACGCATTCGCACATCCGCAAAACGTCGGCGAAATCGAAAATCCCGACGGCGAAGGCACCGTAGGTAACGCTACTTGTGGCGACATTATGCGTATTACGTTGCGCATTGTCGACGACGTGATTGTTGACGCCAAGTTTCAGACGTTTGGTTGCGCCGCGGCAATTGCAACCAGCAGTACCGCTACGCAGATGATCATCGGTATGAAGGTAGAGGACGCGCTTAAAGTTACCAATGCCAAAGTGGTGGAATACCTTGAGGGTTTGCCTCCGCAAAAGATTCACTGTAGCGTGCTTGCGGAAGAAGCCATCAAAAAGGCAATCGAAAACTACCGCGACAAGAAAGCCGGCAAAGAAATCAAAAAGACCGACGAAGTGGAATACGTTTAATATTTTTGACCGCTGTATTTACCGATACGGCGGTTGATTTTTTATCATGTATAATCTTTTCGGCAGTGCGCATACTACAAGCGTACCGCAGGAGGAAATTATGAAAAAGTTGGTTATCGGTGTGGCATTGGGCGTTATTGCCGGCATGGCATTGTCCGAAGTGCCGCAGGTAAAGCAAATGCTTGGCAAGGGCAAACGCAAACTGAAAGACATGTCCAAGTGACAAAACAAAGGGTCTGCATGCGCGGACCTTTTGTTTTGCCGTTTTTTTTGTTGCAACGCTACATTGAAAGCAAAAAATCGTAAATTCCTTTCGGTAAAATGTTGCAAAACACTGTTATTCCGCAAAAAAGTGTGGTACAATTGTTGCATGGGTAGAATAATGGCGTTGGACGTCGGTGACGTCCGTATCGGTGTGGCGGTTTCCGATCTTATGGGTATCATTGCAAATCCGCTGGAAACTTACACGCGCAAAGGCGACTTGAGCCGCGACGTGCAGTACATTGTTGACCTTGCCAAGGCGCACGAGGTAAGTCTGTTTGTCAGCGGACTTCCGCTTGGGCTCGACGGTCAGGAAAACGAACAAACGCGCAAAACGCGTGAGTTTGTCGACGCATTGCAGTCGCATACGGACATCCCGGTCAAGTACATGGACGAACGTTTTACCACGTTGTCGGCGGAGCGTGTGCTCATTCAGGGCAATGTGCGGCGCGAAAACCGCAAAAAGGTAATCGACAAGGTTGCCGCGACCATTATTTTGCAAAACTTTTTGGACAGTAAAAGATAATTACGGAGGTAACAAACATGTCTGAAGAAATCAAAAACATTCATGGACACGAACACGATTGTGACTGCGATTGTGGTTGCCATGATCACGACGAAGGTTGCGACTGCGGTTGCGAAGACGATATCGTTATGTTGCAGGACGAAAACGGCAACGATGTCGCTTTCCACTTTGTAACCACGCTCGAACACGAAGGTAAGACCTACGTTTACTTGCAAGGCGACGACGAAAACGACGAAGACGACGCCATGGTAATCGAAATCTTCGAACTTGAAAGCGAAGAAGACGGCGACGAAGCATATGACCGTCTGTATCCCGTTGACGACGATTTGTACGAAGTACTGTACAACAAACTTCTGGAAGAAGTGCAGAAGCAAGCGGAACTCGGGGACGAGGATGCCTGCGAGGGGTGTGAAGAGGAGTCGTGCGAGGGTTGTCCTCTTGACGAAACCAAATAACGGCACGCATTGTCACTACGTGCTTCGTTCGCACTCAGTTACGTACGCTTAGTACGCGCCTTCGTGCTTGCTCGCCTGTTGTGCCACTTCGCCGCACCGTTCTTTGGTTTCGTCAAAAGTCAAAGAACGCTGCCTGTCGCACTCATTTACAGGCTACGACAATTTGTACCACTCTTCGGCTTTGCCGCAGGGTGGTATTTTTTTGTGATTTTGAGTTGTTTGAAAATAGAGTGACGTATAAAACATAGCAAAACGCGAGCCGTGGGACGGTTGTCCGACGGCTCGCGCTGGTTTGCAAAAATGCAATACGTATTAAGTTTTTGATGACAAAAGCGGCTGTTTTACACTTTTGTGCGACGTATTTGTGTACGTCGGCTGTGGCATTAAACGTATTACTTGATTGCGTTTGTCAATTCGGTGTAGAGTGCTTCTTCGAAGGCATTGTGCAGTCCCGCTGCGGCAAGTACGGTGTTGTAGTCCGTGCTTGCATTTGTAAACAACGTCAGGTAAGCCGTGCGCGCCACGTCAACTCCGCCGTCTTTGTCAACTGCCTTGGCGTAGATTTCAATCGAGGGCAGTGCGCTCATTGCGTAACTGATGTAGTAAGCGGCGTTGTCGAAGCATACTCCCATCCAGTAGGTGTTGCCGTTTTCTTCGTCGTTGATGCCGTACTTGGTGCAGATTGTGTCGTACAAATCCTGGTAGTTGTTTGCGTTAAGCGTGGTGTAGCCTTCGTAACTTCCCGTGTACACGGCTTGTTCAAACTCGTCAATGGCTGTAGCGTTGAGCACGGTTTGCAGCATGTTTGCAAGTTGCGAGTACTTGACTGCGTTGTATCCTTTGCTTGCTGTCGTGTTGCTGCCCAGCCATGCCAGGAACATCATTTCGTTACCCTGGCTTTGCGTCTCGCAGAAGTCGAAAGACAGCGGACGTTCACCACTCTTGGTCAGGTTGAGCACGTTTTCGTAATAGTGACCGAATTCGTGAACAAAGGTAAACGAATTGCTGTAGTAGTAGGTGCCGTTGCCGTAGTCGGTGTTGTCAAAGTACAAAATGGTGTTGCCAACCTGCGGCATGTAGTAGGTAAATGCGCCTTCGACCTGTCCTACAAAGTAGTTACCGTTCTTAAACAGATCTTCTACGGCGTTGTAGAACTTTACATCGTTGGAACTGTCGAGATATTTGAAGTAGTTTGAAATCAAGTCGATTGCGTCCTTGACTTCGTCAAAGTACTTGCTTGTTGTCTTGGTAAACAGGCTGTAAAACATCAGTCCTTTGTACAGGTTGATGTCTGCGTCCGTCGCGTCGTTGCCGTCAAGCGCATTGTAGGCGGTTTCAAACTTGGCGTTTATCGATGTGTACAGCGGCACGATGTATTGCTTCACAAACGCGCTCATTGCCTTGGTCTGTGTAGGCGTGTAATTGCGGTTGTACACGTTTTTGTAGGCGTAGGTCATGTAGTTGTCGTATCCGTACAGTACTGCAAGTTGGTTGTTTTTGTTTACAAGTTGTTCGTACAGACCGGCAATTGTCGTCGTGTTGGGGCTTTCCAACGTTATTTCTTTGTTGTACTGCGACAAAATGTTGTCGATTTCTTCCTGGATTTTGGAAGCGTCGCCTGTGCCTTCACCCAGCGCGTACCGGATGTCTTCGCTGTCAACTTTTTTGCTAAGATCGTTTTTGATTGCGGTGTTTGTACTGCTGTTTGCCTTAACGATGATGTCAACGTATTTGTTAAGCAGGTCGTAGTACCAGGTTGTGGACGTATCGTAGTCCGTACTGTCGCCGCTTACGTTGTACAGCACGCTTGCGATGTCGTTTTGTTCGTAAACATGGTTAAGTCCGTCAATCAGGGCTGACATTTTGTTGTAAAACTCTTCGGCGTCGGTGCTTACGTTGTTTACGTTGGCAGTCATCCAGTTGTAGTAGCCTACGTATTTGTTGTAGTCCGTTTCAGTAAGTGTGTACTTGAAGTTGTTTTTGAATGTGCTGTCCGCAGCCTTGCGACCGATTACGTGGCAACCCTCGTCCTGACATTTGCCATAGGTGAAGTAGTTGGGGAAGTTGTGTTCGCTCGGGTCGGGTTCCGGTGCGGGTTTGCTGTTGCCGTTGACGGAAATAAGTACGGGGTCGATATATTCATCTGCATCTTCGTTGACGGTATAGTAAGTCATCGAAATATAGTTTCCGTCGGTAGCGTCATCAATGTGCATCAGGTAGCCGTACAATACTACTTCGTCGCCGATTGCCAACTCGGTAAAGTCGGACATATCGTAATAGTCAACGTATACGTATGCGGCGAATTCGTTGTCACTGTCGGAAGGTATGGTGTCGGCAATGTACATGTAAGTGTAGGTTTCTCCGTCTTCTACCGTCGAGCCGACCTCCCAGATGATTGTGCCTTTCAGGTAAACTTGTCCCGATGTGTAAGCGTTGTTGGCAAGTTTGTTGCCGACAATCAGGGCATCTGCTACGGTGTAAGCGGTGTCGGCTGTTTTACCGTCGTTTTCGGGGTCGCCGCCGGGTGTGGGCGTAGGCGTGGTGCCGTTGTTTACAAGCACGATTTGCGGGTTGTCCAGTCCGCTTGCGTAGCCGATTTCGTACACGGGCGAGCCGTTTTTCACAAAGTGAATAAGATATCCGTAAATTACGATTTCGTCACCTTGTTTGATGCTGCCGCTGCTGATTTGCGCGCTGTACGCCATGAAAGAGTTGCTGCTGTCGCTTGCAACATCGCCCATGTAGAAGTTGTAACTTTTGTGGTTGCTGAAATACTGCGGCTCGCTTGTTATGTAACCGCGCACGTACAGTTTCGTGTTGCTGTGTGCGCCGCTTGCCAGTTGCTTTACAACGGCAACCGCTTCGGAAACGCTGTAAGCCTTTTCAACGGAAGAGCCGTCGTTTCCGGTGGGGTTCGGTGTGGGGTCGGGATCAGGCGTAGGATTGGGATCCGGGTCTGGGCTGTCGGCTTTGTTTGCGGCGTGTTCGGCAGTCTTGGTGGTGCCGTCGCCAAGCACAAATGTCAGTATCCATTTTTCCGTGCCGTTTGCCGTTTCGAGGGTGGCGTTTACGCTTGTGATTGTTCCGCCGTCTTTGGTTGCAGCCTTCAGAATTTCCTCAAATTCCGTCTTGGAAACGGGCTTGTAGCCTTTTGCCGATACCGCTACGGAGTAGGCAGTGTACAATTTGTCTGCGTCGGTGGTTGTGGTGTTGTCGTCAAGAGTGCACGCCGCAAGCAGTGTTGCGACAAGTGCGACAAGCAGGACCGCCACCAGGACAAGTCTGGTCTTTTTATTCATATTCTTCTCCTTGTTTGGATTTTTTACCTTTGTAGTTGCCGATTGTCCCGAGTGTTCGCCTTCTTTTTGTGGCGTTTAGTCGGGTGGTCGGCTGAGTGTCGGCGTTTTATTTGTCGGCAAAACGCGACAACAAATGTAAGTCGTCGGCCGAGTGTAAGGCTTTTGTAGAGCGATACGCAGTATCGGAAATCTTATTTTAACAAATTCCGACGTGTTTTGCAACAGAAAATTGCATTGTCGGAAAATGAAAAAATGACAGAGTTTTCCTTTTCACGACGCAAACGGATTTTTTAATCTATCACATATAATACAGTTAGTTTCTTAAAATTTTATTGAAAACATTAAAAAGTTAAACCGTGAGCAGTAAAATAAAATCGGTTGCTTCACTAAAAACGACATACTGTCGGCGATAAGCCTGAACGTATTTAGGGGGATTGACTTTTAGGAATTCACCAACCTTTATTTGTCGCCGTCGGGTCGCGCAAGAATTATTAGTGACGGCAATTGAAACCCTGCATAAATATGTTTGCTAAAATAGTTATTATTTGATATAATAATTAACCCTAAGGCTGATTTCGACAAAATATATTGCAGAAACTATGGCGGCTCGGATTCAATTCGCGGTGGCCGTCGGTCAAACGAGGACAACCCATGATAAAAAGATTTTTCGCCTATTACAAGCCGCACATGCGTTTGTTTGTGATAGATATGATTTGCGCGCTTGTCGTTGCGGCGTGCAACCTGTTTTTTCCGTTTGTTACGGGCAACATCATACGCGACTACATTCCCAACCGTCGAATGGACCTGGTGCTGTTGTGGTGTGCCGTGTTGCTGTTTGTGTACGTGCTGAAAGCCTTTCTGACATACGTAATTCAGTACTGGGGTCACATAATGGGCGTGCGCATACAAGGCGACATGCGCAAAGATTTTTTTCACCACGTAGAACAGTTACCTTTCAGCTACTTCGACGATAATAAAACCGGTACAATTATGTCGCGTATCGTCAATGACCTGTTTGAAATTTCCGAACTTGCCCATCACGGTCCCGAAGATTTGTTCCTTTCCGGCGTAACGCTTGTGGGCGCATTGGTGCTTATTGCCGTCATCAATCCGTGGCTTGCCGTAATAATTGCGGCAATAGTGCCATTTATGTGCTGGTTTGCCGTGGTGCAACGTCGCAAGCAAAAGGCGGCGTTTGCGCGTATGCGTGAGGAAACAGGCGAAATTAACGCCGAAGTCGAGTCGGCTGTGTCCGGTATACGCGTTGCCAAGGCGTACACAGCAGGCGAGCACGAACTTGCCAGGTTTGACTTGGCTAACTGCAACTACCAGAAGGCACGCGGACGTGCGTACAAATCTATGGGCGTGTTCAACAGCGGTATGGGACTGTTTACGGACGTGTTGTACCTGGTTGCGTTGCTTGCCGGCGGCATTTTTCTGTACTACGACAAAATCGACGCGGGACAGTTTGCGACATACATTTTGTACGTGGCAATGATCACCTCTCCGATACGCACGCTGACGGCGATTTTTGAACAGATTCAGAACGGTATTACAGGTTTTACACGCTTTTGCGAAGTAATGGACGAACCGGTGGAAACCGACGATCCCGACGCTGTGCATGTGGACGTATTGCATGGCGACATAGAGTTTTGCCATGTCGGCTTTTCCTACAACAATGCGCAGTCGCAAAACGTGGTGCTGTCCGACGTCAGTTTTGACGTGAAACACGGGCAGACGGTCGCTCTTGTGGGACCGAGCGGCGGCGGCAAAACAACGATGTGTCACCTGATACCGCGCTTTTACGAAGTAAGCGAGGGCGCGATTACGGTGGACGGCATTGACATCCGCAAGATAAAGCGCGTCGATCTGCGCCGCAACATCGGCATTGTGCAACAAGACGTGTTTCTGTTTGGTGGCAGCATTTACGAAAACATCGCTTACGGCAACTTTGACGCCACTCGCGACGAAGTGATTGCCGCGGCAAAACGCGCCAATATTCACGATTACGTCATGAGCATGCCCGACGGCTACGAAACGCAGGTGGGTGAGCGCGGCGTAAAACTTAGCGGCGGACAGAAACAACGCATAAGCATTGCGCGCGCGTTTCTCAAAAATCCGCCCATACTGATACTGGACGAGGCGACAAGCGCACTTGACAACGTGACGGAAATGCAAATTCAACAGGCACTTGCCGATTTGTCACAGGGGCGCACGACCATTGTCGTGGCGCATCGTCTGTCAACTGTTCGCAACGCCGACAAAATCATTGTCGTAACCGCCGAAGGCATTGCCGAACAGGGCAGCCACAAGCAACTTATGGAGCAAAACGGCATTTACGCGCGGTTGTACAACAATCAGTTCTCGGCGGAATGACAAACTTGTCGCAATTACCGCAATGTTAACAAAATTTGCATACGTATGCGGTTTTTGACGACAAAAATGCGTAAACGCATTGCAAACGATATCAAAAAAAAGAAGTGACTTTTTATGACAAACAACAAGTATCCAGACATTCAGCTGGCGAATTTCCGCGACCTCGGCGGCTACCGTAATACCGACGGCTACACGGTGAAGGACAACAAGATTTTTCGCAGTCCCTGCCTTGCGGATTTGTCCGAACAGACAAAACAAGCCCTCGATGGCCTCGGCATAGAGTACGTGCTGGACTTTCGCAGTAAGGCGGAAGCCGACGGCGCACCCGACTACGTACCCAAGGGCGCAACATATCTGCACTTACCTGCCGCACGCACACGCGGCAAAATGGTGGTCAATCCCAAGGACGTTGCCAGGATGATTCCGCGTTGGGCAGGTCCCAAACTCAGTATCGGCGTGTTTCGTCTGCGTTTCAGACACCTGTACCGCAAGTTTCCTTTCAAAAATTCCGCTTACCGCAAGATGTTTGAAATCATGAACGGCGGTAGTACATTTCTCGTGCATTGCTCGGCGGGCAAGGACCGTACGGGCGTGGCGTGTATGCTTATTCTGCTTGCATTCGGCGTGCCGTACGACGTAATCGAACGGGACTACCTGCTTAGCAACGAACTTCGCAAGGACGTAAACGCGGAATACGAAAAACAGTTTGTCGTCTATCCGCATTACAAAACAATGAAACAGATCTTCGAGGTTGCTCTCAATGTTTCGCCCGACCTGTTGCGCACAGCCTACGACAAAATTTTGCGCAAGTACGGCAGTGTGGAAGAGTATTTTTTGCAGGAATACGGCGCGGACAAGGCCAGACTGGAACTGTGGCGCAGTCAGTACATGAGTAAGTGATTTTTCGCCGTATCGCGGCACGCCGATCGCTTATGCGAAAAAATAATTAAAAAGTTTATTTTAGGTTTTCAGCCCTTTTCGCACTTGACAAAAAGTCGGAAAGGGCTTACTATTTATGGTAGACATAGTAACGGCCGCAGACGGTCGTAAGAAACAGGCAAATGTCGGCTCGGCGCAAAGGCAATGAAAGTGGGGATTCCTTGCCGGGTGGCATACGGAGAGAAGAGATGAAAGTAATTTCAAGCGATTTACTGAGGGGTCACATCGACACTTTTGTGCTGTCGGCGCTTATGGACGGCACCAAGTACGGCAACGAAATACGAAAGTATATTTCCCAAAAGACAAACAATCTGTACATTCCTAACGAGCAAAGTTTGTACTCGGCGTATCACCGCCTTGAGGATATGGAATGTATTCGCGGTTACTGGGGCGAAAACGTCGGCGCAACGCGTAAGTATTACACGATTACCGACAAGGGACGTCAGGTGTACGAAATAAACAAGCGCGAATGGGAAAACGCCAAACGTCTCATCGACATTCTTATCAAGTAAGGGGATTACCACATGCTTTACTCCGAACTTACCGTCAGGACAAATCGTCAGAGTGCCGAATTGGTGGCGTACTTCCTTGAGGAAGTGTGTCTGCCCGACGGCGTGAGTATTTACGACATCAACGATTTGTACGACAATCCGTCGTGGGACTACATGGACGACGTTGCCGAACGCCCCTACGACAAGGAAGTTTTGGTAAAAGGTTACTGCAACACCGAGGACACTGACAGTGTTCTCGATTTTTTGCGTCAAAAATTTGCCACGCTGGATGGCGCAGGCTCGCTGGACATCACCGTCGGCACCGTTGACGGCGAAGCGTGGGTTGCAACATGGCAGGCAACCTTCAAACCTATCGAAACGGAAAAAATAGTTATTTGTCCCGAATGGCAAACGGTAACCACCGACAAAAAAGTATTGCTGCTGGATACTGGCGTCGCTTTCGGTACGGGACAGCACGAAACGACGAGCATGTGCCTGGAATACGCCGAGCAACTGGACCTTGGCGGCAAGCGTGTACTTGACGTGGGTTGCGGAAGCGGCATACTGGGGCTGTCTGCGTTACTTCTCGGCGCGGAACATGCGGAACTTGTGGACATAGACCAACAGGCGGTTGACATCGCAAGGCACAACGCCGAAATCAACGGACTTGACGGCAAGGCAACTATCGAACAAGGAAACCTTACGGAAAAAACAAGCGGCACGTTTGACGTGGTGTTTGCCAATCTGACCGCCGACATTCTGGCAGGACTTTTTGAGGACATTGCAAGCGTGGTGCATGACGGCACCGTTGTGATACTGAGCGGTATTATCGACTTCAAGGCGGATTACGTCAAAGAAATGTACGGCAGGTTGTTTACCGTCGTCGACGAGCGCGCAAAAGGCGAGTGGCGTGCGCTGGAACTTGTGTTGCGCCGGCATTGAAAACGGGCGCACGGCAAAACGGGTACTGTACTTATTTGTAAAATAACACACGGTTAGTACTGTAAAACTACCCCGAAATTTTCGGAAAGGGGTGCGGGGAAAACACCTTTTATAAAAAGGGTTTTCCCCGCAAAAACCTCTTCTAAAAAAACACACAAGCAAAAATGAGAGTATCTGTATTCACCCTCGGGTGCAAGACAAATTTATATGAAAGCGGACAAATCGTTTCGGCATTGTGCGAGGCAGGGCACGACGCGTTTCATGGCTTGGCTGCGGCGGACGTGTTTGTGCTCAACACCTGCGCGATTACAGCCGAAGCGGAAAAGAAATCTCGCCAATTGGTTACGCGCGCACGCAAACTCAATCCCGATTGCCGCGTTGTGGTGGTGGGCTGCGCTTCGGAAAAGAACCCCGACCAGTTTTTCGGTTTGCCCAACGTAACACTTGTCAAGGGCGTTGCGGGCAAAACCAAAGTGGTGGACGAAATTCTGTCCTACGGCAAGGACGTGGACGAGATTCCGACGGCATACGAGGAAACCTGCGCAAGCACGCAGGAACACACCCGCGCGTTTGTCAAAATTCAGGACGGTTGCAACAATTTTTGCAGTTACTGCATTGTCCCGTACCTCAGAGGGCGCAGCCGCAGCAGACGCGTTGCCGACGTTGTAGCGGAAGTGAAAACCGCAAATGCCGCCGAAACGGTGATTACGGGCATAGATATTTCGCAGTTCGGCAAGGACACGGGCGAAAGTTTGCCAATGTTGTTTGAGGCACTGGCAGGTGTACAAACGCGTATACGCCTGGGCAGCATGGAAGCGGGCATAGTTACCGACGAATTGCTGACGGCACTTACCAAAGTCAATTTTTGTCCGCATTTTCACCTTAGTTTGCAAAGCGGTTGCGACGCTACGCTTAAACGCATGAATCGCAAATATACCACCGACGGCTACTACGACGCCGTGTGCAAAATCCGCAAAGTTTTTCCGTCGGCGGCAATAACTACCGACGTGATAGTGGGCTTTTGCGGCGAAACCGACGAAGAGTTTAGTGCAACCGAAGCCTTTGTCAAAAAGGTCGGTTTTGCCGACGTGCACGTGTTCCCCTATTCGCCAAGGCAGGGTGCTGTCAGCGCAAAGTGGAAGGACACCGACCCGGTTGTCAAGCGCGCTCGTGCGGAAGAACTGGGGAAAGTTAAGCTGCAACTAAAGCAGACATTTGCCGAAAGCATGTATGGCAAAACCGAGCCTGTACTGGTGGAAGAAATCGTCGACGGCAAGGCTGTAGGGTACACGCCGAACTACCTCAGGGTGTACTTTGACGGCGACGAAAATGACGTAGGTAACATAGTGGATGTCATCGTCGGCGCGCCGTATCTCGACGGAGCAAACGGCACCGCTGTGTATGCAAAAAAGTGATACGTATCTGTTTTTCAGTTACATTTTGCCGCAACTTGACGACTTTTTTGCCGAAAATAATAAGGACATTTGTTGAATCGGAAACGTCGCTGTGTCGGCAATATAATCGGTAGCGACAGACAGGCAAAATCTACAATCGGGGTGAACGCGACAAGTCAACACGGTTTGGCACATGCGCGTCACCTGCAAATAAAGGAGCAACCAATGAAAGACTGTCTTTTTTGTAAGATAATCGACGGCGAAATTCCGTCGTACAAGATTTACGAGGACGAATACGTTTACGCCTTTCTCGACATCGCCTGCGACGTGTACGGACACACGCTTGTCGTGCCCAAGTGCCACGCCACAAACGTGCTGGATTGTGACAAGTTGTATCTCGACAAGGTAATCGAAGCGGTGCAAAAAATTGCAAAACACTATGTCGACGACCTTGGCTACGACGGAGTAAACATTCTCAATGCCAGCGGTGCCGCGGCGGAACAATCGGTGTTCCACCTGCATTTCCACGTCATTCCGCGCAAAAACGGTGACGGCGTAAAGGCATGGCCCTTCCACGACAAACACGAATACGATCTTGCCGCAATCTGCGACGAATTTAAGATGTAGTAACGGACGTAAAAATGAAGTTGAGGAATTGTATTTTTGCCGCGCTGTTTGCGGCGTTGACCTTTGTGGCGACAGCTTATCTTCAGATTCCCATTCCGGTAGGCGCAGGCTACGTTCATCTCGGTGACACTTTTGTGTTGCTTGCCGCGCTTATGTTGCCGCTTCCCTACGCAATCGCAGCCTCGGCTGTAGGTGCGGCTCTTGCCGATGTGGTGGCTGCCTATTTTGTGTATGCACCCGCTACGGCTGTTGTCAAGGCACTTATGGTTGTCGCGGTCTGGCTCGTCTGCCGCAAAAAGCGTTGCTGGTGGACGGAAGTTTTGTCCTTTGTCGGCGCAACCGCGGTGTTGGCTCTCGGGTACTTTGTGTACGAGATTCCCCTCTACGGCACGCCTACTGCAGTTGCCGATTTGCCGTTTAACCTGCTTCAGGGTGCTGTATGCTCGGTTGTGGCGTTTGCGCTGTACAAACTTATCGGCGAACGCCTTGCCAAACTTATGGCAGGCGCGCGTGAAGCCGAAACAGTCACGGATAAAGTGACGGACAAGCCCATGCAAGCCGCCGAGCCGGACCAATCTGCCGACGATGCGGAAAGCAAATAATTGAACGAATTACTTAACGTGTTTTGCTCGTTTTTCGTTAGTACTATCGATGGTCAATTGGCATTGTTGAAAATACACGGTTGCAACGCCTTTGCATTTATCTGCGAAGGCGTTGTTTTTTTTACTCTGTGCTTTTCAAGGGTTTCATTATTAAATCTAATTTTTTTTATAGAATCTCAAATCATATTGCAAGGCATTTTCAAAATACTCAATCGGCAGAATAATGGTCGACGTCGCCTTTGACATACTCGTCTTGCTGTAAACGCCACCGTATTATGTTACGCGCACATGCGTAACGGGGATTTTTTTGGTATTCATTTGCGGGGGATTTACGGTCTTTGTAATACGCCGGTGATAGAAAAAATCAAAATAGTCTTTGCGTACCGTCGGAAAGTCTGCTTAAAAGGATTGACTTTTGAAACGATTTGTTGTAACATACAAAAGATGTGTGTTACAACGCTTTTGTGACGGTCGGCGTAGCGGTGGTTTGATTTTTATGTCACTTCGATACGCTTCCGCAACAAAAGAAGAAAGGAAAGAGAAGCAAGCAAGTGG
>ERZ1673738.2845-NODE-2845-length-21003-cov-6.430781_pt1 | contig 21003 bp, 15 predicted proteins | sample MGYA00580198_ERZ1673738 | MGnify/ENA primary metagenome ERZ1673738 (study PRJEB41218, sample SAMN15661784) | gut metagenome | host: Homo sapiens | place: Canada: London | collected 2015-08-20/2019-03-30 | study: EMG produced TPA metagenomics assembly of...
CTTGATGGCGATGGCCGCCGCGTGGCAGACGGCCTGCGCGTCGCCGCCGCCCAGATAGCACAGCGCCGCCGCGCCCATCGCGCTGGCCGTGCCGATTTCCGCCTGACAGCCGCCCGCCGCGCCCGCGATGGACGCTTTGGCCGCGACGACCTGACCGATTGCGCCCGCGACATACATCGCACGCACCATCGCCTCGTCGCTCAGCCCCTCGCGCTGCTGATACGGCAGCAGCACCGCGGGCAGAACGCCGCAGCTCCCCGCCGTCGGCGCGGCGACGATGCACTTCATGCAGGCGTTGCTTTCGCCCATCTCCAGCGCCTGCGCGATAACCCCGCCGATGTAATCCCCGCAGATGGTTTTGCCCCGCTGCACATAGGCGCGCATTTTTTCGCCGTCGCCGCCGACCATGCCGCTGGCGGAGCGGAGCTTCGGGTCATAGCCGCGCTGCGCGCGCCGGATGGCGGCGTAAAGGCCGCGCATCTTTTCAAGGGATTCCGCCTGCGTCACGCCGCGATCCACGCAGTCGCTCTCGATGATGACGTCGCAGATATCCCGGTTTTCGCTTGCCGTCACAAGCGCCTGAAGCGATTCAATGGCCATACCGATTCCCCCCTGTTATTCTTCCCGCTCCGCGTCGATGAACGTCACGCGCGTGATGCCCTCGCAGCGTTCCAGCCACGCGAGGCCGTCCGGCGGAACGGCCTTGTCCGTCTCGATAATCATCACGGCGTTTCCGCCCGGATGGTCGCGGTAGAGCTGCATGGTCGCGATGTTGATGCCGCGCTCGGTCAGCATGCCGGTGACCTCGTTGACGTGGCCGGGCTGGTCGATGTTCTGCACGATCAGCGTGGGCAGATCGCCGGAAAAGTTGGCGCGTAGGCCGTTCATCTCCACCACCATGATGCGCCCGCCGCCCAGAGACGAGCCGGTCATCGACAGGGTTTTGCCGCTCCGGCCGACCAGATCCACGCGCGCGGTGTTCGGGTGTTCGCCGCCGACGTGGGACGTGGCGAAGGAGAAGGACAGCCCCGCCTTTTCCGCCCAGCCGAAGCTGCCCGCGATGCGCTCGTCATCCGGCTGAAAGCCCAGCAGACCGGCAATCAGCGCGCGATCCGTGCCGTGGCCGCAGCCGGTCGCGGCGAAGGAGCCGAACAGCGTGATATCCGCCCTGCACGGCGTGCCCTCGCCCAGCAGCCTGCGCGCGATGCGCCCCAACCGAACCGCGCCGGCCGTGTGCGAACTGCTCGGCCCGACCATCACCGGGCCGAGAATATCGAAAAGATTCATCCGTGTTCATCTCCCCTCGTGTTTTTTTAACGTAAAGCGATAATTGAACCAATCCGAAATTTTGCATAAATCGGCGGAGGCGAAGGCGGGCTCAGCCCGCTTTTACGGGTAATCATAGCAGAAAACGCGCGGAGATTCAACCGATGCGCATGGAAAGTTTTGATTAAAATGGCCGCAAAACAGAATTTCCTCTATGAAAATGGAGGCCGATGCGGTACAATAGGATGTGCTGCAAAGCAAAAAAGAATACGGATTTGCGTTTAATGGGATGTGGAACATGTTTTCTTTGCTCAGTCAGGATATACAAAATATCATCGTTTTTGATTTGGAATGGAACCAGAGCGGCTATAACCCGAACCACCGCATGCCGCACGAGATCATCGAAATCGGCGCGTGCCGCGTGGATCGCGCGGGGAACGTGGTTTCGCGCTTCAGCGAGCTGATTCGCCCGCGCGTGTATAAGCGACTGGATAAGCATATCAAGCAGGTGACGGGCATCACCGAGCAGGAGCTTGCGCAGGGGCGCTCGTTTTCGGATGTCTTCGGCGATTTTATCGCGTGGTGCGGCGAGGATGCGCAGCTTGTGACGTGGGGGCGGGACGATTATCCCGTGCTCAAGCGCAACGCCGCGTTTTTTATGACCCCGATGCCGTTTGCGCCGCCGATCGACGCGCAGCTCGTCTTCGGCTTCTGCTGCCTCGGCGGGGAGCACAAGCAGATGAACCTGCACGCGGCGATGGAGCTGATGAACGTCGAATTGGATGTGGCGGCGCACCGCGCGGTGAACGACGCGGAATGTACGGCGGCGCTGCTGCCCGTTGTGGATCGGGCGGTGACGGCGCTCGCGCCCGAGCGGCGCATGCAGCTTGAGCACATTTTGGAAAAGGAGAGCCGCATTGCCGCCTCCGCGCTGCGCTCGCTGCCCACGCCGTACATGTTTCAGACGGACGCGCTGGCGGATCAGCGGCTGATGAGCCTGCCCTGCCCCGCCTGCGGCAAGCGAACCGCGTTTGATACGCCGTGGTTTGACGGCGGGCGGGAGCGCTATCTAGCGATTTCCGTCTGCCCGCAGCACGGCTTTGTCTACGGGCAGATGCACTTCAAGCGCACGAGCGCCAACACGCTGATTATGCACCAGCGCGCCTATCCCGCCAGCCGGGAGGACGTGGAAGACGTGCGCGAGCGCTACCGGCTGTATCTGCTCACGCCGCCGAAAAAGCGCCACCATCGGCTGAATATGGAAGAGATCGTCGAAAAGGCGGAAAAGGCGAGGGAATAACGCCGCATACACAAAAGAAAAGCAACTGAGGCAAAGATAATCTGCCCAAGTTGCTTTTTTTATGGATGGATTTTCGCACACGGCGGAAGGCGTTATAAGCAGAACATGAAGAACCGCAGCACGTCGTAGTATGCGTCCGAAGAGAAGCGCACCGTGCGCGGGCCGAGCTGCTTCACGCCGGGGTAGAAGCTCGCGCGGCGGGCGCGGTTGTGCTTCACAAACTCCACTTCAACGTCAAAGTTGTTTGGCAGGGCGACGGTGAATTTCTCCGGATGGGCGACGCCGTCCGCGACGGCCAGCTCGGCCTTTTCGCGAATGCGGCGGACGGCCTCCGACGGATGGATCGAAATTGAGCCGTTGCCGCAGCCGCGGCTGACCGGCACGGTGTAAACCGCGGGGCAGAGCCGCTTGGCCTGCTCGCACACGCCCAAGTCGCCCGTCACCAGCAGCACCGGCACGTCGTAAAGCGCGGCGGCGAAGGTGTTGATGACCAGCTCGCTGGCCTGAATGCCGTTGATGCGGATGGACACGTTATCCAGATTCATCGTGTGGCACAGCGGGCTGGCGTCCGTGTTGGAGGAGGAATGATAGCCGGTGAAAATCGCGCCGGAGAAGCTCGCGTCAATGCCGGACATCATCGAGTGGATGTCGCTGCCCCAGCCGCGGAAGATGCTCACGCGCTCCGGCAGCTCGGCGGGGATCAGGTTGCGCGCGCTGTCGTGTGCGTCCTTAATCAGCAGATCCTCGCATCCGGCGGCGAACGCGCCCTCGCAGGCGGCGGCGACCTCGCGGGTCATCTGACGGCGGAAGGGCTCGTAATCCGGCTTGCCCAGCTCGGTTTCCGCCCAGTGGGCGATGCCGCAGGTGCCTTCAATATCGGCGGAAAGAAAAATTCGGTTCAGCACAGTGCATCGTCCTTTCACGCGATGTCCAGCGCGATTTCCATCATCTGGGTGAAGGAGGATTGGCGCGCCTGCGCGTCGAGCGATTCGTTCTTGCTGAGGTGATCCGAAATGGTGCAGATGGCGAGCGCGTTCTTGCCCGCGCGCGCCGCGTTCAGATACAGCGCGGCGGATTCCATCTCCACCGCCAGCACGCCCAGCTTCTTGAGCTTGCCGGACATGCCGGATTCGTCGTAAAAGATATCCGAGGAATACAGCGGGCCGACGGTCGGCTCTATGCCCATCCGGCGCGCGGCGGCAACGGCCTGCTCCAGCAGCTTGAACGAGCAGCACGGCGCAACGTTGCCGTCAAAGCCGAACTGGCGGCCGAAGTTGGAATTGGTGTACGAGGACAGGCCGATCACCACGTCGCGCACGTTCACGCTGTCGGACAGGCCGCCCGCCGTGCCGACGCGGATGATGTTTTCCACGCCGTAGAAATTGAACAGCTCATAGGAATAGATGCCGATGGAGGGTATGCCCATGCCGGAAGCCATGACGGAGACGCGCTTGCCGCGGTACAGGCCGGTATAGCCCTGAACGCCGCGCGTGTCGTTGACCAGCACGGGATTCTCCAGATACGTTTCGGCGATGAATTTGCTGCGCAGCGGGTCGCCCGGCATCAGCACGGTGCGGGCGAAATCGCCCTCTTTGGCGGTGATGTGCGGCGTTGGGATATTCGGATTGGACATAGAAACAAGCCCCTTTCTGATTGATGTTGTTACCTCCATTATAACGGGAAACCGGCCAAAAGCCAACCATAAATCTATCGGCTCAGGCGCGCTTGGCCGAAAAACGCCCCGCGCACGCGAAACCGGCTGGCGCGTTTTCCCCTTCTCTTTTTTTGCGAAACATGGTATACTAACCGCGACGGAAACAAGGACGGAGGAACGTATGCGCATCGACGTTTATGATTTTGACGGCACGATTTACGACGGCGATTCCACGGTGGATTTTACGCGGTTCTGCCTGCGCCGTCATCCCGCCGTGCTGGCGGGGCTGCCCCGGTTCATCGGCACATCGGTGCTGCTTGCGCTGGGCAGGCGCAATCTGACGCAGTTCAAGAGCGTGCTCTTTGGCGAAATGGCCAAGCGGTTCAGCCTTGAAAAGGAGGCCGAGCTGTTTTGGCAGGACGAACGGACGCGCGCCAAGCTGGGGCGGTGGTTTTTTGACCGGCCGCGCGATCTGCCGATTGTGATCGCGTCCGCGTCGCCGGAGTTTGAGCTGCAATACGCGGCGAAAATCCTCGGTGTGCCGCGGCTCATCGGCACGAAGTGCGACGCGGAAACCGGCGCGCTGATCGGCAAAAACTGCAAGGGCGAGGAGAAGCTGCGCCGCATCGGGGAAGCGGTCGGCGCGTTTGAAATCCGCGCCATGTACACCGATGACGCGAAGGCGGACGGCCCGCTGCTCGCCGCCGCGCAGGAGGGCTATATCGTCACGCACGGCGTTCTCGTGCCGTTTCGAGGATAAAAAGGAGAGATTCGCATGAAGAAGATGCAGGATATGGGCGGCTTCTTTGTCGCCGCCGTGACCCCGTATGACGAACAGGGCAGATTCAGCGCGCCCGCGCTCCACAAGCTGATGGACAAGACCATCGCCGAGGGCGCGAAGGGCTTTTTGATCGGCGGCAGCAGCGCCGAGTGCCCGCTGCTGACGCATGAGGAGCGAGTGGAGGGCTTGCAGGCCGCCGCGCAATACGAAAACCGCGAAAAGACGAAGCTGATGGCTTCCGTCGCCGCGATTTCGACCGACGAGGCCATCGAATACGCCAAGACGGCCAAGGCGCTGGGCTACGACGCGATGATCTCCACCGTGCCGTATTACTACAAATTCGGCATGAAGGCCATCAGCGCGTATTACGGCGCGCTGCGCGAGGCCGTCGATCTGCCGCTGTTCCTCTACAACTTTCCGGGCAACACCGGCGTGGAGCTGGATATCGCGGACGACCACATCCGCGGCATGCTGACCGACGGCACGATTGCGGGCGTGAAGCAGACCAGCCTCAACCTCTACCAGATGGAGCGCATCCGCGACCTGAATCCGGAGCTGGTCATCTACGGCGGGTTTGACGAGGTATACATCGGCGCGCGCATCCTCGGCGCGGACGGCGCGATTGGCTCGACCTTCAACTTCACCCTGCCGCTGTTCAACCAAATCGAGGCGGCGTACAGCGCGCTGGATATCCCGAAGGCGCAGGCGCTTCAGAAGCGCGCGAACAACATCATGCAGGCGCTCGTCTCCTGCTCGCTGTTCCCGTCCATCAAGCACATCCTCAAGACGCAGGGCGTGGATTGCGGCGGCTGCCGAAAGCCGTTCCCGACGCTCACCGAGGCGCAGAAAGCGTACATCGAGCGCGTGGTCAGGGAGAATATGTAAGGGAATCCCCCAAAGGGCGGGTCGTCTGACGTTTGTTGAACGACCCGCTTATTTTTGTGCAAAATGCTTAAATCTTACCAATTAAAGATGCGAAATCCGTTAAATAACTGCGAAAATAATATTGACTTTTTGGAATGGGGGGGGGTAACATATATCTTAACCAATTATAGGGAGGAACGGAAAATGGCGAATTTGAAGCGCGCGGCGGCGCTCACCCTGTCGGCGGCGATGTTCTTGCAGCCGATGACGGCCAGCGCGGCGACATGGGGAAACATCATGAGCGCTATCCGCAACGGTCAAAAGTATACGGATGGAAAAACGTCGGCAGAGGTCAACGAACAGGGAGAATTGACCGTCAGCGGCGGCAGTCTGGATGATGGCGTGATTATGCGGGGCGATAACGACGGCTTCAAATGGGTCAGCAGCATCATTCTCAAGAACATTGATGTAAAATGGGAGAATGCGAGCGGCGTGGGCATCTATGTGGAGAAATCCGGCACGGAAGATCAGAAGTATCGTTTCACGGTTGGAGAAAATGCCACGGTAAGAGGAATGGTCATCATCAATGCCGGAAACCAAAAAACATACAGCAAGGGTACAGAGATCGAACTGAACATTGAAAAAAATGCGAAAATCCGAATGGGCAATGTGCAGGTCAACGCAATCAACGGCGGCTCTGTGACCAGCACCAATCAGGGTTGGATTCAGGGCGAATACATGGGCTGCGCGGATGGCGCGGACAGCACAGCGGATTTGACCAATCTGGAAGGAGGGCAGATCGCCGCGCTGGATATATTTGCACGCGGCGAAAACGCCCAAATGACGGCCAAAAACGAGGGGAGCGCGGGCGAGCTTCTGGCCAACGCGCTGGCGGGCGGCGCGACCACCGCGACCAACGACGGCGACGTTTCCCTGCGCACAAGCGGCTGGTCAAAGGGCGAAGGCTCATCGCTCACCATCACCAACAACGGCGAGTCCGGCACGATGAGCGCGGAAGCCTACCTCGACGGCAAGGCCAGCCTGACCAACAACGGCCTGGCTGACGGCGGCATGGGCGGCTACACGGACGGCGGCCGCGTGGATCTGGTCAACAATGGCGAGGTCAACGGCAACATGGCCGTCGGCGCGGAAAAGGAAGGCCACGTTTCCGCTGACAACCGGGAGAGCGGCACGGTTTACGGAGATCTCAAGGGATGGACAGACGGCGTCGGCTCGACCGCGGTTATCAGCAACAGCGGCGACGTGGCGGGCGGCAAGCCACAGCTGAACGGCGCGTTGATGACGCTGGAAGCAAGGGCTCCCGCGCGTATCTCCGCCGTCGTTGCACTGGACGCGGACAGCGAGACGTATCACGACGACGAAACCGCGCCGGAAAGCGTCACCAGCGAAGAGGCCAAGCCGGGCACGGCGGGCGAAGGCGTGCTCTCCGGTGAGCGTCGCGGCAGCGGCACCGTCGTTGTCGAGGATAAGAACAGCGGCACCACCAGCGTCAACGGCAAAAAGGCGGACGCGACGCTCAACGTGACCAGCAGCACCACGCAGGCGGAAATTCAGAGCCAGCTGGCCGCGCTGCCCATTTGGGAGAAGCCGGGCGAATACACCGTTTTGATTAAGTGCGTCGGCGAAAACGACGAGGTCACATATGAAGCGGTGACCATCTGCGTCGAGGAGGAAAAACCGGCGGAGCCCATGGACACGAGCGAGGAAGCCTTCCGCCACGAGATGGAGATGAAGCGTCAGGAGGAGGCCATCGGCGGCGTATACGGCAGCCCGTACTGGGTGAAGCAGCTCTATCTGGGCTACCACAGCTACAACCTGCGCCTGTTCGTCGGCGAAACGCGCGAAAACTTCCGCGAGAAGCTGAGCTGGAGCGCGGACGGCAGCAAGGGCGTCAGCCTGCGCGTGAACGACGAAAACCCGGAGAAGCTGACGATGCGCTTTGACGAAAAGGTGCTGGAGGTGCTGGAACGCACGAACATCACGACCGTGACCCTGCTGAACAGGAGCGGCGCGGCGGTGATGCAGTACAACGTTTCCGACCTGCGCGCGGCCTACGATCAATATGGCCTCAGCGATGCGGATCAGCTCGTCGTCGGCGGCATGGACGACGACGTGATGAAGATCGGCGCGGACGGCCAGCTCGTGCCGGTGGAATGAGTAAATGCTGCTTGTCCGGGGAGGATGAGACGGCGCATCGCGAAACGTAAGGAAGCATAAAAACAGGAGAGCTGTCGGGCGAGGGTTCGGCGGCTCTCCTTTCTGTTTTCGTGTCGGTTTTATATCGAAAAAGGGCGGCGGGAAGCGCGCGAAATCGGGTATATCTGTTTGGCTTATGACAAACAATCCGGAAAATGCGCGAAAAGGGTATATCCGTGAACAAAACGAATGAAAGACGAATGATACATGAAAAAATGCAGATGCGTACACGGAAAAAGGGCAAATTGGTCGGACGTCTCGTATAAACCAACAGTTTCTACAATGTGAAAAACAGGTTGAAATATGTCTTGACACGCCGGGGTGAGTGTGATAATCTGTTATCAAAGAAGGGACGCGGGGCAACCGTGCGCCGCGCCGCCCTCACAGGTTCGACAAACACATGTAAGGAAGGAAGGATTTACATGGCGAAGAACATTTCCCGTAAGGAGTTCCTGAAAGCGACCGCGATGAGCGCTGCGGGCATTGGTCTGCTTGGCGCCGGCGTGCTCAACGCGAAAGCGGAAGAGGAAAAGCCGGCTCACAAGAATTCCAGCAAGTGGGTTCTGGACAGCCAGAACGTGAAGTGGGACGAGGAGCACGATATCGTCATCTGCGGCTACGGCATGGCGGGCACGGCGGCTTATATCGAGGCTTACGAAATCGACCACAACGTTGACGCTGTGATTTACGATAAGTCCGACGAAGCGAATGCGGGCGGTCAGGCGATTGCTTCCGGCCAGTGCGTCATCTTCGTTGACCCCAACGATCTGGAGACCTGGCGTACCTACATGCGCGCGATGAACGAGCCGCATGTCATTCCGGAAGAGGATTTCAACTGGCTGACCAACGAGTTTGCGACGGATCTGCCGTGGATTCAGGCGGTTCTCGAGCCGGTCGATTACGAAGTCGGCTACTCCGGCGGCGGCGCGCTGCGCTGGGGCACCCTGCTGGTCGAATTCCCGGATCTGCCGGGCGCGAACTTCGTCGGCGCGACGGGTCACTTCCGCGACAAGAACGGCGGCCTCTCCTTCGAGAACGGCGGCTGCTGGAACGGCTTTGACAAGGCTGCCCGTTATCGCGGCGCGAAGCCGCTCTACGAGCATCAGGTGATCTGCCTCGTGCAGGACGCCATCACCAAGAAGGTGGAGGGCGTCGGCGTGAAGAAGCCGGACGGCTCCGTGATCTACACCAAGGCGCGCAAGGGCGTTCTGCTGGCCACCGGCGGCTACGAGGGCGATATGGACATGTACCGCCAGTTCAACGGCGGCGACCGCATCTACAACGCGGGCTCCCCGTACGTCACGGGCGACGGCGTGAAGATGGAAATGGCGCTGGGCGCTCAGCTCTGGCATATGGACGGCCAGACCATGTCCTGCGGCTACTTCCACGGCATCAAGGTTCCGGATTTTGAGACGACGTTCGTTCGTCAGTTCTATATGGCGCACGGCGCGTGGATGGAAGTCGCCGCCGACGGCACCCGTTATTACAACGAGGCGAAGTCCTATCAGCGCCAGCACATGAAGTACTACGAGCACGGCAAGTACGTCGATGTGCCGATCGCCCGTCAGCAGCCGGTTCATATGATTATGGACGACAACTGCTTCAAGGCGCAGCCGCTGGTCAACGCTTGGATCGGCTGGCCGGTGACCTGCCGCAACCCGTATCACTGGTCCGACGACAACTCCGTCGAGCTGGAAAAGGGCTGGATCATCAAGGCGGACACCATCGAGGAGCTGGCCGAGAAGATCGGCAAGGATCCGGCGAAGCTGCGCGCTGAGGTGGATAAGTTCAACGCGATGGTCGATGCTGGTGAAGACACCGATTTCGGCCGCGACATCACCACGATGGCGAAGATCGAGCAGGGCCCGTTCTACGCGGTCGAGGAAGTGCCGTCCATGCCGGCCTGCTCCGGCGGTGCGCGCCGCAACATCAAGGGTCAGGTTCTCAACTGGGACGGCGAGCCGATCGAGGGTCTCTACTCCGCCGGCGAAATCGGCTCCCTGGTCTGCAACCTGTACCAGAACGGCACCTACCTGCATGAGGCGATCTGCTCCGGCCGTGCCGCGGTGGATACCATGCTGGGCGGCCGTGCCGAGCTGACCCCGACCTTCGGCGGCGGCGCTGCTGCTCCGTGGGCTGAGGCCGCGGATGGCGACTACTCCGTCATGGTTCAGGGTCTGCATGATCCGTTCGAGGTCATCTACACCATCAAGGATAAGCAGCTTGTGGGCATCGCCGTGGGCGAGGGCCGCGAGAACATGTTCATGAACGACGAGCAGTTCGCCGCGTTCACCAAGCAGATCATCGAGACGCAGGATATGGGCGTTGACGCCGTTTCCGGCGCGACGGTTGACTGCCAGGCCATCACCGGCGGCATTATGACCGCGTTCTCTCACAAGACCTCCTAATCTTGATTTCCAAAAAATCCGGCGGGAGGCGGGCAGTGACCCGACCGACCTGAGGATGTAATCAGCCGTATCGGCCCGCCGTCTCATCAAAGAGGCGGCGGGCTTTGCTGTTTTCAGCGGCAAAGGCTTATTTCGCGCGACGCGGGAGGTGCGCATGGACGTCAAGCAGATCCAGTATTTTTCTTTGGTGAGCAGCACGGGCAGCTTCAACGCCGCGGCGAAGCAGCTCTATATCTCCGTGCCCGGTCTGGTCAAGGCGATGGACAGGCTGGAAAACGAGCTGGGCGTTCAGCTCTTTGTGCGCAGGCGTTCGGGCGTGACGCTGACCCCGGCGGGGCAGGCGCTGGCGCGCTATGCGCCGCGCTACATCCGCAAATACGAGATGATTGTCAGCAATGTCCGCAAGGCGGCGGCACAGCGGGAGATGCGCGCGGAGGTCTGCATGACGTGGGGCATGCTGAGCTTCTTCCCGCGCAACTTTCTCTCACGGTTCGTGCTCTCCAACCCGGATATGTCGCTGAGCACACACAATTATTCTTTGCAGGAGCTGGAGGAGGCGCTCAACGAGTATCGCGAGACGATCGGGCTGTATTTCGGGCGGATTGACGATCCGGAGCTGGAGATTCTCTTTCATCGGGAAGCGCCGCTGCGCGTGCTGATGTCCTCGACGCACGCGCTGTGCGAAAAGGCGGCGCTGCGCATGGAGGATCTCAGGGGCTGCAAGGTTATTTTGGTCAACAGCGACCCCGAGGTGATGCGCCAGCTCCAAAACCGGCTGGAAAGCGTGGGCTGTCCGCCGCAGATCATGCTCGACGGCGCGGAATGGGAACAGGCGGTCGAGCTGATCCAGAGCGCGGGCTATATCTCGTTCTGTCTGCCGCCGGGTAACCTCAGCAACGCGCGGCTCCAGACGCGGGAAATCGAGGATCTGGGGCTGACGCTGGATTTCAACATGGCCGTCATGCGGGGCGTGGCCATGACGGACGCGGAGCGTCGGTTTGTGGAATACGTGGTGCAGATGATGACCGCCAACCATGGCGGAGACGAGGCAAAAAAGCGCTGAGCGCGACCGCGCGCGAGGTGTGAACGACGGGAGAAGCGGGATGGAGAAGGAAATCAGCCGGGCGCTGCGCCCGTTTCAAAAAAAGCTGGCCGCGGAAGCCGCGCTGCGCGCGGTGTGCGTCAGCGGCTTGTTTGCGCTGCCGGTTTGGCTGGCGCTCGCGCTGGCGCGGCGCTGCTTCGGCGGCGCGGTCGGAAGGCCGGAGGCGCTGATGCTGCCGGTATGGGCGCTGCTGGCGGCGGCGCTGTACGCGCTGCGCTATCGCCCGACGCAGAAGCGGCTGGCCGTGCGGCTGGACGCGCTCTGCGGGATGGATCGCGTGGCGACCGCGATGGAATTTTCCGGCGATTCCGGCGTGCTCTGCCGCCTTCAGCGGGAAGATACGGCGGACAGGCTGAAAAAAACGGACGTGCGCACGCTGCCGATGCGCTGGCCGAAGAAGGCGCTGGCCGTGTGCTGCGTGCTGGCGGCGATGCTTGCGGCGGTTCCGCTGCTGCCGGAGGCGGCGGTGGAGCGCGTGCGGGCGCTCGTCGCGGCGGCGGCACCGGAGGCGCAGCAGGAGAGCGAGGAAATCGCCGCGCTGCGCGAAATGATGCAGACGCTGCGCGCCGACGTGGCGGAAAGCGACATCGACGCGGCGGAGCGCGACAAGCTGGTGGCGCGGCTGGACGAGCTGCTGACGCGGCTGGACGAAGGCTATGCGGATATCGCGGCGGTGCAGGAGATTCGCGACGCGATGACCGGCATGGAGCAGACGGTGCAGGAGCTGACCCCGCGCGACACCTACACGGCGGCGATGATCGAATACGAAAGCCTGCAAAAGCTGGGCGAGGCGATTTACGACCAGAACATGGACACGGTCGTTATGATTCTGGACAGCATGGGCCGCCGACTGCATGAAAAGACCGGCATGGAGCAGGTGGACGCGCTGATGAACCTCGTCTACGACGTCAACGGTTCGCTGGCCAAGCCCCTGCGGGACAACAGCCAGGAGCAGCTTCGGCAGGCGATGATGATGTTCGCGGGCGGACTGGAAAGCGCCGCAGAGATGGTCTACAACGGGCGGGATAACACGCAGATGATCGATACGGCGCTGGAAACGGTGGAAACGTACATCCGGGATTATCTGGGTGTGCCCGAGGAGGGCGAGCGCTACGATCCCTTTGCCCATATGGATTACGGGAAGGGGAGCAAGCCGTCCGGCGCGCCGTCAGCCGAAGAGGCGAACGTCGAAAAGCCCAAGAGCCGGATGGAGACGGAATACGTCTACGACCCGCCGGAGGCGCTCAAGGCCAGCGGCTATCAGCCCGGCGCGCTGAATGAGCGCGGCGAGCGGCAGCGGCTTTCGGCCGACACGCGCGAGCGCCCGATGGGCGCGGTGCCCTACGGCGAGGTATACGGCCGGTATTACGCGGCGTATCTGGCGATGATCGAGGATGAAACGTTCCCGCAGGCGCTTCGGGAAGCGGCGCAGGCCTATATGAACGGATTATAACGGATGCAGGAGGAATGACAGGATGGTCAACGAAGCGGATGTGCGGCTGTTTGCCGACAAGTGCAAAGCGATTTTTGAGCAGGTGGGGCGCGATATCATCGGTCAGGAGGATATCGTGGAGCTGACGGTGATCGCGATGATCGCGGGCGGCAACGTGCTGCTGGAGGGCGTGCCGGGAATCGGCAAAACACGTCTGATCCGTTCGCTGGGTCGCGTGTTTTCCCTGCCCTTCTCCCGGATTCAGTTCACGCCGGATCTCATGCCCGCCGACATCACCGGCACCAACGTGCTGGAGAAGGACGAGAAGGGCAACGCGGTATACACGTTCCGCCCCGGCCCGATTTTCAGCCACATCGTGCTGGCGGACGAAATCAACCGCGCCACGCCGAAATCCCAGAGCGCGCTGCTGGAAGCCATGCAGGAGCATACGGTGACGGTGGACGGTAAGGACTATCGCATGGAGGAGCCGTTTTTCGTGCTGGCGACGCAGAACCCGATCGAGCAGGAGGGCACCTATGCCCTGCCGGAGGCACAGGTGGACCGCTTCATGTTCAAGCTGCTGATGCGCTACCCGACGGTGGAGGAGATGAAGCAGATCGTTCTGATGACGCAGAAGACCATGGACGAGGTCGCAGACGGCGTGGTGGACGGCGAAACGCTGCTGCGCATGCGCGAGACCGCCAAGGAAATCCCCGTCACGGACGACATCATCAACTACACGATGCGTCTGGTTTCCTCGACGCAGCCTTCTTCGCCGGAGGCGGGCGAGACCGCCGCGCGGATGATCCGTTTGGGCGCGAGCCCGCGCGCCGCGCAGGCGCTCATCACCTGCGCGAAGGTGCGCGCCATGGTATCCGGCCGCTTCAACGTCAGCCACGAGGACATCGACGCGCTGGCCTGCCCGGTGCTGCGCCACCGCGTGAAGCTCAGCTATGAGGCGATGGCCGAGCGCGTCACGCCGGACGAGGTCATCGCCAGGCTCGTGGACGACATGAAGAAAAAGCGCAGATAACGGCGCATTGCGGGAGGGAGAAGCATGCGGATACTGGACGGCGCGTTTCTTGATGCGCTGGAGACGCTGGACATCAATGTGCAGCAGATGAAGAGCGGCCATTACAGCGGCGCGCGCCGCTCCCGCGCCTATGGCTCCTCGCCGGAGTTTGCCGATTACCGCGAGTATGTGCCGGGCGACGACCTGCGGCGGATTGATTGGAACGCGGCCGCGCGGTTTGACAAATACCTGATTAAGCGGTTCATCGATGAAAAGCAGGGGCGCAACTGCGTCTATCTGGATACGTCCGCCTCCATGGGCTTTGAACCGGAGAAGGGCTTTGCGGCGCTGCGGATGGCCGCCGCGCTGGGCTATCTGTCGGTGTGCAACATGGACAGTGTGTCCTTCCGGCTGTTGTCCGGCACGCGCTGCACGGAGCTGTGCCCCCGAATCAGCGGGCGGGAATCGTTCCTGCGCGCGGGCGAGAAGCTCGACGCGCTGCAATTTGCGGGGGAGACCGACCTGTATGCGTGCATCCGAAACGATCCGAATCCCGGCGCGGACGACGGCGTGACGTTTATTCTCTCCGATCTGCTGACGGACAGCGACTGGCGGGCGGCGGTCGATCTGCTGCTGAGCCGCCGCCGCGAGGTGATGCTGATTCAGGTGCTCTCGCCGGCGGAGCTCGATCCCCAGCTGAGCGGAAGGCACACCTTCTGCGACGCGGAGGAGACGGGCGCGCGCGCGTCCCGCCTGACGATGGACGTTGACCGCGACACGCTCCGGGCATACCGGGAGACGGTGCGCCAGTTTCTGGCGGAGACCCGCCGCTTCTGTGCGTCGCGCGCGGTGCCCTATATGCTGATGCGCAGCGACGAGCGCGTGGAGGAAGCACTCAGGACGAAGGGCTGCATGGAGGAGCTGATCCGATGAGTTTTGTATATCCTGCGGGGCTGTGGGCGCTGCTGGCGCTGGGCGTGTTCGCCGCGGTGTGCTTGATTCGGCATCGCTCGGAGGTGACGCCCGTATCCAGCACGTACCTCTGGCGGCTGTCCGAACAGCGGCGCAAGAAAAAGGGCTATTGGCGCACGCTCAAGCGGTCGCTGTTTTTCGCGCTGCAATTTTTGGCGCTGGCGCTTTCGGCGCTGCTGATCGCGCAGCCGATCATGCCCATGCCCGGCTCGGGCGTGAACGTGGCGGTGATTCTCGACGCTTCGGCGAGCATGCAGATGGCGGACGGAAGCGGACAGACGCGCTTTGCCCGCGCGGTGGCGGCGGCGGAGCGCGACATGGACAGGCTGCCGTGGGGCGCGAGCGTGACGGTGGTGCTGGCCGGGGACGAGGCGCGCGTTGCGGCGGATCACGTCAGCGGCGGCGCGGAGCTTCGCGCGGCGCTGGAGGGCGTTTCGTGCGGCTGGGGCGCGGGCGATGTGGCGGGCGCGGCGGCGCTGTGCCAGCAGATGCTCGACGAGGGCGGCATTTCGGACGTGCGGCTGTACACGGACGCGCCGTATGCGCAGGCGGAGGGGCTGGAGGTCGTCTCCCTGCGCGGCGGGGACGAGTGGAATGTGAGCCTCGGCGCGCTGGAGACCAGCGGCTCCATCTACGGCACGGCGTTTGAAACCACGGTGCAGAGCTTTGGCCGAAGCGCGGATGTGAGCTTTGAGCTGATCGTTGACGGCAAGGCGCGCGGCGCGGAGGAAATCGAACTGCGCGTGAACGGGCAGAAGCAGACCACGCAGACCGTATACTGCCCGGAGGGCGAGGCGCAAAGCGTGTCCCTGCTGCTGCGGCAGGTATATGATTTTACGGATGTGAGCGTGCGCGTCTGCGCGGAGGACGGCATGGCGCAGGATAACGCGGTGCAGCTCAGCCGTCAGGCGGCCTGCCCGGCGCGCGTGCTGCTGGTGGGCGAAAACCCGTATTTCTGGCAGAAGGCGCTGGAGGCCTTCCCGAGGGTGGAGCTGACGACGGCGGAAGACTGGCGCGGCGCGACGCTCGAAGCATACGACGTCTATGCCTTTGATGGCTGCCTGCCGGAGAAGCTGCCGCAGGACGGCGCGGTCTGGCTGCTCAACCCGCCGCGTTCGCCGCGCGAGGTCGGCGTGGTGCTGGGCGAGCGGCTGATGGGCGCTTATGTGAAGAGCGCGCGGACGGATACAGAGCTGGGCGAACGGCTGACGCGCGGCCTCGTGCTGCGGGATGCGGCCGTCGCGCGGTTCAGGGAGATGACGGCGCAGGGCGGGCTGGAAAATGTTCTGCTGTGCGGCGAAATGCCCGTGATGGCCGCGGGAACCAACGCGAGCGGCTGTTTGCAGGCGGTGCTGCCCTTTGACATTCAGGAGAGCAACCTGCCGCTGCTGCCGGATTTCGTCGTGCTGGTCAACAATATGCTGGAGGCGAGCGCGCCGACGCTTTTGGACGCGGAGACGGTGGATTGCGGAACGCGGGTCTATCCGCAGCCGCATCCGCTGTGCAGCAGGCTGTTTTTGCAGACGCCGGATATGCGGCTGGAAGCGCTTGACCCCGCGCGGGCGGCAGACGGCGTTCGCGTGGACAGCCCCGGCAGCTATACGCTCATGCAGGAGGTGCGCGGGCAGCAGCAGGTGGTGCGTTTTGCGGCGCAGGTGCCGCAGGCGGAGAGGACGACGCAGACGCAGCCGGTTGATCAGCCGCTGACGCTGACGGCGGGCGGACAGGCGGAGAGCGCCCCGGCGCATGCGCGCGTATTCTATCCGGCGCGCCTGATGGCCTTGGCGCTGCTGGCGCTGCTGCTGGCGGAATGGGGGATGTATCACCGTGAAAAGTATTGATCTGTTCTTTGCGCAGCCGTGGCTTCTGCTGCTGGCCGTTCCGGCTGCGGCGTTTGTGCTGCTGGCGCCGCGCCTGCTGCGCCGGGAAAAGGAAAAGAGTCGGACGGATCGCGCGGCGGCGATTCTGCGCGCGGTGGCCGTGGTGTTGCTGGCGGTCATCGCCGCGGGGCCGGGGGGAACGCGCTATCTGACCGAGCGGCAGACGGTGGTGCTGCTGGATCAATCGGCGAGCATGGAACCCGTGCGCGCGCAGGCGGACGCATGGGCGGAGGAAGCGAAGCGGGACGAGCACACGACGGTTTTGCCGTTTGCTGCGCTGGATGAAGCGGGCGCAATCGCTTCGGACGGGACGGATATCGCGGCGGCCATCGACGAGGCGGCTTCGCGCTTTGCGGGGCCGGGCGGCAGAAGGATCATCCTGATTTCGGACGGCGTGCAGACGCAGGGTGACGCGCTGACTGCGGCGCAGGCCGCGGCACAGGCGGGCGTTCGGCTCGACGCGGTGCAGATGAAGCCCGAGTTTCCCGCGCCGCAGGCGGAGCTGGCAGCGTTTGAGCTGCCCGCCGAGGCGATGGAAGGGCGGCACATGGAGGCGGCGGTGACGGTGCTGGCGGACACGCAGGGCGAGGCCGCACTGCGCATCTGGGACGGCGAAACGCTGCTGCATGAACAGCGCGTGGCGCTGACGGCGGGCAGGCAGACGTTTGCCTGCGCCATCGAGGCCGGGGCGGTCGGCGCGCACACGCTGCGCGCGGAAGTGGCGCTGCCGGGCGACACGATTGCGGAAAACGACAGCCTGACGGCGACGATGAACGTCAGCCGCGGGGAAAAGGTTCTGCTGGTGGACGGAACGGGCGCGCAGGCGCAGCAGCTTGAGCAGCTTCTCCGCGCGGAAGGCGTTCAGGTGGCCGTGACCGACCCGAAGAATGTGCCCGAAAGCGTCGATGCGCTGTGCGAATACGGCCTGACGGTGCTGATGAATGTACATGCGGGCGACCTGCCGGAAGGCTGGGACGACGTGCTGCGGCAGGCGGTGGAAAACCATGGGCGGAGCGTGCTGACGACGGGCGGCGAAAACACGTACCTCTACGGCGGCATGAAGGATTCCGGCTACGAGGCGCTGCTTCCGATTCGGATGAGCGTGGAGGAAAAGGAGAGCGTCGATCCGGTGGGGCTGATGCTGGTCATCGACACGACGGATTCCATGACGCGTGAATCCATCGGCGTGCCGATCGACATGGCGAGGCGCGGCGCGATCAAGTGCGTGGACGCGCTCAACGGCAACGACTACGCGGGCGTCATCACGTTTTCAGACGACGCGCAGATGCTTGTGGAAATGACGGCGATGGGGGACAAGAAGCCGGTGCTGGACGCGATCAACAGCATCGAAACCGCTGACCCCAACAAGCTGACGCGATTTACCGGGGCGCTGCGTCTGGCCTGCGACACGCTCAAGGCGTTTGACGGCACAAAGCGCAAGCACGTGATGTTCATCACCGACGGCAGCCCGGCGGACGCGCAGGCGGGCTTTGAGCAGATTGCCAAGGAGATGCGTGCAAACGGCATCACGCTCTCCACGATCGTCGTGGGGCGGCTGGTCAATGTGGTCAACATGCTGGAAAATCTCGCGTATATCGGCGGCGGCCGCTGCTATCTGGTGGAAAGCGGCCGGGACCTGTCGGATATCATGTCGGTGGATTCGGTGCTCTCGCAGGTGGAATACACAGTCAAAGCGCCGTTTAAGCCCGAGCGCGGCGCGTATGACGCGGCCTTTGCCGATGAAGAGGAGATCGTGCAGCTCTTTGGCTATGTGCGTGCGACGGCAAAGGGCGACGCGGATGTGATCCTCAAAACGCCGAAGGGGCGGCCCATCTACGCGGTGCGCAATGCCGGAGCGGGCAAGGCGGCGAGCTGGATGAGCGACCTGAGCGGCGAATGGTCGCGCACGTGGTACGCCAGCGAGCAGGGAAAGCGCATGATTCAGAAGATGATTCACGGCCTGCTGCCGCAGACGCTCTCGGCGGTTGACGAATCGAAGACGCAGACGCGCCCGAGCGAGTACGATCTGCTGGACAGGCCGGACGGCGGCGCGCTGCTGATGGAGATGTGCGCGCGAACGGGCGGCACGGTCTTCTCCTCGTGGGCGGATGCGCAGGCGGTGGAACTGCCGCCGGTGGCGCAGCCGATTGACCCGACGCTGCCGCTGTCCATGCTGGCGATGGTCTGCCTGCTGGCGGATATTCTGCTGCGCAGAACAAAGGCCATGCGGCGATAAAAGAATGGGGAAATAAAGAAAAAGCCGATGCTGCTCCCGCGTAGAGCGGCGTCGGCTTTTTGCGGAGGGGTGTTTTTTGCCGGATTTATTGTAGCCCGGTCTGTTCGGCGATGGAGGGTTTAGACAATACCATCACCGTTTCAAGGGCTTCGCGGGATTCCAAGGGGTATTCGGTGACCTGACTGCCCTTTGTTGGTATGGGAAAATTGAAGGTGATATGCTTCAGCCAGTTGCCATCGGGCTGCTTTTCGGGATACAGCTCGATTTTTTCGATAAAGGCCTGCATGAACTTCTTCTTTTCGATTTCAGTGAAGCTGCCGTATAGCTGGTCGAAGACGAGGAGCAGCTGATAGATGCTGTCTGCGGTCAGCTTTTCCTGAAGCATGGCCTGAAGCTGATCATTCGCGGCATCCAGCTCCTCCGTGATTTCTGCCATGCGCTCGTATTGAAAATCGTAGCGCCGCTGCAAATCGGCAATCTTCTGATCGAAAAAGGGATCATCCGGGTTCATAGCGTCCATCTGCCGTTCAAGGTGGGATTTGATGCCCGAAGCCAGCCGCAGGGAGTTCTTGAGGGTGTCGATCTGCTTTTCGATCGTGGAGGTGTCCACCGCCGTGCCGAGCTTTTCCTGGATCGCTTCCACGAACTCGGGACGGTTGACCATGGCGGAGATGATGGATGCGACCAGACTGTCGATCTTCGATTGCTCCAGATTGAAGCGGAAGCCGCAGCTGTGGCCGGTGGCTTTTACGGGGTTCTTGCAGTAATAATAGTACCGGATCTTGTTGTCCTTGGTCTTGCCGCGCGCGACGTTGCCATAGAGTCCCTTGCCGCAGCAGGGGCACCGCAGAATGCCGGACAGGACGTGCGCATGATCGGAATCCTTGAGCTTTTCTTTGGCAAAGCAGGTATTCTTGCGTTTCTTCTGCGCAAGCTGCCAGACCTCTTCGCTGACAATGGCCTCGTGAAGTCCATCGTGAATGGGATAATCATCTGCCCATACGATGTGCGTTTCGTTGCGAGTGCCGACCCTTTTCACCGTTTTGCGGCGACCGTATGCGATCTTGCCGCAGTAGATCGGATTGTCCAGCACTGCCTTGACGAAGTCGGCGGAGAAGGTGGGCAGCATGTTGTTCTGTCGCAGCTTTTTGGTGTAGCCGTTACGGTTCAGATACTCGGCGATGGTGCTGATCCGGTCGCTCGTATGCACATACCGGTCATAGATGATCCGGATGACCTCGGCTTCATCCTCGGCAATCAGGATCAGGCCGTTTTCCAGCCTATAGCCGTAAGGTGCAAAGCCGCCATTCCACTTGCCCTCGCGGGCCTTTTGCTCTCGGCCGGCCATGGTCTGCGCGCGGATATTTTCACGCTCGATTTCTGCCACAGCGGACAGAACGGAGATCATCAGCTTGCCGCTTTCCTTGGAGGAATCAATGCCATCCTCCACGCAGATCAGGTTGACGCCATAGTCCTGCATGAGTTGAAGGGAGTTCAGCACGTCCGCTGCGTTTCTGCCGAAACGGGAGAGCTTGAAGACGAGAACATAATCAACGCTGTCCTTCTGCGTCTGAATGTCCTCAAGCATCCGCCGGAATTCCATGCGTCCCTGAATGTTCTTTCCGGAGAAGCCCTCGTCCGAGTATTCGCCGACGACGGTCATTTCCTGATACGCCGCATATCCGCGGAGCTTTTCTCTCTGCGCGTCCAGAGAGTAGCCGTCAACTTGCATGCTGGTGGATACACGGGTGTAGATGTAGCAATTAGTCCGTTTCCTCATCATCTGCATCAGGATTTACCTCCGTCGGGAAAGAATGGACCAAGCCTTCATGGGTCACGTAGTATTCCAGTAAATTGAGGACATAGGGCGGAGCGTGAC
>ERZ1673738.2854-NODE-2854-length-20942-cov-6.599751_pt1 | contig 20942 bp, 20 predicted proteins | sample MGYA00580198_ERZ1673738 | MGnify/ENA primary metagenome ERZ1673738 (study PRJEB41218, sample SAMN15661784) | gut metagenome | host: Homo sapiens | place: Canada: London | collected 2015-08-20/2019-03-30 | study: EMG produced TPA metagenomics assembly of...
CCAGTATAAAAACATTTATACTATATATAGTATTTATTAAATAATATCACAAGGGAGAATCTTTTCTATTCCCGTAAATGTAAGGATTTATATTATGAAAAAACAGGTTTTCAGTGCATCAATTACGCCGCTCACCACTGATGGAGCACTGGACAAGAAGGGAATTTCAAATATTCTGGAGCGAAATATTCGCCACGGAATCGACGGAGTATTTATCCTTGGCAGTATGGGAGAGTGGAGTAGCTTCGACTCTGTTTTCAAAGAAGATTTTATCAAGGAATGTGCATCTGTCATCAGGAACCGAATCAAACTGCTGGTGGGAATCAACGCCACAAGTCTGCCCTTGTCACTGAAAAATATGGAACAGTATTCCAAATATTCTTTTGACAGTTATGTTTTCATGCTTCCCGGCAGGACTTCTCGGCTGAACCCGGTAAAATCCATCCTGAACATATTGGATGCATCAGACCGCAGTGTTTATTATTACCATTGTCCGCCGAACAACGGGATAACCCTCTCCCTTGACGATTTTGCCGCAATCATGAAGCATCCAAGACTCATGGGAATCAAAAATTCCGCTTCCGACGTGTGGCTCCGACGTGAACTGATCTGTCTTCGGGAAAAACTCGGAACCGGGACGTTGCTGCTGGAAGGGCAGGAATGGGCTGTGGATGAAGGAATGGTTGTTGGGTATGACGGTATGATTTGCGGGATCGGGGCGTTGGGATCCAAGATTATGGTTGGGATTGCGCGCGCTGTGGATGCGGGAAATATTGCCGAGGCGATTCGTCTCCAGAACGTCCTGATCTCTTTGTTTCATGAAATCTATGGATGCGATCTGGCGAATGTCTGGACCGGACAGAAATACGCATTGATGAAACTGGGGCTGATTGAATCGTCCAGAACCCTTGTTCAGGAAATGGATTCGCTTACCGACATTGTGAAAAGACGGATTGAAAAGTGTCTGGATCAGATGAGGATGGAGTTGGACTGAAATGTTGCGTTATCAGGAAAACAACGAATTGCATCGTGATTTTCACGGAACAACGAATACCACACTGAATTACATCGCGGAACACTACGGTGTGGATGCACTGAAAAAGATCCTCCGAAAAACCGGACACGATGTGTATAAATCCATTCGTGAGAAATTGAAAAAAGGTGACGCGTCCGAGTTGATTGAACATCTGAACTGGTTTTTCTACCGGGAAGGAGCGGAATATACGCTGAAGATTCGAAAAGAGGAAATCCGCCTGGAGGTCATGGACTGCCCGGCTGTCAGGCAACTGCGGAAGTTGGGGTTGGAACCTTCTGAACATCTTTGTCTGCAAACCTCGGAAATCAATGCCGGAATGTGTGAAGGAACTCTGTGGAAATCCTCGGTGGAGAAACTTGGCCCGGCACACTGTGTACAGATTTTCAAAAAGGAGGAGGAAAATGATTCCAAGTGATCATTTTGTAAGATTCTACAGTGAAGTATTCAAGTTCCTTGATGAATGCAATGGACTGATTCCCTATTATCAGGAAATCAGCCGTCATCAAGAGCTGCATTGCCTGAAACTTTTTCAGGAAAAGGGGCTGGAAGGAATGTTGGAATATTGGTCTCATATCGCCGTTGAGGAGAACTGTCTTCTTGATCTGGAGTTGAGAGATGGCATTTTGTGGAGTCACATGCGGAAATGTCCAAGTCTGACAAAGGTGTTGGACAATGACGCAAGCCCCTGTAAAAAATACTGTGAACATTGTCCAGGCTGGATTCTACCGCTTTTTACCAAGTGCGGCTACTACTGCGTATATGACTTGATCGGCATGGATGTTCCACAATGCCGGAAATTTGTTACCGCAGACTTAGAAAAAGCCCGAAGGATCTATCGGAAATGGAAGAAGCTGTATTCTCCTGAGTATTTGCGTATGAATTTCACACTTGGGACAATGAAGCAAACAAAAAATATATTGTAACTAAAAGGCTGGCTGTCCTCATAAAGTTTCAAAAACATTACAATTAAATGAAAATATCAATTACACAGACAGGCAAGCATTCTGTCTGAGAATTATGAAAAAGGTGGAGGTATGGCAAGGAATAAAAAAGCCGGGTGACAAAATCAGCAATTTCAATTCTGCGTGGAGTAACTGCTCTTAAAAACAATATAAAGCTTATACCTGGTGCCATTCAAATTATTATTATCAACCATTGCAAGTGGAGGAAGAGAAAATGAGTTTTTTTCTGAATCATTCATTGAGAAATCCGAGAAATTCGGAAGGTTCTTTTATTCGTCTGTCTGATGGGCAAATTCTTTTGGCCTATACCCGCTATCATGGAAAAAACTGGCAGGATTCATGTCCTGCCGATATTGCATCCTGTATTAGTCCGGATGGTGGAATACACTGGGTGCCGGGATCAGTCATTGTCAAGCATAAAGCAATGAATGTCATGTCAGTTTCTCTGCTGCGCCTTCAGGATGGGCGTATAGCCATGGTCTATCTGGAAAAAAGCAGCGGTAAATATTCGGGTGTGCATTTCATTGATTGTCGTCCCAAAATCATTTTTTCCTCGGATGAAGCAAAAACATGGAGTGATCCCATTGAGATTGTTCATCTTCCTCCCGTTTATATCTGCATCAATAATGATCGTTTGATTCAGTTGAAAAGTGGACGACTGTTGCTGCCCGGAGCCTGTCACAGATATGGGAAAAATGCCAGTCTTAAAGAAGGAATTGGTATCTTTTTTTATTCTGATGACAATGGAAGGAACTGGGAGCAATCATCCCTGTGCTGCTATCCTCCGTCATGGTTACGATCCGGCTTCGGATTACAGGAGCCGGGTGTCATTGAACTTGCCGATGGTCGAGTAATGGCTTGGTTCCGAACAAATGCAGGATGTCAATACAAGACTTTTTCTGCGGATCAAGGCAACTCATGGAGTGAATTGGAACCTGCTGTGGAGTTTCTTTCTCCGGAGTCTCCGTTGTCCATGAAACGTGATCCGAACTCCGGAGACCTGTTTGCCGTCTGGAATGATTATCACCCATCCCATTCTGTGCAATTTGATCCGGTTTGTTCATGGGGACGGACACCGCTGGTTCTGTCCCGCAGCAAAGACGAAGGTAAAACATGGCATGTTCATTCCATACTGGAAAACTCTCCCCTGCATGGCTTTGCTTATGCTGCTATGTTATTCAATGACAATCATCTTTTATTAGAGTACTGTTGTGGCTCAGGTGCAAATGGAGGTTCCATGCTTCAGGATTGCAAAATCAGGACTGTTGCTTTATAAGTTTTAGGATGCCTCTATTTCAGAAATATAGAATTGCAAAGCCCATTTTTGTCTATGATTCCCTTGTTCCTGCGATCTTGTTTACTGCATCGGAAACTCTGATTAGGGTCTGCTGAATGAAAGAAAAGTCGTTCATATTCAATCTGTTGTCTGTAAAAAGCAGTGACCTTGCGGTACATGATTTTCTTAAAAAGACGTGGAAATATGCAGGAGCGGAACAGATGGAAAAATATCTTGGAAAAATGTCTGGGTTTTCAACGTCGGAACGTGCTTTTACTTCACCGGCTATATGGCAAGTGGAGCATTACAAACTAATAATTTTCTTAGATTTTTATCCATATGGGGTTGACAATTGTTTTTTTTAATATATAATATAGTATATGTTCAACATATATAGATATTGTTCCATAAGGAACTGAGTGGAAGAAGGGGCTGAGATTAAAAACATTTGCGTGGACAGATAAGATCAAATACCTTTCGTTAGGTTTTAATAGTGCTTCCAACTTTAGATGTAAAGGGAACTATCGTCAAACGATGAATATTTGACGGACTCTGCCTGAATGGGCAGCGGAGATATTGCAAAAAAGGAATCAGTTGCGTGAAGATGTTTGGACTAGCTGAATCATAAAAGAAAAGGGATAAAGATTATAAAACATCCAAATGCTTTTCTTGATTTATATGAATTGCTGCCTCAAATATTTTGCCGTCTGAAAAATAGCCGGGTTCATGGTGTATATTGTTTGAAGGTCAGGATGAGGAAATTCTGTTATGCGGGAAACGTCTGTCGGTTTCCTGTGACTGTTAAACTTAGTAAAAATGCGAAAAAAAGGAGGAGAGAAAACAATGAAAAAGAAAAAGTTTGCGATTGGAAAATTTACATTAATAGAATTGTTAATAGTTATAGCAATCATCGCAATTTTGGCGGCAATGCTTCTGCCGGCACTGAATATGGCAAGGGAAAAGGCTAAGACGATCTCCTGCACAGGCAATCTAAAGCAAGTCATCGCCATGCAACTCCTCTATGCCAATGACTACGGATGCACCGTACTGCGGATGAATCAGGTTCAATATCCCAGACTTCTGGCGGAAAACTCCTATGCGAAAGCGGATAAGGTCTTCTTTTGCCCGTCCAATAAACCCGGTGGGCTCAATGGCAATGAATGGACTGACACTTATAAAACACCCGCAAGCGATCAGGTCTACGAAAAGCTTGCCTATGGATATGTGGAAGGAGGATTCAACGGCAAGGGATACAGCGCCAATGAGAGTTATACGCCGTTGAACCAGATCGGGCACCCGTCGAAATATTTTCTGCTCGGAGACAGCCTTTACCCGGCCGGTCAGGTCTCCTACACTTTCGTACGCACGGACACGGCTTGGTGCGCATGGTATTTCGTGCATGGCAAACGAGCGGTCTTCGCCTTTCTGGATGGGCACGCAAACACACAGGCAATGGAGGAAATCACTCGGAACGGATACTGGAGCGGGGTCAGTTCCGCAGGACGCAACCGTGGGTGGTACTGTTATCTGCCTTCTTTCGGCAATATCCTGATTAATGGCGTAACCAACCCTTACACACGTTAAACCTGACTTTTTTGAAAAAGGATTTACTATGAAGAAAATTGCAGTGTTGTTATGCCTTGCCGCATTTTCGGTTCAGTCCGCAGAAATTGATCTGAGTCAATTCCGGGCGCCAGCCGCCGGCAAAGGTCCCGAGATGCTCAGGAACCCCGGGCTTGAAGAAAAGAACACAGCGGCCTGGCCTCTCCCCGCAGGTTATGTTATTGAAGCACATAAAGGGCGGAATGAATCGACAGGATTGTGTTATCGTCGCACAAATCCCGATGAATACTTACTTCCGCATCAGAAAGTGAAACTGCCTGGCGGAACTTATGAAATAGGCTGCTGGATTAAAACGGAAAACGTAACTGGTGCAGGAGCGACATTGTGCGTGGAGATTTATGATGCAAAAAACGGCAAATATATCGCGGGAACCTACCTGAATCATGTCAAAGGAAATTCGGACTGGACTCTGGTGCGGGGAGAATTCACTGCGCCGGAACAGCCGGATTTGGAATACCGGGTCACTCCCTTTCTGAGGAAAGGAGGAACCGGAACCGCATATTATGACGATTTTTTCCTGCGCAGACTTGGCGACAAATATTCGGTTTATCCAACCCGCACCAGTTCCGGAATCGTGAACAGGGAAGGGGTTCTGACGTTGCGCGCCGCCGTCAACGGGAAAATGCCGGAAGCAGAAAAGAAGCTGTTGATCCTGCTGCAGAATTCTCACGGACAATGGACGAAGCCTCCTGCTGCTGGAGTGGCTGAATTCCAAATCCCGGAAACGGCGTTCGACAAAGGCAAGCCTTCCGATTTCAAGGTGTATCTGCTGGATCTGGAACGGAAGCACATCCTCTACCGGGATACCCTCTCCCTGCAATACACTCCCGTTCCCCCTCAAGGAGAAAATTTCGGAACCGTCGGCAGAGATAACATTTTCCGCTTGAACGGCAAAAAATTCATGCCGCTTGGTTTCTATGCGCATATTGATGAAAAAAACATTGCCCTGTGCAGAGAGGCGGGAGGAAATGTTCTGATGAGTTACGGCGTGCTGTGGCAGAAATGGCCAGGCCATAAAACATCGTTGGATGCTGCCCGTGCTATGATGGACGCTTTGGATGCCGCCGGGCTGAAACTGCTGTTTTCACTGAAAGACGTTTATGAAACAGGAAGCGGCGCAAATCCGGTCAATGCTTGGTATGGAGTGCGTGGTTCGGACAACGTCGCAGCCAAAGCCGTTGAACTATTTCGGGACCATCCGGCACTGCTTGGCTGGTACATCGCCGATGAAATATCCAGTTCTCGCGCTGATGAAGTCAAGAAACGCAGAACCATGCTAAACCGGCTTGATCCGGGACATCCGACTTGGGCAGTCTATTATCAGTTTGCGGAACTGCAGGATTTCACGCTTGCGCAGGATATTCTCGGTGTTGATCCGTATCCCATCAGAGGTGCTGATTCAAACAACATGTCAATGGTTGAATTCGCAATGGAAAACGCCTCTGCCACCGGCCTTCCGCTCTGGGTTGTTCCACAATTGCACAACGTCGGCATTTACAGTTCCAAGGGACAGATCTCAGGAAGGGCACCCACAAGCGATGAAATGTGCGCAATGTCGGTTCTGATGGCGGGAATGGGAGCGAAAGGGTTTATTTATTACAAGCTCGACGATCTCTTCTCACCCAAACTGCCGCCGGACAATTTCCGACGCCAGTGGCCGGATACGCGGAAATGTTTCCGCTTGATGAAACGCCTGGAACCCTATATCCTCGGCAGCGCCAAAATTCAGGAATTGAGATTCCGGCATGTGACAGGCAGACTCAGGGCGTTTCAACTGACTGCAGACGATGGTCGCCGCGCCGTTCTGATTGCAGCAATTGGACCGGGAACGGCGTCCGGCGTGCTGAATCTGCCGGGACGCTGGCATTCGGAAACCGGGCGTACGATCAACAAGAATGGAAAGGCTCAATTCCGAGGTCAAGACATTTCCTACGATGTCCTTTATTTTAATGAGCGCATTTGATCACACCTGACTCGCTTTTCCAAGCGGAGTTTCAACAGCGAACACTTTCATAGGGCAACTGCCGCATGGCGGAGGACGTTCCAAGCAAACAGACGGTGATTTTGAAGCGCATTTGATAGCCTTGAGTTGCGGGGAACCGCCAGAGGGGCATTCACAATGGAGTTTGCGCTTGCTGGCTGATAAAATGGTGGAACTGGAATATGTTGAATCCGTATCGCATGAAACAGTGCGGCAGGTTTTAAAAAAAACGAACTCAAGCCTTGGCAAAAAGAGCAATGGGTAATTCCGCCGCAGAAAAGTGCGGCGTTTGTCACAGATATGGAACGTGTTCTTGATATTTATAAGCGACCTTATGATGAAAAATTTCCGGTCGTTTGTTACGACGAAATGCCTCGTCAGTTGCTTGAAGAGGTACGGGAAATACAACCCATGCGTCCGGGGCGGTCCCAACGGGTAGACTATGAGTATCGCCGCATGGGAACATGCAATGTCTTGTTGGCAAGCGAACCGTTGCGAGGATGGAGAATGGCGGATGTAACGCAAACAAAGACAGCAAAGGATTGGGCGATGTTTACCGAGAAAATAGCCTCGGCATACCCGAACGCCGAAAAGATTATTTTGATTGAAGATAACCTCAACACACATAAGCCGACATCATGGTACGAAACATTTCCGCCAGAAAAAGCCAAGGCTTTGATGGATAAATTCGAGCTCGTTTACACCCCAAAGCATGATTCGTGGCTCAATATGGCAGAAATTGAACTCAATGTAGTATCGGCTCAATGCCTGAAAAAGCGAATCGCATCCATAGAAGAAATGAAAAACATGGTGAATGCATGGGAGAAGGAACGAAACGAGAAAACAAAAACCATCAATTGGCAGTTTTCAACAGCGGATGCACGAGTAAAATTGCATCGCCTATATCCATCTTTTCAAATTTGACTGGACACTAGAGAGCCGGAGCAGGATGCTGGAACTCTTTTATCTGCCCAGCTATTCTCCGGAACTGAATCCCGATGAATATCTGAACCGGGATCTGAAAGCAAGATTGGCGGAACAGAATCTTCCTACCTCAAAGGACGCCTTGAGACAAAGTGTTGAAATGCATATGAGAAAAAGACAGAGTGCCCCTGATTCCATCAAAAAATTCTTTGAAAAAGACGAGGTTCGTTATGCATCTGAAGATTACTGACATTTTCTATGGCCAGCACAATAATCGTGGATATATTCCTGTTGTTCCTCCGAAGCGGAATAGGAAATTTCCTTGAGAATATGACAAGGAACTCTATAAACGAAGAAACACGGTCGAACGCTTTTTCTTGCGAATCAAGCGCTTTCGTAAAATTTTTACGCGCTATGACAAGCTGGATATTATCTTCTCGGGATTTATTTTATTTGCCATGATTATAGATGCAATAAATAGTGTGAACAGATTCTAATTTAGACCACGCTGCAACAGAAGGCAAGCCGTTTTCTTTTTGGTTCATGCCATTGGGCTTGTTTCAAAACGCAATGTATCTTGCCATGCTTGAAGAAACGGAGAGCGGCAATACGGGGACGCAACCGGTCAAGGAATATTCAAGTAACAGACCGAAGAAGTCGGAGCGTTTCGCTTCGGCTTTTTCTTTTTCTGACTTCTTCGGTCTGTTTCCATGCCTGAAAAAATCCCAGGAGCGGGACAGAGGCCCGCCTTTGTTGCGGCAACAAACTTCATCATTTTTGAGAAACTCCTTTCGGCTGACTGCTACGTCAAACCTTTGTGGCTCTCATAATATCTAATTATTCTTCAAAAGTCTTCATAAAAAATAAAAAGAGATTTTTCCAAAAATAGAAAGTATAAGCAAGTAAAATCAGAAATTTGAGTTCAATCTAATAGTGATCATCGCGATTCTCGCGGCAATGCTGCTTCCGGCGCTGAATGCTGCCAGAGAGTCGGCAAGAGTCACATCCTGCGCCTCAAAACTCAAACAGATCATGCTTGCCACGACTTTGTATGCCGATGACAACAAAGGTTATTTCCCCGACAACACCGGCTGGGGATATGACGCGCAAATAGCAGAACACTTTGCCGTGCGCAACGACACGATGTATGAAGGCAGACGAGGCAAGCACGTAAAATGCCCGTCCAGCAATGCACCTACAGCCGGCACACGCTCTTATTCGATCATCGTCAGCCGATGGGACGGCGTCAACAGAGGGGTCTGCGGACGCCCCTTCTCACAAGTCACTCACCCGTCCACAACCATCTCCTACTGCGAACACTGGACACAGACCAACATCGCCGGATCTCCCTCGTCCGGCACCGCCGCCTATATCTACGCGGACTACTCGCCTGAAGCCTATGGTGTTTACGCAAAAATGCATAAGCGCGTCAATTCCTCCAACTACGCTTTCGCGGACGGACACGTGCAATTCCTTGCTTATCGCGACACAACGCCGAATCCGTTTCCCATACGAGGCGGAAATGACATTTACGGAATGTGGGCAATTGACAAATGAAGACTTCCCTGCTGTGCTTCAAAGATAAGGCAGGCTATGGATTCGGCGCCATTGCCGAAAACAACATGCAGAACGCCCTGCCGATGATGGCAATGCCGATCATGAACATCTACATGGGACTTGACCCGGTCATGCTCGGCATCATCATGGCAATCACACGGGTAACGGATGCTCTGACCGATCCTCTGATGGGATATATTTCCGACAACACCCGCAGCAGATGGGGAGCACGGAAACCCTATATGCTCGGAGGCGCCATTGCCGCAGCGGTCTGCTTCGTGCTGGTCTGGATGTTTCCGGCTTCCGGCTGGAGCCAGGCACAATATCTCTGGTATTTCGGGATCATGTCCGTGATCTACTTCCTGGCTACGACCGTCTACTGTGTCCCCTACATCGGTTTCGGCTATGAATTGAGCTCGGATTACGAAGAAAGAACGCGCCTGATGGCGTATCGCATGTTCTTCGTCAACATCGGCGGACTGCTCCTGCCCTGGCTTTATTACCTGACTCAGAATCCTGTGTTTCCGGATCAACTGACGGGTATGCGGTTCTGTGCCGCCAGCATGGGAATTCTCTTCATAATTTCCGCGCTCGGTCCGGTCTTTCTGGCGCGCTGTGTTGAAACCGCCGTCCATCAGGAACGCCCGAAGATACGGCTGTGCGACGTGCTGTCCACATTCAAGCTCTTCCCTTTCATGATCATTGCAGGAACATTGGTCATCGGCGTTCTCGGTTTTCTGGCAGTATCTTCGCTGGGAACCTATATCATCATCTACTATGTCTGCGCCGGCGATACTGTAAAGGGAGCCTACTATATCGGTCTCGGACCAACCTTTTCCGTAATTTTCTCATTTGCCCTTCTTCCGGCAATGACCGCACTGTCCGCAAAGATCGGCAAGCGTAACGCATTAATTGCGCTTCTGCTGTTCAGTGCGGCAGGGGCGGCGGCAAGTTGGTTTCTTTACACTCCGGAATGCCCGTATCTGTCAATTGCAGTCAGTCTTGTACTGCTGCCGGGTCTGAACGGACTCTGGATGCTGCTGATGGCGATGACCGCGGATGTCTGCGAATATGATTTCAAGGCGAACGGTCTTCACAGGGATGGCGTGATAGCCGCCCTGTTCTCCTGGTCGGGCAAAGCCGGTATCACACTTGGCATTGCACTTTCAGGCATTGTCCTCAATCTCACAGGTTTCAAACAGGAAGCGGGTGCGGCACAGGGGGAAGGCGTCCTTCTTGCCATGCGTTTGCTTTTCGCCATCGGGATCGGCGGCAGCCTGACGTTTGCAGCATTGCTGCTTCTCAAATATCCGCTTACTGCCGCATTCATGAAACAGCTTTCGGGAAATATGCAGAAAAAACAACTTTAAAATAAGGAAAATCACCCAATGTACATGACAAAAATCACACTACCGGCACTTCTGCTTTCGGCTGTGCTGGCAGCTCCGGCGCAGAATCTGCTGCAAAACGGAGACTTTGAAAACGACGTTGCGCACTGGCGTTCTTCCGGGGATCCCGCATCAGTCAAGACGGAAATCCATGAAGGTTCCAAAGCCCTCGTGCTTTCCGGCAGGGGAGTGAAACTCGGAGCGGTTTCGCAGCAGATCAAATCCTTTCGCGCCGGAACCAAACTGATTCTAAGCGGACGCACCGGTACGCAGGGGATAAAGGAGAACACCTACACGGGACTTGGCTATTCCCTGATCGAAGTAGTGGAAAAGGACAAGGCGGGAAAAACGCTTGCCCATCATGAACTGTTCCATGAACGCGGCACCAATCCGATGCATGACTTCAAAAAAGAATTCACGACACACAGCGATGCGGCTTCCCTGGAACTGGTTCTGCGCATCTTCGATGCAGACGGGAAAGCATATTTCGACAATCTTTCCCTGACATCAGCCGACGGGATAAAGAATCTGCTCCGGGATGGCTCTTTCGAGGAAACACACCGTTCCAGAGCTTCTTCGCCGTGGCCAAGCGCCGGCAATCCCGCCCTGTTCAGCCTGGATACGGAAAATCCGTTTTCAGGTGCGGTATCTGCCCGGATCGACGGCAGCACGAAGGACGGCGAAGGCAACATCTCCTGTACGCTCACCAATGCGGAACCGGGCAAAGTCTACAGCTTTGAGCTCCGGATGCGCACCGCCGATCTTTCCCGCAGAACGCCGGACGGGCGCGGAATGGCGTTTGCGGCGGTCTGGCAACTGGATGCACAGGGAAAGCTGCTTACCGCAATCGATGCAGTCGCCGTCACGGAACCGACGGGCTGGAAAAAATATGTGAAAACATTCAAGACGCTGCCGGAGACGCGCCGGCTCAAGATTATTCTCGGACTCTTCCAGGCAAACGGGTCGGTCTGGTTTGACGATCTCTCCCTGGGAATCGCCCCGGAATCAGCCAACAAGATTGAAAACGGTGATTTTGAACTGTCTGAAGGCAATGCTCTCTCTCCGTCGTGGGCATGTACCGGCAATAACCGGATGTTCGCCGTCGAACCGGATACCGGACGCAACGGCGGCGGTGCACTCCGAATTTCCGGCAGCACGAAAGACGGCGAAGGCAATGTGCAGTATGTGGTCAGTGACTTCAAGCCGGATACACTGTATGACTTTTCAGTCTGGGCATCCACGGAAAAACTGACAAAGCGCACAGCACACGGCAAAGGCGCCGGAATCGTCGCGATATGGCAGTTGAACGGGCGCGGTGAGCTGATCTCATCCGTCGATGCTGTCACCATACAGGAAAATACACCGTTCCGGAAATTCGGAAAAACGATCCGCACCCTGCCCGACGCACGCAAACTGGTCATCATCTTCGGGCTTTTCCAGGCAAACGGCACCATCCGTTTCGACGATGCAAGCCTGGTGGAAAGTGCCAGGGCGGCTTTACCCCAGGGCAGTCTCATTGAAAAAGGAACTTCGCTTCCCGCGCCTTATGTCAGGAAGAACGGGAATCACTACATTCTCGGCAACAATCGTTTTGAAGCGGCAGTTGCAGCGGACACCGGCAGGCTGGTCTCGCTGGTTCCGAAACATGTCACGCCGTATGTGAATCTTCTCAACGCTCCCGCATCCCTTGATCTCAAATGTGTGGAAAACGGCAGAAACGCAGACTTTCCTGTTGCATTCCATTCCATAAGGCAAACGGAAGACGGCGGCGCGGTTGCGCTGGAAGTCACACGCACCCTGCCCGACGGCGGAAAATGCCTGGAATATTTCCGCGTGGACAATGCGCATCTGCGCTGGGATGCGGAACTCACGGCTGCGCCCACGACACGCGACCGCGAAATAAGGGTCTCTTATACAATGCCGATCATGAAGGCATTTGAGACGGTCTTCAACACATCCCTGGCGAAAAGCGTCCCTCTTGAGTCCCTCTCCGCCGGTGAGATCCGCTACCGGTATGACGGCGGTATGCTGATGCCGCTGATTATCCTCGGAAACGACCGCTTTGACTTCGGGCTCAGCGTCATTTCTCCCTTTGAATTAAAACGCCCCGATCTCTCTTTCCTGCTTGAAAACGGAAACATGGAGATGCGTTACAAACATTTCCGCTACGGACAGGGCTCAAAGATCAATACCGGAGTCGCGCTGATCGCACATGAAAGCGATTTCCGCCCCGGTTTTGCCTGGATGCTGGAGCGCTACCCCGACTATTTCACTGCGGCACCGCAAACCCGTGAACGGGAAGGCCTGCTGTGTCTCTCCGGGCCGGACCAGCACTTCAAGGAAGTCGCGGCTCACTGGGAGAAGCGCGGTGTGGCGGTCAACATTTACGGCGGGCATTTCCCGTTCTACGGTATTTATGCGCCGGACAACCGTGAAGAATGGTCGGTATTCATCAATGGCACAATGTCACAGAAAGGACAGTGGACACTGGATGGCTACGAGAAAGAAAAATCCGCTCTCAAAGTCATGAACTGGCCTCATAACTGGTGGAGTTCCTACGCCCGCAACCGCGAAACGATTGATGAATTCAAAAAACACGGAATCGCCAGCTACATTTACTGGAATCCAAGCGAGGTGTGGATCCCCTATGCGGAGAAGGAATTCCGGAGCGACATCGCCAAAGACGCCGACGGACGCTATACGATCGCCATCCCGGAACACTACGTCCTCAACCAGAATCCAAACGGGGCATGGGGCAGACACATCTACGGAGAACTGGAAAAAACTCTGAAGCGTTATCCGGCAGTGGACGGAGTCTTCATCGACCGCGTGGACTACATCTCATGGGATTTCGGACATGACGACGGTGTCACGATGATTAATGGCAAGCGTGCCTTCACGATGGCTTTCGCTCTGGATGAAATGCTTCAAAAGGCTTACCGCCTGATACGTTCGCAGGGAAAGGGCTCCTACGCCAACGGACCGGTCGGGATCGAGCTCTACCGCAACCTCGATGCGGTATTGATTGAAAATCCCGGCGTGCATCCCATCCCGCAGTGTTTCCAGTTCTTCGGACTGAAACGCCCAATTGTCTTTTCACATACGACCGGCAACCAGCGGACGATTGAAGACCGCTTCAAGCACTCGCTTGCATGGGGAGTTTATCCGGTAATCGCGTGGACTTCGCCCGTGTCGAAAAATGACGATCCGGCAAACGTAACTGAAAGTTATCTTCCGCTCTTTGAGATCATGAAGGGAAGAGACTGGGTATTGAATGCACATGCGATACGGCTGCCTTCCAACACTGCCGGAAACATCTTCCGCCTCAAAGACGGTTCCTATATGGCAACCGTAATCTCGCCGGTGCGTTCACGGCTCGGCACACTGGATTTCGACAAAAACGCAAGCATCACAGTCAATCCGGAACACCAGACCGTCCGGGAGGTGAATGCCGTATCCGTCGACTACCCGGGAGTTTTCCGGATACCTTTCACTGCGGAAGGAAAAGAGACGGCAATCAAACTGCCGCCCTTCGGAACGGCTCTGGCACTCCTGCTCAACGGACACGGACACTATCAAGCGGCGGCGATCGGAATGCCGCTTCTGAAAAGAGGAAAAAACCGGCTTGAATTCGTTTTGTATGACGGCAGCAAAGCGGACTCCGTCGTGTTGGAACTGCCGTCCGGGAAACAAATCAGGGGACGTGCGACAGCAGACAAAACTGTCGGATTCGATGTGAATGTGCCCTCCGGCCGGAAAAACTTTGAAGTCTCGCTGATCTTCAAACAAGGCGGAAAACAGCCGTTCCGCTATTTCGTCGAAGACTGAACTGAAACAATATCACTCATACCACCGTCCGGCATTCCCCCATATTGCGGAGATGCCGGACAACCACATACGGAATGCCTTCATTCAAAAACAGGTTTGATATCCAGTCTGTCCTGCATCCGGGAGTCATTTCCGTTCCTGTCCGGGAGGAACGGCGATCACCAGCTTTTCCGCGACTTCGGGGAAATCGCCCTCCTCGCAGACGGTCATCCACGGGAATCTCTGCACGAGGGCGGCGGCAAAGAGCCCACGCCCGCATTTGCCGAGGCAACGTCCGTCTTTGTTGAAAAGATCGACGCCGTGCAGCCCGCAGCTCGGGGAACGCGCCTTGAAGATAAATGCCGCAATGTCAATCCGTTCCAACAGCTTGAGCTCAACATTAATCCAATCGCGCATGACCTCCGTTTTGTCTTCTCCCGTCTCAATGACCTTCATGCGCGTGCCTTTCGGAGACGCCTCCAACCGCATCGGGGGACGCGGAATTCCGAGCCCGCAGTTGAACTCGGGGCAGATCGGAATCAAATCCACCTTGTCTTTCAGAAGTTCATAAATCCGCGGATCGCCTTTCGCCTTGCCGTCATAGCGGCATTTGATGCCGAGAAGACATGCACTGACTCCGATTTTCAACTTTTTACGGGACATGATTTCCATCCTTATGAGTTCGCAAGAAGACACGACTCGCAATCGGCGGCGGTCTCCGCGCAATAATTTTTATAGATATGAATGCACCCCTGTCGCATCACGGCGGAGGAAAAAAGTTTTTCCATGCGCGCCTCGCCTCCCCTGAACCATGTCTTCAGGGCATTGCGGAAAACAGTATTGCTTTCCGTCGCCGGCAGAATTTTCAGGAGGCGCAGAGCGGCTTCCGTCAGTGCCTCATCCGAATTCAGCTTTGCATAGGCGAGAAACGAGGGCATCAGCACATCCACCAGAAAGATCAGCGAACGCGAAGCGCTCAATACCGCAAGAGGCCGTTTCACGGGTTCCGAACGGAACGTGAAACGGCAATCCCAGAATTCGTCGGAACACTTGAAAAGATACATATATTTTTTCAGGAACGCCTCGGAATCCATCGACGCCAGGTCTTCCGAAAACGAGGGAAGCGGGTCCTCGGTAAAACGTTCAAGAAAAGCGCAGATCATCGCCAGCCGCCGTTCCGGAGTATTCGCGGGGCGCACCGAGTCGCGCCGCCATTCTATCAGAGGCAGAGAGCGCAGACGCAACGCCCAGAATTCGTTCCAGAGGGTCTTGGCGTACTCCACATTTTCCGGCGGCAGCACCTCGCGGGACGGATCGGGCAGCATACCGGACTCACCCCACAGAATCGCCCGGTAATACTTTTCTCTCACCCCTGCCGGATACTTCATGTAACGGGTCAGCAGATCGCAGAACTGGAGGGAATTGTTCTTATATCCCGCCGCGGAAAACAGCCGTTCCAGAAAGCCGTAACTGCTGCCGGAGGCAATCATATTGGCAAGAACCGTCTCCGATTTTTTGTACATCCGTTCCACTCCCGCATCCGTGAAAAAGGAACAGAGCTCCGCATCCTCCATGAACGGGAGCACGCGACAACAGGAACCTTTCGGAGGATTGGCAAGAATCGCCTCGAATTCTTCATTTTTCATAATAAAAACGGGCAGTTCGCGCAGAGGAGCCGACGGGTCGCCTGCCAGATCATCCTCCGAAACGACATGCAGAATCACATCATTGTAAGCGGCGTCCTCCAAGTGCCCGTGACGGATGAAATCGGAACTTTTCCGGTGAAGCTCGATATCGCCGCGCATGATCCTGCCGTTCCGCATGATCTTTGCGTTCAGAAAATCCGGACCCGCCTCCATATTCCAGGTTCCATGAGAGAGAATCACGGCTTCGGAACCGTCATTCAGCCTCAACGGAACACCGTTCGGCAAGCGGTCCCACGCGGACTGCATCTCCGACTCACAGGCGTATTCCATTTCCGCGACCAAAAAACTCTCCGGAATATTTTGTTTTTCTGTTTGCATTTTTTCCCGTTATCGGTTATTCTTAACTGAATCATCATAAGGGAATATTTATCATGAATGCGAAAAAATCAAGTCTTTTTGTCATTGCAGTGCTGATAATTGTGCTTGCTTTTCTCATTTTCCCGCCGAAACACGCACAATCGTCCGCAAATCCGGAGGAACCGGGCGGCTCAAGACGCCGCAACGAAGTAGTCAAAGCCATTGAAAGAGTCATGCCCGCCGTGGTCAATATCGGCACGGAACGGATCGTGACGCGGGATGTCCACAACGGCCCCTACCAGAACATGTTCGACGAATTCATCAACGCTCAGAAACAGCAGAAAACCTACTCCCTCGGAAGTGGTTTCATCATAGATAAATCGGGGCTCGTGGTCACAAACGCGCACGTCGTGAACCGGGCGACGCGCATCATGGTCACGCTGACCAACGGCAAGGCTTACGACGCCAACGTCGTGGCGGATGACCAGGTCAACGACATTGCGCTCCTCAGCATCAAAAATCCTCCGCCGAATCTTCAGGCGATCACCTGCGACAATACCGGAAAACTCTATCTCGGAGAAACCGTGATTGCCGTCGGGAATCCGTTCGGGCTCGACAGCTCCATCTCCGTCGGAACGCTCAGCGGAAAGATGCGCAAGTTCACCTACAAGGGACGCGTCATCTTCTCCGACATTCTCCAGACGGACGCCATCGTATACCCCGGCAACAGCGGCGGCCCGCTCATCAATATTGACGGCGAAGTGATCGGCATGAATATGTCCGTCTACGAAAATGCGCCGGGAATCGGATTCGCCATTCCGCTGTTCCGCATCGAGAACGTCATCGCCAAATGGATGATCCCGGAACGTTTCAAACACCTTTACCTCGGAATCATCCCCGGACAGAGAACGCTGGAAAATGACACGGGGGAGATCATTGTCGCGGATATTATTCACGGCTCTCCGGCGGCGGAGGCAGGACTGCGGAAAGGCGATGTCATCGTCTCATTCAACGGGAAAAAACTCTGCGATCTGCTGGACCTCAGCCGGCAGCTCATCGCACTGGAACCGGACCAGACAGTCACGATCGCAACAGCTTCCGGCAGGCAATATGCAATCACGCCGCGCAAACTCACCTACCGTAACTCGCTTGAAAACGCCAGAGAAAAACTAGGGCTTGATCTCGCCGTCATAACGCCGGAACTGGCGCGGGAAATTCCGTATGCGCTGGATTCCGGGCTGGTCGTCTGCGGCATTCTGCCGAACACGCCGTCGGAGGTCAAACGGGGCGACCTGCTGGTCAAGATCAATTCAACCAACATCAACTCCGCCACGGATCTGGCGGTGGCGATGAACCGTCTCCACTACAACGACACGGCGGAAGCGGTTTTCATCACGCCCGTCATAATCGGCGGAAAGCATTATCTCGCAAAACAGAAGGTGAAACTGCCGGTCAGATAACAGGGAGGGCTGATCATGAAATACTTGACCATTGTACGCCATGCCGAAGCGGAACCGCTCAGAAACCTTCATTCCGATTTTGAGCGTTCCCTGACGGAATGCGGAATATCGGAAGCAGACCGGGTTTCCCGGAAAACAGCGCAGAACATCATCCAACCGGAAATGCTGATCTCCAGTCCCGCGCAGAGAGCCGTGCAGACCGCGCGCATCTTCGCCGCCGCGTTCAATATTCCGCGGGACGCGATTCTCACGGACATGCTGATCTATACGGGTTCGGCTTCCGACATCATTCAGGTCATTTCACATTGGAACAACGCAGTCAGCCGTGTCATTCTGTTCGGGCACAATCCGACCGTCGCGGAGCTGGTCATGCGTCTTTACCCGCAGTTCTCCGGTTCTTTCCCGACCTGTTCCGTCTGCTCTCTCGAATTCCCGGCGGACTGCTGGAAAAAACTCGCGGCGACACCTCCGAACCTCCGCTTTCAGAACAGCTGACACCGTCCTTTTTTACTCAAAAATACTCCGCATACATGGCGGCAAGGCTGCGCATTGCTCCGCCCTTTCGCTATTTCTGTTTCAGACAACGCAAAAACGCCTCTGTTCCCTCCGGGCGGTCGAAAACATACAAACGGCACCCTTTTCCAGCTTCTTTCAGATACCGTTCCATCCTCGGAAGCATCTTTCTGTTATATGTCCAGATGTAGCGCAGGAACTCAAAATTCAGTCGTTCGAGACACCCCTCCGTCAGATCGGGACGTGTCCTGCCGCGATAATCCAGGTAACGCTTCAAAACCCGGCGGAGGCAGAGACAGCGCGGGTATTTCAGAAAAATAACCGTATCCGCATATTTCAGGCGTTCGGGAAAAGTGCGCCCGTAATTGCCGTCCATGATCCACGCATCCTCCTGAAGAAGCTTCGCCAGAGCAGCATCAAAATTCTCCCTGGAGTCCTCGACCCAGCCCGGCTTCCAGAAATAACGGTCCAGATGATAAACCGGAATCCGGAGAATCTCCCCCAGTTCCCGTGACAAAGTTGTTTTTCCCGCACCACAGCAACCGACAACCAGAATTCTGCGCATACTGAACCCGCCTCTCTTTTAACTCAATACAATATATCCGATTCTTTTCACTTGCAAATAACCTCCCGTCGGAAAAATATCGGAATACGTATTGTAATTACGGTGTAAAAAATTATTTTTCATTTATTTTCAAATATCCGGTTGCATTATGGAAAAACACCGTTACATTAGTAATATAATCTTTCAGATCCAATCGCAATGCGGCCGGAACGAGTCCGGTCATTTGAAACCAGCGACTTTCTGACTGTTACCGGGATTTTTTTATTTGATTCTTACCCACAATGTCTTCTAAGGCATTCCAATCCTGATCGTTACTCTGTTGCAGAGTTTCAGATATTCCGTATGTCATTTCCTGATGGTTGCAGCAAATTGCGCTTTCTCCACTCTCTATCCGGCGATTTCAAATGGATTAAAACATTCACCTCTATCCGGAGAAAGCACAAAACAATTAAAACTTGCCGCAGAAACTGTGGCAGAAAAGGAAAAACATTATGAACATCTACGTAGGCAACATGCCTTACTCCATGACCGAAGCCGACCTCAATGATGCATTCAGCGCATTCGGAACCGTCAACAGCGCCCGTCTCGTGATGGACCGCGACACAGGCCGCGCCAAAGGATTCGGATTTGTCGAAATGAACGACAGTGCGGAAGCCCAGAAAGCGATTGACGGCATGAACGGAACCAGTCACGGCGGTCGTGCTCTCGTCGTCAACGAGGCGCGTCCCCGCGAGGAACGCCCGAGTCGCGGCGGTTTCGGCGGCGGCAACCGCAGAGGCGGATTCCGCAACAGCTACTAAGATTTACTTCCTGTAATATCTTTCAGAAGAGATTCCGTGTCATCACGATGCGGAATCTCTTTTTTCATTTGCATTTCCGGTTCTATGATGATAATATATGATCAGAGGAGCATAATAAAACAAATTATCATGGTTTCGCCGTAAAAAAGGAGAAGCATCATGAATATCATGCTTGCATGTCCCGGATGCACATTGAATGCCATGTTCGGGTTGCGCTATCTCAGCCCGGTTTATGAACAGCTCCGGTGGGTGATCCTGCTCGGAGCTCTGTTTGCATTCCTGCTGCCGTGGCTATGCGGCTACAGACTGGGAGAAAAGGTGCCTTACAGCAAAAAACGTCATGCGATTCTCTCACTCGTCCTTTTTATTCTGCCCTTCTTTGCAGTGTTGGCAGTTCAATTGTATTCCGATCGGCATATCAGCGGAACATTTGCAACGGAGCTGACCGGATGGCTTTATCTCCCCTTCTGGATTCTTTTTGTTATTCTGCGAGATATTGCACCCTTGTTCTACCCTGCCTATATCGTTGCAGCCGCATATCTTCTATTGAAATTCGACAGGAAGTTCGTTCCTCGGAACAGGGAAACAATGGAACCGGAAGAAAGACAGGATAAATAAGAATGGAAGCAATACAAGAAGCTTTTACGGGAATCTGCCGTGAGATATTCAATCAGCGTTATCCCGATCCGGTTTATGAACAGCTCCGGTGGGTGATCCTGCTCGGTGCCCTGTTTGCATTCCTGCTGCCGTGGTTATGCGGCTACAGACTGGGAGAAAAAGTGCCTTACAGCAAAAGGCGCCATTTGATGTTTTCCCTGCTTTTCCTTGCATTTTCTATCATCAGTGCATCCTATGATTCATTCGGCATGGCATTACTCAAGCTTCTATACTTTCCCTGTCTGTTTCTCATTGAAATCTTGCATTACTATTTCCGTGGCATAGGTATTGTTCCTGTCTTATTCCTTTTTTCCGCCTACATTGCTGCCTTATTCTATCTTCTATTGAAATTCGACAGGAAGTTCGTTCCTCGGAACAGGGAAACAATGG
>ERZ1673738.2863-NODE-2863-length-20911-cov-11.695004_pt1 | contig 20911 bp, 15 predicted proteins | sample MGYA00580198_ERZ1673738 | MGnify/ENA primary metagenome ERZ1673738 (study PRJEB41218, sample SAMN15661784) | gut metagenome | host: Homo sapiens | place: Canada: London | collected 2015-08-20/2019-03-30 | study: EMG produced TPA metagenomics assembly of...
CCAGCCCGCGTTCTTCAAGTCGTCGATCAGATATTGCGCGGAATAGCGGTCGTACCCGATCTTCAAGATATTCAAATCAACTTTGAAGAGATGGAGGCCCGTCTCACACCGCACACGCAGGCCGTGATCATCAATTCTCCCAACAATCCTTCCGGCGTCATTTATGGTGAGGAAACTATTAAAAAGCTGGCGGCACTACTGAAGAAAAAGAGTGCGGAATTCGGCCATGCCATCTATATTGTCTGTGATGAACCTTATAGAGAACTGGTTTATACGGATGATATCGTTCCCTACATTCCTGCCTACTATAATAATACCATCATCTGCTACTCCTACAGTAAGTCACTTTCCCTGCCCGGTGAGCGTATCGGCTTTATCGCAACTGACAATAATATCGATGACTTCAACGATGTATGGGCCGGACTGCGCGGCGCATCCGGCGACCTGGCAAACGTTTGCGCCCCCACCCTTTTTCAAATGGTGGTGGAACGCTGCGTTGATGTTGCACCCAACATCGCCGACTATGTACATAATCGACAGATCCTCCGCGAAGCATTTGGCAAAATCGGCTATACCTTTGCCGATCCCAGCGGTGCTTTTTACCTGTTCTTCAAGGCCCCGTTCGGCATAACGGCAGAGGAATTCATGGATCTGGCCATCGAGCATCATGTGTTTGTGGTTCCTGCCGGCAGCTTTGGCTGCCCAGAATGGTTGAGACTCTCTTTCTGCGTTTCCCGTCAGACAGTTGAGGATTCTATTCCTCTCTTCGCTAAACTTTACGATGAAGCAAAAGCGTTGACTGAAAAAAAGTAACACAACGCGTTCTCATGTATCTGTGACCTTGCGTCAGGCTCCTACTACCGGCGGCTAAATAAATCCGGTTATCTGGCGTGGTTACTGTAACTTCCATTTTTCTTCTCTTCTTTACTATACGACCGGCCATCTCTACAGATGGCCGGTCGTATAGTTTTCAAACAGAAAAGCTCCCGGTCATCAAACCGGGAGCTTTCTTGTTATGCGATTCGTGCTCTTACGGAAGCGGGTCTCTTATTTCCCCGTTTCTTTGATGGCAGCCTGAGCGGCGGCCAGACGGGCGATGGGCACACGGAAGGGAGAGCAGGACACATAGTCCAGACCCACCTTGTGGCAGAACTCCACGGAGGAGGGATCGCCGCCGTGCTCGCCGCAGATGCCCAGATGCAGCTCGGGGCGGGTGGCGCGGCCCATCTTGCAGGCCATATCCACCAGCTTGCCGACGCCGGTCTGATCCAGCTTGGCAAAGGGATCGCTCTCGTAGATCTTCTTGTCGTAGTAGGCGCCCAGGAACTTACCGGCGTCGTCACGGCTGAAGCCGAAGGTCATCTGGGTCAGGTCGTTGGTACCGAAGGAGAAGAACTCGGCCTCGGTGGCGATCTGATCGGCGGTCAGGGCAGCGCGGGGGATCTCGATCATGGTGCCCACCAGATACTTCATCTTCATACCGGCGTTGGCCAGCTCCTCGTCAGCGGTCTTGACCACCACGTCCTTGACGTACTTCAGCTCCTTGACCTCGCCCACCAGCGGGATCATAATCTCGGGCTCCATCTTCCACTCGGGGTGCTTTTTCTGCACGTTGATGGCGGCGCGGATAACGGCACGGGTCTGCATCACGGCGATCTCGGGGAAGGTGACGGCCAGACGGCAGCCGCGGTGACCCATCATGGGGTTGAACTCATGCAGGGAGGCGATGATGGCCTTGATCTCGGCCACGGACTTGTTCATATCCTTGGCCAGCAGCTCGATATCGGCCTCCTCGGTGGGAACGAACTCGTGCAGAGGGGGATCCAGGAAACGGATGGTGACAGGGCAGCCTTCCATGGCCTCGTAGATACCCTCGAAGTCGCCCTGCTGCATGGGCAGCAGCTTGGCCAGCGCCTTCTCACGCTGCTCCACGGTGTCGGAGCAGATCATCTCACGGATGGCGGCGATACGGTCACCCTCGAAGAACATATGCTCGGTACGGCACAGGCCGATACCCTCGGCGCCCAGCTCACGGGCCTTGGCGGCGTCGTGAGGGGTGTCGGCGTTGGTGCGGACCTTCAGGCGGCGATACTTGTCGGCCCAGCTCATGATGCGGCCGAAGTCGCCGCCCACGCTGGCGTCCACGGTAGGCATAGCGCCGTCATAGATGTTGCCGGTGGAGCCGTCCAGGCTCAGCCAGTCGCCCTCGTGATAGGTCTTACCGGCCAGAGTGAACTGCTTGTTGGCCTCGTCCATATTGATGGCGCCGCAGCCGGAAACGCAGCACTTGCCCATACCACGGGCCACAACGGCGGCGTGGGAGGTCATACCGCCGCGAACGGTCAGGATGCCCTGGGCGGCCTTCATGCCCTCGATATCCTCAGGAGAGGTCTCCAGACGAACCAGAACCACCTTCTCGCCGCGGGCAGCCCATTCCTTGGCGTCCTCAGCGGTGTACACGATCTTGCCGCAGGCAGCGCCGGGAGAGGCGGGCAGAGCCTTGCCCACGGGGGTGGTGGCCTTCAGGGCCTTGGGGTCGAACTGGGGGTGCAGCAGGGTGTCCAGATTGCGGGGATCGATCATGGCAACGGCCTGCTGCTCGGAGATCATGCCCTCGTCCACCAGATCGCAGGCGATCTTCAGGGCGGCGGGAGCGGTACGCTTGCCGTTGCGGCACTGCAGCATATACAGCTTGCCGTGCTCCACGGTGAACTCCATGTCCTGCATGTCGCGGTAGTGATCCTCCAGAATGCCGCAGACCTTCACGAACTCGTCGTAGGCCTCGGGGAACTTCTCGGCCATCTCGGCGATGGGCATGGGGGTACGGACACCGGCCACCACGTCCTCGCCCTGGGCGTTGGTCAGGAACTCGCCCATCAGCTTCTTGGCGCCGGTGGCGGGGTCACGGGTAAAGGCAACGCCGGTGCCGCAGTCGTCGCCCATGTTGCCGAAGGCCATAGACTGGACGTTGACGGCAGTACCCCAGGAGTAGGGGATATCGTTGTCGCGGCGGTACACGTTGGCGCGGGGGTTGTCCCAGGAACGGAACACGGCCTTGATGGCGCCGATCAGCTGCTCCTTGGGGTCGGTGGGGAAGTCCTCGCCGATTTTGGCCTTATACTCGGCCTTGAACTGCATGGCCAGCTCCTTCAGGTCGTTGGCGTCCAGCTCCACGTCCTGGGTCACGCCCTTCTTCTCCTTCATGGCGTCGATGAGCTGCTCGAAGTACTTCTTGCCCACCTCCATGACCACGTCGGAATACATCTGGATAAAGCGGCGATAGCAGTCCCATGCCCAGCGGGGGTTGTTGGACTTGGCGGCGATGACGGCCACCACATCCTCGTTCAGACCCAGATTCAGGATAGTGTCCATCATGCCGGGCATGGAGGCGCGAGCGCCGGAGCGCACGGAGACCAGCAGGGGATTCTCGTGATCGCCGAACTTCTTGCCGGTGATCTTTTCCATCTTCTCAATATATTCCATGATCTCGGCCATGATCTCGTCGTTGATCTGGCGGCCGTCCTCATAGTACTGGGTGCAGGCCTCGGTGGTGATGGTAAAGCCCTGAGGCACGGGCAGACCGATGTTGGTCATCTCAGCCAGGTTGGCGCCCTTGCCGCCCAGCAGCTCACGCATCTTGGCGTTGCCCTCGGTGAACAGATAGCAATACTTTTTGCTCATTTACATATCCTCCATATCACAAAAAAATATCTTCATTTTCCGGAATTTTTGGTTATTTTGGGGACTTTTGCTTCTTTTTTGTTAAATGTACCCCTTCAACCGCTTTATTATAACCAGCTTTCCCCATAAAAGCAAGTATATTTTCCGTTTATTTCCCTGTTTTTCTTACAAATATCCAAAATGGAACAATCTTTTTTGCAGAATCCACCGTCAGGACTTGCGGTATCCCCTTATTTTATGGTATACTATTATGAATTTGTGAAAAAGCGGTATCATTTTACCGGCTGCGGAGGGCACGATGGCACAGGTGGCAGACTACAACAGCACATGGGCCGGCGCCGTTCGCGCGGCGGCGAACCGCGGTCAGCTGAGCCACGCGGTGATCCTGACCGGCGAGGGGGACAAGCTGTCTCCGGCCCGCTATATCGCCGCGGCGCACTTGTGCCGCAGTGAGGGGCAGCGTCCCTGCCTGCAATGCAATGCCTGCCGCAAGGTGATGGAGGGCATCCACCCCGACGTGACAGAGGTGCGGGACGACGACCGCAAGGAGCTGGCGGTGGATACCATCCGGGCGCTGCGGCAGGACGTTTACATCCGGCCCAACGAGGGCGAGCGGAAGGTCTATCTGTTCACCGACTGTGCCCAGCTGAACGAGCGGGATCAGAACGTGCTGCTGAAGATCGTGGAGGAGGGTCCGGCCTACGCCGCCTTCGTTTTCTGCGCCGACACGCTGCACGCGCTGCTGCCCACCATCCGCTCCCGCTGTGTGGAGCTGCGGCTGGAGGGACAGGACGCGGCCCTTGAAGAAAACGAAGCGGCGGCAGAGCTGTGCCGCGTGCTGGCCCGGCGCGATCCGCTGGCGCTGGCCGCCCACCTGACAGGGCTGGAGAACCGCCGCATGAAGCGGGAGCAGCTGCTGGCCATGATGGAGGGGGCGTGGCAGGCATCTGCCGACGCGCTGCTGGCCGTCTGCGGACGGAGCGGCAGCTGCGGCGAAGGCGCGGAAGCCCTGCGGAGCGTCTTTGACCGGCGGCAGCTTCAGGCGCTGACCGACCTCTTTCGCCGCTACTGCAGCGAGTGCCAGTACAACGTAGGCGTGGGCCATGTGCTGGGCGCGCTGAACGCGGAGCTGGCCGGTATTCTGACACTGTGATTTTTTCCCTTCAGAAAGGAAGGTATACCTGATATGGCAACTGTGATCTCTGTCCGCTTTCGCAGCGGCAGCAAAACCTACTATTTCGACCCCCGCGAGCTGACGGTACACCCCGGCGACGATGTGGTGGTGGAGACCGCGCAGGGCGCGGAATTTGCCCAGTGCGTGGAGGGCAACCACGACGTGGCCGACGAGGCGGTGGTGAAGCCGCTGCGTCCCGTGCTGCGCATCGCCACCGACAACGACCGCCACACGGCGGCCTATAACCGCAGCCGGGAAAAGGACGCCTTTGATATCTGCCAGAAGAAGATCCTCCAGCACGGACTGGAGATGAAGCTGGTGCGGGTGGAATGCAGCTTTGACGGCAGCAAGATCCTGTTCTTCTTCACCGCCGACGGCCGCGTGGACTTCCGCGAGCTGGTAAAGGATCTGGCCGGCGTGTTCCGCTCCCGTATCGAGCTGCGGCAGATCGGCGTGCGGGACGAGGCCAAGATGCTGGGCGGTCTGGGCATCTGCGGACGGCCCTTCTGCTGCGCGTCCTACATGGACGAGTTCGTCCCCGTGTCCATCAAGATGGCCAAAACCCAGAACCTGAGTCTGAACCCCACCAAGATCTCCGGCACCTGCGGACGGCTGATGTGCTGCCTGAAATACGAGCAGGACGCCTATGAGGATGCCATTAAGCGGATGCCCAAGGCGGAGTCCTTCGTGGTAACGCCGGACGGCCCCGGCAACGTCAGCGATATCAACGTACTGAAAGAGACGGTGAATGTCCGTCTGGACGAGCGGCCCGACGCACCCCGCTGCTATCACAACTGTGAGGTGTGCGTACTGCGCAACGGCAAGGGCAGCCGCGAGGGCATTGCCGTCCCCAAGGAGCTGCCGGAGCGCTACGTGGAGCCGGTAGCCGCCGAGGAAATGCTGATCCCCAACCTGTTTGCCGATTACGGCACGGATACCTCTGCCGACGGCGACGCGGCAGAAGCACGACCCTCCCGCCGCCGCAGCCGCGGCGGACGCCGCCGGGGCGGCAGCGGCAAGGCCGCCGCGCCTGCCGAGACGGCAGCACCGCAGCAGGTGGAGCCCAAGAAGGAAAAGCCCACCAATAAACCGGCCAAGCCCCAGCCGCCAGTTCCTACCTCCGAAAAGGACGCCGAAGCACCTCGCCGCGAGGGCGAAGGCGGCCAGCGCCGCCGCAGATCCCGTGGCCGGGGCGGTCGCGGCAATGCGCCGTCAGGCAAGCCCGCAGCAGAGCCCAACAACGCACCCGCACCCAAGTCCGCTCCGGCACAGGAGTCCGCGCACCGTCAGGGGGGGGAGGGCGGCCAGCGCCGTCCCCGCCGCAGAGGCGGACGCCGCCACGGCGGCGGCAAGATCGGCGGCACGCCCGGCAGCGAGGCATAAGTGCTATGGGAAAGTTTACCGGCGTACTGATCGCCAGCGATTTTGACAACACCCTCATCTACACGGAAAACACTCTGAAGGGACTGGAGCCCATGCCGGAGCTGCTGCCGGAAAACCGGGAAGCCATCGAGTATTTCATGGCTCAGGGCGGCACGTTTTCCATCGCCACAGGCCGTGCGCTGCCCTCCTTCAACGGAGTGCGGCAGGGTCTGCCCATGAACGGCCCCACCATTCTGTTCAACGGCGCGGCCATTTATGATTTTCAGAAAAACGAATACCTGTACACAGCCTTTCTGCCGGACACGGTGCGGCCCCATATCACGCAGGTACTGGACGCGTGGCCGGAGGCGGCGGTGGAGCTGTACCACGATGACAACGCCATCTTCGCCCTCCACGCCAACGAGCTGACCATGGCCCACCTGCACCTGACCCACGAGGCCACCACCCTGCTGGACGCTATCGAGCAGGCGCCCTCTCCCATCAGCAAGGCCCTGTTTGAGATCGTGCCGGAGAAGCTGGACGGCCTGTGCCGCTATGTCAGCGCCCAGCCCTGGGCTTCCCAGTATGAGATCGTGCCCAGCAGCGTCTACCTGCTGGAGCTGACCGCCAAGGGCGCCAGCAAGGGCGAGATGGTGCAGCGTCTGGCCCGGCGGCTGAACGTCTCTATGGAGAACGTCTACTGCGTGGGCGACCACGCCAACGATCTGGGGATGCTGGCTCTCTCCGCCATCCCCTTTGCCCCGGAAAACGCCATTGAATCGGTGCGTCAGGTGCCCGGTATCCACATCCTGCCGGACGCCTGTCATGGGGCGATCGCCGCCCTGATCCGCGAGCTGGATCAGCGGTATTGAGGGCCGATTGGATATTTTTGGAAACGCTTGTTCATACAATGTTCACTTGACGCTGCGCCGGGAACAGAGTATGATAGCTTTTGGAGAAATTTAAGAACTTTCAGGTGAGTATCCCATGAAACAAACCCAAATACCCCCCATACCCCCGCAGGACAAGGAGCCGGACAATAATAACAGATCCCTCTCCTCCCTGTGGAACCTGTGGGTCGATAATTTGAAGGAGTGGCACTTCTATCTGGTCGAGGAGCATGGCCACCACCAACGGGCGGATATCTCCGGCTGGATCGACAAGCTGCGGCAGCGGATCCGGTCGTTCATGACCTCGCTGCGGCGGGACATGCGGCACCAGAAGAACGCCAGCCGCCACCGGAAATTCCCGGAATCGGATTACGGCATCGCCCAGTTCTGCCTCTATGTGGCAGGTAGCATCCCCCGCGTGACCTCCGCCATCCATGAGCGCCTGACCCTGCGCCGCCGCAAGCATATCGACGCGGCCCACGCCTTCCAGAAGCAGGTGGATAAGGTAAAGACTCATCCCGTGGCCTTCCTCAGCGGCGCGCTGGTGGTGGTGGCGGTGTGTGCGCTGCTTTCCCTTTACACCATCGGCACCACCGCCGCCTATGACGGCAACGACCTTGGCACCGTGTCAGGCATCCGCACCGTCAACGCCGTGGTGGACGATCTGGAAAATATCACCCGCGAAACGCTGGGCGACGAGGACTATACCGTGGACATGGACAAGCTGGACACGCAGGTGGGCGTCGTCCGCCGCCAGTCGGTGGAGAGCCGCGAGGAATTCACGGACAACCTCTCTGACGAGCTGGGCATGGTGGAATACGCCTATGCGCTGTACATCGACGGCGAGCCTGTAGCCGCCACCACCTTCCCCGGCGCGCTGGACGAGCTGCTGGATCAGCTGAAGAAGGGCTATATCACCGCCAACACGGTGGATTCCTACTTTGTGGAAAACGTTGAGATCAAGCAGGAGTACGTGGACGCGTCGCTGGTGATGAATCTGGGCAACATTGCCGAGATCCTCAACGCCACCAAGGCCGGTGAGGTCACGTATACCGTGCAGGCCGGTGACAGCTATTACTACATCGCCGAGCTGTACGGCATGTCGGTGGACGATCTGCTGGACATGAACCCCGGCTATGATCCCAAGCTGCTGCGGGTGGGCGATGTGCTGACCATCTCCAACGCCGTCCCCTACCTGACCATCGTGAATGTGGAGCGGCAGAACTACGTGCAGGACATCCCCTACGAGGTGGAGTATCAGGACGATACCACCATGTATCAGGGCGATTATAAGGTGCTGTCCGCCGGTGAATTCGGCAAGGCGGATGTGACCGCCAATGTCACCTATATCAACGGTGAGGAGACGGCTCGTCAGATCGTGGCCTCTGTCACCCTCAGCGATCCCGTCACCGAGACCCAGGCCCGCGGTACGATCCCCCGTCCCACCTGGTTCCCCACCGGCAGCTTCCGCTGGCCCTGCAACGGCACCATCACCTCTTACTTCGGACGCCGCAACACCGGCATCCGCGGTGCCAGCACCTATCACGAGGCTATCGACATCGCCAACAGCTACGGTACGCCGATCTATGCCTCCGACGGCGGCACCGTTACCTATTCCGGTTGGCGGGGCGGTTATGGCTATCTGGTCATCATTGACCATGGCAACGGCTATCAGACCTATTACGGTCATAATAGTTCGCTGGTCGTCTCAGCGGGCGAGCATGTCTATAAGGGACAGCAGATCGCCCGCATGGGCTCCACCGGTGTGTCCAGCGGCAACCACTGTCATTTCGGTATCCTGATCAACGGTACGTTTGTCAACCCCTTGAACTATCTGTAAACAGAAACCTTTCGGGAAAAGAGGAGAATTTCATGAAGCATTTCGTTTCCGCACTGCTGTGCACCGCGTTGTGCGCACTGACCGTCGTCCCCGCATGGGGCGTCACCCCTGCTCTGACCGGCGACACCAGCAACATCCCCCTGCTGATCGTGCTGGCCGCCGTGGCCGTCATCGCCATTGTGGTGCTGCTGATCATGATGAACAAGAAGAAGCGGTAACTGTACAAAAAGGGAAGCCCGGTCGCATGACCGGGCTTCCTTTTTCAGACTGTCAAATAGTCTGTCATTGCGAGGAAGGTAAAGCCCGACGCGGCAATCCGTTTCTTTTCCTGTTTTGGAGGTACGGATTCCCACGCCAGTGTGAGCACTGGCTCGGAATGACAGGCCTTTTCGGGCGGACAGAGTCGTCCGCCCCTACACACGACCATCGATAGAACTTCCTAGGGCGGCATGACCGCATGCCGCCGCTCATTTATATTCATGCCGCGCAGCGGCATACCGCAGCTCTTCACTCTTCTTTTTTCATTTTTCACTGAAAAAGCGAGGCGGCATTTGCCGCCTCGCTTTTTAGAAGAGCGTCTCCTGATACGCCAGCTCCACCTGCCCGATGGAGCGCATCTGGGCGGCGTTCTCCGCCGTCAGTGCGTCGCAGATGGCCATTTTGCGGATGATGTTCTGCACCGTGATATCCAGCGCCGTTCCCGCCCGGTAATCGGCAGGAAAAATGAAATCCACCCGCCCCCTTGCCAGCAGCTCCTCCACGCCGGTACGGTTGGATTCCTGATACACGGCGATAGCCTGGCCGCCGTAGGAGCGCATCATCTTCATACAGGGCACGTCGGAAAGGCCGTCGCCCACGTAGATCATGTTGGTAAAGGGGATCCGCTTGCTGTCGTCGGGCATGGAGTCGTTCAGCTTCTTATCCTCGCTGACCTCCAGCACGCCCTTGTTGATGCGGTACACAAACTGGGTCTTGTTGGTGAAGTTGACGTCCAGCTTGGGCCAGCAGGCCGCGCCGTCCCGATAGTAAAACTCGCAGGCGTAAATTTTCTTGAAGTGATGGGCAATGCCGCTGCCCTCGATGATCTCCTTCAATCCGGAGGACAGCACGTAGTGCTCCACCGTCACGCCCAGACTGTCGCCAAAGGCATCGATCCGGTCGAACCACTCCCGCACGCCGGGAAACAGCTCGATGGCCTTGCCGCACTGCACCAGATAGTCCCGGTTCAGGGTTTTGCCCTGGGCCCGGCACTCCTCGATCATGGTGTACATATAGGCCAGCAGGCCGTCCATCTGGTTCTCCCAGCCGAAATTGTTGGCCTTCTGCCAGAATTGCGCCGGTGTATAGCCCAGACTGGGGATAAAGGAATAATCCTCCATGTCGGTGGTGCAGAGGGTCTTGTCAAAGTCGTACAGCAAGGCGATGATGGGTTTCTGGTTCATGGATTTTTCTCCTTTTGGGTAAAAAAGCGGCCGTAGGCCGCTTTTTCTGTCTTATTCGCCGGTGTAATTGCGGCCAAACTTCAGCTCGTCCAGACTCAGCTTGAAGTCGTCGGAAATGGGCGTCTCCTGCGGAGCGGGCTGCTCCGAGGCAGTCTCCGGCTCCGTATGCAGAACGTCGTCCAGATGCTGCATGATATCCTGCTGGATCTCCTTCACCTCGCCGGCAGGCGCGGTCTCCTGATGGGGCAGCTCCATCTCCGGCAGGGAATTCAGGAACTCCTGCTGCTGGGCGCACAGCTCGCTGCCGTGGCGGATAAACTCCGCCAGACTCTGCTTGGCCATGGCCAGCTTCTCCTCGGCGTCCTGCTTGTCCTGCTCCAGCTGCGCCAGCTGGGCGGCGTGCTGCTCCTTCGCCTCTTTCAGCAGGTTCTCCTTTTCGGTCTGAGCCTCCTGCACCAGCTTGGCGGCCATCTTCTGAGCCGTCAGCAGCGTGGAGCGCATGGCGTCCTCGGTGGCGCGGTATTCCTCCACCTTTTCCGCCAAGATCTTCAGCTTGGCCTTCAGCGTCACGTTCTCCTTATACAGCGCCGTGTAATCCTCGGTCAGCGTGTCAAGGAACTCATCCACCTGCGCCATGGCATAGCCGTTGCCGAAGCCGGAGGACTTGGGAAATACTTTTTCGGAAACTTCCTGCGGTGTCAACATGGTATATCCCTCCATCTATTTCTGCGCCCGCTTACAGATACAGGCCGTTGTTTTCCAGTTCGTCGATCAGGTCGCCCATGATATCCACGCTGTAGGGCGTGATGATATAGGTATTGGCGGCCACCTTCTTGATCTTGCCGTCGCCGGCATAGGCTACGCCGGACAGGAAGTCGATCAGGCGGCGGGCCACGTCCTTATTGGTGGACTCCAGATTCATCACCACCGTGCGCTTTTCCCGCAGGTGGTCGGCGATCTCGCTGGCGTTCTCAAAGCGCTCCGGCTTCACCAGCACCACCTTCAGCGCGGCGGTAGCGTGGATATTCACTACCTTGTTGTGGCGCTCCTCCGGCTGGCGGCGCTCCTCGCGGCGGTCGTCAAAGATGCTTCTGCTGTCGTTCTTTTCAGGCTGTTCCAGCTCCTCATCCTCGTAATCGTAATCCTCGTCGTCATACGGATGAATGATCTTCTTGATCTCGTCCATGAAACCCATTTGAAAGCCTCCCTGTTGTGTATTTTCAGTGGTTGTTTATTTCTGATAGTTGCGTGCGCCGAAGATGGCGGAGCCGACCCGCACCATATTGGCGCCGCAGCGAACGGCGTCGGCATAGTCGCCGCTCATGCCCATAGAGATATATTCCCATTTATTATCGTACATTTCTCGGCTTATGTCAACAAAAAGACGATGAACTTTCTCAAAATATGGTATATTTCCGCCTTTTTCCACCGCAACAGGTGGTATCGTCATCAGGCCCCGCACCCGAATGTGGGCCAGACCCTTGGCGTAGGCCGCCGCCTGTGGCAGCTCCTCCGGCGCGAAGCCGGACTTTGCCTCCTCGCCGCCGATGTTGACCTCCAGCAGCACATCCTGCACCAGCTCCATTCTGGCGGCCACCTTTTCGATCTCGTCCAGCAGCTCTTTAGAGCCCACCGACTGAATCAGCGCCGCCTTGCCCACCACCTGCTTCACCTTGTTGCGTTGCAGGTGGCCGATAAAGTGCAGCGGCGCACCGTCGTAAGCGTTCTCCTTCAGCTTTTCCGTCATCTCCTGCACCCGGTTCTCGCCCAGCGCGTCGATGCCGGCGGCGATGGCCTCCTGACAGGCGGCAGCGTCGTTCATTTTGCTGGCGCCCACCAGCGTGATATCCTTGCCGGTGCGGCCCGTTTCACGGGCGGCCGCGTCGATCTCGGCGCGAATGCGGGCAATATTTTCTCCAATAGCAGACATGGAAGTTTCCCCTTTCTATATATTTAAGCTGCGGCGAAGCGCCGCATTGTTTATCCGATCACCTTGCCGTCGCTCAGGTCTGCCGAGGTGACGATCACCTCGTCGCCCTGCCGCAGCATGCTGGAGTCATCCTCGGCGGACACCGCCTCGGTCAGCACGTAGCCGTCGCCCTGATAGACCACCTTGACGGGCTTGAATTTGGCCCGCACACCCAGGCGGCAGTACACGCCGGTCACGCCCTCCTCGTTGACCCGCAAGGCGTTGGACGGCAGGCGCAGCCCCTCGTAGGTGCGCAGCACCAGCGTGGCCGACTGATGGCGCATCAGCGTGGTCTGGGCGATGTATTTCTCGCTGTGCAGCAGCAGGACACGGTGCCCGTTCTCGCTGCGGGAAATGCTGTCGATGGTCATTCGCAGGTCGATATTCAGTCCCTTGGCAAACCGCACCGTCACGGTGGAGCGGCCCTCCAGCTGCTCCGCCTGGGCGTCGGTAATGCTGGCGGCGTAGTACCAAGTGTCGCCGTAGATCAGCTTGCCCACATTGGCGCTGTCGCTGCTGACGGGCTTGACGCTGTTCAGCTTGCTGTATGTCAGGTCGTCCTTCAGGAAGTCCAGCGTCAGCACCGACTCATAGCCGTCGCAGGCGGCGGAGTAGATACCCGCCTCCGGCGCGGTGATAGCCGTGCCGTTCAGAGAGCTCTCCAAGTCGCTGATAGACTGCTCCGTGGTCTTGATCTCCGCCTCGATCTCCTCCTGAGAGGATGAGGTAAAGTCCCGCTTCAGCACAGCGCTTTTCAGGGCGGAGACCTCCTCGTCCGCGCCGCTGTACTCCCCGCCGGCGATGGACTGCCGCAGGGTCAGGATGCCGCTGTTGATGGTGGAATCCAGCTTCAGCGCCGCGTCCGGATCCAGATAGGAGATCAGGGAAAAGGACAGCTGCTCCAGCCGCAGCTGTAGCGCCTCCAGCTGTTCCACACGGGTCAGCGCGCCGCTGTCGGGATAGGCGGTGGCCATGGTCTGGTTCTTGCCTACCCGCTCGCCTTCTGACAGGCTGTGGCCCAGCGTGGCGGCGTCGGAGTGGAACGTCTCCTCCTCCCGTACCAGATAGCCGCTGATCTCGATAGTCTGTTCCTCGACAGAGGCGTAGACCAGCGTGGTATTGATGGGATCGGAGAAATACCGGTAGGCCTGCACGGCGAAATAGACCACCGCAGCCGCCAGCACCACCACGGATAATATTTTGAAAATCGGTGTGGATGATTTCATATCCCGCTCCTTGTGTCTGTGCGTGTTCTTATGTTTCTTTGGGTGTTTCGCCCTCCGGGGCGAGTCACTTTTGGCCGTTGTCCCAAAAGTGACCAAAAGGACAACCAGAAACCCAGGTTTCTGGACTTCCCGCACGCTACACATTGTACCGGATCGTAAGTCCCTGCCACACGGTCACGCAAGTTTCTCTTTTTCGTTTGATTAAAAGGATCGTCTTTTCTCCTGCGCCGCTACCGCTCATGCCAATAACGAACAACACCGTTGGTTCTACCGTTGATAATGTGAGCGGCAGCGGCGCAAGAAGAAAGTCGATGCGTCATAAGAAACGAAATCAACAGAGTTCTGTGAACGTGTGGTAAAAGGCCTAAAAGTTAAATGAGGTATAGCGCGTGCGGATTCTTAAACCGCAGGTTTAAGTGGCGTTTTTGGGTACTTTTGCCGCCACGGGCAAAAGTGCCTCGCGCTCGGAAGCGCGAAACCTCCTTACATCTCCTCCGTCTCCTGAAAGCTCACCGCTCGCGCCGGGGCGATGGTGGAGATGGCGTGCTTATAGATCACCTGCTGGCGGCCCTCGCTGTCCAGAATGACCACAAAGCAGTCAAACCCGGTGATGGTTCCCCGCAGCTGAAAGCCGTTCACCAGAAACATGGTGACGGGGATCTTCTGCTTCCGGGCCTGGGCCAAAAATACTTCCTGAAGATTATTTGTCTTTTGCATAGCGTCCTCCTATGTATCTTTTTTGTACGGACGCTATCTCTATAGGACAACCTCCGCCGTGATTCAGCATAAACCACGGCTATGGAGATATTCTGTCGCTTTTTGCAATCCCTCCGGGAAATTTGGTTGCCGCTGCCAGCGCACCCAGAAAATATCCGGATTCCGCCGCAGCCATGTCAGCTGCCGCTTGGCGTACTGCCGGGAGCGAAGCTTCACCTCGGCGATGGCTTCCTCCGTGGTGGCCGTACCCTCGGCTACCGCCAGAAACTGCTTGTAGCCGATGGCCTGCAAGGCCGTGGCGTCACGGGGCAGGCCGCTGTCCAGCAGAGCCTTCACCTCCGCCAGCAGCCCCTGCTCCACCATGATATCCACCCGGCGGTCAATGCGGTCGCGGAGATCCTGCCGGTCGATGAAATCCAGCCCGATATACAGGGCGTCGTATTTGGGCGGCTGCTGCCGCTCCAGACGGTCATGCTCGGTGATGGTCCGGCCGGTCTCCTGCCACACCTCCAGCGCACGGATGATGCGCTTTTCATCCCGCAGGTGGAGCTTTTCCGCCGCAATGGGGTCAATACGGCGCAGCTCCTCCAGCAGCGTTTCAATGCCCTCGTTCCGGGCGCGGCGCTGCAATTCCTGCCGTATCTCCGTGCCCTGCGACCCGGCGGCAAAGTCCGTGCCCCGGATCAAAGCGTCCAGATACAGCCCCGTGCCGCCCACCAGCACCGGCAGCTTGCCCCGCCGCAAGATATCCTGCACGCACAGATCCGCCGCCTGCACATACCGTGCCGCCGACCAACTCTCCGCCGGGTCGGCCACGGCTACCATGTGGTGGGGGATGCCCTCCATTTCCTCGGCCGTCGGTGCGGCGGTCCCCACCGCCATGCCCCGGTAGATCTGCATGGAGTCCACGCTGACCACCTCGCCGTTAAAGCGCTTGGCCAGCGCCACGCCCATTTTCGTTTTTCCCGTGGCGGTAGGGCCCACCACGCACAGCACTGTGGCCATTGGCGTCACTCCCCAATTACGCTCGTTTGAACATCTTCTCGATGTCGTATTTGCTCAATTGATACTTCACCGGTCTGCCGTGGGGACAGTACAGGATCTCCCCCGACTGCACCTTTTCCACCAGCGCCGCCAACTCCGTGGCGTCGGTGGTCATACCGGCCTTGATGGCGCTCTTACAGGCCATGGTGTGCAGCAGCTCGTCCCGTGCGCCGTTGGGATCGGCGCGGCCCAGCGCCAGCTTTTGGGCCAGCTCCTCCAGCGTGACGGCGGCGTCCGCCGCCAGAATGTCCGCCGGAACCTCCCGGATCAGCACCGTGCCGCCGCCGAAGTCCTCGCAGACGAAGCCGAACTCCTGCAGCAGCGGCAGGTTGTCCAGCACGGCGGCATAGCTCTCCGGCTCCAGCTCCACCGTTTCCGGCGTCAGCAGCGGCTGAGCCATCAGGGGCTGGCGGTTGGCCTTCAGCACGTCGAACCGCAGCCGCTCGTGGGCGGCGTGCTTGTCGATGAGCCACACGGTTTCGTGCTCGTCCTCGCAGATGATGTAGGTTTTCAGCACCTCGCCCACCATGCGCCACGGCGCTTCCTTCACCGGCTCCATAGTCTGCTGCTCCGGCTCCTGCGGCATGGTGATGGTCTCCTGCGCCGGTGCTTCCGGTACTGCGACTGTCTCCGGTTCGACGGGTTTTTCTGTCAACGCCTCTGCCTTTACAGGTGGTGTGATCTCATAGGTGCGGCCCGTCAGGGGCGAGGATGTTACGATGGGCTTCTCCGGCTCCGCCACATCCCGGACGTAGACCATCTCGGCGCTGTGGGGCCGCTGGGCCATGGCGGGCACGCTGTCCCGGATGACGTTTTTCGTGGCCGGGGCGGCGCTTTTGGGCAGGAAGCTGCCCAGCGGCTTTTTCTCCTCCGCCGGGGCGGCAGCCTTCTCCTTAAACTCCTGCGCCGTCATTTTCCGAAAAAATTCCGGTGCATTATTGGGCTTTTTGGGGGCCTTTTCTGCGTTTAATGCGTCCAGAATGGTGTAATATACCGCGTCAAACACAGCTTTATCCGACACGAACTTCACCACCGTCTTGGCGGGGTGGACGTTCACGTCCACCCGATCCGCAGGCAGCGTCACGTGCAGGACGCAGCCGGGGAACCGCCCCTTGAGGAGCTGGTTCTTATAGGCTTCCTCCAGCGCCGCCGTCAGCAGCTGGGACTTGACGAACCGGCCGTTGACAAAAAAAACCTGCTTGCCACGGCTGCCGTGGCCGTTGAGGGGCTTGGTGACAAAGCCCTCCACCTTCACATCGCCGCCGCTGCCGGAGATGGGCAGCAGGCCAAGGGCGAAATCCCGCCCCATGGCGGCGTAGATGGCAGACAGCAGCTGGCCGTCGCCGGGAGTGTGCAGCACCTTCTGCCCATCCCGCAGCAGCTTGAAGGACACGTCGGGATGGCTCAGGGCCAGATGCTGCACCACGCCGGACACCGCCGCACCCTCGGCGCTGTCCTTCTTCATGAACTTCATCCGGGCGGGGGTGTTGTAGAAGAGATCCCGGACGCAGATGGTGGTGCCCTCCGGGCAGCCGGTAGGCTCCGTCTGGCCGGGCTTGCCGCCCTCCAGATGGAGCGCCGCGCCCATCTCCGTACCGGCGGCGCGGGAAAAGATATCCACACGGCTGACGGCGGCGATGGCGGCCAGCGCCTCGCCCCGGAAGCCCAGCGTGCCGATGGCTGCCAGATCGGCGGCGGCACGGAGCTTGCTGGTGGCATGGCGCAGAAAGGCGGTGGGCAGCTGCTCCGCCGGAATGCCGCAGCCGTTGTCGGTGATGCGGATGTAGGTCAGGCCGCCGTGCTCGATCTCCGCCACGATGGCGGAGGCTCCCGCGTCGATGGCGTTCTCCAGCAGCTCTTTGATGACGCTGGCGGGACGCTCCACCACCTCGCCGGCGGCGATAAGATCCGCCACATGGGGCGGCAGGCATTGGATCTGCGGCATGGTTCCTCCTTGTTGGGTGTTGATGTGTCATTGCGAGGAGCGAAGCGACGCGGCAATCCGTTTCTCCTTATCCGGAAATAGGAGTACGGATTCCCACGCCAGTGTGCGCACTGGCTCGGAATGACAGGCTTTAATCATTGCAATTTATTCTTCAGCTCGTACAGCAGATTCAGCGCCTCCAGCGGGCTGAGGGTGTCCACCTGCGCACGGCGGAGCTGGTCGATGACCGCGCTCTCGCTGAGAGCCTCCAATGACACCTGATCCGTCTCCACAGGGGCGGCGTGGGGCTTGCCCGCCTCGTCCTCCAGCTCCTGCAAAATATGCCGGGCACGGGTCAGCACCTGCTTGGGCAGGCCCGCCAGCTTGGCGACCTCGATACCGTAGCTGCGGTCGGCGCCGCCGGAGATGATCTTCCGCAGGAAGATGATATCCTCGCCCCGTGTGCGGACGGCGATGTTATAGTTGCGGACGCCGGGCAGCTCACCCTCCAGCGCCGTCAGCTCGTGATAGTGGGTGGCGAACAGGGTCTTGGCCCCCAGCTTCTTGGGGTCGGCGCAGTATTCCAGCACCGCCCGGGCAATGGACATGCCGTCAAAGGTAGAGGTGCCCCGGCCGATCTCGTCCAGAATCAGCAGACTGTCGGCGGTGGCAGCCTTCAGAATATCGCTGACCTCCGTCATCTCCACCATGAAGGTGGACTGTCCGGCGGACAGGTCGTCGCTGGCGCCGATACGGGTGAAAATGCGATCCACCACGCCGATGCGGGCGGCCCGAGCGGGAACAAAGGAGCCGATCTGCGCCATCAGCACGATCAGCGCCACCTGACGCATATAGGTGGATTTACCGGCCATGTTGGGGCCGGTGATGATGGCCACCCGGTCGTCCTTTTCGCCCATGTACGTATCGTTGGGGACAAACATGCTGTCCCGCCGCATCTGCTCCACCACGGGGTGGCGGCCATCGTGAATTTCGATGACGCCGGACTCGTCCACCACAGGGCAGCAGTAATTGTTCTTCACCGCCACAGCGGCCAGTGAGCACAGGGCGTCCAGCTCCGCCACGATGGCGGCGGCACGCTGCACCCGCGCGGCCTGCTCCGCCACGTGGAGCCGCAGGTCGGTAAACAGCTGGTATTCCAGTGCCTTTACCCGATCCTCGGCGGAGAGAATATCATGCTCCAGATCCTTCAGTTCCTGCGTGATATAGCGTTCGCCGTTCACCAGCGTCTGCTTGCGGATGTAGGTGTCCGGCACCTGATCCTTGAAGGAGTTGGACACCTCGATATAGTACCCGAACACCTTGTTATAGCCGATCTTCAGGGTGCGGATGCCGGTCTTTTCCTTTTCGGCGGCCTCCATGCTGACGACGATACCCTTGCCGCCGTGGAGGATGGTGCGCAGGCGATCCACCTCGCTGTCGAAGCCGTCCCGGATCAGCTCGCCCTCCCGAACGGAGAAAGGCGGCTCGTCCACCAGCGTCTGCCCAATGAGGGCGGCGAGGTCGTTGAGGTCGTCCAGCGCCTCGTCCAGCTGATGCAGGCGGCCCTTTTCAAAGCAGGACAGCTGGGCCTTTACCAGCGGCAGCTTCTCCATGGCGGCGCGTAGGGACGCCAGATCACGGCCGCCTGCCGTGCCGTATACGATGCGGCCCACCAGACGTTCCATGTCGGAGATGCCCTGCAAGGCCAGAATCAGCTCCTCGCGGGCCACGGTGTGCTCCACCAGCGCCGCCACGGCGGCGCTGCGGCGGTCGATCTCCGTGACGGACAGCAGCGGCCGCTCCAGCCACGAGCGCATTAACCGTCCGCCCATGGCGGTTTTCGTCTTGTCCAGCACCCACAGAAGGCTGCCTTTCTTCTCCTTGCTGCGCAGCGTCTCCGTCAGCTCCAGATTGCGGCGGGCGGTCAGGTCCAGCTCCATGAACTGGCCCCGGCGGTAGTATTCCAGATCGTCCACGTGGGACAGGTCGGTTTTCTGCGTCTCGTGCAGGTAGCTCAGCAGTGCCCCCAGCGCCAGAAATACCGCCGGGTTGTCCCGGGGCAGGCGGTGCAGCGCGTCGTCGCCAAACTGGCGGCGGATCAGCTTTTCCGCCGCTTCCATCTGGAAGCGGCCCGCCGGCAGCTTTTCCAGATGGCAGTTCAGCTTATCCTGCAAAAAGGTATGAAGCGTCTCGTCAAAGAAGGCGGCTTCGTTCACCACCGCCTCGGCGGGGGAAAAGCGGGCCAACTCGTTGATAAGCTGCTTCACCCGTTCCGGGCCGGAAAAGGCGGTGGCGTGGGCCTTGCCGGTGGTGATGTCGCAGGCGCACAGGGCGGCGTAGTCCTCGTCCAGATAGATACCGGCGCAGAAATTGGAGCGTCCCTCCTCCAGACAGGCGCTGTCGATCACCGTACCGGGGGTGACCACCCGGATGATGTCCCGCTTCACCAGCCCCTTGGCCTGTGCGGGATCCTCCGTCTGCTCGCAGATGGCTACCTTGTAGCCCTTGGCGATCAGCCGGGCAATGTAGGAGTCCGCAGAGTGATAGGGCACGCCGCACATGGGCATCCGCTCCTCGGCAGGCTTGTCCTTGCTCTTGTCGCGGGTGGTCAGGGTCAGGTCAAGCTCACGGGACGCCGTTTTGGCGTCGGCGCCGAACATCTCATAGAAGTCGCCCAGCCGGAAGAACAGGATGGCGTCCTGATTCTGTTCCTTTATTTGCAGATATTGCTGCATCATGGGGGTCAGTTCTGCCATAGGGGACTCCTTTCAAATTTATACCATCTCGCCGAACAGCGCCCATGTGTTGCTGTCGGTGATCTTTACGTCGTGATAGGTGCCGATGGCGGCCTTGTCGCCCACCAGATGCACCAGCCGTCCTCCGGCGGTGCGGGCCGTCAGGGGCCAGCGGCTGTCGTCGCTCTGGCCGTCGATGAGGCAGCGGAGGGTGCGGCCTACATACTGGGCGTGGATCTCCTCGGAGATCTTGTTCTGGGCATCGCACAGCCGGTCGAACCACACCTGCTTTTCAGCGCGGGGAACGGGGTCGTCCATCTTGGCGGCAGGCGTACCGGGCCGGGGAGAGAAGATAAACGTAAACAGCGCGTCGAACCGCACCTGCTCTACCAGCGCCACCGTTTCCATAGCTTCTGCCTCCGTCTCGCCGGGGAAGCCGATGATCACGTCGCTGGTCAGCACCAGCTCCGGCATGACCTTGCGGGCATAGGTGATAAGCTCCAGATAGCGAGCCTTATCATAGGGGCGGTTCATAGCCCGCAGCACCCGGTCACATCCGGACTGCACGGGAAGATGCAGCTGCTTTGCCACGTGGGAACACCGGGCCATGGTGTCGAACAGCTTGAAGCTGGCGTCCTTGGGCTGGGAGGACATGAAGCGGATCAGGTAATCGCCGGGAATTTCATCCAGCGCCGTCAGCAAATCGGCAAAGTCGTAGCCGGTGCCCAAGTCCTTGCCGTAGGAGTTGACGTTCTGGCCCAGCAGGGTAATCTCCTTATAGCCCTCGGCGGCCAGCTGGCGCACCTCAGCAATGATCTGCTCCGGATCGCGGCTGCGCTCACGGCCCCGGACATAGGGCACGATGCAGTAGGAGCAGAAGTTGTTGCAGCCGTACATGATGGACACC